>JAABUX010009552.1_pt1 | contig 10967 bp, 23 predicted proteins | sample 5561851 | NCBI WGS metagenome assembly JAABUX01 (sample SAMN10711883, study PRJNA513361) | rock metagenome | isolation source: Antarctica rocks | place: Antarctica: Victoria Land, Richard Nunatak red sandstone | collected 2016-01-03 | reverse complement strand
AGAAATCACAGAAGCGGGCGCTATGGACGACATGTATCGTGCCGTCCGCAGCGGACGCAGCCAGGATAGACGAGGCGAAGACAGCGCTGGAAAGGGCGCTGGGCAGCAGCGAGCTCTACGGCGCGCCGCTGTTAGTCGCGGCGAACAAGCAGGACTGCGAGAGCGCGGAGTCCGCAGCGACGATCGGCGACCGGCTCGGCGACACGGCGCTGAGGGCGACGCGGCCGTGCCGGGTGCACGGCATCAGCGCATACACAGGACAGGGCATAGCGGAGGGCCTGAGGTGGCTGGTCGAGGAAGTGAAGCACACGCCTCGTGCCCAGATGCTCAGGCAACGAACTCAATACCTGTGAACGTGAGTGTGGTCGGCTGTTTTGCCATGTAGTGTTGCCAGGTGCACATCGCAAGGATGGGGTTGATCCTCAGTTCGGTTTGTGATGACAAAGTGTTGGACCGTGTCGTGGATGATCAGACACTTGACGATGTACCAGTAGAGTTGCATTGCATAGCTGAAGTGCCATGCCAAAGCCAAAGCCATGGTCTGCGGGTTTGCCCTCAAACGTCTCTTACAGCTTCCTTGTCGTTCCATAATTAGCAGCAATGCAATTCATGCCAACAAACCTCCACCGCAACCTTTTGACACAAGGTCTAGCCAGATGCGACGTAGAAGGTCGGCACATCTACAGCATTGATGCCATTGAACTTTGAGGCTCCCGCCAGCGTGTAGGCACCCATGCGAGGGAACACCAGCCAGTCGTCGTTCCGCAGCTCAGGCAGCAAGTAGTCCTGCAAGAAGCGAGTAGCCGGGCTTCAGGTGTGTGCACAGCCTCGAGGTTGCCGGCATGCATTGGTGGTAGTACGTCAGAATCTGTGCCAACCAGGCCAACATGGCTGCACGCGACATGTGCAGCAGTAGTGCCAATTTAGGCCGTGTCACGCACCTTGAGCACGACGTCCAGCCCGTCGCAGGTGGGTCCGAACACGGTGGACGCTTGGGCGTGTTCCAGGCCGGGCGCCGGCGGCGGCAGCGTCGGGCATCGCAGCGTCCTTGCGCTCAGCGTGGCGTGGTCGTACAGCAGGCAGTTCATGGAGCCGTACAGGCCGTCCGTGATCCAGTAGTCGTAGCAGTCGCGCTGCGTGCCGTTCGAGACCGCGGCCGGCTTGATGCGGCGACCAAACACACGGCACACCAGTGTTGCCGCCGCCTCCGCAAAGTATCTGCGGCAGGCAGTTCTCTCCAAAAGTCAAACAGCTGGGACAGGCTGTGGATTGCGTCGCCCAAGTGCAACGGCAGGTGATCTACAGATTACAGGCACTGCCAGACAGCAAGCAGGGTAAGGTCATACAGGCACTGCTAGACAGCAAGCAGGGTAAGGTCAGCTAGTGTTACGACATCGACACTGCAGGGTACAAACAGGGAGCTGGGGCACCAGGTGATTCGGAGCTGGTTATAGACACACCTGCCAGGCTCCGCAATGACGCGGACGTTGGCGGACGGCGGGAAGTGGGTGTCGAGAGCGGCGTTCACGGCGGCGGGCACGCGGCCCAGGTCCCCCGTGCCCTCCGCGCCCGGCATGCACCCTGCAAAGCCGCCGCCGATGTCCAAAAGATCCATGGCGAAGCCGAAGGATTTGCCGGCATCGAACACTGCCGCAGCGGCGGCGATGGCCTGCGATGAGATGAGACAGTATGCTCAGTGATTGGCGATGAAGGCCACTGCACATGTAATGGCCTAGAACTGTCATATAACATCAGACTCAGGTTCAGCCTCGTAGATCCATACGTACCTCGAGCAGCATGACCTATCATCTCGCACAGTGTCTAACATGCAGCATTGGTCAAGGACAACGACTCACAGGCCTACAAGCAGCATTCGAAAGTGAAGGAAAACCATGCTAGCGTGGCATCAGATGGTCACCTCGGTGAAGGCGTCCGGGTTGGTGGCGCCGGAGCCGACGTGGAAGGAGACGCCCTTGACGCACAGGCCGAGCCGCCTCGCAGCCGCCAGCAGCGGCGCCACGTCCTCCGCCTCCGCGCCGTACTTGTTGCCCAGCTGGCAGCGCGCAGACCTGCGGAGGCCATTTGGCACGCAGATTATAGTTGCTGCATAGCATCGAATGCCTGGCGGCGTATCTTGGCATCACTGAACAGCGATGGAGCAGCAAGATGGAGCAGCAATATACGAACTCGCTTGCAAAGCTCAGCCACGACGACCCTGCAGAGCTCCTCTAAAAACTGGAAATCTGCACACGGAAACCCCAATGCAGAGATTGCCATGTGCGCTCATCAGACATGGCAAGGAGATCATTTGACAGCTGAATTGGACGCACTTGTCGTCTGCACGGATGCGGAGCAGGAGCGAGGCGTTCGGCGCCCAGCGCTTGATCTTGATCAGCTCGCTCTCCGTGTCAAACGTGGTCAGCTTAACATTGCGAGCGTACACAGCCCTGCGAGCTTGCCTCGCCAGTCAGAAGGGACGCGACTGAGCCGCAAGCACTGCAGCAGGTGCAGAGCACGCAACAGAGCCTGCTGATATCCGAGACGAGCAGATGTCGCGAACGGACTGCTCTGTCAAGCACGCCACTGGCATCTCAGATGTGCGCGATATCACTTACTTTGCTAAATCATGCATTCAAGAGCATGTCGCCATACCTGGGGTACATGCGCTGCAGTGACTCAATTTGCAGGAGTCGTTCTTTGAGACGGCTGAAGTCACGCACTTGATGTCGTTGGGACGCTTGCAGGGGTTGGCGAAGACGATGCGGTCCGGCTCCACTCCTAGCGCCATTACCGCCGCCACCTCCGCCGTTGACGCGCAATCGAAGCCCGCTCCCAGCTCCGCCAGCACGCGCAGCAGGCCGACATCGCCTACGAGGTCGCAGTCACAAGCTCCAACGACCAATTGTCGGTGTAGCTGACTGACATGACCATGCCTGACACCCATGGACCAGCTTCATGATCCCCCAGAATTGGCTGCGGAAGCAAACAGAGACAGACACCAGCTGAGCATTGCGCCAGACGGTGGGGCAGACGCAAATGACGGCCAAGCGTAATCAAGAGCACAACAGCAACTCACCGTTGCACTTGACGGCGTAGAAGGGCTGCACCCTCGGCATGGCGGCCGCCCACGCAGCGTACAGGCGCGCCACCGTGCCCAGGTCCACCACATAGAACGAGTCCTCCAGGCCGCGCGCCGTCACCAGGCCCGCGATGTGCGCATCCAGCGCTGCGTCGGCGGCCGCGGCGGGCTTGGACCCTCCACTGAACCCCTTCGGGACAGCCAGGGGAAATGCGCCCTGGGAGCGCAGCACCGCGTCGAGCCCCGCCGCATTGCCGAGCCTGTCCGTCACGGCTGCGGCCAGTGCCGCATCGTGCACTGGCGCGGCGGCTGGCATGACGGCGACGCGCGGGGCCCGCGGGTCGCCGTCCTCGGACGAATACGCCGAGGGCAAGAACTCCTCAGCCTCAGGGGTCGGCGGGCACGAGGGCACGCGGAGCGCGCAGCTGTCCTCAGCGACGGCCGCGGGCTCCGCGACGTGTTGCAGCTCCTCGGCTATGGCACCGCTGTCCTGTGCCGCAAAGGCCGGCATCTGACGCAGCAGGTCACCTGCGCCGCACGGACCGTCCGCTGCAGCTGCGTCGCGCTCGAGGCTGTGGAAGGCGACGCGGCCGCCGGTGGGCAGCTCCTGGGCGGCCGCCCCGCGGGACGAGTAACCGGGCAGGCTCTCCAAGCCGTCGACCCAGCCGCAACCGGGGACCGCGCCATCCACGGAGAGCGTGACGGACAGGGACGCGGGGCGGAAAATGGCGGCGGTCTGCGCGACGACTGCCGCGGGGTCCACCGCGTCGGCGGCGTAGCCGCACAGCTCGACGCTGGCGTAGCTGAAGCCGTCCTCCGGAGTGATGTGGATGGTCGAGAACGCGCCGCCCTGGTGGCGCACATCACCAGGCTTCAGGCTGTTGACTGGGGGTGGATTGTTGTGCTTGACCGATCGCTTCGGCAGCGCTACGGAAGAGATCTGGAGCTGGAGAGAACGTTGGCTGTACGATGCTACACGCATAACTGCAAGATGATACTGGGCAGCAATGACATCACAAATCAGCAAAACACGGAGGGTGTCGTGGGGTCAACATGTTGACCAGAGCTGAAAGGCAGGCAAAGCAGCGGTGCGTATGAATATTGCTGGCGCAAAAGGATAGTAGTAACAGCAGAACATTCACCCGACAGCCGGAGGCTGCTGCACAGGGAGGCTCACCTCCATGCCGTTCATGCTGTAGCCGCAGGGGTCAAAGACGTAGTCGTCGATGTCGGCGCCCGGCAGCAGCGCGCGGATGCCGCTTGCGGCGGTGACGGCCGCGGAGGACACGAAGCCGGAGCCGCGCACGAACTGGGCGGCCTTGACCGGGCACAGGCCGGTCATGCAGACCTCCAGGGTGTAGGTGGCGGCGCGCGGCGGCAGCGGGGGCGGCTGCGGCGCAATGCCAGCCGGGTCCGCGGGGCCGGCAGCGTCGGCGACGAACACGTGCCACTGGAGCCCGCGGAGCGCGTCGCCGAGGACGTAGGCGCCGCGGGAGCCGCCCATGCCGGCGAGCTGCTTGCGCAGGAGAGCGGTCTCCGCATTGAAGCCGGCGTGGATGTCCGGCTGCAGGAGAAGGCAGACCAGCGGTCAGCAGGGTGACAGGACGGTAGTGCTCTGCACATGCCTGCCAAGCTGTACTCAATGATGGCAGACTGCGATTGTCGCCACCACGAAACATGAGCGAAAGAGTTGGGATGCTCGTGATCAGAAACAAGCAAAATGAGGCGGTGTCTTCTTGGCGAACAAACAGGCTAGCTTTGTGCGAGAGAGTCAAACCATAAAGTTGAGAGACAAAGCCCACCTGCTGCTCGGGGAAGAGGAAGGACGCGCGCGAATACTTGACGCGGGCTGGCGCCATGTCAAGGCCGGCAGCCAGCTGCAGCAGTGGCGCGACCGCAGCCAGCAGCTTGGTCGTGCCGCACGTCTTCAGGACGAGCTTGCCGGGGAACACGAAGAGGCTGGACTCTGAGAGCACGTAGGCATCGAAGGCGGCGGTGTGGCGGGCCGAGACGATGCAGCAGGCTGCGGTCTCCGTGAGGAAATCGAGATCCGCGCGCGTCAGCGCACGCAGGCCGGCCGAGGGGCTGCCGCCGCCCCGCGTGAATTCCACCTGGATCCGCTTTTCCGAACCTTCGAACACTGGCGCGGGAAAGACGGCGGCCGATGCGGCAACCATGGCGACCGCTTGCTTTCGCGAGGCGTACGCACGCGGCAGTCAGACCGCGAAGAGGATGACCTCAGTGACGCGCCCGTGTCCTGTTAGGATGGCTTCTTCGCGCACTGCGAGCACAACAGGCATGTTCAGTCTCAGAGCACGCAAGCCGGCGCCGTCGGCTACGAAGGGCCACCTTCGGAAGCTTCAGTTTTCGAGGGCAGCGGCTGGCCGGGGACAGGGACGGAAGCACGACGAATGGGCCAAAGCGCACGTCGCCCAGGGCAGGATCCTTCCACTTCACAGAGCCCCACGGTCGCAGATCCTCGATGACGGCGAGAAGCGCCGGGCTGTGATTGCTGTCGCTGCTACTACTACTACTGCGCTTCTTCTTGCCGGCTTTACTCTCCATCGAGCTTCGTATCTGCCAGTGTGAAAAGTACAGAGAGCAAAGGTGCGGATGCAGACAGCTGAGATGCGTGCGGAGGACGCAGATGTAAATTGAATGTTTCTGGGGCGGCGCAGTTTGTGAGCCAGCTTCTTTTCGCCGGCCAGGGTTCGAAAGCCAAACCCGAATCCGACGAGCGGCTGGTCGCGGTGATTTGTACATCCGTACTGCGATTGCAGGCACTAGGACGGCGCCGGCATGCTGGCCGTCCCGGCAAACTTCCCACCGTCCTTGTTCACCCCGAGTTTGCCGAGCTCGCTGATCATGGACACGCCGCGCACGAGGGCACCCTCGGGCGGCCGCCCGCCCACGCCGGTGAGCGTGGCGGCGTCAACTAGAAGGTTGGTGCCGCTGACCGCTGCGGCCTGGCTGCTGGCGAGGAACACGATGGCGTTCGCCACATCGTCGGCGTTGGGGATGTGGCCTTTGAAGGCGTAGCCCTGCTCCAGCGCCTCCGTGACGGCTGCGTTGGGATCGCCGGCCATGAACGCTCCCATCATGGGCTGCGCTTGTCCAAACTTGTCATCATCAAGCACCAGGCGCTGCGACCGCGCATACTGCAGGTTGCAGTCGAAACATTGGGCAAAAGGTGCAAAACTCTTACTCTGCCGCTGTCGCTTGTCAGGGCAGCCGCGCCGTTAATGTGTGGCTCAGCGTCGAGCTTCGCAACCCTGGCACCTTTCCCTGCATGTCTGTGTCCTCAGCCATCGCGAGCACAGAGCGCACCGTGCTGACGTAAGCCGGCGCGACGGAGTTCACGCGGATCCCCGCCGGCGCGCACTCGCACGCGGCCTGCTGGGTCAGCGCGATGATGCCCGCCTTGCTCGCCGAGTAAGCGGCGGGACCCAGGCCCCCGCGCAGCCCGGCCGCGCTCGTCACGTTGACGATGGCGCCGCGCGTGCCGCTGGCCTTCATCGCCCTGCAGGTCATAGGGCTCGAGATATGCATTCTGTTGTGGCTCATCACGGACCGTGAAGCATCTCAACCGTGCCATGCCAAGGTGCAGGAGCCTGCTGTTCAGTCGCGCTCCACCCCAAATCACAACATGGCGTTACTCCTGCAGTCGCATGATTATCACAACTTCCGGCACCTGAGCATCACCGCTCTGGGTGCTGCCTGTCAAGTACAGTAGCTAGACCATCACACCTGATGGCGTGCTTGCTGCCCAAAAACACGCTGGTGAGGTTGACGGCGAGCGTGGCCTCGAACTCTGGGAGTCCCATCTCGTCCATGTAGCCCATGGCGCCCATGATGCCGGCGTTGTTCACCATCAGGTACAGCGGCCCGAAACGTTCTTCCGCCACTTTTATGGCCGCCTCGAGCTCCGCCTCTTTCCTGCAAGACAGCACTCTTAGGTGTTGATCAACTTTTTCAGGGACTGTCCATGTCTAATCTCCGCTTGCGCTTGTTTGATGATCAACACACTCAGCACTCGACAGATGGGTGCGTGTGCGTGCCTGACATCACAACTGACGAAGGCTGCGTGCGATCCGAGCTCGGCAGCCAGTGCCGTGCCGGCGTCGGCGGAGATGTCGGCAATGACCACGCTGGCGCCCTCTTTGATCAGCCGCCTCACCGTCGCGGCGCCGATTCCTGTGTACGACATCCTCACAGCTCTGAAGAGGCTGTGGGAAATAGCTCCAGACACGACGCCTCAGTTGGCGCAGTGTTCACGCACCCATGGCCCCGCCTGTCACCACCGCGGCTTTGCCCTTGAACATGGCTGCCCTTTTGTAGCGTGTGCTTGGCCTTGTGCTTGGGCTTCTGCTACTGTGGCTAATGCGTTGAAGACAGCAATGCTAGCGGTGCGTTCAACACTGTAGCTCGCCTCAGAGACCAGACCTTCCCGCTCCGTTAGCGAGGGACGGACCAATAGTCCCCCTGCGACCATGCTGTGCGTGCTGCAGAAGCCATGTGACTCACACTTGCCGCAAGACGCAACATCACGGTCCCATACCGCAGCCATGGCGACGTCCATGCAGCTGCAGCCGCAGTCCGAGGTTACCATGAGCCTCACCGCGATCATTTTCAAGCCGGACGGCGTCGTGACCATCGGACGTGGCGCCGAAGGCGCTGGCAGGCTGCCGCAAGATTGGCTGCAGGTGTCCTCAAAACACTGCGCGATCCGCTACGACGCCGACAAGGTGTGCAGTGCTGTTGCTGTCTCAATGTACCTGTGGTCGGGCCCCGGCCTCCCCAGGCGCTTGCTGGACATCGCGCACCCCGAGCACCCCAATAGCTAACCGACTCTAGTCGAGACTGAGCAACAGTCTGTATAGCTGTATGAATTGAGACAATTGATGTTGCCCGTGGCGCAAGTAAGCAGCACGCCAGCCGCCGAGCGAGCCATCGGCGCTGTGGCCTTATGGCCGTATGGCCTTCACAGTGCAGACCACCAATTCCTGGTGATCCTCATCATATGCAGGGCACCTGGCTGGTAAAGGATACGAGCACGAACGGTTCATTCGTGAACAACGTTCGCGTCGGGAAGGGTAACGAGGCGCCGCTGAAGGTCAACGACGTGCTGCGCCTCAGCCAGGCTGTCGGCGAGAAGAACAAGCTCATAGAGTGCGCAGCAATGGCCCACAGCAAAGCTCTACGAAGGTCACACACCTGCTCTCAGTTATTGAGACAGCATCAATGTGTTTACTCAGATCTAGTTACTGCTCATGTTGACAGCGGGAGTTTGTATCTTAAGGAAGGCAAGCTGAGCAGAATTCCACATCCAGGGTTTGCTGAGCCTTGTTGATGTCACTCATATCCCGGTGCGTGTCGTGGCTTGCGACCACTACTCTGGGGCATTCAGCCAGCTGTCGTGTCCCCAGGTACAAGTTCATAGAGGCGTCGCATGATGCCAACAGCCTGGCTGGGTCTGAGAAGCGTGCCAGCCAGCAGGAGCCTGTCAGCACCCCATCCGAGAAGCGCGCACGCCTAGATCCGCCATCGCCACAGCCAAAGGAGAACGTGGCGCCGAACGACGTGCAGAGGGTGGCGCAGCTCCACAGATCCAACGAAGTGCGCTTCCAGCCTCATGGTCCCTCCGCCTGGATATCGTTGATTTGGGATGGTGGTCGTAAAACCATACTCATGAGCAGGAACGAGTCACCTGCAGGATGCTGTGGTGCACACGGACGGAGTGATCTGAGGAAGTACTCTGAAGCAACCGAGCTCGTGTGCTGCAGGAGCTACGGAAGCAGCTGGGTGATGCTCGAGCGCAAGGGGACGCTTTGCAGGGCGAGCTGGATGCCGCAGCAAAGCTGTTGACGACGTCACGCAGCAGGTGCACGTCCTTCGATCATGGCAGCACACCGCAGCGGCAGCTCGGACTCGTCACCTTGCCAGTGTTCCACTTGACACCCTGCCAACCATGCATCGACTGTCTCTTACACGGCAATTTTTACGTCATTGACTGAAATTCGCCCGTGGTCAAATCCGTGAGCGTACGGAAGCGTTGCATGTGCTCATGACTGGCTCCGGCTGCGCGCAGAAGCGCCAGGCGGCAGAGGAATTGCAGTCGGCCGCAGAGGCGCGGGACGCTGCCAAGGAGGCCGCCGAGGCTGCTGTTGGTCGCGCAGATGCAGCGGCCGCTGCGGAGGAGGAGGCCAAGCGCAGCGCTGAGGACCTGCGGTGCCAGTTGGACGAATCCAAGGCACGCTGAGCCAGTGGACCATCACGCCGGGCTACAGCGCCCACCAACCGCTCACAGTGTTACACAGCTGAGGCATTCGAGCTCGCAGATGCGCATGATATGTTCCCAACCCACCCCCAGGGCAGCAAGACAGAGTCATACATTCCTCGTGTTGAACGCCCCCAAAATGCGCGCAGGCTGACCGTGCCGAGCAGGCCGCTGCGCATGCGAAGCTCCAGGCTGAGCTTGATGCGTCCACAGCTGAGCTCACTGCAGCGCAGCAGCGTGTCGATGAGCTCAATGGTCAGCGTGAGGAGGTCCGGGCAGCCTCAGACCAGAAGGTCGCAGAGCTCACGCAGAAGATCGAGGAGCTCACGCAGCTGCTCGAGGTGCCTGCGATGGCTCGACAGCGCCTTGCCTGTTTGCATGTGCACGGACTGGCTATGACCTGTCGAGCGCCATGCGAGCTTGATAGCCCAGCGCTGGTACTCAGCATAACCTTTTCTGGCGGTGTCTTGCAGGAGCGTTCGGCAGCACTACGCGCCATTGCCGAGGCCGAGACAGCGGCTGCACTCCGCGCGGAGGCGAACGCTCAGCGGGAGACCGGGGAAGAGGAACAGTCGCCTGAGCAAGCATCGGTACGAATCTCTCATATGCAGCTAGGGCAGGTAAGAACAGGCCTCAGTGTAGCACTGAATAACAGGTTATAATGGTATAGCAACTCACTCGATGACATGCTCAGCGTTCGACATACCCAAGTCACATGCAGTTAAAAAAAAAGCGACTTTCCCTCTACTCAAGGAGGCCCTTCCATCGTCACCAATGAAGAAGGACAGCCTATTTACACAGCAGCCACATGTAACCTGGCGCTGTGCAGCATAGCATGACATGAAGCGCGAGTTTCTTTGCTTCGCAGAAGATGAAGACTGAGCTTGGACTGGGCGACGGCAACGCCAATGGCATGACGCCCGATGCCCTGATGTGCGCAAGCCCGCTCCTGCGTTGAGCAGCAGCCATCATTACTTGCCACAATAGCAATGTTGATCAACATGCAGGCTTCAACGCGTGTCCTCCTGGTGCTGTCATCAGCAGTGACCCTTCCGACTCGTCGTGCGCAAGGCAATGGTTGTGCAGCTGATGTCCGTGGCAGATGATCTGGCTGAGCGTGCAGGGCACGTGAGCGTAATCGCATTGCACAGCGGCAGTACCGCGACCGCCAGCAGGCGCGCCTGGATGAGTGGAAGCAGAAGGTGGCGGCGCTCGAGCATCAAATCCAGTCGCTGACACGGGAGAAGGTGAGGCGTGTGGAAGGCTTTCCACGTCGAGCTTGGGCTTGACGCAGGCATGAAAAGCTTGGCATTTGGGCTTCGGGCTGTTTATGTAACACGGGATGCATGTGAGCATATGTCACTGCTTCATCAGATTGTTAATTGTTTCGGATAAGTGGCTGTGTTCAGGTGTCGTGGTCTCGAATGCATGATGCTGAGTATGACATGCACATGGGTTTTCGTACATGTATGTGGTCCTGCTTGGGACAGGAGCTGGAACGCGAGCTGGCGGCAGCGGTGCGGGAGCAGGCCTGCGTCCGGGACAGCGCCCTGGAGGCCATCGGCGCGGACCTGACGGCGGGCGCCGCCGCGGCGCGCACCGCGCTGGAAG
>JAABUX010009550.1_pt1 | contig 10969 bp, 10 predicted proteins | sample 5561851 | NCBI WGS metagenome assembly JAABUX01 (sample SAMN10711883, study PRJNA513361) | rock metagenome | isolation source: Antarctica rocks | place: Antarctica: Victoria Land, Richard Nunatak red sandstone | collected 2016-01-03 | reverse complement strand
CCGCGCGCAAGATCCCAATCACTTCTACGAAGTCGAGTTGGTGCGCGAATCCGACGGCTCGGGTCAATGGGAGATGTGGAAGAACGACGGCGGCCAGTGGACGAACCTCACTCGCGGTTACACGACCGTCGCCACGAACACGACGTACGTCCTCCGATTCGACGCACAGGGCTCGGCATTGACGGCGTCGCTCTCGGGCGACGGCGGCGCGAATTTTGGCGTGCTCGGCCACGCGAGCGACGCGCGTTACGCAAGCGGAAAGATCGGCGTGCGCGCATGGGGCGGCCTCACGGGCGCCTTCGGGACGGTGCAGGCCTGGCAGCTTCTCACGTCCACCCCGCAGCCGATCGCGACCGCGAGCCCGACGCCCGTGCCGATCGCGACCCCGGCCGCGACGCCAAGTGCGGGTGCGTATCAGGCGCCCGCGGGAACGCAGCCGTTTCCGAGCGGACCGTTCGATACGCCGGTCACCGTGCCGCAACTCGATTCCAACTCGTCGACGTACCTCGGCAACATCATGGGCGGCGATTACGCTCACATCGGTAAGCTCCAATTCTCGACCGGAACGGGCGATTTCAACCCACCGGTCTACATCGCACACAATAGCGATCCGGTGTATACCATCCACTGCATGTACTATGGCGGGTGCCCGCTCGAAGGGGTGCAAGAACATATTCCACGCGGAGCCGAACCAGCCGGAAATCTCGGTTACACGACCTTTACCGACGACGGATCGCACGATCAGCATCTCGCCGTTCGCAACGTCGATACCGGCGTCGAAATCGATACGTGGCTGACCCCGCAACCGGGCGGCGCGGGCGGTACTCTGAACGTCGGCTACGGTGGAAAATACGATCTATCGAGCGGCGGCTTCAACCAACCCGGCGGCGCGACGGCCGCGGGATTCGCGCTCTCGCTCGGCCGCGTGCGGCCGGTGGACTTGCTAGCGGGACGCATTCCGTACGCGATTTTTCTCGTGACGCCGTGCGAGAACGGCCACGTCTATCCCGCGAGCGGTAACGACAACGGGGCCGTCGCCGGGTGTCCGCCGCTGGGTTCGCACCTGTGGCTCGATTCGACGCCCGCGGAAGTCGCGGCGTCGGGAGCGGCACCCGACTTTCGAGTCATCCTCAACGCGCTGCACGAGTTCGGCGGCTACCTCGGCGATCGCTGCGGCTCGTGCAATCTCGGTCTCGGGCTCGAAGGCGGCATCTCGTATACGGCGTTCCATCAACCGAACCCGTGGGCGCCGATCGCCGCACACTTTCCCGGCGAGTATCCCTCCGGTCCGTCCAGCCAATACCACATTCTGATCTCGTCGGGCACGATCGACCTCTCCAAACACCTCCACTTCATTACCAACTAACACGGCCGCCCGGGCGATCGTGCGTCACCGCACATCGCTCGTTCTTTACTCTCGGATGCGAAACGTGATCCCGATGCTCGCGGTATGCGCACCGCATCCTTGCTCCTCGTGATCTCGTCGTTGCCGTTCCTCGCCGCGTGTGGCGGCGGTGGTGGATCGGTTCCCGGCAATCCGGTCGCGCTCGCGGCGCTCGTTTCATCGGCGCACCAAACCGTCCCGACTGCGGCGCCCTCGCTCGCCGCTACTCCGACTCCGAACGCCGCCCCGGCACTCGCGACGCCGATTCCGGCTTCGGCGGCCACACTCGCACCGCCGCAAACGCGTCCGTTCGCGAGCGGCCCGTTCAACGACGCCGTCGTTTCGCCGCAGCTCGATTCGAAGTCGGCGACGTACATCTCGAACGTCATGGGCGGCGATTTCTTCCACATCGGAAAGCTTCAGTTCGCGACCAATACGCATGGCCCGACCGATGGCAATCCGCCGATCTACGTCTCGCACAACAGCGATCCCGTGTACACGATTCACTGCATGTACTACTCGGGTTGTCCGCTCGAAGGCGTCCAGGAACACATTCCCGTCGGCGCGGCCGCGGCGGGAAATTCGGGCAACACGTCGTTCTAGGACGACGGGCATAGCGACATGCATATGGCCGTGCGCAACGCGGATACCGGCGTCGAAATCGACACGTGGCTCACTCCGCAGCCGAGCGGCGTCGGCGGCACGCTCGACGTCGGCTACGGCGGCCAATACACCGCCTCGTCGGGCGGGTACGGTCAACCCGGCGGCGCCACCGCATCGGGCTTCGCGCTCTCGACGGGTCGCATTCGTGCGGTCGATCTGCAGTTGGGTCGCATCCCGTACGCACTCTTCCTCATCACGCCGTGCGAGAACGGGCACGTGGCGCCGGCCACCGGCAACGATGTCGGCGGCGTCGCCGGATGCCCGCCGCTCGGCGCGCACGTGTGGCTCGATTCGACGTCCGCCGAGATCGCAGCGTCGGGCGCCGCACCGACGTTCCAAGTCATTTTGCGCGCGTTGCACGAATTCGGCGGCTACATCGGAGATCGATGCACGTCGTGCAACCTAAGCCTCGCATTCGAGGGCGGTCTGAGCGCGACGGCGCTCGGCAACCCCAATCCGTGGTCGTCGATCGCGACCCAATTCCCCACCGAATCGCCATCGTCGACGCCCGCGCAATATCATATCTTGGTCTCGTCGGGATCGATCGATCTTTCGGCTCACTTACACATCATCACGAACTAACGCGCGGGGAGGCATCGCGCGCGGGCACGAAGCGCGACGCATGGACGATGCCGTATCGCTGCCTCCGCCACTCCTCTTCGGTGCGGCACTGGGCATCGGGCTCGCGCTCGGCCGCACGCCGCCCGAGACCACGCCGCGCGGGCGTATCGTGCGAGCGCTCGGAACGGCATCGGTGGCCACGGGCGTTGGTCTGGGCATTGCGACGTTTCGCGCGTTACGCGCGGCAAAGACGACGGCAAATCCCTACGGCACGCCGAGCGGCCTCGTGACCGGCGGACCGTTTGCATGGACGCGCAATCCCGCGTACGTCGGCGCGACCTCGATCTTCGTCGGCGTCGCGATGCGCGAGGGATCGTTGCCCGCCTTCGTGCTGCTTCCGATCGCGCTCGCGCTCGTCGATCACTACGTCGTCGACGCCGAAGAACGTCGCCTCACGCGCCTCTTCGGCGACGAGTTTGCCGCGTATCGCGCGCGCGTGCCGCGCTGGTTCTAGCGATACGTCCTCAGCGCGGCGGCCGACGGATGATCTCGTCGAAGCCTTCGTAGGCCGCGTAGAACGCCGCACCCGCCGTCAAGGCGCACGCACCGGTGCCGACGAGCACGAACCACACCGAAACGAACGCGCCGAGACAGCACAGCGCGACGAGGCTTGCCGCGACGGTCGCCACGGTAAGAGCGCCGCGGATGCGGGCCGCGCGGGCGGGATCGCGCTCGATCACGCGCGGCTACGTGAGAATATCGGCGAGCCGGTCCGCATCGCGCGCCATGACGACTTCCATCGCGATGCGCTCGCCGACGGAGATGTCGCGGCCCCAGCGGTACGCGCTATACGGCGTGTACCGCGTGCCCGGCGATCCCGGAATGCGCAGCGAGACGTCGTAGCACACGAACGCTTTTGGTGGCCCCGCGACGATGATGCACTGCAGCGCGAACGGGCCGACGACCCCGGGCGGATTCGCCGCGCGCGCCGCAACGACGAACCGCTCGCCGAGTTCGAACGCTTTCTCGAGCATCGATTCCGTCAGCGTCGTCGCGATGTGTCCGGCTTCTTCCATGCGCACCGGAATGTTTGCAGCCGCCGCGATCTGCGACGGTGGCAGACCGCGCAAACCATCGAGATTCGTTTGCCTGCGCGTGTCGGTGCCCAGCAGTTCCACTTCATCGAGCATCGGCGAGTAAAAGAAATTGAGGTTGACGCTCGGCCCGAGCGCGTACTCCTCGATGCGCGCGGCCGCGAGGCCGTCCGTTGTGACCATGCCGGCCGCCACGAGCTTCGCGGCTTGCTCCGCATAATTCGCGGGCGAATCGCACAAGAAGAACGCGCGCTCGAACGTGACGGTCGCGTGCGCGGCCTTGACCATGACCAGTCGATCGATCGCGGCGGGCGATGCGAACGTGCGCGGGTAGCGGATGCCGGCGCGCTCGAGAAGCGCGTATTGATTATCGGTTTCGTTACGCTCTTCGGCGCGCAACAATCGCCGGTTGCCGAAGAACGGAACGCGCATCCGCCGCTCGATCTCGTCGTACGAAAATTTCTCGTGCAGGTAGACTTCGAACGATCGATTCGCGACGAAGAGCGCGTTCTTCGCGAGCAGACGATCCTGGACGTCGTCGTCGAGCAGATTGGTAAAATGCGGAAGGTGCAGCGTCTCGTCGACGCAGCCCCGCGACGGGTCGTCGCGACGCGCGTAGTACCGGGCATACGTCTGCTCGCGACCGTCGGCCGTTACGATGAGATTGCGCAAACCCTGTGCGCGCGCACCGAAGGCGACGTCGAGCGCGGAATGACTGCCGACCGAGCAGAGCGCGAGCGTGCGTGCGTCGTACCGCTCGAGCGCGGAGCGAACGTACGAGGCCGACACTACGACGAAGCGAGTTCTTGCGCTTGCCGCGTGTCGGCGTACTCCACGAGCAACGTCGTCTTCACATGTACCGCGGCCGACTTCGTCTTGTCGGTTTCGACGCGTTGGAGCAGACGATACGTATCGAGCAGGGTCGCCGGCAGCGTACGATCGTGCGGGTACTGTTTCTGCCAATCGGCAACCGCGTTTTCGACTTGCAGCGAGTCGCCTTCCATCCGATAGCCCCAGCCCTTGTCGAGATACTTGTTGATGCGGATGACTTCGTTGCGCACGCCGATCGGCGAGAAGTTCAGGTTCCCGAAGTACTCGTCCGCGGGCGCGGTTCGCGTGAGGCGGAGTTCGCGCGGTACGGCGCTCACGCGGCCGATGACCTTGAGTTCGGGCGTGTGCTCGCGCCGGTACTTGATCGCACGCGCGGCAGTGCGATCGACGTCGCTGAAGCCGGGATCGGTCAGCGCGCTCGCGGCGATCGCGAACATCGCGCCGTACTCGGGATCGGGAACGCGGACGAGCGGCGTCGCCGGATCCGCGGCGTGTTCGAGCAGCTTGCTGCGGAACGCGACGTCGTGCGTGAGGTTGAAGGCGCGCACGTCGGCAACGACCTCCTGCACTAGCGCGTCGCCGTCGTGGTGGAAGGCGGCTGCGTTGTCGGCGGCATCGCTTTCGGCTTGCAGCGCGAGGAGCTTCGGATCGTCGCCGATCGACGTCAACCGTCCGAGCAACGTTCGCGCTTCGGCTTGGCGCTGTGCGTCGCCGTTCTTCGCGACATAATCGGCCGCTTCGAGGACGTACCACAACGCCGCGTCGTTATTGGTGAGCGGATCGTAGTGGAGTTGCGTCGCGACGTCGACCGCGAGGCCCGCAACCTCGCCGTAGTTCGAATCGTCGGGCCGGAAGAGCGCGTAGGCACGGCCAGCATCGAAAATCGTCGAGAGGTAGTAGAGCTCGTTCGAGAAGGGCCAGCTCTTGGCCGCACCTTCGTCGTACGCTTTCCGCATCGTACCGTAGAGTGCGAGGGGATCGGTCTCGATCGCCGCCTGCGCCGGCCGCGCCGTCGCAAACGCCAGAGCGGACGCGAGTGCGAGCGGTCCCACGAACGCCGCGGCTACGACGCGGCGCGACACCCGCGCGAACGAATTACACAATGCCGGACTCATCGAGAACGGCGTGGAGGTTGTTGGAGAGGAGGGCGTTCTTGATCTCACGGGCGATTCTCCGTCCGGTCGACATCGGTTCGCTGTAGTTGAGGTACGAGTAGGGGGACCCATCGATAAACGGGTTCGTTCCCGCGACGATGCGCGCGCTGATCTCCATGACGAAGAACTTCGCCTCGGGCGTGATGATCGTCTCGATGCAGAACGCACCGAAGAGACCTTTTACGCCGCAGATCTCCTGGCTCACGCGCACGACGTCCTCGCCCATGCGGTACGCTTCCGCGAGCATCGACTCGCGCAAGACCAGCGGCGAATTGCCGACGACGACGTAACTCGGATCGATGTCCATGTGCTCTTGCGCCGCTGCGGGGATGCGGCCGAGTGAATCGACGTTGGTTTCGTAACGACGATCCATACTCATGATCTCGAGCTTGCCCGTGAGCGGTGAATAGAAATAGTGAATGTACGCCGGCACGCCGATGATGTACTCTTGGAGCATGTACTGCTGCCTCAGGTGCCCGGCGCGCGCTTCGAAATCTTGGGCGTCGCGCACGAACAGATAGCCCTTGCCGCCCTGCGCGCCGTACATCTTCACGATGACGGGTCGGTCGATTTCGGCGCCCGTCACGAATTGCCGCGGAAGCGTCAGTTTCGCGCGCGTCAGCCAATCCCGTTGTTTCTCACGACTGGCTTCCCAATCGAGGACCGCCTTGTTGCCGAAGTACGGGATCTTCATCTTCTTGTGCTCGTCGAGCGAGAGGTAGGCGACGAACGACCCGTGCGGCACGATGATCATCTTGCGCTGCTCGAGTTCGGGAACGAGGTCCATGAACTGGCCGTAGTGATCGATCCCGATCACCTCGTCTACGAAGGCGTACGAGCGATAGAGACGTTCGGTATCGCGATTAGCGATCGCGAGCGTACGGAAGCCTTCGTCGTGCGCGCCCTTGAGGATCTGCAACGCCGAGTGCGAGCCCAGCGTCGCGATCGTGTAGAAGTCGCTCGACTTTGCTTGAGCGCCGGTGCGGAGGAGTTCGGGAGCGATCATGCGCGTGTTGCTTTCTGAAACGCGGAATTACACAGGAGCGTCTCCGTCGCGGCGTCGACCAGGTCCGAATTCGCGCGGACGCCAGGCGCGCCATAGACGCGCCAAGCCGTAAATCGTTGAAAGGCGCGCACGCCGGGGAGCACGCGCCCGCCGACGCGCACGTCGCGCGGGACCGACGCTTCGGGCGCGGTCAGGTCGCCGACCCACACTTCGCCCGTATCGGGCACGCCGAGCGCGCGCACGCGCATGATGTGTTTGTTCGGATTGAACAACGTCTCCAGCGCGCGCACGTGCGTCACGAGATCGTTCGCCGCCTCGTCCTCGACGTCGAAGCGGTAGAGGTCGGCGCGTTCGAGCTGCGCGACCCCGACGCCCAGGCGTTGCAACGTAGCCAGTGCCGTGCGCGCCTCGTTATCGGGGATGATGAGCGCGACGTCGATGCAACGAATCACCGCAGCGCCTTCGCGAGGCCTTCGAAGAACGCGATGCCGCCCGAGGGCGCGAGCATCGCGGCCGCGTCCCCGCGCGCCGCTTCGCGCGAGGCGTCTTGGTGCATGAACGTCCACGCGTCGCGTTCGGGATGCGGCATGATCGCGAGCACGTTTCCGCGGCCGTTCACGAGCGCCGCCGCACCGAGCGCGGAGCCGTTGGGGATCGCGTCGTCCGTTGCGTTGCCGGCGGCGTCGCAATAGACGAATGCGACGCGTTCGTCGCGCGTGAGTTGATCGAGCACGAGCGGCTGCGCCGCTAGGCGGCCTTCACCATGCGACGCCCATGCAGGGAGCACGGTACCCGGCGTCATCTCGCGCGTGATCGTGCACTTCTCCGGCGCGATCGCGAGCTTCACGTGCACGTGCCGCGATCGAAAGCGGCCGCCGGCGGCGTTGCGTGCGAAGCCGGCTTGCGCCCGAACGTGGCCGTCCAAGGCGGGGGCCAGTCCGCTTTCGAGCAGGATCTGCGCGCCGTTACAGATGCCGAGCACGGGTTTGCCCGCAGCCGCACCCTCGCGTACGGCAACCATCAGTCGATCGTGCGCCGCGATCGCACCCGCGCGGACGCGGTCTTCGTACGCAAAGCCGCCCGGCAGCACGAACGCATCGAGCGCGCGCACGTCGTCGAGATCGGCGTTCCAGTGCACGACGTTCGCGTCGAGTCCGACGGCGCGACACGCGCGCACGGTTTCATCTTCGGAGTTCGTTCCGGGAAACATGAAGACGCCGACCCGCGCGCTCACGTTAGGCCACCGCGCCCGAGGCGACGACGTCGTCGTAGAAATCGCGCAGCGGCGCGGACCAGATCGCATGCAGCCGATGCAGGTCGTGACGGCGTCCGTCGCCCTCGTAGGTAACGATCGCGGCGTCGGCGATCGTTTCCCCGATCGCGTGCACGCGCGCTCCGAACTCGCCCGCGAGCGCGGCGAACGCGGCCGCATCGGTCGCTTCGACGAGAAAGCCGCCCGCTTCGCCGAAATAACATTCTGCGTGGCCGACGCGATCGTCCGTCCACGCGCACGTGTGGTGCAGGCGCGCGCCGATCGGCGACGTCGCGAGCGTCGGGAACGCCATCTCAGCGAGCGCGACGAGCATTCCACCGTCGGAAATATCGTGCGCGGCGGCGATGAGTCCGCGTTCGTGCGCGGTGAGCATCAGCGCGATCTCGCGCCGCAGCGCGTCGTACGCGATGTCGGGCAGGCGCGCGTCGGTCACCGCCGCGACGAGCGCTGCGACCGAACCACCGACGGCGTTCTGCGCGTCGCCGATGCGAAAAAGCGTCGCGCCGGGCCGTTTGAAACGCGACGTCGCCGTGCGCGAGACGTCCGCGATCGCACCGACGCACGCGATGATCGGCGAAGCCGGGATCGCCGAACCGTTCGCCGAGGTATTGTAGAGGCTCACGTTGCCCGAGACGAACGGCACGCCGAGTTCGCGCGCCGCGCGCGCGATGCCGTCGATCGCGCGGACGAATTCGCCCATCTGCGCCGGAATCTCGGGATTGCCGAAGTTGAGGCAGTCGGTCAGGCCCGCAGGTCGCGCGCCGACGCACACGACGTTACGGATCGACTCCACGACCGCGAGTTCGGCCGCGCGTCCGACGTCGAGCATTGCGTAGCGCGGGTTGCCGTCGACCGCGAGGGCGGCCGCGAGCGGAGCGCCCGCGATCGGTACGATCACGCCCGCATCGGCATAGCCCGCGGGAATCGACGTCGTGCCGCGCACGACGGAATCGAAGCGCTCGAAGATCGGTTGACGCGAGCAGACGTCGGTGTGAGCGAGAATCGCTTCGAAGAGCTCGCCGAACGACGTTTTGTTCGAGGGCACCGCATTGGAGAGCACCGTCTGGGTCGCCGCATCGCGCGCGGGCGTCGCCGTCGCGGACGTGTCGATCGCGCGATCGTAGCGGATCCCGCCGGTGAGGAAGTCGAGATCGACGTGCATCACCTCCTCGCCGCGATGGCGCAAGACGTATTCTTTCGCAGCCGTAACCGTGCCGATCACCGCCGCCTGTGCGCCGCGCGCGACGAGCGGCAGCGAAAATTCTTCGTTGTAGATCGCGAGCAACTGCGGCGTGAACGACGGCGGCACGACCCACGTCAGGCGTTCCTGCGTTTCGCCGACGGCGATCACCGCCGGCGGCAGATCGCTCTGCGACGTCGGGCACTTGTCGAGATCGACGATCGCACCGAAGCCGCCGCCCGCGCAGATCTCGGCGGTGCAACCCATGATGCCGCCCGCACCGAGATCCTTGTATCCGACGGTGAGCCCCCGCTCCCGCAGCACATCGAAGACGCGATACGACGCGCGCATCACGACGTTTTTCAAAAATGGATCGGGCACTTGCACCGCGCCCTTGTTCTGCTCGGCATCGTCCTCATCGAGCACGAGTGACGAGAACGCCGCGCCGCCGAAGCCGCTGCGATCCGTGGCCTTCCCGACGAGCACGATATCCCACCCTTCGGCATCGGGCGGTGCGTGGCTATGGATGATGTCGTCCTGCGCCACGAGACCAAGCGCCACGACGTTGACCAAGCAGTTGTCGCGAAAGCCTTCGTGAAAATACACGTCGCCCGCGATGTTGGGGACGCCGATCGCATTTCCGTAGGCGGCGATGCCGTCGACGACGCCTTGCGCGACGTAGCGACTATGCGCGTCGTCGCGCGGCCCGAAGCGAAGCGGGTCGGCGATGGCGATCACGCGCGCGCCCATGCAGAGCACGTCGCGCACGATCCCGCCGATGCCCGTCGCCGCGCCCTCGAACGGCACGACCTGCGAGGGATGGTTGTGCGATTCGTGCGCGATCACGACGCCCCAGCGTCTGCCTTCCCATTCGCCGAGGTGCACGATGCCCGCATCTTCCTGCGGCCCCTGCATCACGGTCGGACCGTCGGTCGGGAGCCGTTTGAGATAGTGACGTGAGCTCTTGTACGAGCAATGCTCGCTCCACTGCGCGTCGAAGGCGTGCGCTTCCACGATCGTGGGATCGCGTCCGAGCGTTTCGGCGATGCGGCGGATCTCCGAAAGCTTCAGTGCCAAACCATGATGGCGCAGGTTCGCTTCGACCGCAGCGTCGTCGGACCCGAGGACGAGCAGATCGCTCGTCGGCACGGGCGTCGAAACGACGTCAGGCAACGGTCGCCTGCGGTCCGGGCGTGTTGAGTTGCAGGTCGGCGTTGTGGACGGCGGAGCGCATCTGGCCTTGCACGAGCATGACGCGACCGAACATCACGGTATCGTCCATCGCGAACGATTTCGCGACGACGAGCGCGAGTTCGGCCGGTTCGAATTCGGTTGCATCGAAGGCCGGCGTCGGACTCGCCGCGGCGAGCATCGCCGCGAGCTGCGGGCCGGAACCGACGTAGACGAGCCGTGGGAACGTCGCATCGAGGTACTGCGCGAGCTGGAGCACGTAGCCGGGAACGAGGTGCGTCGACACCACGCGCCGCTGCATCTGCAGGCCGTAAACGTTGAGATCGGCCACGAACGCATCGAGCATCGAAACGCTTTGCGGGCCGTCCGAGAACAGCGCGACCATCCCCGATCGCGAGGCCGGAAACGTTCCGACGAGTTCGGCGACCGCTTCGTAGTTGGCGTGCACGCGCGCGAGGTCGTCCGGCGTGACCGTTTCGAGATTGCGATAGGACTGTTTGTCGAGCATCAGCTCTTCGCGGCCCTGCGGCCAGACGCGCCACGAGTCGTTGTCGACGACGTCGGCGATCACGAGGTTGCCGCGGCCCTCGCCGCTCGTGAGCCGGCCGCACTCGATCTTGAGATCGACGAGC
>JAABUX010009548.1_pt1 | contig 10969 bp, 12 predicted proteins | sample 5561851 | NCBI WGS metagenome assembly JAABUX01 (sample SAMN10711883, study PRJNA513361) | rock metagenome | isolation source: Antarctica rocks | place: Antarctica: Victoria Land, Richard Nunatak red sandstone | collected 2016-01-03 | reverse complement strand
TAGAGAGGCTTGGTGCCCCCCGACCTGTCAGGGGCGGGGGTTAGAGGACATGCCGATAACGCCCGGGTCTCTCCGCCTCAGGCCGGCCAGGCCTGCCAATCCGATAAGCCCGAGCCATCCCCAATCGGGGTCACGCCATAAGGCGGGTGCTGGATTCACGTTAAGCCGAACGAGGCATGAACGAACGGCGGCTTAGGATCGAGCGAGAGGGGCTCGTGCCCGTTTGACGATCCCAGCCACGGTATTCTTGCTCAGCCCCACCTCACGTCCGATCAAGCGGTAGCTGCGGCCCTGGGCGACGAGGGCCAGCACCTTGGGAGCGAGGCGGTCCGACTTCGGCCGCTGTCCGGGCTGGCGGCCCAGCTTCTTGCCCCGTGCCTTGGCGGCTGCGATGCCAGAGCGGATACGCTCCACGGCCAGCTCGCGCTCGAACTCGGCGATGCCCGCCAGCAAGGTGGCCATCATGCGCCCATGCGGGGTGGACAGGTCGAACGCCATGCCGTTCAGCGCGACCAGCGACACGTGCTGGGCTTCCAGTTCCTTGAATGTGTCCAGCAAGTCCGTCGTGCTGCGCCCCCAGCGCGACAGTTCCGTCACCAGCACCGCGTTGATCTGCCGGGCTTGGACCAGCGCCATGATCTTGCGCCGCTCGGCCCGGTCCAATCTGACGCCCGAGGCGGTTTCCTTGTAGGTGCCGACCACTTGGTAGCCGGCACGCTCGGCGAACGCTGCAAGGTCGCGTTCTTGGCGCGCGCAGGATTGGTCCGCGGTCGAGACCCGGCAGTAGAGGGCGGCACGCAATGGCTGCTGTCCCAATTGGATTTCCCCCCGCTCGGCGGCTCGCAAGCCCTTGATCCTATTCATCCCTGGGCCGTAGCAATCAGCCTTAACCTCAATTGGGACAGCTTGCCATGCCGAGACGCCGCGCGCTCACTGAAGCGCAACTCACGAGCCTTCTTGCCTTGCCAATTGCCGAACCCGACCTGGTCCGCCACTGGACACTCTGCGACGCCGACCTCACCGTCATCGACCAGCGCCGGCGCGACCGCAACCGGCTCGGGTTTGCCCTGCAGCTCTGTGCGTTGCGCTACCCCGGCCGTCTGCTGCGGCCCGGCGAACTGATTCCAGTCGAGGCGCTCCGCTTTGTCGCCGAACAGCTCGGCGCCGACCCTGCTGCGCTCATGGCCTACGCCACCCGGTTCCAGACCCGCTATGACCAGCTTGATGCTCTGCGCGAGGCATTCAGCTTCCGCATGTATGCACCCGGGCATGGCCGCGAGATGCTGGCCTGGCTGTTGCCGGTGGCACTGGCCACCACGAATGCCCTCACCATCGCCGCGGCACTGATGGACGAACTGCGCCGGCGCCGGATCGTCGCACCCGGTCCAAGCGTGGTCGAGCGCCTGGTCGCTGCCGTCTTGGTTGTGGCCGAACGCCACGTCGCGGGACAGCTCACCAGCGGCCTGACCCAAACGCAAACTGAAGCTCTCGATGCGCTGCTCACGCTCAAGGATGGCACGCCGCTGAGCGTGCTGGCCTGGGCGCGTCAGCCGCCCGGTGCGCCAGGCCACAAGGCGCTCAAACGTGTGGTCGAGCAGCTGACCCGCCTGCGTGCCGTTGGACTTGATCCCGCCTGCGCCGAGGGCGTTCACCCAGAACGGCTGCGGAAACTCGCCCGCGAGGGCGGCCGCTACACGGCCCAGCACCTGCGTGCGCTCTCGTTGCCTCGCCGCAGATCAACCCTGGTCGCCACCGTGCTGGACACCACGACCCGCCTGACTGACGACGGGGTTGGCCTGTTCAATCGTGCGGTTGGCCGCATGTTCCGCCGCGCCGAGGCGCGCGAGGAAAACGCCCTGCTGCGCGACGCCCGTGCCGTCAACGATAAGGTCCGCCTGCTCGCCAAGCTCGGTGCCGCGTTGATCGAGGCGAAAAAGTGTGGCGCCGACCTCGACGGGGCGGTCGCGTCCGCTGTGGGGTGGGAGAGGCTGGCTGCGAGCGTCGCCGACGCTGAACGTTTGGCGCGCCCTGACAAGGTTGACCTGAAAGCTTTGGCGGGACGCGCCTGGCCGGTCATGCACCGGCTCGGCCCGATGGCCCTCGACACGTTTCGGTTCCGAGCCCTGCCCGCTGCGGCCGCGACGTTGCGTGCGGTCGAGCTGCTGCATGGCGTGTACAGCAGCGGCCGCAGCACATGGCCGAAGAGCCCGCCGACCAGTTTTCTCCGCCCGGCCTGGCGTGATGCCGTGCTGAGCAGCGGACCCGCAGACGCCGTCGAGCACCGCCGCACGTGGGAAGCCGCCACGTTGCTCGCGCTATCCCACCACTTGCGGGCCGGAGATATCTGGGTCGAAGGCAGCCGGCAGTGGCGCGCGATCGAGGACCAGCTCATTTCACCGGCCCTGTTCTCGGCCATGCGCGAGGCCGGCCCGTTGCCGGTCGCCGTGCCTGCGACCGCAGAGGAATACTTGGCCGAACGCCGCGCCCTGCTGGATCGGCGCATGGGGGAGGTCAACGCCAAAGCCGCCGCCGACACGTTGGAGGACGTCAGGATCAAAGACGGCGAGATGAAGATCACGCCGCTCAAAGCCATCACGCCGGAGGCGGCCGAAGACGCGGCTGGACGGCTTTACGGCATGCTGCCGAACGCCCGCGTCACCAGCGTGCTGGCCGAGGTGCATGGCTGGACCGGCTTCGCCAACGCGTTCACGCATCTGCACACGGGAATGCCGGCCGAAGACCCGCGCGTCGTGCTGACCGCCATTCTGGCCGATGCCACCAACCTCGGCCTGACCCGCATGGCGGACGCCTGTTCGGTCGCGAGCTATCGCCAGCTCGCCTGGATGGCAGGCTGGCACCTGCGCGAGGACACCTACCGGCCGGGTCTGGCTATCCTGGTCGACGCGCAGCAACACCATCCGCTTGCTGCCCTATTCGGCGCTGCTGATGTCTCCAGTTCCGACGGCCAGGCGTTCCTGACCGCGGGGCGCGGAGAGGCGCTGGGCGCCCACAACGCCCGCCATGGCCACGGGCGTGAGCCGTCCGCAATGTTCTATACCCATCTCTCGTCGCGGCACGCGCCATTCTACATCGAGTCGATCCCGCCCTCGGGCGAGGCGGCGTATGTCATCGACGGGCTGCTCTACCACGAGGCGGATCTCAGCATCGCCGTCCACCACACGGATGGCGGCGGGGTCAGCGACCACGTATTTGCCTTGGCACACGTCTTGGGTTTCCGGTTTGCCCCGCGCATCCCCAACATCGCCGACCGCAAGCTCTACGCCTTTGGCCGGAGCTCGACCTGGCCGGCGCTCGCCCCGTTCATCGCCGGGCGTCCCGACGAGAAGCTGGTCACGGCGCACTGGGATGACGTGCTCCGGCTGGCCACCTCCGTGCGCACCGGCACAGTCAGCGCGTCGCTGATGCTTAAGCGCCTCGGCGCCTATCCCCGGCAGAATGGGCTGGCACTGGCGCTGCGGGAGATCGGGCGTGTTGAGCGAACTCTGCACACCTTGGATTGGCTTGAACGACCGCCACTCCGCCGCCAATCGACGGCGGAACTCAACAAGGGCGAGAGCCACAACGCGCTGTCCCGTGCGGTATGCTTTCATCGCCTCGGGCGGCTGCACGACCGCACGGCGCAGGCCCAGCAGCATCGCGCAAGCGGCCTCGTCCTGGTCACGGCCGCGATCACGCTGTGGAACACCGTCTATCTCAGCCGCGCGCTGGAAACCCGGCGTCGCAACGGCGACATGATACCCGACGCCCTGCTTGCGCACCTGGCCCCGCTTGGCTGGCAGCACATCAATCTTACCGGGGATTACCTCTGGAACGCGGACCCAGTATTTGGCCCCAATGGGTTCAGGCCACTGCGGGGCATCCTCCCAGCTTCCGCTCAAGCCGCGTAGTGTTCACGCTCTATTCTGCTAAACGTGAATCCAGCACCCGTCCTATGGCGTGACCCCTACCTGGCGGCCATCCTGGATGCCTGGTCACGCAAGGTCGTCGGCTACGCGATCAGCCGATCTATGGACCCTCGTATTGCCGTCGCGGCGTTGAAGGCGGCCATCAGGAACCGCACTCCGCCGAAGGGCTGCATTCACCATTCCGATCGCGGATCGCAATACGCGTCGGAGGTGTATCGTGAGTTGCTAGCGGCCCATGGCCTTACGGGCTCGATGAGCCGACGCGGCAATCCCTACGACAACGCCAAGGCGGAAAGCTTCATGAAGACGCTGAAGGTCGAAGCCGTCTACCTGGCCGCTTATGAGACCTTCGAGGACGTCACCGCGGACCTTCCGCGTTTCATCGACGACGTCTACAACTCAAGACGGCTGCACTCGGCTCTTGGTTACCTCAGCCCCGTGCAGTTCGAGGATCAACACGCCCAGCAGACGGTCAAAACCGCCGCTTGATCTTGTCCACCCCCAGGGGCGCACTCCATCAGGGGGTCAATCTTCCACGCCGATCTACACCGCAATCGGGCTTGTGAGTGCGCAGGTCGTCGATGAACTTCGACTCGGCGCCTTCGCTCTTGTCCCAAAAGCTCCAGATTGCATCGTGGCCCAGCGCGGCGAGGGCCGCCCGATTCTTTTCCAGTGCCTTGCGCAAAACCTCGGCATTCAGACTGGGAAAGGCGGCATAGGCGGGATCGCCGTAGTCAACGACGTCGGGCTCAAGCCCGACCATCACCACACGCTTCGCCATGATCGACCTCCGTTCACTCCGGGTTCTGCACACGCCCTCTGCCACGTCGGCGCGCGGAGGCCCGCGCTTCGCGGCGGCCGGGCCGCTCGCGCGCACCGCCGACCGCCGGCACGATCCCCTGCCCCATTGCGGTCTACCCCACCAAGGCAGGGACACGAGACGCTTTTCACGTCTCGTATGGGTTGTTCACAGTATTCCGAGACGCTCGCCTGAGCAGGTCCAGAGCCTACCGAGACAGATTCCGCTCTTGCAGCCCTTATGACGGCGGCTTCGCAGCCCGTTCAGGCGAGCTACCCCCCGCTACTTTGCGGCTCACAGTAGCGATGTTGGGTCGTCCCCCACTTGGGTGCTGAAACACAATCAGCCGAAACCTACGTTCGAGAAAGTCGATCGCTACAAATGACCGGCGTGGGCCAGCCGCACCACCCGCGAGACGGCCTCCGCAAAGGTGGCGCCAACCATGGGCAGGTTCGCGGGCCCAAGCATGCCGTTATGCGTGCCCGGGACCGGGAGGATCGTCAGCTTTGGGTAATAATACTTCCACCCGAGATGGCGCGGAGCGGCCGCGTTATGATGATCCGTGCGGAACAGGAACGTAGGCACCGGCAGGGGCGGCAGTGTTTCGCGCAGGGCTGCCCATTGCCGCAGCATGGGCTGGATATGCCAGGACAGCAGGTCGCGATCGAGAAAGGTCGCGAAATCCCCCCGCAGCCATTCTCGCGGTACGTGGGCAAATAACCGGAGCGCCTGCTTGCAGCGCGGTCCGCTTAACGCCCGGGCCGTCACGAAGGCCAGCTTCCCCGTTGCGTCCCCACGCCAGAGCGCTGCCATGAAGCCCGTCAACTCCCGCCGGCGCGTCATCGGCGGATAGGGCATGCCTGTCTCGAAATCGACTCCCGGTTGGACCTCGGTATCGAGAAGTCCGAGAAAATGCACGGGATAGCCCGCGTTCCGCAGGCGCGTCGCGACCATGAAAGCGACGATGCCGCCAAACGAGTAGCCGGCGAGCAGGATCGGGTTTTTCGGGGAATGCACCATTATCTGCGCGACGACGTCGCTGACCAAGGCGTCGAGGTCAAAGGCGGGATCGCGCAGCTGCGTTCTCCAGGGCGGATAGGAGATCTGTACCGGGCACACCATCTGCTTGCAGGCGATGCCGATCTTAATGAGATCAGGGTCATAGCCACCCATTCCTGGAAGCAGGAAGAGGCAAGGTGGCTCCGGCTGCGTGGAGCCGCTCCGGCCAGAGTGAATATCATTGAGCATTTATATGTCCGAACAAGGACGATCGCGTGTGCTGTGCAGCGTCGGCCACGAGCGAGAGCCAGTGTTCTCGCCGCGATATCCATAGTTCGTATTCTGGATTGAGATCGGTGGGTGCCTCGTCGAAGCATCCGAGCCGGACTTCCACCTCACTGTCGGCGTCATGGGCGCCGAACAGACTGGAGCCGCAGGAGGGGCAGAAGTGACGATGGTCGGTCGTTTGAGTCCAGCTCCGGGTGTCACCTGCGACCGAGACCTGGCTTTGATCCCAGACGGCGAATGCCATGAACGGTGCGCCGGTCTCCTTGCGGCACGTCAGGCAATGGCACAGACCGGCCCGCATCGGCTCGCCCCGAACCTCCAGTCGAACGGCGCCACAGTTGCAGCCGCCGTGCCGAACACCTTGCATCGCCTCTTTCCTTTCCCCGACGCTGAGCAAATTCAACGTGCCGCTCTCACGTTCTCCATCGCCGCCCCATAGCCCCACGATACTGTCGCGCACCATCACGATCACATACCCGGCTTTTTCGGGCTGTTGTTATGGAGCCAGATCTCGGCCCTAGCCTTGGTATAAGGGCCGGCGCAAACGCGGTCGCCCTCAGTCACGTACCAGCCCGGCTCATCGACCTCGAGAGTGGGCGGCTCAAGATATTCTACTTCCATGGTCCCCCGCCCGGCTGTGTTACGCATGTCCGTGCGCACGGCGGGCACGGCGGATCTGGATGGCCTGCCAGACGATGATGACCGGCAGCGCAACCAGGAGATCGCGTGCCCGCTTCACGAGGGAGAGCGCAAGCGCTGCGCTACTATCGATGCCAAGCGCCGAGCCGGCGAGGACGTAGCTGCCCTCCTGCACGCCGAGCGCGCCCGGCGTTGGGACGACGGTGCATATGCTCGCAACAAAGGCTTCCAATGCCAACGCCGTGGCCGGAGCAATCGGCGTGCCCATGATGCGGAGCACCGCCCAGGCTTGCAGGCCGCCGGCGAACCAGGCAGCAAGGTGGATGGCGACCGCGAGTGCCACACGCCCGTGCCGCGCGTAGATCCGGCGCAGCCTAGCATCCAGGTGTTCCCAGACGTCCGGGACGCCATGGAGGAGCGGCGTTGCGCGGCCGCACAGACGTGCGAGGCGGCAGCCGCCGGAGTGCTGGACCCATGCGCAGCCGGCGAAGATTGCCACGCTGCCAGCAAGGCCGGACAAGCCTACCAGCCGCCACGCGTCGAGGCCTGCCGCCATGACGAGGACGAGGGTCAAGAGGGAGAAGCCGACCTGGCTCGCGAGTTCGGCGGTCACGTCGGCGATGGTCAGGGCCGTTGCATCCAGCGCACTCAGCCCAGCGCGCATCAGCTCCCGCACGGCGGCGACTTCGCCGACCGGCACAACGGGCATCCGTGGTGCAGGCCGTCTTGCTAAAACTTATTTGGCTCGACATGCTGGTCAAATAATATCCGCGGCCAAGGCCCGCAGCAGCACGGACAACCGCACCAAAGGCGGATAATCCCGGAAGTCCGCTCCATCCCTGAAACATTATTGCTGATAGTCTAACCGATCTCGCTGTCGAGCAGCATTCGTTGGTTCCCTTTTACAACGCTAAAGATCGACCAGAGCAGAACTCAGACTTTAGCGGTTGCGGTTGCTGTGCGGTCGAGCCCTGCGCGTATCTCGCGCGCGAGTTGGTGCTGGTCGCCGACCTTCAGCATATGGGCGAAATAGAGCTGAGGGTGCTCACCCGTCTCCTGGTTGTAGAGACAATGCACCGTCCAGTCATGCGCGCGCATCACCGTCATCACGCCGGTGATCTCGGCTGCGGTCATCGAGAAGTCTGGTGCCGCGGCAGCCCTGCCGTCCGGGAGTTGCTGGAACGCGATGTTGGTCGACACATTGAGATGCGGGCTCACCCGCGCCCCACCAATCCGGATCACATCCGTCCGTGGCACGGTGACACTAACCACGCCACCGTCGCCAACATCGGCCGAGGCACCTAGGATTTGCCCCAATCCGTGCTTATCGAGCGGCGTCGCCGTGCTGGGCTTCGTCTGCGGGAGCGGCGTCGCGGTCGTCTTCACCACCGCGGCCACGGCCCGCGCGAGGTCGAGCGGCGCGCCGATGCCACGAAGGTGCATGAACCAGACCATCGGCTCCAGCCCGTAGTAGTGCTGGTGCAGCGCCTGGAACTGCAGGCCGCCTTTCAGCATCATGTCGATCGCGGGGTCGATCTCGTGCGGAAGAAAGCCAAAATCGCCGTTGACAATGGCTTTGCCACCGCCCAGCGACTGAAAGAAGAAGTCGCCGTTGAGCTCGAAGGCGGCGCTGAACGGGATCCTCGATCCCTGATCGCTCAGGCTGGCGGGGCCGGTGACGCCTTTAAGGTCCGTTCGGCCGATGCTGATGTCGAGCACGCCGTTACTCATCTGCCCTGGCGCTTGCAGGATCTGCTCGATCTCCGACACCGGCAGGTCGTGCGCTCCGGTCGCGGCGGCCCGTGTCGCCCTGGCTGCCATGATAACCCCGGCGGCCCCGCCGCCGAATGCGAGGGCGCGCCGGCGTCCGAATAAGCGTGATATTTGGCCTGGGACGGGCATATGAATTCTCCAAATAGGCTCTGGGGCCTGGGCTCTCGGAAAAAGGGGCAATGGCTCGACAAGTTTCAGATGCTCCGATCAGGCTCGCGCGATGATTGCTCAATCTTCGGGTGGCGGGCCGAGAAAGTCGTCCGAAGGACATTGGATGTGAAGGGGCAACACGGCTGGCTGACCGGGCACGAATGCCGCCTAGGGCCTTCGTGGGTTCGACCTGACCGCCCCAGGTTGTCGCCGGCCGGCCCAGAACATGCGTGAGAAGATATCGCTCCCTAAGAGCGCGTGCAGCACCGCTAAACCGGCATGGGCGAAGAGATAAGCCCACATCAAATTGGCGATCAGCCGGTGCAGCCAAAGCGAGGCGTGCGCAACCGGCGTGCCGCGTCATACGAAAAACATCGTGCCAGTGACCGCCATGGCCGTCACGGCGAGCAGCCCGAGACCGTGAACCGCGCTCGCGAGCGCGCCATCATCGTCGTCGGGTGCCCGCAAGCGCGCAAGCCGCCGAAGCTGCGCAGCAAGGTCAGCCATCACATCCCGGAGCCGCGTAAGGGAAAACCACGGCAGCAAGCGCCCAAGACGCGTCTCGCCCTGCCGCGCCACCGTCCACACCCAGAACGCGGCCACCACACCGAGGTCAGCCAGTCCGGCATACTCATGCAAGGTAAAAACCCAGCCCGGCGCATCGCCGGGAAGCGGTAATTGCATGAACTCGTTGCCGATCAACTGATGCACCACCACCAGCAGCAGCACGAGATGGATCGCCTTCGTGGCATGGGCGAACGGAGATTGGATGAATGTTTGTGCGTCACTCGTAGGGAGAGTTGCTCGATGCCAGGGTGCGACAGTTCTGGCCCGCCAGCCTGATCGGCTGGCCCGTAGCGCAGTCGCGCTTGCCGGTAATCCACAATACTGGATCGAGCGCCATGGGTTCGCAGGCCGCTACGTTCTGCCGCCGGTCCGCGGCGGGCCGGCTCGAGGCGGCGCGGCGGCGACCTCGCACCGAAGCAGAGGATCTGGGGTCGCTATAGGTAGAAATCAGAATCGCCCTGGTGCAGGATGGCTTCCATTTCCGAGAGGAACGTTCATGCTCCGCCGCGTCTGCTTGCTCGCCGTCCTCGCCCTTCTCGCCCCAGCATTGACCTACGCGCAAACCCCCGGACGCCGGATCCGTGGGACAATCGAGTCAGTCCAGGGCGATCAGCTCACGATCAAGACGCGCGAGGGAGACGAAGCCCACATCCGCCTCGCGCCGAACTACACCGTCTCCGCCGTGATTCCGGCGCAGCTCAGCGACATGAAGCCGGGCGTGTTCGTCGGAGTGGCCTCGATCGGGCCGCGCGATAAGCTCCGCGCCATCGAGGTCCTGCTGTTCCCCGAAGCCATGCGCGGCGCCGGCGAGGGTCATTACCCCTGGGACCTGATGCCTGAGAGCACTATGACCAATGCCAACATCGAGGCCGAGAGCGTAGGCACCGACGGGCGCGTCCTGACGCTCAACGCCAAGGGCGAGCGGCTGATGGTCCAGGTTCCCGAGGGCACGCCCATCGTGACGTTCGCGCCTGGCACGCCAGCCATGCTGACACCCGGCGCCAAAGTCTTCATCGGTGCGCAGCAAACCGCGGATGGCCTGACCGCCGCGCGCGTCGCGGTGGGCAAGGACGGGCTCACGCCACCCATGTAACCGCTCTCCGCCAGCCGCTTGCCTGCTGGGACAGGACGACTGTCGTGTCTGCTAGCTTCTCGAGCAGCGCTTGATTGTGGCTAGCCAGAAGGATGGCCGTGCCCGCGTCGGCCGTCTCGTACAGAAGTTGCGCGATCGCTTGCTGCGTAATCGCGTCGAACCGGGAAGTCGGTTCGTCGGCGAAGATAAAGGCCCGTTCCAGTGCGCCGCCATCACGCCATCAATGACCTGGTCAGTCACTCCCGGCTCTGCACGGGCTCGGAGATGGGCCGCCAGCCGACGATTTGCCGCACGCAATCCCAGGCGTGGGTGCTGTCGATCAGCGGGAAGTGCCGGCGGAACTCGACCACGCCGGCCAGCTCGCCGCTCTCCTCATAGGCCCGGCGGATCGCATCGGCGGTGGCTTCATCCACGGTGAACATGCGGGGGATGTGGGGCGGTGTTCGGCTGTCGGAAAGCCAGGGCCCCTAGTTGTGGCGGCTTTCAGACACCGGGCCAGGTACCTGACGACACATACCAATCCCCTTGCTCTTCAGAGTACAAACGGCTTTACCCACCACACGAAGCTTAGCCTTACCACCGACGCTGAGCTAATATTCGCCACAGACCGCGCATCGCGGGCAATCAGACTAGCCGGGATCAAACCCAAGCAGGTGTTAAGGAGCGAACAGAATTATGAACAACGACGAGACGGACCAAAACAAGGTTGAAAAGCCGCACGCCCATTTTGATGCT
>JAABUX010009547.1_pt1 | contig 10969 bp, 5 predicted proteins | sample 5561851 | NCBI WGS metagenome assembly JAABUX01 (sample SAMN10711883, study PRJNA513361) | rock metagenome | isolation source: Antarctica rocks | place: Antarctica: Victoria Land, Richard Nunatak red sandstone | collected 2016-01-03 | reverse complement strand
GGAACATGCGCGCGGCCGCCATCGCCACGGATCAGCAATCCGTCCTGAGCGAGTTGGCCCAGGTGCAGGCCCCACGCGTGCGCGCCTACAGCCTCATCAACGCCATCGCGGCGACCGTCTCGTCGGCGGAACTCGCGCGCTTGAAGTCCGATCCCCAGGTGCAGGCCGTCGTGCCCGACCGCATGATCAAGCGACCCAGCCCAGCGTTACTAGCGGCCGGTCTGTCCGGCCCGGCTGCGGCGGCATCCGGTGCCACGTCTACCTCAGGTGGCGTCACAGGCCCAGACTCGTCATGCACCGGTCCTACACCGTCACTGGAGCCCCAAGCGCTCCAGTTGACCAACACGGCCTTCACGGACACGACGCAGCTGCAAGCCCAGAACATTGTGACGGGCACCGGCGTCAAAGTCGCCTTCTTTGCCGAGGGCATCGACATCACCAACCCCGACTTTGTGCGCCCTGACGGCTCCCAGGTCTTCGTCGATTACCAGGACTTCACCGGCGACGGCCTTAACGCGCCCACCAGCGGCGGCGAGGCCTTCGGTGACGCCAGCTCGATCGCGGCGCAGGGGAGCCAGGTTTACGACGTGAGCAAGCCGGTGACGACGACGAATCCCGAGGCGGCTGGCGTCTTCGTCAACCCGGCCTACAACGCGCCGACGACGCACTGCCGCATCCGCATCCGGGGCATGGCTCCGGGCGCGTCGCTGGTGGGCCTCAAGGTCTTTGGCCAGCAGACCCAGTCGCCGACGTCGAACTTCGTGCAGGCGATTCAGTACGCGGTCGAACAGGACAAGGTTGATGTCTTGAGCCAGTCGTTCGGCGCCAATCCGTATCCAGACAATGCCAACGATCCCATCACGCTGGCTGATGATGCGGCGGTCGCCGCGGGCGTGACCGTGGTGGTGAGCAGTGGTGACGCGGGGACGGCCGGCACACTCGGCTCGCCGTCTACCGATCCCAACGTGATCGAGGCGGGCGCCAGCACGCAGTTCCGGTTCTACGCGCAGACGATCTACCAGGGCTTCCAACTCGGGAACGGCGGCTATGTCGACAACAACATCTCCGCGTTCAGTTCGGCCGGCGTCGCGCAGAACGCGCCGCGCACGGTCGACGTGGTGGCGCCTGGCGATCTGAACTGGGCCGTCTGTACGCCTGACCCGTCGATCTACGGCAGTTGCACCGATCTCCAGGGGCATCCATCCCAGGTCGAGATCTTTGGCGGCACCAGCGAGTCGGCGCCGTTGACCGCGGGCGAAGCGGCGTTGATTATTCAAGCCTACCGCCGGACCCACGACGCTGCCACGCCCTCGCCGGCGGTGGTCAAGCAGATCGTCAAGAGTACGGCGACGGATCTGGGCATCCCAAGCGACGAGCAGGGCGCGGGCCTGATCAACGCCCTCAAGGCCGTGCAGGCCGCTGAGTCGTACACGGGCAGCACGTCCGCGCCGCAGGGCAACGCCCTGCTCGTTTCGCCCAACGCGCTTGGCGCGACCGCTGCCCCGCATACGTCCGAGACGTTCAACGTCCAGGTGACCAACACAGGCGCCCAGACGCAGACGGTGCAGCCGGCCCTACGCATGCTGGACGCGCCTATGGCCGGCTCTAGCCAGTCATACGTCGTGGCGCTCGATCCTTCCACCGCGCCCACGTTCACCGACGTGATTGGACGCCAGCGGTCCTATGTGTCGCAGCCCTTCACGGTGCCGTCCGGCGCCCAACGCCTTGACGCGGCCATCTCGTGGAACATCACACAGAGCAAGGCCGGCATCGTCTCGCTGGTCCTGATTGACCCCCAGGGACGTTACACGGCCTACTCGATCCCGCAGGACCCTGGACCGCCCTTCGCGAACAGCGGCTACGGCCACGTTGACGTGGCCAACCCGACCGCCGGTACATGGACGGCCTATATGTTCACACGCACGCAGGCCGGCGCGTTCGGCCACTACAGCGGCGCCGTCCACCTGGATGTCAACTCGTCGCGCTTCACGACGATTGGCTCCGTCAGCCCCGCCTCCCAGGCGCTGGCCCCGGGGCAGACGGGCGCCTTCGTCGTCTCCGTCTCGACGCCTGTGCAGCCCGGCGATGAGAACGCCACGCTCGTCTTCGACGACAGCGCCGGCAATCCGGTTGCGGGCGCGGTGCCCGTTGTGCTGCGCGCGACGGTCCCGCTCGGCCCGACCGGCGGTTCCTTCAGCGGCACGTTGACCGGCGGCAACGGGCGCTTCGGCTCACCCGGCCAGACGTTGACTTACCTGTTTGACGTCCCGAGCGGCCTCAAGGACCTCGATCTGAGCCTGGCCGTTCCAGACAATAACTACAACCTGGAGGGCATACTGGTCGATCCTACCGGCCTGCCAATCGATGTACAGAGCACCGTGACCGCACTTAACCCCTCGACGGGCCTCCCGGCCGGATACACCAACACGTTGCAGTTTTTCCGCCGTGACCCGCAACCGGGACGCTGGAAGCTTGTGTTTATCATCAATGATAATATTTCCGGCCAGCAGACCACGCTGCCCTTCACGGCGGAGATCCAGTTCAACGGGGTCAGCGTCGAAACGCAGGGAGTGCCGAACAGCGCCACCACGACGTTGCCGTACAGCACGCCGGTCGACGTCCCGATCACGGTAACCAACACGGGCAACACGGCGAAGGATTTCTTCATCGACCCACGGCTAGTGACGAGCACCGTGTACGCGGCGTTGCCGCTGAACGGCTCGGTGTTTACCATCCCGCTTACGGCGAGCGAGACTTCCCCGCTCTTCTTCGTGCCGAGCGAGGCCACGCAGTTGAGCATCGCCGCGGAGTCAATGTCTCCGACCGTGCCGATCAGCATGGATATCTACAACGCGAACGGCGCTCCGCCCTACGGCGGCACCGGCTCACCGGATATCGAGGCGACCTCGTTCCTCGACGGGCTCACCGCGTCGTACGGCGCAGCCGCCACGTCGTCGGCGCCCGAGGTCGTGCCGGGCCTGTGGGGCGCCGGGCCCACGGAGGTCGGGCCGTACGGTACTGGTGGCGCTCCGCCCAGCACGGTCCGCGTGGGTGCCGCGGTCATCGCGCAGGCGTTCGATACGGCCGCCGTGCCCAATACAGGCGACTTTTACGCCGCCCTGTCGACCCAGAGCCCGCCCGACGCCTTCTACAAACCACTGACGCTGGGGCCGGGTCAGCAGGGCACGATCACCGTCACGATCACGCCTGACGCCGCGCCGGGCACGATTGTGCGCGGCCACCTGTATGTCGACACGCTCAACGCCAACTCGGTCGACCCGACCACCGGCAACCTGAACCTGACGACCTTCAGCGGTGATGAGTTGCAGGCTATCCCGTTCGCTTACATGGTCGGTCAAGCGACGGTCGTGACGCCAACAGCCACGGTGACGAGCACGCTCGTGGCGACGGCTACCGGCACCGCGATCTCCGCCACGGCTACCGGCACCGCGATCTCCGCCACGGCCACCAGCACGAGCACGGCCGTGCCCGCCACCAGCACGAGCACGGCCGTGCCCGCCACCAGCACGAGCACGGCCGTGCCCGCCACCAGCACGAGCACGGCCGTGCCCGCCACCAGCACGAGCACGGCCGTGCCCGCCACCAGCACAAGCACGGCCGTGCCCGCCACCAGCACGAGCACGGCCGTGCCCGCCACCAGCACGAGCACGGCCGTGCCCGCCACCAGCACAAGCACGGCGACCCCGTCCATGACCACGACACCAGGCTCAACGGAGGCACCGGCTCCGGTCTGCCAATTCTACGTGCTCCCCGCCTTCGACACCGTCCCGCGTGGCGGCGAGCAGGCACTGGTCTTCGTGGCGGCGCCCGGCTCGCCGATCACGGCCACCATCCGGGCGGCCTACCCCGTTTCGGCGACGCTCTACACTGACAGCAGTCTGGACAGCTCTAACGGCTTCGGAGCCACCCTCACGGGCAAACGCGTGCCCGCGGGTTATCGCTACGCCTTCCATGTGGAGGCGTCCGGCTTCGCGCTGCTGACGTTCGCGATCCCACGCTCTGCGCATCCGGGCACGGTCGCGACGCGTCTGGCGGCGCGGGAGCCGTGCGGTCTGTTTCGGACCAGCGTCACGTTCGAGGTCCGCGGCTTGGCGCACGGCGGGACCACCGGACTGACCGCCGGACGCGTGGTGACGCTGGCGCTGGCGCTCCCGCAGGGAGACACGCTGCCCGCGAGCGCCGGACGGCTGGCGCGCCGCGGCGTGGTGCGCGTGGTCACCCACACGTCTGGGCGCGGGCGTGCCGCGCGCACCACGCGCACGCTCCTGCTGACTTACCGTCCGCGTGTGGCACACCACGCCGCACACCACGTTATGCACGCAGCCGTGCACAAGGGGGACCGCTCACGCGTTATGCGGCATCTACGAGGAGTGCCGCACCAGTTGCATCGCAGGGAAGTATAGATCCCAAGCGGGAAGAAGGGAGTGCGGGTAGTGGCTAGTCCCTGTTCTGGCTACTTTCCTCATCCGTTGGCCGGTGGATGAGGAAAGCCAGCACAGGGAGATTCGCCCGGTCATACGTCATTGACCCTGGAAGAGGGCGGCGCGGCGCGCGGCCTCACACGCGAACGCGCGCGTCACATCGAGACCAAAGCGCACAACAAGTGGGGTCACCCCACGCGGCGTGCCCTATGCGCGGCGTGACGACATCGATAGAGCGTTGGTGGCTACCGCTTGCTGTGACATACCCACGCGCAGGCTGACCATCGACCGTCCGACGCTCACCGTCGTCACGCGGCGGGCGACGCGCTAGACAGCGCTGAGGGGGCCGTCGTCTCGCCCGACACATCGGCGCGATCGAGGTAACCGCGTAGCGCGCGCAGGGCGACCGGGATAAGGGCGGGGTCGAATTGTGCGCCCGCGTGACGGTCCATCTCCCCTACGATCGTCGCCCAGGACAGCCCCTTGCGATACGGCCGGTCCATGCCCATGGCCGACACGGCGTCAGCCACGATCATGATGCGGCCGAGCAAGGGCACCTCCGCGCCGGCGACTCCGCGCGGGTAGCCCGTGCCGTCCCAACGCTCGTGGTGGTACCGCACCGCGTCCATCATATCGCGGTCCTGCGACACGACGGCGAGCAGCACCTCGGAGAGTTCGACGTGGCGGGCGATGATGTCACGCTCCTCAGGGGTCAGCGTGTCCGGCTTGCGCAAAATGCGGTCGGGCACGCCGATCTTGCCGACGTCGTGCAGCAGGCCGGCCGTCCGCAGCGTGCCGATGGTGTCGTGGGAGAGGCCGAGTTCGGCGGCGATGGCGCAGGCGTACGTGGCGACCTGTTCGGAGTGCTCTCCGGTGTAGCGATCACGGTTGTCGACCATCGAGACCAATGCCTCCAGGATGCCGAAACGGCCTCCGTTGCCCGTCCCCTCCTCACGCTCGTCACCTAGCCGCCCGGCCCCAGCAATGGCCACGCCGGCGCGCTTGGCCGCATACATACGCTCATCGGCGCGCGCGAGCAGGGCATGGGCCGCGTCCGCGTCGGCGGGGAACGTGGCCGCGCCGATGGAGAGGCGCACGGGAAGGCGCTGGCCCGCGGGCGCGGTCAACTCGGAGAGCGAGGCGAGGTCGCTGATGCGTTCGGCAATGGTGTAGGCCATGTCTACCGTCGCGTCGGGCAGCAGCAGCGCGAACTCGTCGCCGCCCAGGCGCGCCGCGGCGTCGGAGGTGCGGCAGCACGCCTGGAGCACCTCGCCGACGCGGCGCAACGCCTGGTCGCCGGCCTGGTGCCCATGCGTATCATTGAAGAGCTTGAAGTCGGCCACATCGATGAGCAGCACGCCGACAGGGTCCCCCGTCGCCTCCGCCTTGGCGAGCGCGGCTTCCAGGCGCGCGTGAAAGGCGCGGTGGTTGTAGAGATCGGTCACAGGGTCGCGCTCGGCCTGGATACGCGCGCGCTCATAGAGGCGGGCGTGCTCCAGGGCCATGGACGCGCCGTTGGCATACACCGTGAGCAGGCGGCGGTCGTGGTCGCGGATGACATGCGCCTCGCTCCAACGGATACACAACGCGCCGATCGCTGTTTCGCCGACCATCAACGGTAGCCAGGCGGAGGGCGCCGGTCCCGGCGTGAACGTCGTCTCAGCGGGGTTAACCGGCGGCGCCAGCGCGCCTGATGCGCCCTGCGCGGCCCCCACAGCCATGGCGCCCGTGGGCTCGTACAAGAACAAGGTGACGCCGCGCACATCACGCAATGCGCCCAGGGCGCCGACGATGTGACGCGGCAGCGTGGGCCGGTCATCGAGCGCGGCGGTCAGGCGCATGCTGGCGGACGAGAGCGCGGCGGCGTCGGCGCCCTCCTCTTCCAGGGCGGCCCGCACGCGCGCATGGTCGATAGCCAGGGCCGCATGGGCGAGCAGGAGGGCCAACGCCTCGCGGTCGGACCCGCCGAGCGGGGCGCCGTCCGCGCGCGCGCCGACCGCGAGGACGGCGATGACCTCGCCGCGCAGACGCACCGGCAGCAGGACGGCCGGCGCTTTGTCAAAGCCGCTGCCTAGCGCGCGCCATTCGGCGGCCAGGGCCGCTGCGGTGGCGGTGTGCGTCTCGCCAGGCACGACGCCCCATGCCTGCTGGGCCAGCGCCTCGGCCAGCACCGGCAGCGAGAGGTGGACAGCGCCCTCAGTGCCTGACGCGCCGGACGGGACGTGGAACACGGCGCCGGGCACGCGCCGTCGCACCAACAGCCGCGTCCACGCGACCCCCGTCGTGTCGCGCGCGGCCTCATCGAGGCGCGCCGCGATGCGCGATACGTCCTCCTCCCCACGCTGCCAGATCTCTTGTAGGTCGGTCAGCAAGTGACGCGAACGCACGAGCTCGGGTGAGAGCACATGCTCGGCCAGCCTCTGCGAGACGCGACGCACAGACCCGCTGCTCGACGCGCCCGCGAGCACGGCGACGACGAGAGGCAGCACGCTGAGGCCGCCCAACAGGGGGGTGAGCACGGCCGTGGCGACGACGGTGACGGTGATCAGGATGAACCCACCAAGCGCGGCGGCGACTATGCGCCGCGCCACCACGTCGAGTCCCATTAGGTCGTAGCGCACGATGGCGTAGGCCAGCGCCAACGGCAACGCCACCACGGCCAGGGCCGATACGGCGTACGGCACGAGCGGATGACCAAGCACAATAAACGGCGCGAACGAGAGCAACAACACCGGCAGCATGGCGCCGGCGGCCCCACAAGAGATGAGGCGGCGTTGCCGGCGCAGGTGCACATTTTCATCACGCCCACGTAGAAATAGCGCGGCCAAACCCAGCAGCAACCCACCCGGAAAGACAAGACCGCCAACGGCTTGAACAAGCGCATAGGGCAGGCCAACCAGCAGACATAACGTATAGGCCGGCAGGGTCGCTAGCGCCGCGACAAGCAGCACGATGAACGGCCGGCGCCAGCGTGGCTGCAGGAGCCGATCACGGGGGAAGGAGAGAAAAAGGGCGGCCCAGGCGACGGGAAACAGCACGGACCCGGCGACAAAGGCAAGCCGCATCGCCCACCCCTGACCGTCGAGAGCCCACGCATACCCTAGCAGCGTGAGGGCGCCGGTCGTGGTGAGAGCGGCTAGTAGCAGGGGGGTACGCGCGCCACGTCCATACGCCCACACGACGCCGCCGACCAGCACGAAGAGCATGCCGACCATGACAAGCGCCTGCCCCATCAGCGTCGGTCCAAAAATAGGCCGCGCGCGTGCTGTAAAGAGCCGCCGCGTGCCCGGTCGTCGCACAATCAACAGCCGGCGCTGTACCAGATCGACATACGGAACGGTGATGTTCTCGCCCAACCGCAACACGTGGTCGCCCGGCCGTAGGCCGGCGGCTAAGGCGGGTCCATTGGGGTCAACCCACGTCATAACGCCGCGCCGGTCGACATGCGCCCCCCAATCCGGCATGGATGGATGTGTGGACAGCGCGATACCGTCAATGGCTGCGTACATAAGCAAGACGACACAGGCGATCACGACGTGCAATGCTCGCCTATGTCGTGTCGAAGCCGCGGGGCTTGTGGTCACGGCGACGCCTCTGTAACGTCTGTAACGGCGCCGCGTGATGGCAGCAATAACCCAAGGGCGGCGCGCGCAAAAATGGGGTCGGGACAGAGCACCGCGACGTCTGCGAGCGCCTCGTGTGCGCGCGCCCGTTCCGCATGTATCAACGCATAGGCGAGTTGGATACCGCCCTGCCATACCGCGGCGTCCAGCGTGTCCTGTCCGCGCCAACGACGCGCGATCGCGATAGGGACCGTCTGCGTGAGCCGTGTCACATCACTCTTGCCTCGGCTATCCTCGGCGTCGTGCATATCGTTGTCGAGTTGCGCCAGCAGGCCCAGAGAGGAACCAAGGTGGCCACAGCGTCCGACCAGTGCGGGGTTGTCGGTCCCGAAGGCGGCGCCGGCGCGGCAGCAGGCTTCAACCAACGCGCCACCCTTGCGGCGGGCGATGTCGAGACACTCCTCCACGGATAGCGGGGCGTCGCCGGCCGCGCTGAGGTCGAGGTGCTGCCCCCCGGTCGCCACGGCCAGCCCCGCCCATAACGCGTCTTGAGCTCGCCGATGGGCGGCGCCGGGCCCGTCCGACGCGGCTGGCTGTAAAACGGTATGCGTGAGCGCCAGCAACGCCGTTGCCGCGTTGAGCGCGATTGGCAGGCCGTAGCGCGCGACGATGACGGAGTGATCTCCATCCTCGATGTCGTCGCAAAGGTCAAGAGCGGCCACGTACAACTCCGCCGCCGCCGCCGCGGCGAGGGCGGGACGCCACTCCCCGCACGCGGCGGCGCAGCAACACAGCGGAAAGAGGACCCACGGAGTGAGCCGCCCGCCGAGTGCGCGCCGTGGCTCCGTGAGCGCGGCGGTCGTGACCTCGGTTAACGCAGGGGGCCACGGCGCGGCGCTCAATGTCGCGCGCAACAGCGCCTGCACCGCGGCGAGCACATGAGCCTCGTCGATGGCAGAGGGTGGCTCTGCGTCTACGCGTCCCACAGTCATTCGTTCATCGTCGCGATAATGGAGGTCCAAGCCGCAATACTGGCCCGCGTGGCACAAGGAGCGGCCGCACGTGCCGTGATCATGGTCGGACAAGGCGCGATGCCCCGCAGGGTGTGATCGCCAGGCACACGCAGGGAGGTAGCGTTCACACAGGGGTCCGCACATGCCACATAGGGCCTCTCCTCAGTATGACGACGATGACCCATGGGGCTTCCTCTTCCGTCACTACCACCAGCAGCCGAGGGGGCCGACGATGGCGGAATTGGGAGCAGCGACGGCGGCGCAGAGCCGCAGGGCGCCCTGGCGCTCGGGGCCGACGAGGCCGAACAGGCTGACGGCCTGCTCGGGATTGCACAGCGCGCGCTGGCGGAAAGACTCATCCTCGGTCAGGCGGCGGACAAAAGACTCGAGCTTCGCGATCATCTGACGGTCTCCTTTGCACCTATATAGCCGAAAACGTTATTCCCTTTTCTTCCGGCCTGTGCTGAGTATAGGCGCGCTGGCGATCCTGCGCTATGCCCTGTTCGGGCTATCTCCCTATAGGCGGGCTATGCCCGCATACGCGTGATGGTAAGTAGGTTTTTATCCGGCGGGGGCACGACACGCTTGACGATGTGCTAGCTGGTGCGGCGCGCACTCAGGCGCCCCAGCGGCCGCGCGACGCGCTGACGCACACTCTCGTACAGCTCAACCCGCCCGCATCCCACTAGTGTGCACAGACGAGCCAAGGTGCCGCAATAGTGCACGTAAGATGAGGGCCACCGTAGCGCGCGCTGATTAACGAGCAGATCGTGGCGGATGAGGTGCGGCTCTACGACGGTGATGAAAGCCCGCGGGGCGCGGCTCGTACAAGGCGAACAGGCGCGGCAGGGGAACGCGCTCTAACGTCTAGCACGAGGACCGCGCGACGCGGCCATGTGCGGTCGCACGATGGGAGACGACGCTGTGACCACCGGCGCGACGACACCTCCACGTCCGACGATCGTGGGGCGGCACAGGTAGGGACCTGCGCTACCGGCGCGCGGCCGACTCCGCCCGGTACGCTCCGGTGCGATCTACGGGCAACAGGACCTGGAGGACGTGGCCTGGTGGTGGATCGCGGCCACCGACCCCGCCCTGGACGACCAGGCCGCCGTCGCCGAGGACGGGCTCACCGCTGGCCTCGGCGCCCTTGCCTGCGTCGTCGTCCGCGCCGTCACCCCCGACGCGACCTACCGCGATCTGCTCACGTATCTCCGCATCACCTCCTTGCGCGATCTAACGACTGAGGCCGTCACTCTTGTCCCCGAAGAGCCCGCGCCCTTCGTCCACATCACGTTGCAGGACGTCACCAATCACGACGTGCGCGCCTGGATCGAGGAAACGATGAACCGGCGTCACGCGCGGATCGACGCTTTATGAGGAGAACGCCGTCATGAGAGAGCCGACGCGCCGTCCCAACGGGACACCGGGCTGTTCCAGCCCGGCTGCCCTGGCGCTCCTCGCCGCCCGCCACGGCCTCGACGGGGAGCCCCCGCGCACCTTGGAGGAGATCGGTCGCGCCCTTGGGCTCACGCGCCAGGCCGTGCAGCAGGCCGAGGCCCGCGCCCTCGCGCGTCTGCGTCACCCCGCCCTGCGCCGTTGGCTCGCCGACATCCCCACCTCCTGACGTGCCCCGCGCCTGCGATACGGGGGGGAGCAGGGGCCACGCGACACACCGGGAATCAGGAGGGGCAGGGAGGTTAAGGGAGCCAACGCGTCGGCCGCCACTCGGCGTGCCGGGCTGGAGCGACCGCGCCGCCGTGGCGCTCCTCATCGTCGTCGCGGGACACTTGCGCGCCACCGACCCCCCGTCGGCGACCGGCGCGCTCACCCCCGACCGCCTGGCCCGCGTCGTCGCCGCCCACGACCTCCCCGCGCTCATGGCCGCCTGCGAGGGGAGTCCCAGCGATCAGGCACGCCACGGCACCCAGCAGGTGCGCCGCCTCATCCG
>JAABUX010009546.1_pt1 | contig 10970 bp, 8 predicted proteins | sample 5561851 | NCBI WGS metagenome assembly JAABUX01 (sample SAMN10711883, study PRJNA513361) | rock metagenome | isolation source: Antarctica rocks | place: Antarctica: Victoria Land, Richard Nunatak red sandstone | collected 2016-01-03 | reverse complement strand
CGCCCTCGTTCCACACCCGTGAGGTCGCGATCTTGGTGAGGCGCCCCGCCCGGAAGTCCGCCGTGAGCGCGGCGCGCTCGGCCGCAGGCGTCTGCCCGGTGATGGTAGGCATCAGGTAGGCGCGCCCCACGGCCTCGACCGCCGCGACGTGCTCCGCGAAGACGATGCAGCGTTCGCCGGCGTGTCGCTCCAGCAGGGGCTCCAGCGCGTCGATCTTGGCCTGGCTGGTCAGCGCCAGCATCCGCGCGCGCCCATAGGCGAGCAGCGCCGCGCGCGCGCCGCGATCGACGACGGAGCGGCGGCGAATGCGCTCCAGGGCGAACAGCGCGGGCTCGCCGGGCCGGCCCGTGCGCAGGCGATAGTCCTGGAACACGGCCATATCGCGGTCGTAGGCCGTGCGGTCGTCCGCGCCGAGCTCGACGGTCAGCCGCACGACCTCGAAGGGGGCCAGGTAGCCCTCCTGTGCTAGCGGCTCGGGACGCGCCGTGTAGACGACGTCGCCAAGTAGCGCGTCCAGATCGCGCTCCCGTCCGTCGCTGCGGGCGAGGGTGGCCGACAGGCCCAGCCGGAACGGCGCCACCGCCGCCTCGGCGATGGCGCGGTAGGTGTCGGCCGGGAGGTGGTGGACCTCATCGGCGATGAGCAGCCCGAACGAGGAGATATGCGCCAGCGCGCGCGCCGCCCCGTCGTAGGTCGCCACGACCACCGGGCGGTCCCACTCACGCCGCCCGCCCCCCACCATGCCGACGGCCGTGGCGGGGAGGCCGAGCAGGCCGGCCAGCGCCCCCAACCACTGCTCACACAGCACGATCGTCGGAACCAGCGCGAGGGCGCGCGTGCCCGCGCGCGCGATCGCCAGCGCCCCCACCAGCGTCTTGCCCGCGCCCGTGGGCAGCACGACCACGCCGCGCCGTCCGGCCGCCTCCCAGGCGTCCAATGCTTCAACCTGATAGGGACGCGGCGACACGGTGAGCCGCGGCTCGACGCCCAGGGGCGGGGCCGGGTCGAAAGCCAGGTAGACGGGGTGGCGCTCCTTGATGACGGACGAGATCGCGGCGAGGTCGGTCGGGCGCGCGCGGTAGAGGTGCGGACGGCGCCGGTCCGGCACGACCAGCCCCTGCAGCGCGGGGACCGCCGCGAGCCCGAGCCGCGTGCGCAGCACCAACTCGGGTCCCTGCAGCGTGATCTCCGTATCGTCCTCAGCCCCCGGCCCTGCCGGCGGCATGTCAGTCGGGTTATCCACGCGCGCCTTCCTAAGAGTCACGGCTACAACATGATGCGGACGGGCCAGCGCTGAAAAAGCGGCTCCCATCCTGTATCACTACCCGTATCAGGAGGGTTAAAGAAAGAAGGGTGGTAGATGTTGGAGCGGGAGACCGGACTCGAACCGGCGACGTACTGCTTGGAAGGCAGTCACTCTACCAACTGAGTTACTCCCGCATGCTCCGCATATGCGCGACACTGGTCATTGTGACACTCCCAAGGCTAAAACCTTGGGCTTCTCGCCGCAGCGAGCTACGTGCGGGGTGTCCACCCGAACTACCTGGATGACTCCAGGATACGTGGATATTGTGCCGCGCCCGTGTTCATCGCACGCAACCCACGACACTTTCAGTCTACCACAGATGCGCCGCGGTAAAGCGCGGGGCCGGGGCGCCATCGTCAGCACCGCGCTGCGCGGCTTCCACGCGACCCTGCTGGGCCTCGCACTCGGCCTCATCGACACCGTGTTCACGACCACGGGCCTCCTGATGCTGGCCGGTGGCCTCTACGCGATGGTCAACCTGCGTGACATCAATCCATTGCAGCCTTGAATGCAAAAAGTGTATCCCTGGTCACCTACCCAAACATGCGCTTGAAGCCCAGTCCCTTCTTGGCGCGGCGCTGGAAGGCTTCGTCGACGAGGAAGGCGATGTCATCGGGCCGCATGATGTGCTGGAACGGGCCGAACGCGCCGTCGGCGAACGCGACGCCACCAACGGCGACGAACTCCTCCAGCTCGGTGACGGTGACCGCTTCGGCCAACCCCCGGTCCAGACGATGGCCAAGCGCGCGCAGGAAGTCCTCGTAGCCCGATGGCAGGAGCGGGGAGGACGGCCGCCGCGTGTCGCCCTTGCCACGCGCCGCGTAGGCGTTGGCGACAACTTGCGCGAAGTCGCGGTCGGGGAACTCCAGCGCCTCCGGCACGCGACTGGCGCCGGCCGGGAGGGCGCGGACGAGGAAGCCGCCGCCGATCTCCATCAAGTTGACGGCGCGGTATTCGTAGAGGTCCAGCTGACGCCCGATGACGCGCAGGCGGTTCTCGTACGTCGGGCGGAGCAATTCGTCCGGGATCGCGCTGGCGACCGACGGCGTGATCACCACCTCCGTGATGGGGAGGTTTTGCACGCGCTGCCGGACGAGTTGGGCCACGGCCTCGATATAATCGCTCTTCTTGGGGACGTAGTCGACGACGCCGGCGCGGAAAGCGGCGACAGCGACGCCCTCGGATTTCGCGTTGGACATCATGATGACCGGGAGGTCGGGCTTGCGCTGATGGATGCGCACGAGTGTCTCCAGCCCGTCGATGCCGGGTAACTGGTAACCGAGCAGACACAGGTCGCATGGGTGCGCCCCCACCCACAGCACGGCCGCCTCGCCACTTGGCGCGTGGATGGGACGCGGCAGATCGAGGTGTTCCATGGCGCGCGCGATGCGCTGCGCCTGGTCTTTGTTGTCTTCGACGAGTAGTACGACGGAGTCCCGAATCACAGGTCTTTTCCTTCCCACACGGGTTGCACGTACCGCAGGGGCGCGCGCTTCATGGCCGACCAGTAGAGCAGCGTGTTGCCCAGTACGGCGCGTAGATCGTGCACGAGGCTCGGCTTGCTAATATAGCCGCTCGCGCCGAGTTCGTAGGCGCGCGCGATGTCGGATGACAACTCCGACGAGGTGAGCATGACCACGGGGAGCCGCCGAAGCGCCGCGTCCTCCTTGATCCGAGCCAGCACGTCAAGTCCCGATAGCCCCGGCATATTGATGTCGAGCAGCACGAGGTCGGGCGCGTCCTCCGCCGATCGCAGTAGCGCCAGCGCCTCCGTCCCATCGCTCGCCGTCTGTATCTCCGCCGTTTTGTCCGATTCCTTGATCGCCCGCGTGATGAGCACGGCGTGGTCCGGGTCGTCGTCCACAAACAGGACGCGTAGCGCCGGCGCGTAGGTCACCATTTAATGTCTCTCCTCTCTTATATGAGCCGTCAGCTGACGGCTAACGGCTTTTGGCAACGTAAAATGGAACGCTGTCCCCCTCCCCTCCTCCGACTCTATCCACACGCGTCCGCCGTGGGTCTCGATGATGCGGGCGACGATGGCTAACCCCACGCCTGACCCGGTGGGGTTGAGCGTCTTGCCGACCGGAAGCCGCTGAAAAATTTGCAGCACCTTGTCAAGGAATGCCGTCGGGATGCCCGCACCATTGTCGCGCACCTCGATCTCCCAGGCGCCGCCCGCGTTACTAGCCGTGACGCGCACCAACGGCACGCGCTCTTTCGGCGTGTACATGACCGCATTGTCGATCAAGTTCGTGAAAACCTGGACCAAACGCTTGCTACACGCATAGACGACCGGCAGCGACGACGCGACCTCAACACGCGCGCCACGGACGGTAAGCGTGTGGTGAAGTTGCTCCGTCACGTCCTGGATCACCGCGCTAAGGTCGACGAGGCTGTACTCGTCGTCGACGCGGCCAAGCCGCGAGAGTTCGAGCAAATCGGCCAGCAGCGCTTGCATCTTGTCGGCGTTGGCGACGATACGCTCGAGGTAGCGGCGGCCATCCGCCCCTAACGCCGCGCTGTAGTCCTCGATCAGGATGCCGGCCATGCCCTGCACCGAGACGAGCGGCGCTTTGAGATCGTGCGACACGGTATAGATAAACGTTTCTTGCTCGCGCGTCTTGGCGTTGAGGCGATCCTCGATGCGCTTGCGCTCGATCGCGTACCGCAATGAGCGCACGAGTAAGTCGCTCTCGACACGGCCCTTGACGAGGTAATCCTGCGCTCCTTCGCGCACTCCGCGGATCGCCAGCGCCTCATCCTTGTTGCCGCTCATGATGACGATCGGTACACCCGGCGCTGCTGCGTGCAGGCGGGTGACGATCTCGATACCGTGGGCGTCGGGGAGCGACAAGTCGAGCAAAACCACGTCAAACGCGGTGTCCACGACCTGTTCCAGCGCTTGGGTGAGCCGATCAACCTGCGTCACTGTGAAGCGCGCGCCCTCGTTCGCCCCCTCGGTGAGCATGTCGCGAACAAGGTAGGCGTCGGCCGGGTTGTCCTCGACCAACAGAACCGCCAGCGAGGTCGGGGCCGGCGCCGCCAGCGGCGCCAGCCCCGACGCCACATCGGGCTCCGTGTCTAGGGCATCGTGCTCTCCATCCATATCCATAAGGCACACGCGACCCATAGCTATCCCCCTGCCCGTGCCCAGCGGGCCACGGTCGCGTACAGGGCCGCTAGCTCGAACGGCTTGGCTAGCCAGTCATTGCCAGGAAGCAGCGCGGCAGCGGCGCGCAAACCTACCTGCGCCGACATCACCACGATGGGGATGGCGGCGGTGGCCGGGTCGTCGCGCAGGCGGCGGCTGACGGCGGCGCCATCGAGCCCCGGCATGTTCATATCGAGCAACACCAGGTCCGGCCGCCGTTCGCGGGCCACACGCAGCGCCTCCTGGCCCACGGCCGCGAACACGCCGTACCCCGCGTCCTCCAACGCGGTGCGCACAAGGTCGACGATGCCGGGGTCATCGTCGATCACCAGCACGGTGCGCCGTCCGGCGTCCCCGCCGGCCGGCGTCGTGTCGATCCGCGACGGCGCCAGAGGGCGGCGCGCCACCGCCAGCCAGAACTCCTCGATCATCCCCATGACACGGAAGAATTGATCCAAATCGGGCGATTTGCTGACGTAGCAGTTGGCGTGCAAATCATAGCTCGTCGCGATATCCGCCTCGGCCTCCGAGGTCGAGAGCACGACCACGGGGATGCGGCGTAGCGACGGATCGGCCTTGACCGCGGCGAGGACCGCGCGGCCGTCCAGGCGCGGCAGGTTCAGGTCAAGCAGCACCAGATCCGGCCGCGGCGCGGCGGCGTAGCGCCCCTGGCGGCGCAGGAAGGCCAATGCCTCCTCCCCGTCCGGCGTCACCGAGAGATGCAGGGGCACCGTTCCCTCCCTCAGCGCTTCCTCAGTCAGGCGCACGTCGGCGGGGTTGTCCTCGACCAGCAGCACCTCCATAGCAGTCTGTGTCATGCGGCGGCGTCCTCTCTCACGTCTTTCTCGGCTGTCGCGTCGCGCTCCTTGCGTGCGGGTAGGGTGAACAAGAATGTGGCCCCCTGGCCAGGGTGCGACTCGACCCAGATGCGGCCGCCGTGGCGCTCCACGATGCGCTGGCACACGGCGAGCCCGATGCCCGTCCCCTCGTACTCGGTGCGGGTGTGCAAGCGCCCGAACATCTGGAAGATGCGCGCGGTGTGCGCGGGAGCGATCCCAATGCCGTTGTCCGTCACGCGCACGAGCCAGCGCTCGCCCTGCCGCTCCGCCTCCACTCGCACCAGAGGCGCCACGTCGGGCCGCGTGAACTTGAGGGCGTTGCCGATCAGGTTCTGGAAGAGTTGGCCGAGTTGGGCCGCGTCGCCGTGCACCGCCGGCAGCGCGTCGTAGACAACTTGTGCGCCGCTCTCCACGATGCGCGCCTCCAGGTTAGCCACGGCGGCCGCGACGAGGCCCCCACAGTCGGTTGGCCCGAACGCCGCGCCGTGCGTGCCAACGCGGGAGTAGGCGAGCACGGCTTTGATCAAGGCCGACATGCGTTGAGCGCCGTCGGTGGCGAACCCGATGAACTCATCGGCGTCCGCGCCAAGCTTACCCTGGTAGCGCCGTTGGAGCAGCGTCAGGTAGCTGGTGATCGTGCGCAGGGGTTCCTGTAGATCGTGCGACGCGACGTAGGCGAACTGCTGCAGCTCGGCGTTGCTCCGCTCCAGTTCGCGCCGGTTCTCCACCAGCGCCGCCTCGGCGCGGGCGCGCTCGGTGATGTTCGTGGACACACCGATGACGGAGATCAGGCGACCCTGCGCGTCGTGCAGCGGTGTCAGATGGTTGTCGAAGACGGCGCCGTGCACATGGCTGGGGAAGGTGACAGGCGTCCCGGCCAGCGCCCGCCGTGTATCGTCCAGGAGCGCGGGCTGATCCCGGTACACGTCGAAGACGGAGCGTCCGACCACGGCGCCTGGCTCCCGCCCCAGGGCGGCCAACCCGGCCCCGTCTGACATCGTGTAGACGCCAGTGGGGTCGAGCGTGAAGAGGATAAGCGGCGCGTTAGCGACGACTGTGCGCAGGCGCTCCTCGCTCACACGCAAGGCGTCGAAGGCGGCGGCCTGCCCCAGGGCGGCGCCCAGGACGCCAGCCATGAGTTGCAGCGTTTGGACGGCGCGCGCGTCGAAGGCGTGCGTCGCCGTGGCGCTCACCTTAAGCGCGCCGACGACGGCGCCGCCATGGCGCAGAGGAACGACAACCATCGAACCGATGCCCAGACGCCGGCAGATGACGGGATCGGTGCGCGGGTCGATCGCCGCGTCAGCGCAATAGAGGGTCTCGCCCGTGCGCACGCACAGGCCGGCAAGGGTCCCTGTGAGCGGCAAGCGGGTCCCCTCATAACCCTCTAGCGTGCCAGTGACGGCGTGATAGACCATGTCCTCGCCCTCGACCAACTCGACCACCGCGCCATCGGCGCCGCTCAACTCTTGCGCGCGTGCGGCGATCAAGGGCAAGACGACGCGCGTATCCAGGTCGGCCAGAGCGACCTCCTGCTGGATCGCGATGACGCCGGAAAGCCGCTCCGCGTCCGCGCGCAGGATTGTGCGCTCCTGGTCCAACGCCGTCTCCATGGCCCGGCGTGCGCTTACATCTCGGATAATGCCGCCATAGAAGGCGCCCTCGGCGGTCTCCCAGGAGGACAGAGATAACTCGATGGGGAACGCGGAACCGTCCTTGCGCTGGCCTTGTTCTAGCGTCTGTCCCAACGGGTGTGACGCCTCCCCGCGCGCCAACCGCTCCAGGCCACTCTGGTGAGCCGCGCGGTACTCCTCCGGCATCAGCAGGGTCAACGGCTGGCCGATTGCCTCGCAGAGAGTATAGCCGAAAATCGCCGCGGCCCCCCTGTTCCAGGAGATGATGCGGCCGGCGCTGTCGGACGCGATGATCGCGTCGTAGGCCGCGTTGGCGACGGCGCGGTAGCGCTCTTCCTCAGCCCGCAGCGCCTCCTCCTCAGCCCGCAGCGCCTCCTCGGCCCGTACGCGGTCGGTCACGTCTATGGACACACCAATCGCGCCCATCACGCGGCCCTGCGCGTCGCGCAAAGGGGTCACACGGGCGTCGAGAGTGAAACCATCGATGGTATGGATGAAGTCGGCTGGCTCGCCGGCGAGCGCGCGGCGGAGACCTGCCGCGATCACGGGATGAGCCGCGTGGACGTCGAAGGCCGAGCGGCCGACCACCGCGCCGGGCGCGACGCCTAACGGCGCCAGGCCCGCCCCGTCGGAGAGGGTGAAGACGCCGTCCGCGTCCAGGGCGAAGAGGATGACAGGGAGGTGCGTGATGAGGGTGCGCAAACGCTCCTCACTCGCGCGCAGGCGCTCCTCCGCCTCCACACGCGCAGTCACGTCGCGGCTGGTCACGATGACGCCGCGCACGGCTGGGTCGGAGAGCCGGTTGGTGGCGACACACTCCAGAGTGCGCCAGGAGCCGTCGACGTGGCGATGGCGGCAGGTCAGCGTCACGGAGGGCTGGCTCTCCGTGACGCAGGCGGCCATGGTGGCATGGACATGGGCGCGGTCGTCGGGGTGGATCGCGGCGAGCGGGCTACCGGCGGCCTGGTGCAAGTCCTCGATGGACGCGCCCAGGATTCGCGCGTAGGAGGGGCTGCCGTAGAGCGCGGCGCCGTTGGGGGCGAGGACGCACACGAGATCACTGCCGTGCTCCGCGAGGGCGCGAAAGCGCGCCTCCGAGGCGGCCAGTTCGTCGGCGCGGGCCTGCAACTGCCGCCGCATCGCATCCATCTCCGCGCCCAGGCGAACAAACTCGCAGGCGCCCGCGATGGCGACGGGTTGCGTGAGGTCGCCTTGCCCAATGGCCTCCGCCGCGCGGCGCAGGGCCGTGAGCGGGCGCGTGACCGCGCGCATGGCCCGCCAACCCAGCAGCAGCCCCAGGCTGATGGCGCCAGCGAAGAGCGCGGCGAACAGCCGGTCGGTCATGACGCTCGTCGCCACACTCGCGCGCAGGTCCTCCTGGCAAGCGCCGTCAAGACGGGCGATGATCCGGTTGGCGGCGGCACGGTAGCGGTCAAAGAGGACCTTGCCATGGTCCTGTTGGGCGATGAGGGCGGCCACGTCGCGCGGGGCCGGCAAGGGGTGGCCGAGGACGCCCATCGCCCAGCGGTCCCATGCATCCCCGGCGCGCCGCTCCGCGCGCACCAAGGGCAACGCGACAGGCTCAGCGACCATGAGCAAGTCCTGCCGGTGGCGCAGCGCGGGGAGCGCGCGCCGGGCCGCGTTGTAGGGCTGGAGGAAGCGCTGCCGGCCGGTCAACAGGTAGCCGCGCAAGCCGGTCTCCTCGTCGTCGCGCAGCTTGACGCCTTGCAACACCGCGCCGGAGAGGGCGTCGATGGTGTTGACGGTATGGGCATAGCTGGCACGGAGCCGGTCGGCGCTGACGGCGGCGCAGAACCAGGTCAGCCCAAGCAAGGCGACGACGGCGAGAGTACTCGCGGACAGGCGAACGACGATGCTACGGCTCGCCCCATGTTGATTCATCACCGAAGCCTCCGCTTGTCGCGCTCGTCGCGCCTGTCGTGTGTACACACATCGGTATCGCCGCATCCGGCTCGCGCCGCAATGACCCATCTGTCATCCCCCACCCTTCCTGGTTGATTCAGCGCTGGCATGGCTTATGCGTCACACGTTATCCTGAAACCTCACCATACGTAGCTGTTGTTGGGCGCCATGTCATGGACAGCGGCGCCACAGACACCACCTACCGCGAAGGGAGCAGACCACGATGCAGGAGAACCATGAGATCGTCGATGCCGGGGGGACCCCGGAGCGCCGCAATATCTACGCCGTGTTCGACCACGAGGAGCAGGCGCGGGAGGCCGAGCAGGCGCTGGCAGCGATCGGTGTCCCCACGCAACGCCTCGCGCACTCGGCGGCGCCGGGCGATCTGAGCGAGTCTAAAAAGGACGCGCCAGGATTCGTGGGCAAGTTTACCAACTGGATCAAAGGCTACGGCGGTGAGGACATGGAGGCCAAGCGCTACGCCGTCCATATCGACGCCGGCCGCGTGGTCCTCGCCGCCCCCGCCGAGAGCCAGGACAACGCCCAAGATATCACGCGCGTGCTGACACAGCATGGCGCCTACGACGTCACCTACTTCAGCGATTGGACGATCGTGCACGAAAGCCCGGCCGCCAACGCGCGACACGGTATGCCCACCAACGAGGCGGCGACCGAGGCCGACGAGTATACAACCGGAGATATCACGCCGGGACAATCGCCCCGTTCGCACGCCGAGTAGTCCGAAAATCCGGTCGAGAATGGGCTGTTTAAACATGATATACTCGCGGTTATGACCATTGATCGAGAAGGCTTTTTGCTCGACGACCGCGACGACTTGCGTCGCGCTATCGACGAGCGAATCAACAACGTCCCCCTGCCGCCGGCCCTCGTGTTCAACTGCCACATCACGGGGCTGGCCGTGGCGCGTTCGCTCGGCGCCCGCGGCGTGCCGGTCGTCGCGCTCGACAAGGACGCGCGTGGCGTCGGGCTGCATTCGTGCCACGTCGCCGTGCGCGGCCGCCTGCCCTCGCCGTTGGACGACGAGGACGCGTTCGTGGCGCGGTTGCTCGAGATCGGTGCGCTGCTCGACCGGCGCGGCGTGCTCTTCCCGGCCAACGACGAGTGGGTGCTCGGCCTCGGCCGCCACCGCGCGCGGCTCGAGGAGTACTACGACATCCCCTTCGCCGATGAGGCGACGGTTGAGCGTATCCTCGACAAGAAAAGCCTCTATGAGGCCGCCGGGACGCTCGACATCCCGGTCCCGCGCACCTGGGACCTGGCGGAGTACGACGCGGCGCGTCTCGCCCGCGAGGTCGCCTACCCATGTATCCTGAAACCGCGTGAGCAGCGCTCCTTCACCGAGCGATTCGGTGTCAAAGTCATCGAAATCCCCGACGCGGCCGAACTCATAGACTGGGCGCGCCGCACCGCCGGCCACGGCATGCTGGCACAGGAGATTGTGCCGGTCACGCCCGACGGGTTCCACTCGCTCTGCGCGTACGTGGCGCCCGACGGCACGGTGCTCGGCGCGTTCGTGGGACGTAAGGTCGAGCAGTACCCGGCCGGCTTCGGCACGGGCTGCCTCGTCGAGGCCGCCGCGCTCCCGCTCTTGGTGGAACGCGGCGCGCGCGTGCTACAGGCGCTGAACTACCACGGCATCGCCGAGGTCGAGTTCCTCTACGACCCACGCGATGGCGAACACAAGCTGCTCGACGTCAACACGCGCGTCTGGAAGTGGATCGGCCTCCCTATCGCGGCTGGGGTCGACTTGCCCTGGTTCGCCTACGCCACAACGACCGGGCGCCGGGTCGAGCCCGTCGCGCCGCGTCCCGACGCGCTGATCTGGGTCTACCTCAAAGACTACATGGCGCTGCGCCGCTCGGGTGGCGCCGCGCGCGCGGACGACTCTCTGAGCGAGGCGCAGTGGCTGGCGCTCATCACAGGAGGGGCGCGCGCGGCCGGCGTGGTCGAAGCCGTGCTCGACCCCGACGACCCGCGCCCCTTCTATCAACTCTTACAAACCGACATGGAGGGCGCGCGCTACTTCTGCGCGTGCTAACGGGGCCTGCGACTGCCTCCCCACTGCGGTGGGGAGGCAGTCGCAGGCCGCGTGT
>JAABUX010009545.1_pt1 | contig 10971 bp, 1 predicted proteins | sample 5561851 | NCBI WGS metagenome assembly JAABUX01 (sample SAMN10711883, study PRJNA513361) | rock metagenome | isolation source: Antarctica rocks | place: Antarctica: Victoria Land, Richard Nunatak red sandstone | collected 2016-01-03 | reverse complement strand
TCTTTATAAGTGCCTTTTAGTTAGCAGTCTATTTTTACTCTAAGATAAAACGCTACCTAAGTATAGCCTTTTATCTATAGACTAATAGGTAGACTAAGCGTTAGAATTAGGTATTAGAATACTACTTACGTGTATTTACTAATAATAAGTAAACTAATTAGGCTAGGTAACTACTTATAGCTAAATTTATATATATAAATAGTATTCATTCCTCTATTAGAACGATACCATTTTTTCTTATATACGGTTATTACCTAGAAGTCTATTAGGAACTCGAGGACGAGTCCCTATAAGGGAGGATACCTGCTATAAATAATAGAGTTAGAATATTATAAGTTATAAGGAATAAAGCTATAGAACGCCTTCAGGCCGCCTAAGCGTCTTAAGTAAAGTACTATAATTAGAATTATAAGCTATAGACTTATAATATTAGCGATTTAGTAATATTAGCTATAAAGAACCTAAAGTAACGACACCTAAGTAAGAAGTTGACCTATAAGTACGTGGGACCATTTTAGGTTATTAATAAGGTCGGTTTATAGGCGTATTATCTACTATTACTACTATTATATAAGATCTATAATACGTTCTATATATTACTAATTAAACCTTACTACTAAAGAGACTACTCTCTTATAGCGGATATCTTTATATAAGTACCCAAACTCATTAATAATAAGGAATAATAGGAGGTAGAAGAAATTATTAGTAAGGTTAATAATAAATAAGGTATCTAGTATAAAGTTAAGTGGACCGGTTAGGGTAGCGAAAATAACTAATATGTACTAGATAAGGACCTTAATAGGTCTTATAAATTAACGAGAGCTTATAATATATTAGCGTAATTAAAGCGTAAACGAAATATTAAATATATTCCTATATTAAATAAGCGGTAATAACGTAATAAGTTATAATATAAATTAAGACTATTATCTTTATATATATTATATAATAATCGATCTCTTATATATAAGTATACTTATAAATATAATAATATAGTTTAAAAATATCCTTTATTAATATTATCTAAGGAGTTAAGCCGTTAGTAATATATTATATTAGAAGAATACTTTTAATCTTAGTATAATCTAATAAGAATGCCGGGGATATATTAATAAAAGATAAACCTAGGTATCTTATACCTAGTAAATAACTTATCTACGCCGAAGTATAGCCGCGAACTAACCTTTAATTATTAAACCCCTTAAAGTCTAAAGGCTCCGCGGGGTCGGGATTATCTAGCGTGTCCTTATACTACTAAATACTATTAAGTTTAGTCTAGAGGAGTTCTACCTAACTCTCTAACTTATCGTTCCGTATATTTAGTATATTAATTAAAGCCTATAAGTTAGTAATAATATTAGGCGCTAACTTAATTATTATAACTATCTACCCGTAGGCTTTCCGCTATTAGGTTATCTTCTTACTAAGCCTCTTTCTCCTTACTAAATATACGTCTGCCTAGCTAGTCCTAGTATTAGGGAGCGAGGCTAGGAGCTACTAATATGATGTATTATAGCTATAGTAGGGTCTAGTCTATATATAGGATAAAAGACGAAGAAGATAGAAAGGAGGAAGGGGGGGTTATAAGAGAGAACTCTATAGCTAAGGCCCTAAGCTAGATCTAACCTAGGTTTATTAAACCTAGGTTAGGTTTATTAAACCTTATTACTTTATAACTCCGGATCTATACTATAATAGTAGCTCGCCCTCTAAAGGCTAAGCTCCTACGAAGAGTCGTTACTATGGATAAGGAATTAAAAGGAGGCGAGGCGATAATAAGACTAGGGCTAAGCGAAGGCTAAGGCGTGATAATATATTAAATAAGGGCGAGACGAAGCGAGGACTAGGCGATATATAGAGTATTAGATGAGGCGAGATAAGACGAGGACTAGATAATATACTAAAATATTAAATGAGGCGAGATAAAGCGAGGTAAAATATTAAATAAGATGAGATGAGGCTAGGTAACATACTAAAATATTAAATGAGACGAGATAAGGCTAGGTAATATACTAAAATATTAAATAAGACGAGACGAGGCTAGGTAATATACTAAAATATTAAACAAGACGAGACGAGGCGAGGACTAGGTAACATATAGAATTATTAAACGAGGCGAGACGAAACGAGGCTAGGTAATATACTAAAATATTGAACGAGACGAGACGAGGCTAGGTGACATACTAAAATATTAAACGAGACGAGACGAGGCGAGGACTAGGTAATATATTAAATATTAGATGATACGAGGACTAGATACGGGGCGAGGCTTAAACAAGACTAGGTATCCTTATATTAATAATTAGGAATCCTATAAGGTAGAATATAAGGCCTTATAATAGTAGGGTACGAGGCGTAGTATCTATTAAGAGCTTATTAATCGTTATTAAGGAGGTAAAAGGGTTCCTATATAGGGAAATAACCTTCCTAATCTACGTAATACTTAAGAAGTAGAGAGGTATAACGTTAATTAGTCTTAGAATTTATAATAGCATTAATATATCAGGCGCGTTTACTATTCTCAGCGGTAATAAGTTTATAAGGTTCTAGGGATTATCCGGGTAGGGGGTTAGTAGCTACATGGCTTAGAAGGCTGGCGTAGAAGATAGGGTAAACTTTTATAGACTTAGGAAGTTCTAGCTTAATAATTAAAGGGTTCTTTTTAAATACACGTTTAACTAGAAAGGGGCTTATATTATAATTATCTAGTTTTATAATCGGCTAGGCGGTATTTAGGTTTTTAGTATTCAGCTAGACTTAGTCTCTAATAAAGTATTTAAAGTAGGGGCGGCGAGAACGGTTAGCGCTAGTTTTATAGATTACTTAAGCGATTAGCATTTTATTATGTAAGTAGTCTATAAGATCCTCTATCTTCTTTATAAAGTTCTTAATACTAATTAGTTTAACGCGGGCTTAAGCTATTATATTAGTAGGTAGGGGCTCTAGTAGCTTTAAATCCTAAATGAGGATTTTAACTAGAATTAGTAAGGAACGATAAGGCGAGAGTAGTTATAGAAGGGGCGTTATTAGCTAAGAACTTAGTACTAGGGATCTATTTAGCTTAGTCGTCTTATATATAGTTTATAAAGGCTTAAAGATAATATTCTATAACTATATTAGGTCGTTTAGTCTAACTATCCATCTAAGGGTAGTAGGTAGTAGAGAGCTTAGCGTTAATCTTTAGTATTTAATAGAGGTAACTCTAGATATTAAAGGTAAATTATATTCCTTAATTAGAAATAAAGGACTTAGGCAAGCCGTGAAGCTTCTAGACGTAGGTATAGAAAGTATAAGTAGCTTCTTCTACTTTTATAGTAGCTATAAGTACTAGATATCTCATTTTTATAAGGCGGTTAACGAAGACTAGGATATATTAGTATATTACACCTATAAAGGTCCTTAGTAGAAGGGGTCCTATATAATCTATAGAGATATTACGCTATTAGCGTTTAGGAATTAGAAGAGGTCTTAACTAGCCTTATAAATACTATTAAGAGGGTTTAGCTTAGGAGTATACGTAATAGTTATATATAAAATATTAAATATACTTATAGATATTAGGCTACTAGTATACTTAAATAATAAGTTTATAGTATTTAGCTCTTCTAGGGTGTCTACTAGTAGTACTATTATAAGTAAGCTAAATAATCTAAAGGCGAAGACTATTTAAATTAGGTATGTACTTCTAGTTATAGAAATATAACGAGTTATTCCTCTCCTTATATTCTATAAGAGGGATTTAATTATAATACTAAACTCTACTACGTAGAGCTTTAAGGACTTAGAGGGTAAATTTATCTTTAGCCTTAGCTTATTCCTATAGAGTCTAGGTAGGAACGTCGGCGGGGTTATTATTAGTATTAGGAACTTCGTAGTCTAGCTAAGGTTCTAGGTCTTTAGGCTCTAATTCTTCGGTTTTTATATCTATAAGAGCTAGGGTAATAGGATTTTCTAGGGGGACTAAGGCTAGGTAGAGCTAGATAGGGTCTAGGTTAATAGTTCTATACTATTAATCTATAATTCTAGGTTTAAGGTTAAAGGTTACTTTAATTCTAGGGTCTAGGATATTAGTTTTTAGTATAGTCTAGTACTAATAAAGATGACGTAGATCCTATATATCCCCCTCCTTTAGGAGATTACCTAATTAACGAGTTAGGGTATCCGGTTTACTACTAGCCTTACTAGGACGGTAGGTAATATAGTAGTTAAAACGAGATAGGAGCTCGCTCTAGCGAGCTTAGCGACGACTTAGTTACTTAGTTAATATAAAATACTCTAGGTTCTTATAATTTATAATAATATTAACTAGATAAGTAGAGCCTTTAAGCTCCAGACGCTATTCTTTAAACACTTAAATAATAGCTATAAGTTCTTTATTATAGATTTTATAATTATACTTAGCGGGACTATACTTCTTTAAGAAGTAAGTAATAAGGTAGAGTACGCCTTTAGTATTATACTAGGATAGGATTCCTCTAAATATATAGTCTAAGGCGTTGGTTTTAACTATAATCTTAAGATCTAGATTATAATAATAAAGGATTATATTAGAGGTAAAGGCCTACTTTAGGGCCTTAAACGCGGCTTAATATTTAGGGGACTACTTAAAGGTAATATCCTTCTTAGTTAGGCGAGTTAGCGGAGTAGCTAGTTTATTATAACTATAAATAAATCTTCTATAAAAATTAGTAAACCCTAAGAAGCTTTAAATATCCTTAAGGTTAATAAGGCTAGGCTAGTTAATAATAGTATCTACCTTAGTAGGGTCTATCTTAATACCCTCTGTGGTAATAATTAGTCCTAGGTACGGGACTTTAGTAATATTAAACGTATATTTAGTAATATCTACTTATAAACTAGCCTCTTAAAGCTTTTATAAGACTCTTTTAATATAGATCTTATACTCTACTTTATAGTCGCTATAAATCAGGATATTATTAAGGTACGCGGTATAGAAATTATCTAGATATTCTTAGAGGGTATTATTAATATAGTTCTAGAAAGAAGCAGGTCTATTATATAGATTAAAGGGTATAACTAGATATTTAAATAGTCTAAACTAAGTTTAAAACGTAGTTAAGGCTTTATTACCTTCTTAGATTCTTAGTCTATTAAAGGTAGTAATAATATCTAGCTTAGTAAAGACTTTAGCTTAGCTAAGATAATTAAGGGTTTCTATAATTAATAGTAAAGGGTAATAGTTCTTAATAGTAATAGTATTTAGGCCTCTATAATCTATATAGAAACAGAGGCCTCCCCTAGGTTTCTTAATAAATAGGACGGGGGCCGCGGCTTCTAAGTGGCTAGCTTAGATAAATCCTTTACTAAGATTCTTATCTAGATATTAATAAAGTTCTAAACTTTTATTATAGCTTATTCTATATAAAGCGGTAGCTGGGGGTTTAATACCTTCTTTAAGGTAAATAGTATAATTATAAGCTCTATGTTTAAGTAAGGTATTAGCTTCCTTCTTAGAAAAAACGTCTAGTTATTCTTAGTAGACTTAGGGTATAATAATAGTAGGGTTGATATTCTTACTTTATTAATAAGCTTTAAGATCTTCTTATATAGTAGAAGCGGCTAAATGAAGCTCTTTATTTATTTAGTAGAGGGCGAGATAATAATCCTAATTATAGGAATAAGACGGGGTATCCTAGGGGCGAGACGGGGCTTTTTAGCTTAAGACGAGGGCTAGATTAGAACTTAGAATAAACGAGGACTAGGGTGAGGTTAAAGATAAAAAACTAAGGAAAGTATTAAGCTCTCTAAGGTTAAGACTAAAGACTTTAGAATCCTTAAGGCGTATAGCGCGATTAAAACTATAAGCTCCTAACTTAATAATATTAAGTTATATAGGAGGTTATTATTATTTAGCTTACTGAGTACGCCTCTTAGTAGAGGTATAATAAGATAAAGGACTTTAGTACTTAATCTTTAATTAGTATCCTTTCTAGATAGCGTAGAGGATACGGCTAGGGGTTTCTTCTTTAAGACTAGGTTAATAAAAACTAGGTTATTCCTTTTAAATAGGCTAGGTACTAGGTTACTTCTTATAAGCGGGTTACTCCTTATAAGCGGACGGGGTACTAGGTTACTCCTAGTAAGTAGGTTATTCCTTATAAATAGGCTAGATACTAGGTCGCTTCTTATAAGCAGGTTATTCCTTTTAAATAGGCTAGGTACTAAGTTTTTAAGACAAGGTTAACTAACTAAGACTTAGTAAGGATTCTAGATCTTAAAGCTCCTGTATAAGTTAGGAGTCTTTAGGGGATAGGAACTCCTCTTCTTCTTAAGTAGTACTAGAGATCTTAATAGGGGTTTAGTAATAATAAGCTAGGTAGAAGGGTAAAGATATAGTAAGAGTATTAGAGCTAAAATTAGTATTAATAGTATAACGGCGTAGCTAGGGGAGGCTTACAACTATAGGGTATTAGTTAAGACCTATAACGTATAAGAATAGTCTCTTAATATAGCCTCTTAAGGCTATAGTAGTTTCAGCTATATAGGTAATATCGCCGGTTAAAGTAGATTAACTATTAAACCCTCTAAGTTAACGTAGATAGGTTAATAGGTATATAGGAAGGTTATAAGACTACGCAAAGGATTTATTAATAAAAGTATAGGCGGAGGCTCTACTATTAATTAAAGTAAGAGTAGGGATTCTAGATTAAGCTTAGTGTAATATATAAGAAATAATTATATAACTATCCTTAAAGGTTAGATTTAATTTAAATAACTTTAAGGCTAATCTAGCTAAGAATCATTTATATAATTAAAGAGGAGGGGAGAAGGAAGATACTAGAAGATAATAGGAAATATAGAGAGGTCCCTAAGCGCGACTTTACCTAGGGACTAGGTATTTTATAGAATAGGTATACTACTATTAACGCTAGTAGTATCATCTAAGTTAATAATATAAAGCGAGGTAGTTTTCTTATTAGGGTATTCCTTAGCGGTTTTGCCTAGGTATTAAAGTTTATAATAGTAGTATAATTTCCACTTATTATAAATGTCTTTAACTCTAGGGGTAGTTAAACTCCTACCCTGAACGGAGGCTATAATAGAACTTAAATCTATAGGATCTCCGGTATTTACAGCCACTATAGGAGTAATAGTAGTAAGGGGAATAACGGCGGTAGTTCGGGGGTTTATAGAGGTATAGCTAGACGAGGTAGGGTTTCTAGGCTTAGATAGGGGGGCGGTAGTAGCTAAGGTATAAGGCTAGTAATATCTTAATTACTAGAGCTCCTCATCGGTTTTAGTAAAGGCCTAGATATATTCCTAAAAGGTGAAAGGACGTCTACCTTAATTAGTTTACTAAGTAAAGGCGGCTAATTAAGTAGTATAGTTAATATTACGCTTTAAGTAATTGATTAATAAAGCGTCTTCAATATTAGAATAGTCTTCCTTCTAATAGAAGAATTAGTAGTATTTTATAAATATACTAGATCCTTATTTAAGGGTATCGCGAAGATAGATACGAGTATCTTTAGCTTTAAAGGGGTTTTTATAGTAGCGGCGAAGGGTTAATCTATATTTAATAAAGGAGGTAATAGTATAGATACCATCTTATTAATAGGGTATTATAAGGTTGGAAGACTTCTTCCTAATAGTTAGACGGGACTCTATATACGCGATCTTTATAGTATTAGTAGGGTATTAGTTATAATTAATATTTATATATTATATAAGAGACTACTCCTAAGTATCTAGCTTATCTTAATCTCTATTATATAACTTAATATCTAGAAGCTTTTTAGATAAGTGAGGGAGGGGGGAGGCTAGTATTAATATAGTAGGTAGGTTAATTATAAGAGTAGGGGCCGTTAGAGAAGGGTAATTCTATATAGTTTAAGCTATAATTGAGGCTATTATAAATAGAGTCTAGGGGTTAAAGGTAGTATAACCTAGTATAAGTAAGGGAGGAGGGGGCGTTAACGCGTATAATAAGGTAGATAGGGTTTTATTAACTACTTATAAAGTATTATTCTAAGCCTATAGCTTATTAAATTATTATAAGGCGGTAGCTAGATTACTAGCTACCTATTAGGTAAATTTATTAGCTTCTAATAAGATTTCTAGGATAAGTTTAGGATGCTCTATTAAGCTAAGGTAAAGGTTATATCTAGGTAAGGAGGTAACGGGACTAGGTCTTAACGTAATAGAAGTATTATAGGAGTTATAGATCTTTTATAATATTAAGGAGCGAGACTAGGAGCTACTAATATAATATATTATAGCTATAGTAGGGTCTAGTCTATATATAGGACGAAAGACGAAGAAGATAGAAAGGAGGAAGGGGGGGCTATAGGAGAGAACTCTACAGCTAAGGCCCTAAGCTAGATCTAACCTAGGTTTATTAAACCTAGGTTAGGTTCATTAAACCTTATCACTTCATGACTCCAGATCCACACCGTGACACCTAGTAATAGCGCGTATAGATTTTCTCGCCTTCCTCTAAAAGGGAGCCGGAATCTATTATAATAAGTGCTTACGCTATTATAGAGCAGGAGGGTTAATATACTTACCTCTATATAATAATTAATACTATAATAACCGTTAGTATAACGATGATAAGGGGGAGTATTACCTTATTTATAATTATTTAAACCCTTTATAAAATGAGTCTTATAGGGAAGAGATATACTACGTAAGTTAGTAAGCCGTTATATAGTATACGTAAGCGAATATACTTAAAATAAGTTAATATTTATACGTAATATTAGTATATTAATAAATATAACGCGATATTAATAAGACGTTATAAGTACTTATAAGAGAAATACTATATATAATATATGACGAGAATACTATATATATTAGTAAATGTATTTTATAATATTATTAAGCTAAAGTAAGCACTTATAAGAGAGGCTAAATGCTAGGATATCTTAACACATCTAGTTAGTATAACTACGGCTTACTAGCAATAACCTAGCGGTATTAGTTCGGCTTCTTATCATCTAACGGATATCCTTTCATCCGGATATCTAAGAGGCTAGGTGGCTTCCTTAAGGGGTATTTAGATAGTCCTCCCTCTACCTCCTTAGAAGGCAGAGATTAGTTCTTTTATAACTATAAAGTTACTAGAGTATTAAGTCTAATATTATAACGCTATCTACTTACTAGCAGTTTATACTATCTATTTTAGCCCTTAGGAACTAGCCCTCTAGTCTAATTCCTAATAGTTCTAATCTCTACCTCCTAAGGGAGATAGTCTAGATTATGATAGTATAGTAACGCGAAGATATCTAACGCTAAACGAGATAAAAATATATTAGAAGTCTAGTATAATAAAATTAAAATAATACTAGAGTCTAATATAGGAGATATTAAAGTAAGAAATAATATACCTAGTGATAGAATTTCTAATAAAACCCTTACTAGTACTATTATACTTAATAAACTTATTACTACTATTAAAGTTAAAGAAGAGTGGTTAATAAAGGAAAGAAAGCTTTAAGGTATCTAAGAAAGGGTAGCCTAACTATAAGTAGAAGTAGAAGTAGCTATACTAGATCTATATTAGACCGCTAGCGGATTACTAGGCGGGATATAGTAAGAGTTAGGACTAGGCCTAGTAGAGAACTAATACCCTCTAAATTAGGGTGCCGACGTATAAGGTGCGTTAGACCCTAGGGTAGGCTCTATCTTTAATAGTTCCACCCCGAGTTAGTCCGCTAAAAGCTAGTTGGAAGAGCCTAGTAGTAGATACCCTAGGAGCCGCCTAAAGCCTAAGGACTTACCCTTTTATAAGGGGAAGAATATATATAAGTATAGGAAATAGTATTATACTACGGATATTATATTCTAACTAATACCTAATAAATTCCTAATTAAATTTATAAAGGTCACTTAGGCTACGTAGTTCTTAGAAGGTAAACCTACTAAGTTATAAGATCGTCATAAAAAGATATTATTAGGGAGAGTAGTTACTTAGGAGTACTTTACTTAGTACTTATTAAACCTTATTAAGGACCTAGTAAACCGCTAGCTTTATAATATACAATTATACTTAGATATATAATAGAACCCTAACTAGTTAGTATAAAGTTTTAATATATATCTAAGTAGGATTAAGTTATAAATCCCTCCTTTTCTAGAGGAATATTAGTAGATTAACTTCTTTATAAAGTTACGCCTAGACCTCTAAAAGGCCCTTATAAACTATTAAGACCTCCTTATAACTAAAGAAAGCCTAATTACCCTTACTACTTAGTTAGAGAATAACTAGCGGTATTATACCGGAATAACGGCTAGTAACAGTCATGTTACTAAAAAAGGGGATCATCCTAATAGGCGGAATAAAGGTTAGAAGAGGGAAGGAAGTTAAGATACGGGTATTAATCCTTCTATAAAAGTAGGAAGTATTTAACCTACTAGTAGCTATAATAAGTTACTAGACGTAAAGGAAGCGTTAATGTATTTTAATTATAGAAAGAAGGGCCATTATAGTAGGAACTATTATAGGCCTAGGATGCCTAGGAACTTAAATATAATATCTATTAATACTATTAGAAAAGGGACTACTAAATTAAAAAAAGGAAGCGCGCCTCCGTCTAGACCTTAATACTAGGGCGCTTACTTACTAAAAGGGGTTTATTATTAGTGTATAGTATTAATATTAGTATTTCTATAAATATATAAGGTATATAGGACTATATAGACTTCCTAATAGATATAGGAGTAGAGATTAATATTATCTCCTAAAGCTTTACTAAGTAATATAACCTAAAACCCCCAGAGGGCTACTAGCTACCTATTCTAGAGTAGATAAATAGTTAGTTAGTCTATTACTACGGCGTATACTAGGTAGAGTACCGCCTTATTAATAGCTAGGGACAGCTTAGTTAGTATACTAGCGTATTCTATATAATTAAGAAGAAGGGGTTACTAATTATTCTTAGTATGCCTACTTTATTAGAAGCCGGGGTATAAGTAGACCTAGGGAGTTAAAAGTAGCGATTT
>JAABUX010009543.1_pt1 | contig 10972 bp, 8 predicted proteins | sample 5561851 | NCBI WGS metagenome assembly JAABUX01 (sample SAMN10711883, study PRJNA513361) | rock metagenome | isolation source: Antarctica rocks | place: Antarctica: Victoria Land, Richard Nunatak red sandstone | collected 2016-01-03 | reverse complement strand
GTCCATCTCGACTTCAATAAGATCGTATCGGGGTCGATGAAGCGTGTGCCGCGGCGACCGTCGGATATCCCCGGAGCTCCCGGAGCGCCCGGCGGTCCGCAGCCGGTGCAATCGGTTCCGACCGGCGCGTCACCGGCGCCGAGCGCCACTCCATAGCAGTTCGCTCACACTACCGCTGAGGGCCACTCCGTGCTCACGAATACATCGAACGCCTCGATCGCGACGACGCTTGCGGACCTTCGAATCGCCGCCGACGCGCGCGTATTTTACAATCTTGGGGTGCCCGCCCTCTACGAGGCCGCACTCGCTCGGAACGAGGGCGAGCTCGGGCCCGACGGTCAGTTGCTCGTGCGCACCGGCGCGTTCACAGGCCGTGCGCCCAAAGATAAATTCTTCGTACGCGAGCCCGGCAGCGAGATGCACATCGATTGGAAAGCGAACCAGCCCTTCGAGCGCGAACGCTTCGACGCGCTCCTGAACCGAGTCGGAGAGTATCTCTCGGGCCGCGAGCTCTACGCGGTCGACGCCTACGCTGGCGCTGATCCCGCGTTTCGGCTCTCAATTCGCGTCGTCACGCAGTATGCGTGGCACGCGCTCTTCGCACGAACGCTCTTCATCAACCGCGATGCGAACGACACCTCCTTCACGCCGGAGTTCACCGTCGTCGACGCGGCCGACTTCGAGGCGCACCCCGAGCGCGACGGTACCCGCGCGAAAAATTTCGTCATCATCGACTTCTCACGGAAACTCGTCGTCATCGGCGGCACGCAGTACGCGGGCGAAATCAAGAAGTCGGTCTTCACCGTCATGAACTATCTGATGCCGCTGCGCGGCACGCTCCCGATGCACTGTTCCGCAAACGTCGGCGCCGCGGGTGATGCCGCACTCTTCTTCGGACTCTCGGGCACCGGCAAGACGACGCTCTCCGCCGATGCCGCGCGACCGCTCGTCGGCGACGATGAACACGGCTGGTCCAGTGACGGCATCTTCAATTTCGAGGGCGGCTGCTATGCGAAGGTCATCCGGCTCTCAGCGCAATCCGAACCCGAGATCTGGGCCGCCACCCACCGTTTCGGCGCCGTTCTCGAGAACGTCGTCGTCGACCAGAAGACCCGCGCGCTCGATCTCGAGAGCGAAGCGATCACTGAGAACACGCGCGCCGCGTATCCGCTCGATCACATTGCGTCCGTCGTCGCGAGCTCGCGCGCGGGCCACCCCAAGACGATCGCCATGCTCACGGCCGATGCGTTCGGCGTCCTGCCGCCGATCTCGCGTCTCTCGAAATCTCAAGCGCTGTACCATTTCCTCTCGGGTTACACCGCGAAGGTCGCGGGTACCGAGAAAGGCGTCACCGAGCCGAGCGCCACGTTTTCGACATGCTTCGGTGCGCCGTTCATGGTCCACCATCCGACGGTCTACGCGAAGCTCCTCGGCGAGCGCATCGACGCGCACAACGTCACGTGCTGGCTCGTCAATACCGGCTGGACGGGCGGCGCGTACGGCGTCGGGAAGCGCATGGCGATCGCGCATACCCGCGCGATGGTAACCGCAGCTCTCGACGGCTCGCTCGAAGACGTCGCGACGACGACCGAGCCGTTCTTCGGGCTCGCGATCCCGAATGCCGTGCCGAACGTTCCGACCGCCGTGCTCGATCCGCGGCGCGCGTGGTCGGAACGCGCAGCGTACGACGCGGCCGCATACGATCTCGTCGAACTCTTCGCCAGAAACTTCGCACGCTTCGAGGCCGCGGCAAGCCCCGAGGTCAACGCAGCGGCGATCCGTCGAACGGCGGAGTGAACCACAACAGCGTACTCGAACGTCGATCAATTCGACGAACGACTTCCTCCTCGATGATATCCGAAGGTGATGTCGACAGGCGACCAACCCTCGGCCGTCTCGATGGACCGATACGGAACTGGTCATCACTCGGTGGCCGACGTGTGGTTTCACGGCGGCGGCGTTTTTCGGCAATCTCGAAGCGTACGACGCGCTCGTGCGCACGCTCGCTTCGCTCGGAGCAGGCTATGTGCTCGCCGTCGCGCCCGGCCCACCGATGCACTCGAGATTCCCGTTCGCTGCCATCTTCGCTGCATTGTAGAGCGACGAGCTCACGCGTGCCAAGGCCACGCGGCGCGAACGCTGAACGCGGCGTCATGCATCTGCTGATTCTCGGCGGGACGAGCTTCGTCGGGCGACACATCGTCGAGACGGCGCTTGCGGCGGGCCATCGCGTCACGCTCTTCAACCGTGGGACGACGGACGCCGACCTCTTCGCGGGCCGCACGACGCTCGTGCGCGGTGATCGCGACGTTCCGGGCAATGTCGCGCAGATCGCTGACGTCGGAGCCGACGCCGTCGTCGACGTGAGCGGCTATACGCCCGACACCGTGCGCGCGAGCGCGCTCGCGATTCGCGACTCGTGCGCGCGCTACGCGTTCGTGAGCTCGATCGATGTCTTCGCGTATCCCAACGACGCACCCGACGAGGACTCGCCGACGAAACCGCTGCCCGACGGCGCGCAGACGGCGACGCAAGACCTCGAGCTCTATGGCGCACACAAGGCGCGCTGCGAGCGCGATCTCGTCGAGCTGCTCGGACCCGACCGCGTCTTCGTCGCGCGCTACGGCTTCGCCGTCGGGCCGCACGACGCGACCGATCGTTTCACGTACTGGCCGGCGCGCGTCGCACGCGGCGGCGAGGTGCTCGCACCGTGCGACCATCGCATGCGCGTGCAGCTCATCGACGCGCGCGATGCCGCCGCGTTCGTCGTCTCGGCCCTCGAACGCGAGCTTGCCGGCACCTACGACGTCGTCGGCGATCCGCGCGCGCTCACGATCGACGACGTCCTCTACGCCGCGCTCGATGCGACCGGCTCCGACGCGCGCTTCACGTGGGTCTCAGAGCCATTTCTCCTCGCGCAGGATGTCGGCGCGTGGGTCGAGCTCCCGCTCTGGTGCCCTGATGTGCCCGAAGCGCGCGATTTCCGTAACGTGAGCAACGCGAAGGCCAGGCGCACCGGGCTCGTGCTTCGACCGCTCGCCGAGACGGTCCGCGACGTGCTCGCCGACTTGCGCGCACGTCCCGCCTCGCGAACGCTGCGTGCCGGCCTCACGTCCGAGAACGAAGCGCCTGCTCGCCACGTGGCGACGCAACCCAAGCGGGAGTTAGACCTCGGTGTAGCCGATGAGCGCGTAGCTCGTCTTCTTGCTGCCGCCGGGATTTGCTCGCAGCACGCCCTTCGAGACCAGATCGGCGACGTCGCGCTGCGCGGTGTCGATCGACGTCTTCGCGAGCGCGGCCCACTTCTTCGCCGTGAGATTGCCCTCGAACCCGTGCAACGTGCGGTCGAGGATGCGCCGCTGACGTTCGGAGAAGGCGATCCCGTCGTGCGCGCGCCAGAACGCGTGCGCGCGGAACGCGTCGGCCGTGCTCGCGCTCGTCGTATCGATGGCACGGACGTACGTCGCGAGATACCACGCGAGCCACTCCGTGACGTCGAGATCGCCGCGCTGGGCAGCTTCGATCGCGTCGTAGTACCGCCGCTTCTCCGCGTTGATCTGGCGTGCCATGCTGAAATAGCGGCGGCCCGACTCGGCGTCGCGGGCCAGCGCCATGTCGGCGATCGCGCGGGCAATACGGCCGTTGCCGTCGTCGTACGGATGGATCGTCACGAACCAGAGGTGCGCGAGCGCGCTGCGCACGAGGCCGTCGAGCGGGGTCGGTCCCTCGAACCACGCGAGGAACGCGGCCATCTCGGGTGCGATGCGACGCGCGGGCGGCGCCTCGAAGTGCACGACCGGCGCGTCGATCCGCCCGGAGACCACCTGCATGGGCCCGGTCGCATCGTCGCGCCACGTGCCGATCGCAATCGAGCGCCGGCGGCCCGCGACGAGCGGAAAGAGCCCCGCGTGCCAGCCGTCGATGCGCTTACGCGTCAGCGGCGAGGCGTAGTCGACCGTGGCGTCAAGCGTGAGATCGACGACGCCCGGCGCGATGACGGCGGCGGGAACGCCGCCACGATCGAGATCGAGCCGTCGCGCGATCGACGATCGAACGTCGGCGCGACTGACCGGCTCGCCCTCGATCTCCGTCGTTTCGACGGCCTCGTCCGTCCGCGCGTCGAGCTCGATACGACTCCGATCGTCGAAGCCGAGGCTCGCGATCCGTGCGTCGAGCTCGCCCTGCGCGCGCCGCGCCGTCCCGAGCGGCACCAGGAGCCGCGCCGCGTCGAACTCCCACGCGGGCCACGTCGGACGCTCCCAGATATACGTTCGCCGCGCCATCTGCGGCGAATGATAGCACAATTCACCGCAACTTCGAACGCCGCAACGTCCTCACTTCGATCGAGCGCTGCGCGGCGGCGGCGCATGCGTTCGTCGATTCGCTCGCGACTCTCCGCCGCGCGCTCGTCATCGCGCCGCCGAACCAATCAGAATTGTCGAGAACGACCCGATGACGACAAAAGAAGCCGCTGCGTTCCCTGTGGCATCACTATACCGAGCGGTGTGGCTACTGGCGCGATATGCACGTTGACCACGATCGGCTTCTCGTGTGCGTCGTGTGCAAGAACGTAGGCCGTTGGCCGTACTCGCACGAGTCACGACGCTCGATCGCGAATGCGCGCCGCCAACACGCGAACGCGCTTGCAACGGCGGCCGACGTCGATAAACGGTGTCGACTACCTGCATCGCCGCGAACGCAATCTCCGGCCGCTCTTCGGTGAATCCGACGAACGGTCGCTCACGCGAAGATCGAAAGCGGCAAGAATGCCGCGACCACCCAGTGCGGCGCGTCGACGATCTCACAGATCTTGAGGTCGACGGCGACGCTGCAGAGCATGTACGCATCAGCGCGCGCGAGACCATAGGTTCGTTCGAGGTGCGCGATCATGTTGCGGATGGCGCTTCGCGAGGCGGCCATGAGGTCGGGACCGATACCGTCGGTTGCATAGAAAGAAGGCCGTCAACAAGCCGTACAGAGACCGCGTTACGGTATTACTGCTCCAGTCGCTCGCAGTCCACTTCGACCAATCGGTGGCACCAAGCTGGGTCGCAGATCCTTCGCTTACGAAGAGAGTAGCCGCTCCGAGAAGCAATCCCGCAATAGGCCACGGTAACCATGCACGGAAGGCAGGCCGAGCTCCGGCATAGTCAGCGGCTGCGCCGAGTCCGACGCCGTAGCGCAGCAGCGCGGAGGCACCGCTACGTCGGTTTTTGGGCTCGTCGCCGTCTTCGTTGGCGAGGCTGGCGAAGTATGCTTTTTGCGCCAAGATTTGCACGACTTTGGAGGGTACTTGACTTGCGGGCCGTGCCCGGACTGCCATATCCGCGTACGTATAAACGTCAAGAGCGATCGTTCCGGCCGCCGGCAGCTAGTCCGCGCATATCCATCTTGACTCCGTTCCACGGCCGCATTTGGACGAAACGGCGGCTCATGACAGAGTTTCTGGTGAGGCTAACGTAACGTGTCTGAGTCCGCCTCAAGCAGGGCCTCACGAAATGCGTCGTTTAGGAAAAGGGACGCGCCGCGCGAGTACAGTGCTTCAGCTTCACCGCGAGCCAATGTCGCGCGAATTTCCGCTCGCGCGATCGGTTGACGCTGGCCGGCGCGACCGCCGATCAGCGTCTCGCCGCGCCGCCGAAAGGCGTCGCTTGCGCCGAGCAAGATCGCGGCTCGACGTGGCTCGCCTGCCGCAAGAAGGGCAACCCCGATGTCGTCGAGCCGCGCGGCGATGGGCGCTCGGTACGGCAGATCAAGGATCGCCTCCGACGCAAAGATGATCGCGTCTCGGGCACTCGTCCAGCCCTGGCTGCGCAGGAGGTGCGCAACCGCCTGCAAAGCCAAATTGGCGATCGCTTCGCGGTTGCCGATCTTTTCCGCGTCGGCGATTCCAAGCCGCGCGTAGGTGAGTCCGACGGTGTACAGCTCGAGCGCGAGCGCGCATTCGGAGAGGCTCGTTAACGCCCAGACCGCTTGCGAGAGAAGGCCGCCCGCACGAGCGGTCGCGAGACTCTCAACGAAGAGCGGCATCGCCGCATCGAATCGCCGCTCGTGCTCTCCTGTGAGGCGCCCCAAATTGTTCAGCGCGGAGCAGATCGCGCGCGGATCGTTCGTGGTCCACGCTTCAGTAAGACTCGCCTCGAATTGCTCGCGCGCACTTTTGTGTTCGCCGGCATCCATCACGGCTAGCCCGACGAGATCGCGGGCTCGCAGCTTGCCCGCGGAGTCATCGATGGACGCATATTCACTCAAAGCGCTCGATGCCTCGTGCACGGTTTCTGCGAGTCGACCGCGCCGATACGAGACCAGTGCCAGACCTTCATGAAGTCTCGCCCGATTCTGGATCGTCAGGAGTTCGCTGTCCGAATCCAGCGCATGCCGCAACCACTCCTCCGCTTCGATGAAGTCGCCGCGCGCGTCCCAAATCTCGACGAGCTGAGCCGCGATCGCTGCGCCGAGGTAGCGGTTCTTACTCGCGTTCGTTGACCATTTGAGCGCTTCGCGCAGGTTCGCAATGTCCGGTTCGAGGCCGCGCAGTGCGATTTCTTGATTCGACGTTCCAGCTGCGTGCGCGGCTGCCAGGGCGACGTCGTAGTAGTACAGCGCATGGAGTAGCTTCACGGCGGCCGCATCGCCGCTCTCTAAGAGCTTCGCCTCAGCGTACTGACGGATCGTCTCGAGCATACGAAACCGCGTCACCTGACCCGAGGCAGCAACGACGAGGAGTGATTTACGCACGAGCCCGTTGAGAATTTCACCGACAGAGTGCGCCGCTGGCCGTCCGGGGCAAACTGCTGCGACCCCGGCGGCGGAGAACGATCCCATGAACGCCGCCAGGCAAAGAAAGAGTTCGCGCTCTTCCTGCGTCAGCAGTTCGTAGCTCCAATCTATCAACGCGCGCGCGGAACGATGGCGCGGGACGCCGACGCGCAGACCTTCGGAAAGCGCTTCGAGATGGTCTCGTAAGCTCGTCAACAGATCGGGAAGCGCCATCATTGCCGTGCGTGCGGCTGCAAGCTCGAGCGCTAATGGCACGCCCCCAAGACTACGCACGATTTCGGCGACGAGCGGCACCGCGTCATCGCCGAGCGTAAAGTTGTCGTCGAAGGACCGCGCCCGCTCGACGAACATGGCAAAGGCGGGAAATGTGAGTGCGCTCACCGCGCGCAAGTCCCGTTTTGCTTCGGGAACCGCCAGCGGCGCAAGCCGCACGCCCGCTTCGCCGCTAACGCCGAGAGGCTCGCGGCTGGTCGCTAGCACGCTGAGTTGCGGCATCTTATGCAGCAGTTCATTAACCGCTTTCGCGGCCGCATCGATAAGATGCTCGCATCCGTCGAGGACGAGCAGTATGTCTTCCCCATTTGCGGCGACATCGCCAAGCACGTCTTCAATATCGTCGCGTAAGGTTGAGGCGCCGGTAAGCAGTGAAAGATCGAGGAACGCAATATGGGAGTACGTCAGATCCATGCGCCGCATCCATTCGACCGCGAGCCGCGTCTTGCCGACCCCGCCGGGTCCCGTAAGCGTAACGACCATGCGCTCATGCGCGAGTTCGTTTAAGCGGGCGAGCTCGTGTTCGCGACCAAACAGCGGTGTGCGATAATCCGGTAGATCCGCGCGATCTGGCAGAACGCGCGCGGTCGGGGGGCTGACGTCCTCCGTCTCAAGGGTCAGGCCTAATTCCGCGAAAAGCAGCTCGATCGTGCGCCGATCGACTGGAACATCGCGGCTGAGCAAACGCGACATCGTTTTTGCGGACAGCCCAGCGGCGGCGCCGAGTTGTTCGAGCGATATCCGCGAACCGTCGTTCCGATCTAGTTCGCGCCGGCGACGCGCGCGGTTGACGCGAGCGATGCCAACCTCGCTCAGGACGAGGCCGCGTCGACTTCGCCGCTGCTTTTTTCCCGCCATGTTTCTTTGCGACCCGCAGTTTACGCGCGAAACGGACTTTCCTCCGTTTCAAGGGCCCGAATCGCTAAGTGACCGATCTGACGCAACTTCCGTTGCCCCGGGCCGTCCTCGGCGTAGACTGCGAGGGTGAAATTCGGGGTGGCTGTTGCGATATCGAATGCTGAGCCGCCCGCTGATAGGCTCGCGCGCCTCGAACGGATCGCACGCGCGGGCTTCGACGGTGTGGAGTTGCACCTAGCCGATACACCCGATCTTGATTCGATTCGGGTCGTGCGGGACCACCTTACACGATTCCGGCTCGAGGCCACCGTCGCGGACACGGCGCCATCCTCGATTGCGACCGAGCCGCATATTCGCGGGTTGATCGACGCCTGTGCAGTCCTCGATGCTCACCTTCTATGTGGCTTGTTTCAATTTACAGACGACCGTTTCGGTGTGGCGATGCTCGCCGGCGTCGCGGCGCATGCCGGCGAACTCGGCGTCACGCTCGCTCTAGGCGGTCGCGACGACAGTGTGGACTGCTCGGCGCGTACGCTCGGCGAGGCCTGCCGTCTCGTCGACGCGGTTGGAGAACCGAACCTCGGGGTTCTTTACAATACCTATCAGGCGCACGTGGCCGAGTCGTCGATCAGCGGCGCGATTCTCTCGGCCGGCGCCCGGTTGCGGCATGTGCAAATCGCCGAGAACGACAACGCGGCCCCGGGCACTGGACAAGTCGGGTGGTCCGAGACGTTTGCGGCGCTGGACGCGATCGGATACGACGGCTGGTACGTGATCGAGGCGCGACGGGACGAGGACGTCGAGGGCATCGCGGTCGCCGGACTTCGCTTCCTACATAGCCGTCGCCGCCCTATCCCATCCAGCGCGTAGTGTCCTATCTGTCCGTTTCGGACCGAAATTTCATTGAGACCCGCTTGGCCGCGACGTTATACTGAATCGCTTGCGTGGACCGCAATTTCTTTATCTTAGGAGATCGAATGAACAGAATCTTAGCAGCACTCATCTTTACCGTGCTCGTCGTCGGAAACGTCCAATCCGCGTTCGCCATGGACAGCATGCACGGGTCCATGGCCATGCCGAAATGCGCCGCCGGAGACCCCGTTGTCATGATGAACACGCAAACGAAGGCCTATACTATGGCAGATAAAGAGCACATGGCAATGATGCACATGGACAGCGGCATGATGGACAAGAAAACGATGACGCAAAAGCACATGACGATGATGTGTAAATCGAAGGCCGCCGCCATGGGTGGCCAGATGATGAAGGGCTCGATGAAAGGCACGATGTAGCAATGAGTCACGCAAAATACATAACACCCCTAGGCGTATTGCTCGGGGCTGGTGCTCTGGTCGTATGGTTGGCGTTGCCCGTTCGCACCGTCGCCTCCAATCACATCGACTCGCCGATATCAACGCAAGACCGCGGCGCGAACATCACGGATCAGTTCGCTTTCCTCGATCCCAGCGACAACTCGAAGATCGTTCTGATCATGGGGACGCAAGGCTTCATCATTCCGGGTGAGCACTTCGGCATGTCGATCTTCGACCCGCATCTTCGCTATCGCTGGATGATTTCGAATTCCGGCAATCCGCGTCCCGACGAAAATATCGATGTGACATATGCACCGGGTGTCGGTCGTCTGACCGCGCAAACTGCGACGATCGTGTTACCGAATGGCGCGCATTTTACGGCGCAAACCACCATCGCCACGCAACTCCCGGCCCCGAACGCGCCCGTCATTACGACCGATCCCGCGACGGGCGTGAAATTCTTTGCGGGTGTCATGGATGACCCGTTCTTTCTCGACGACACGGGTACGAATTTGTTCGGCGCGTCCGCGATGATGAATCCGGGCCATCCCGATGCGTCTCTTCTCGGACGGCGCGGTGGCCGCGACACGTACGCCGGGTTCAATACGCTCATTACCGCGCTGGAATTACCCGTCTCGATGCTCAAGGGTTCCGCCGGCAAGGTTGGTTTCGAGGCGGCGACGCAACGCCAATCCGTTCAGACGGCGGGGGATGATGGCGCGATCGCGGGGTCCGGTGAATGGAAGACCCTCGACCGCGAAGGCTTCCCGCTCGTCAACAATGCGCTGATCCCATCAGCCCTCAAAGACAAGTTCGGAACGTCGAATCCGGAGGCCGACGCGCAAGGGGTTTTCAAGCCAGCGATCGTGGCGTCGCTCAAAGCGCTCGGGACCGATGATGCGCACGCACAGATGGTGCTTGCAACGACCGTGACGCATGGCGACTATCTGTTTCTGGATCCTAAGGTAGCGAACTCCGGCCCCGGCGGTGGAGATAATGCGGAGGGCGGCCTGCTCAAGAACGGTGGCCGCCGTCTCGAGGACACACCCACCCTCGTCTTCACGCTCCTCAACAACGGGCAATTGCTGACGGACCACGTCTTAAAGAACGATAAACCGTATCGCAACAAATTTCCCTTCGTGGCGGACCCGCACCAGCCGGACGCCCCCGGTCACGAACGCTCGCCGTTTTTCCAGTAGGTCAATATCACGAACGCGGATCAGCACCGCCGCCGATTCAAGAAGGCGGCGGTGCGCGCACCGTTCGGGCGTCAGGGACGAACGGTTCCAAAGTTGTGAACGCAGCGACGGCGAGCATGCGCCTCCGCGGCTTCGCGCTGCGCGCGTGCGTCTTTGCGGCAATCGCTGTGTTCGTGCTTGGGTCATTTCGACTTCGCGATTGGCTCGCAGAGCGAGCCGCGGGCTCGGCGTTGATGGTCGCGGGAGCGCCCTCCGCGGCCGATTCGGCCCTGCAGTCTCGCGAACAGACTACCTTCTTCGAGCAGCAGCTCACTCACAATCCAGACGATGTGGATCTCCTCAACCGGCTCTCGACGCTCTACTTGCAGCGCCTGCGCGAGAGCGGCGCGTTTTCGGATCTGGAACTCGCCTTGCGAACCGCGCGCCATTCCCTAGAGGTCGTTCCCTCGGTACGAAACGTGCCGGGTCTCACGTCGCGCACGATGGCGGAGTTCGCGTCGCACCAGTTTGCGGCGGCGCGCGACGACGCTCGTACGCTCGCGCGCTTAG
>JAABUX010009540.1_pt1 | contig 10977 bp, 15 predicted proteins | sample 5561851 | NCBI WGS metagenome assembly JAABUX01 (sample SAMN10711883, study PRJNA513361) | rock metagenome | isolation source: Antarctica rocks | place: Antarctica: Victoria Land, Richard Nunatak red sandstone | collected 2016-01-03 | reverse complement strand
TACCTCTTCTCCGTCCGCCTGGGATTGTGTGAGCGATCAGGCATTGTCCTTGTCCTGCACCTGACGCTGTGCCCGTTTCCATTCAGGAGCAGCAGTGGGCGAAGACCAGCCGCTGATGGCGGCAGGACTCGACTCGCTGGGATCCATGGAGTTCATCGCAGTCCTGTCGCAGCGGTTGCGCATCCCGCTGCGTGCGACGCTGCCCTTCGACCAACCCACCGCAGCGGCCGTGGCTGACCACCTTTCGTCTACGATGGCGGCCGCGGACATGGCAACAGGCGGCGATCTCGGCGTGCTGCCGTCGGCACGCCCCAGCGCTGAGCTGCAGAGCCGGTCGATGGGCGCCGCACAGAGCAGCAGGTCTGTGGGCATCACGGCGGCCGTGTCGCAGCCGCTAGTCCAGCCCGGCTTCGGCGAAGCTGCCGCGCAGCTGCCCGGCTGGTCGGCGGACGACGCCATAGGCCGTGTCCCGTATCAGCGCTGGGACGTGGACGCCATTCGAGCACCAGCTGGGGCCATGCCGGCACCACAATATGGCGCTTTCATGGCTGGCATGGAGCTGTTTGACGGCGAGGCTTTCAGCATGTCGGCGGCTGAGGCCGCGGCTGCAGACCCGCAGCACCGCCTGCTGCTCCAGATGACATGTGCGCTGACATGGCAACACGAGTGTCCTGGTAGCAGCGTACGAGACCGGCATTCAGGACCCCTTGCCATGGACTGATTCGGATGCAGTGTACACACATGCGTGGTAGTTAGTCTGGTTCCTGTCCTGGCGACGCTGACACGCCACACTCGGTGCTCGCAGGCGAGGCGCTTCACGGCAGCACCGGAACGCGCCTGCTGTCGGTCTCCACCGCTACCACTGTGGCTGTGCACGTCGGCATCTCATGGACGGAGTACGCGCGCATTGCGGCCGACCACCGCGCCGGCCCTGGCCCCTACTCGGCACAGAGCGCCGTGCTCAGCGTGGCCCCCGGCCGTGTGTCCTACCATTTCGGCCTCAAGGGACCGTCCGTCGCGTACGGTGTGCATGTCACTGTAGCTGGCCAACCTGACCACGTGCTTGTTTGTGCAGCTCACTGCAGGCGATGTAACCTTCCACACATGCTGCTGTGCTTGCATGCGCGCCCAAGCACGCATGGCAGCAGTGAACAACTCTTCCAACAAGCAGCTCCCTGCGTTGGAAGGGTGCGAGCATTGTCGCTGGTGCCAACATGCTACTAAACGTCTGGCGCTGTCCTGTTTGGCAGACACAGCGTGCTCGTCATCCCTGGTCGCCGCGCATGCTGCTCGGGAGCTAATGGAAAGGAATGGCAACAGCGCGGTGGTGGGCGGCGTCAACGCCACCCTGCTGCCTGACACCACGGCCATGTTCGCGGCGGCTGGCATGCTGGCCGTGGATGGCAGGTGCGAACCCCTGACTCAAGAAGACCTGTCCCAGCACCGCATACCCTGCTGCGGCATTGCGCTAGTGATGTGAGCGTGCAGGACATCTGATCCTACTTCACGACAAGCTGGAATGCCAGAAGGTATGTTCACAGGTGCAAGGCTCTGGCCGCGTCTGCGGACGGCTACGTGCGGTCGGAGGCGTGCGTCGTCATGGTCTTCACGGCGACAGACAGCGATTCGGCGCTCGTGCTGCTCGCTGGATCAGCCGTCAACCAGGATGGCAGGTGGAGTCTCACTGACTTTGACTTGCTGCGATGTTCCTGCCGCACATAAGCACTGGTTGCTGCCCTGACACTACAGACGTACCACCTGCCTTGGCGGCTTGTCACACAGAAGATGGAGCATCATATGGCCTTTCTGATGACGCGACGCATGGCGGTATCGTTGGCGCAGGTCGAGCTCACTGACAGCTCCTAATGGGCCGTCTCAGCGCACAGTCATCCTACAGGCGCTGCAAGCGGGCGACTGCAGCCCCAGCGGCATCGCTGCGCTGCAGCTGCACGCCACCGGAACAGCTCTCGGAGACCCCATTGAGGTCGGCGCAGCTACAGGTGCCTCACTTGGGCACCCCACACAGGACATGGTTTGAAGCATCTCCCTTGTGCTGAAGCTCACAGGTTTCTCTGTCGTCGTTCGGTGCTTAGCAAACCGGGGGTTTCTGCTGTGGCTGAACAGCCTGTGCACATTCATTAGCATGGTTTACAAAGATGGGCCTACCCACACATGCCGTGTGCGAGCAGACGTGCTGTGTGGAGACAGCCGCCGCGCGGAGCCACTGGGGCTGGCAGCTGCCAAGTCGGCCGTGGGCCACTCCGAGCCGGCGTCGGGCCTGGTCGGCCTCCTGGCCGCACAGCACGCCCTTCGCGCAGCTCTGCAGCGCCCCGTCACGCACCTGGGTGCCCTGAGCACCTACGTCGAGGCCCTGCTATCCCAGCCGTGGGACTCTCCCGGGCAGAGCCAGCTTGGGCCATCAAGCCCGGGTGCCTTCATCCCCCGCCAGAGCGCGCCAGCAGGCGCAGCGACTGGCAATGTTCAATCAGCAGCAGCAGCGTGTGCCAGCATGAGCGCCTTCGCCTTCCAGGGAAGCAATGCGCATGCGGTGGTGCGGCAGCAGCGCCAGACGCCTGTGTCTGACCCCAGAGCGACCACAGCCAATAATGAGCTCCAGTGGCGGCAGAGGGTGTGCTGGGCAGCACCACTGACCGGGACGCTGGCAGAGCGAGTAGCCCGTGCGACGGTGTCGGAGGTCACTGTCCAGCTACGGCTGCAGCAGCCAGGCCTGGTCTCCCTGCTGGACCATCGTGTCCAGGTGCGCATTGCGCTGACCTCAGTGGCGGGCCTCGGTGGCCCGAGTGTAGCTGAGCGTGCGGCGCAATGATGAGCATTGTCATGTGAGCAACAGAGCAAGGAATCAGGTCTGCTCTCCTGCCAGCCAGCCGCATATGACTCACATGTCCTCAAAGGCGCTGACGCTGGACGCTGCTTTGGTGTGCAGGGTACTATCTTGATGCCGGGCGCCAGCATGCTGCAGATGGCATCCTAATGCGCTGACAGCCAAGCCGCCGCCCATGGCGCGAGTGTCGTGCTGGTGTCCACCGCGCTGGTTTGCCCGATGCGCCTGGATGATGGTGAGCTCCCAGGTCGTTGCATGTGGATGCCTTCCCACGCTCTGCTTCGTCACCCCATCATGGTGAATGACCGATTCCATCGCTTCTAACATTCCAGGTTGAGCGTGTTATCGACTTGAGATATCATTACTGCAGCCAACGGATGTCCGCTTGCGGCCAGGTGTGGACGTCATGCAGTGCCAGTCGATCCTTGCATCAGGCCGCGTACACCTCAGCTCGCTCAGCGTCAGGGAGCCTGCCCGTGACCATGCCTACCTGGATATCAGGCAGGCACCGTCGCCTGTTGCGCACACGAACGTCATCGGGCAGCGCGCCTGGCAGCTAGCCAGCCAAAGTACCACACTGCGGCAGCTTCAGGGCACCGATATGCCTACGCGCCAACACCAGCTGCTTGGATCCTTCCAAACTCCCGCCGGCACAGATGCCGCGGACGGAAGGCTTGCTCCCACAGCCCGGCTGGACGCAGCATGGCACCTTGCAGCGCTGCCGGAAGCCCGCGGAGCGGCCGGGGTCCCGGTCGGACTCCCTCCCCTCGTCCCTGCAGCCGTGCAGTGCTTCTCAGACAACAGCAAGGCGGGTCTGCTGCACAACGGCCAGACCATTCACAACTTTGCTGCAGCGGCGGTGGCGCCAGCTCCGAGTGGCAGAGCCGGCTCTTTGGCAGCCGACTTCAAGCTCATAGTCGGCGCTGGGGATAGAGCATCTGGTCAGGTCAGCGGCCTTGTAGTGCGACCGGCTGGCTCGCGGGGAGCGGCACCAGAGCAGTCATCTGCAGAGGGAGCCAGGGCAGGCATCACGTACTGCACGCAGTGGCAGGCAGTAGCACCCGAGGGCGAGTGTCTCGTCACTGCTCAGCGGAAGGCCAGCGAGCGGTCTCCGGCGTCAGCTGTCTCCCTGGTTCTCACCGAATGCCCTGCTGAGAGAGCCTCTGCAGCTGCCTTGGCGACACTGCAGAGCCTCGCACTGTTGGCAGCGCCGCGCTCATCTCGAGCAGAGGTTGAGCTTGTCAGCAGCGAAAGGACGAACAGCAGAAGTCCGCAGCTCGGTGCCCTTCTGCGAAGTGCAGCGCTGGAACGGAGCAGCGAGCTGATCGCGAGCAGCCACACTGAGGACCTCCTGACGCTGGGCACTAAACGGACAGGCAGCAGTCGCCTTCGGCTCAGCTTGATGGAGACAGCAGCCTCGCTTTGGGCACGCGCTGGGCCGCAAGACACTCGCTGCGCAGGGCGATTGCGACACGCTCCGCGCCTGCTGCCTGTCGTGGCAAGCGCATTGGGTCGCCATGATCTGGCTGCGGCTAGCCACAGCGCAGCCGGCAGCTGGTTGAGGGGCGGCTGCCACCTCGTGACCGGCGGCCTAGGGGCGCTGGGACTCGCTGCAGCAGGCTGGCTGCTGGCGTCCGGGGCGCCTCATGTCCGCCTGAGCAGCCGCAACGTTGCGAGCGCTAAAGTCAGCACGCGCAGGGCACTGTCGTCGCTGCTGCGGCATGCGCCTGTCAGCGCTGTCATCATCATCAGCCAGGGTGATGTTGCTGCACCAGATGAACTCAATTCCGCGCGACCGGGCTTCGATACGCCATTGAGAGGTGCGGCGCTGGATTCGCCGGCCAAGCTGACCTTTTGCACCCCTGGCAACCTCCTGCTTGTCGTTGTATCCACTGGTGTCAATTGCAGCAGGAAGGTGTGAGTGACAGACCCACACCAATGATGATGCAGCATCAGCTCGAGGCACTTCTTGACTTGCAGGTATCATGCACGCCAGCGGCTCTCTGGCGGATGGTTTGTTAGACAGACAGACGCCGCAAAGCCTGCGCACCACATTTGCTGCCAAAGTCACCGGCGCGCAGCGGCTTGCTGGTCTGAGCAGCCGTCATCCCATTGAGCACCAGGTGCGCCTACCTATAGGAGCGTGCAAGCAAGTCAGCATGTCGTCAGGTCTCGTGCGCGAGCGACCTCGTCACAGAGTCAGGGTTGCTTGATGATGCGCTCTGCCGCTCTGCTATACCTTTGCACACTTGATTCAGCAATCAAATATGAGGGCTCACTGCAGGTGTCTTTCTCGTCCGTCGCGGGCCTATTGGGCTCTGCCGGCCAAGCGAGCTATGCGGCAGCCAATAGCGGACTCGATGCAGCCGCCGCTGCGTCGCTTCTCGCCGGGCTGCCCGTCACCTCAATCCAGTGGGGTCCCTGGGCAGACGCCGGCATGGCGGCACAGGGGCCTGCGGCCTCGGCACGCCTGCAGCGGCTGGGCTTGGGCATGCTCTCAGCGCAGAATGGCCTCGGTGCCTTGCAGCGGGTCATGGCTGGGTACAGCTGCGGGCCGGTACAGATCGCAGCCTCGCTGGATTGGCCAGCACTGCTGCGCGGGCGACCAGCTGGCACATCGGCCTTGTTTGCAGAGATGGCTGAGAGTGCCGGAGCAGCATACCTACCACAGCCCAGCCTGGTCGGGTCAGGCGAGCATGCAGTGGCTCTCACGGACCCTGCTCAGCATGTCAGCGGGTCAACACGGACCATTGGCCAGGGCATCCACCAGCAGCAGCAGGCCCGTGTAGCCGAGGTTCTAGCTGCAGTACTGGACGTCACGCAGTCGCTCACGGGCGCGGTGGTAGCCCCGCACGAGTCAGTCGTGGCGGCAGGGCTGGACTCGCTCGGCGCCCTGGAGCTGCGCAACGCCCTGGCGGAGCGCCTGGGAGTACCGCTGCCCGCCATGCTGGCCTTCGACTACCCCACGCCTGCCGCAATAGCCGACCACATTGCTGGGCTGAAGCGGGCACCGTCATTGCTGCGCGCTGCTTCAGCCCTGCCAGACGTTCGGCGAACACTGAGCAGCGGCCACTGGAGAGGTTTCACATCGGGGAGGCCGGCCACAGCAGTGCGCGCGACTGCCAGCCGCCTGCCGCAAGCTGTGTTCAGCAATGGCTTCAGCGCCAAGGATGTGACCATATCCGTTCCCTTCGAGGTGAGCGCTGCATGGGCGTGGACGACACCCTGCCAGTAAAGATGTGCAGTGCATGGCTTCCCGCACTCAACTGAGCAGAGAAAATGCCGGAGAGCTGCATGGTTCAGTCACTTGCACTCGCTCAATGCTGCCTCTTGCCTGCGCAGCGGTGGGACATCGAGCGTCACCACAACCTCACCGGATCAGCTGCGATCCCGTTTGGCGGCTTCATGCTGTGCGAGCCGTCCGCCTTCGACCGCGAAGCCTTCCCCCTGGCTGCAAATGAGGCCGCATTGATGGACCCTCAGCAGCGGCTGCTGCTGGAGTGCACTGCGGAAGCAATACGATCCGCTGGGTGCGTCCTCTTTACTGGGTGCTTCATATGTGTAAGATGTTGCTCGAGTGAACGGATCACTGGGTGCAGTTCGAGTTTTGGCTGATAAGCCTGCTGACTGTACGTGCCTCATCATGACCTGCCTCGCTCGCTCGCTTGAAAGCCCGGCTCATCCTGTGTAGCTGCCTGAGCAAGCTATCTGGCAGGGTTGCGACTGAGTCACAAATGTGTTTGTCAGGCTGACTGCTGCCGGTCTGGCGCGCTGCGGCGTCATGGTCGGCATCACGTCCACGGAGTACGGTCAGCTGGCAGCGGCGGCGCGCCGTCCCCTCACGCCGTTCGACGCGTCCGGTCACCTGACATTGAGTGTCGCCGCCGGCCGCGTGTCGTACACATTCGGCATGCGGGGACCTTCCTTCCCGGGTATGTCTGTGCTGACCGCTGGCAGAGTCTATATTTGCTGCGCTCCGCACCTACCATCGCCCTGAGATGACAGTCTACGAGCTGTCTCGTGGCGGCAGGCAGTCACCTCAGTCTGGCACCACCCTGCGCATCAGCTTCAAGTTGCCTCTGCCTGCTTAGCCCCACCGTGTTAATGGGCGACTGGTCACTCAGCTAGCAAATAAGACGTCGCATCTGAGGTTGCGGGCCATGAAGCATGATGTTTCGTTGTATGCTGCAGTGGACACCGTCTGCTCGTCGTCGCTGGTCAGCACCCACCTGGCGTGCCGCGCGCTGGCGGCCGGTGACTGCGACGAGGCGCTCAGCGCGGGCGTCAACCTGCTGCTGGTGCCGCGGACGACCGGCATGTGCCAGGCGGCCGGCATGCTGTCCCTGGATGGTCGCTGCAAGGCGCTGGACGCCGCCGCCGACCGCTACGGCCGTGCCGAAGCTGCCGGGGCGCTGCTGCTGGCGCCTGTTCCGCTGTCCCAAACGGCAGAGGACGCGCTGGCTGTCGAGGACGGCAATGAGCGACGCCATGATGCGGCGCCGATTGCGCTGCTCGCCGGCACCGCGGTGAACCAGGACGGCCGGTCCAGCAGCCTGACCACGCCCAATGGCCCGGCGCAGCAGGTGTGTGTGTGTCATCACATGTCGGGGCCTCACGGCAGGGTTTTGCACGGACCAATGGTCCGGCGTAGATCTCTGCATGGAGGTTAAAGAGTTGTAGCATGGGCGCTCGAGCCTGTTGTGCTGTGTCATCACTCAACGAGCGTCAGTGATCGCTTCACCAGCACCTTGGAGGCTGCGCTTGCTGTGGAGGTCGCAAATAAGCAAGCGCTTATGCAGGTTACATCCTGACTCAGAAGCATGTTGCGGTGCAGGCAGTCATCCGGGCAGCCCTCGGTGATGCAAGTGCCCGGCCGAGTGACGTCGCGGCGTTGCAGCTGCACGGTACCGGCACCAGCCTCGGCGACCCCATCGAGGTCGGCAGCGCGGCTGCTGTGCTGCAGCAGCGTATTGACGACGGCGCCAGCCACACGCTGCCAGGCACGCTGGCCATCTATGTTGAAATTATGAGGACCCCATGTTTGTCGAGGTGCTGCTTCGAGGTGCTGCGTCTGTACCATCTGCGGAGGGATGCTACGAAGAGAGCTGTAAAGTATGATGCTGCTGTGTGGCAACCCCGACTCAGCTTTCTGGTCTCTCAGGCGCGTTCATATATATCAGGCGCTCATGCCTTCCATATGCCCTGCAGTGGTCCTGATGGCAAGCAAGACGTGGAACGGTCACGCGGAGCCGGCCGCCGGCCTGGTCGCCATGCTACACGCTAAGCAGACAGTTAATCACGCCGCCGCCCTGCCGCTGCCGCACTTGCGGCACCTCAACCCGTACGTTGCGACTGCGCTGGATGCCTCAAAGCAGAGGGACGCGGTAGCATGGGGTCGCGCCAGCAGGCAGCCTGGCGCCAGTGGCATGGCGAGGTCGTTGTCCGGCATCAGCGCCTTTGCGTTCCAGGTGCGGTCTTGTACTGCAGGCTCCCGCTTCCGTCGAGACGTGAGTGAATTTTGCGAGTAAAGCATAATGATTGATGTCTTGGGATTTGAGCCGACACGGCCCACTGGCCTGGGCTTACTGGAGTCAAGCATGGAACATGCTACGGTTCCTTGCGAGCGCTCAAAACATGCTCATTGTTGCTGCTATCTACTACAAGAGAGTGGCATGCTGCACATTGCAGGGCACAAATGCACACGCTATCATGACCACCATTGGAGCGGCGAGCAGTCTTGTTCCATCTCATGCGGAGCTGCAGTGGCAACGGCGACGGCTGTGGCTTGCACCGTCCGTCAGCCCGCTCACAGAGCGCGCCGTGAGCAGTGGCAGAGACACGGTCATGATGATGTGCGACGTGGGCGCTGTCCACCTATGCTACCTGTGGGACCATCAGGTACGTGCCACAAGACAGCATTGCCTGCCAAGCCTGTCGCTTTGGATCAAGCAGCCGACGCGAGAATGTGAGTTTCTAGCTGCACGGATATGTAATTGCTGTATAATCCGGGACGTGTGCAAATCGTATCTGTGACATGCGCTTGCAGGTGGTGGACAAGGTCCTCATCCCGGCTGCAGTCATGCTGCTTGCTGCGGGAGCATCCCTGTCAGCGCTTGATGCGGCGGCCCAAACTCTGCTTCTGAGTGCCGTCATCTTCACCGCGCCCCTTCTGCTGCCCTCTAAACAAAAGCCCTCTGCTGCGCCATCGCCGAGCAGGCAGCAGCGCACTGAGCTCAATTGCAGCGTGGACTTCCGTACTGGCAGCGTGCTCATGGGCGCTATTGGAGGAGCCACGGCCTCCATGCGAGCATCAGTGGCCACCGCCGCAACGTCAAGCCCCGTGCATCAGCCTCCAGCCGCTCGCTGCGCCTTAGCTGAGAGTGGTCAGCATCATCACCTCGGCCTTCTGGAGACAGTAGTGCGGAGCAGGCTGACAGACAGCGCATCCGTACTGGCCAGCATCATGAGCACCTGCGGCAAGGGCAGCGGAGATTGCGTCTCAGCTCTGCCAGATGAAGCCTTGCATCCCACTCAATTGGATGCTGCTCTGCATCTTGCCGCAGTGGATGCCTCAGCAGCCCGCAGAGGCCTCAGAGTGCCGGCGGCAGCGGGTTGCTTCTTCCTTCACAGTCCAGCAGCAAAGCAGGGTAAATTACAGCAGCAGGCGGTCAGCACCGCGCCGGTGGCTTCGCTTGCCCGCTCGGAGCATCGACAGGAGGCGTGGTCGATGTCGGATCACCAGCTGGATGTCGGTTCCGCCTGCTGCGCGCTCTCAGGCTTGCTGGCCAAGCCGCTGAAGGCTGACCTCTCAACAGCAGGCCCTTTGTCGACTACACCGAATCAGCATGCTGCAGACATGCTGTACGGCGTGGAGTGGCAAGCGCTTGCCCTATGCTCCTCTGCTGAACATCCGCCCGACACCCCAGCCATATCTGCGCATGCGCCGCCTGTCGCTCTGCGCATGCGAGCTAGCCAGGGGCCTGCACGGATGGCCGCAGCTGGTGTTCACTTGGCGGCTGTCCATGCCGCAGCGTCCCCGCAAAGAGCTGCTGCCCTGACCGCTGCGCCGGGACTCGGCGTTCGTCCGGCACATCACCACAGCGCAACGGCCGCTGTTCAGAGCGGCATTCTGGCAGGAATAATGAAAACACTTGCGCGGGAGGCGACATCAAGCAGTGTCTGCACACAGCTGCTGGACCCACAGGATGCAGCGTCTGTGGCGGTCAACCGTGTGGCAGGGCCGCGTTTACAGCTCAACGTCAGCGCTGCCGATCAACAGCACAGCGCTGATGAGCATGGAGTCGCGCTCAGAGGCGGTGCAGGCTTTCAACCAGCCATGACCCGGAGTCAGCTGTCAGCGGCGGGCCGTGCAGCACCACTGGATCATCGGTCACATGGCACCGTGATCATCACAGGCGCGTTCCTGGCAGCAGCTGCAGCCTGTGTCTGCTTTCACCTGCACGTTCCAGTCCTAGCGTCACATACAGATCAGCCACGGTCCTGTCGCAAGCTCTGTCGACTCGTGAATGCAGCTTCGGTTTTCATAACATCAGTTGCAGTGTGCTGAACCAATAACGTGCCTGATCCACTCTGGTCCCTGCCTGCGCAGGAGGCCTGGGGACTCTCGGCTTGATGGTAGCCGGTTGGTGGGCGGAGCGCTGTCCTGTCTGCCACATCGTGCTGGCCAGCCGCTCAGGGCGAGCTGCTGTGCACAGCATAGCCGCACTGCAGCTGCAAGCGCTGTTCTCCGGCATCGCAGTCATCACAGTCACGAGCTGCGACGTGAGCAGTGCGGCAGAGGTTGACCCGCTGAATGACACCGTCTGGCAGCTTGGTTCGGGCCCTATCACGGTGTGCACACCAACAACGCCCATCACTGTGCCACTCCGTTGCATATCAAGTACTGACCTTCGCTTGCTGCCAGGGTGGCGCTTTGACATAGGTCATGACGACCTGTGCAACTGTTCCCTCCTACTCTGATAGACAACTTGGTAGCTAGACAACACGCAGTGCTGGTTTGTTGTAGGCACTGATCCATGCCGGAGGCGTCCTGGCGGACGCGATGCTCAGCAACCAGACGCCTGCACACGTGCGCGCCGCGATCGCCGGCAAGCTCACAGGCGCACAGCTGCTGC
>JAABUX010009539.1_pt1 | contig 10977 bp, 9 predicted proteins | sample 5561851 | NCBI WGS metagenome assembly JAABUX01 (sample SAMN10711883, study PRJNA513361) | rock metagenome | isolation source: Antarctica rocks | place: Antarctica: Victoria Land, Richard Nunatak red sandstone | collected 2016-01-03 | reverse complement strand
ACGACCCACCGGTCGCGTCATGCCAATTTGCGGATTCGTTCATTGAGTTCTTCCAGACCTCTCGATTCTTTCCTTCCGATTCGATTGCCCTGGCTCAGGCCCTTAGCGCACCGGCCGGACACGAGTGGTCAGGCGTCTGTCATTCCTCTGGCGGGAGAGACGCTCGATCGCTGCCGGCAAGGTAGCCCTTCTCGTCATTCTTCTTTAATTGCCAGGAAGAACCTTGCTTCTCCCACAGATCGCTCGTGCTCGGATCGAGGGACATCCCGGACTTGTCACCCTTGAATCCCACCGACCTGTAGAATTGTGCCGAAGTATCATCCAGCGCCGTCAGTTTCAGCCTGCCATCCTGGCCAGCCTGCTCGGCGGCGTTGGCGGCTTTCTCCACCATGGTCTGGCCAGCACCTGACACCCCCGGATGCGTCGTGAGCCAAGTGATATCCGTATGCTCACCCTCGTCCTTGAGCTTCATGACGGCCACAGGCTCTTCGCCTAGTTTGTAGGCGTGCGCGCCAGCTGTGGTCTTCGACTGCAAGATGCTGTTTGCGATTCCGTGAGCGTTGTCAGTACGGTCTGTCCATGCGGTGTTTTGCTTATCCCATTCCGCACGCTTGCGCTTCTCGGGAACCCGCTTGAGAGTAAACTTTCCCTGATGGACGGGCGGCGGCAGCTCGACCTTCTGCCCATTCTTGTCACCGGCGTAATCCGCGATCCGGTTCTGAAGGCGCTTGGTTGTCTTCTCGATCTCGTCGTTCGTGTGCATCTGCTCGATCGGCGCGGTGTCCGCATAATGAAAAGGTTGCGTCCCGACCCTTTCCGTCGCCGCCGCGAAGGCATGTTCCTCCGCACCCGTGTCGGTTGACCCAGCTTCCGCTGCCTCCCGTCCTATAGCGTCAATGCCGGCCATCGTTGCTCCTTTAATATCCTGCGTCAGGGCGTACGAATGCCATAACAAACTAGGTTTTAACCGATGGCAAGTCGGCGATGCACCCGATGATCTCAGGACGATCAGGGTATATAATTCGCTGACAGGGTCGGCGTCGTCTGCTCTGCCTCGAGGACGGACGCGGCAGCTTCAGGGCCCTACATCCGTTCCGGCACGGCGATCCCGAGCAGCCAGAGCCCTTTCGCGAGCACCGTCCGAGCGAGGCCGCACAGCGCAAGGCGCGAGGCCCGTTCGGCATCATCGGCGGCGGCGAGCACCGGACAGTCGGTGTAGAAGCGGCTGAACGCCTGGGCCAGGGAGAACACGTAGTCCGCGATCTCGTTGGGAGCCAGGTTGCGGCTGGCGGAGGCGACCACGTCCGGCAGGCGGGCGCACTCCAGCACCAGACCGCGTTCGGCCGCAGCGATGACGGCGATCCGACCGGAGCGGGCGCCCTGCGCCTGGGCACGCGCGAGCACGGAGTCGATGCGCACGCACGCATACTGCACGTAGGGCCCGGTGCGTCCCTCGAACGAGACCAGGCGCTCGGCGTCGAAGATGTAGCCCGACGTGCGGAACGACGACAGATCGGCGAACTTGACGGCAGCCAACCCGACCAGCCGGGCGAGCTGCTCGCGATCGAGACCGGGCGGGGTCTCCGGAAGGCGTTCCCGGGCTTTGCCGATCGCATCGCCGAGCAGGTCGGAGAGCTGCGCCACGCCGCCCTCGCGGGTCTTGTAGGGCTTGCCGTCCGGGCCGTTGACGGTGCCGAAGCCGACATGCACGAGCTCGATGCCGCCGGCGATCCCGGCCTTGCGGGCAGCCCGGAACACCTGCTCGAAATGCAGCGCCTGGCGCTGGTCCACGACGTAGAGGATGCGCGCCGGATCCTGGTCCCGCTTGCGCGCGACGATGGTGGCGAGGTCGGTGGTGGCGTAGAGCGCGGCACCATCGGATTTGACCAGCAGCAGCGGCGGCATCGGCCTGGCCTCGTCCGGCTCGGCCACCTCGATGATCAGCGCGCCCTCGCTCTCCACGGCGATGCCGCGCGCGCGCAGGTCGTCGATCATCGGCGGGATCAGCGCCTGCACGTCGCTCTCGCCGAGCAGCAGGTCGAAATGCGCACCCAGCAGCTCGATGTCGCGCTGCTGCGCGGCCAGCGAGACGCGGCGCAGGGACTGCCAGATGGCGTGCGCGTCCGCCTCGCCGGACTGCAGCGCGGCCGTGGCGGCGCGGGCCTCCTCCATGCGGGCGGGATCGGCCCTGCACGCGGCGGCGGCCTCCGGATACAGGCGCTGCAGGTCGTCCATGCCGAGCGACGGCAGCGCGTCCGCGGCCATGCCGGGCCAGAGCCGGCGTATCCCCGCGATCAGCATGCCCATCTGCAGGCCCCAGTCGCCGAGATGGATGTCGGAGATCGTGTGCACGCCCTGTGCGACGAGGATGCGGCGCAGGCTCTCGCCGATCACCAGGGCGCGCAGATGCCCGACATGCAGCGGCTTGGCCACGTTGGGGCCGCCGAAGTCGAGTATCACCGGACCCGTGGCGAGCTGCGCGATGCCGAGTTCCGCCGAGGCGGCCTGGCTGGTCGCGCAGTCGGCCAGGAAGCCGTCGGACAGGCGCAGGTTGATGAAGCCCGGGCCGGCGACGCTGGCCTCGGCGAACGCGGCACGACCGCGCAGCCGTTCCGCGACCTCGGCGGCGATGTCCCGCGGGTTGCGGCCGAGGGCCTTCCCCAGCGCCATCGCGCCGTTGCATTGCAGGTCGGCCAGCTCCGGACGCGCGGCACGCGCGGCACGGGCGCCCTCGATCGGCAGGCTGCCGGCGGCGAAGGCGTCGGCCAGCAGGTCGTCGACGAGGCTGGTCAATGAGGCCGGCATGACGGGCTTCCTTACGATCAGCGCGTCTTGAGCTCGGCCTCGAGCTGGGCGATGCGCTTGCGGACGCTCTCGCGCAGGCTAGCCGCGGTCTGCGGCTTCATCGCCGAGAGGGTCTCGCGCAACTCGCGCAACTGCTTCTGCTTCTCGAGCATGTTGCGCTTGATAGGCTGGTTGTCGGAATGCTGTCCGTCGAAGGCGCGCATGAGGTGGTCCTGCTCTGGTTAGGCACGTGGATCGCGCCCGGCCGCGGATGCTGTCCGCACCGCCAGGCTGGCGAGATGCCCAGGATTACGACGGCGGAACCAAGCTGAGAAGCTGGAGCGCGACGACATTCGTTATCCGCCCGTTATCCACCGGCCAGGATCCCGGCCAGCGCCGCCAGCAGCGCGTCGCTCTGCGCGTCGCTGCCGATGGTGATGCGCAGGAAGTCCGAGATGCGGGGCTTGGCGAAATGCCGGACCAGGATCGCGCGCTCACGCAGGGCAGCGGCCAGGGCGGCGCCCTCCCGTTCCGGATGGCGGACCAGGATGAAGTTGGCCGACGAGGGCAGAACCTCGAAGCCGAGCCGGTCGAGGCCGTCGCAGAGGCGGGCCCGGCTCTCGATCACGATGTGCCGGCTCCGCTGGAAATGGGCTTCGTCCTCGATCGCGGCGATGGCGCCGGCCTGTGCCGGACGACCGAGCGGATACGAGTTGAAGCTGTTCTTCACCCGGACCAGCGCCTCGATCAGGGCGGCATCGCCGATCGCGTAGCCCACTCGCAGCCCCGCCAGGGCGCGGGACTTCGACATCGTGTGCACCACCAGCAGGTTGGGGTGGGACGCCACCAGCGGGATCGCGGTCTCCGCACCGAAATCGACATAGGCCTCGTCGATGACCACCACCTGGTCGGGGTGGTCGGCAAGCAGGGCCGCGATATCGCGACGTCCGAGCGCGATGCCGGTGGGCGCGTTCGGGTTCGAGAGGATGATGGCGCCGCACGGGCGGCGGTAGTCGGCGACCTGGACGCGCATGTCCGCATCGAGCGGGACGGTCTCGTGGACGACGCCGAACAGGCCGCAATAGACCGGGTAGAAGCTGTAGCAGATGTCCGGGAACAGCAGTGGCCGGTCGTGCCGCAGCAGGGCCGCGAACACGTGCGCCAGCACCTCGTCGGAACCGTTGCCGACGAACACCTGCGCCGTCTCCACGCCATGATAATCGGCCAGGGTGCGACGAAGCGCGCTGGACTCCGGGTCCGGATAGAGGCGAAGCGTGTCGGCCGCCTCGGCGCGGATCGCCTCAAGCACGCGCGGGGAGGGACCGATCGGGCTCTCGTTGGTATTCAGCTTGACCAGGTCGGCGGCCCGAGGCTGCTCGCCGGGGATGTAGGGCGTCAGGTCGTGCACCAGGGCGCTCCAGAAGCGGCTCATCGAACGGGTTCCATTCTCCGGCATGGCCCCGGCTGTCGGCAGGAGCGCCCGCAGGGTGTGTGCACGCTGTCGCGAGGATGCAAGCCCGGCATGCAACTGGGCAGACCGTCCCGCGTCGGGTTTCGTTCAAGGAGTGTCACGTGCCATGCTCGAGAAGATGCCCGCCGGGATCGGCCGCGCCCTGAAGGCGGTGAGGCCCGGCATGGAAACCCTGGTCACCCACGACGCCGCCTTCGCCGCGGTGCCGGACGTGATCGCGATCACGTCCACGGCATTCGCGCCCGAGGGCGAGATCCCGGTGCGTCACACGGAAGACGGCGAGAAGCTGTCACCGCCGCTGGAGTGGATCGGTGTGCCGCCGGAGGCGCAGGCGCTGGTGCTGCTGGTCGAGGACGCGGACAGCCCGACCTTCAGACCGCTGGTGCACGCGATTTTAGGCGAATTGCCACCCGTGGATGGCGGACTGGCCGAGGGTGCGCTGCCCACGACTGGTTCCGGAGAGGTCCGGTTCGGGATGGGGCGCAACTCCTTCCTGCACCGGTGCTGGCTGCCGCCCGATCCGCCGCGCGGGCATGGTTCCCATCGCTACGCGTTCCAGATATTCGCGCTGGACGAGGCTCCCTCGTTCGACAAGACACCCGGCCGCTCGGCGCTGGTCGCGGCCCTGCACGGGCACGTCATCGCGAAGGGCATGCTGATCGGCACCTACGGGCGCGCCTGACGCCGGGTCAGCGACCCGCTACCTGTTCCAGTCCGTAGATGGCCGCGCCGAGCAGGGCGGCGTTGACCATCACGATCCGGACCGGTACCGCGTGCAGGAGGTTCGCGAAGCGTCCCTTCGCCGTGAAGGCGTGCATGAAGGCGCCGTCCTGGAGTTGCGGCACCAGCCGTGGCGGCATACCGCCGGCCAGGTAGATCCCGCCGGTCGCCATCACCTTCAGCACCAGGTTGCCGGCCTCGGCACCCCAGGCATCGATCACGATGCGCAGCGTCTCGGCGGCGAGTGGGTTGTTGGCGGCGTCATGCACGGCGGCATCGACGATCAGGGGCGTGCGGTCGTGCGCTGCCTCCAGGGCGGCCCCGAAAGCAGCGCTTTCCGAAGAGGGATCGCGCGAGCGCACGAAATCGTACACGTTCGGCAGGCCGGAGCCGGCGCAGACCCGCTCGTAGGCGGCGTGCCGGAAGCGTTCGGTCAGGAACTCCCACAGGCCGGCCTGGATCTGGTTGGTCGGACCGAAATCGGCGTGGCCACCTTCCGAGGGACAGGCGATGTAGCCGGTTCCGTTCCAGATCAGGAAACCCTCCCCGAGGCCGGTGCCGGGGGCCAGCACGGCGATCGCGGAATGCTCCACCGCCACGCCGGCATTGACCTCGGCGGTCTCCTCGGGCTGCAGATGCGGGACCGCATGGGCGATGGCCTGCAAGTCGTTCAGCAGGCTGACACGCTGCAGGTCGAGGCCACGGCACAGCGCCGCCTCGTCGAGGTCCCAGGGCAGGTTGATCATGTGGGCGCGCCCGTTGATGACCGGGCCGGCGACGCAGAAGCTGCCGGAGGTGGCGTGACCGCCCGTGGTGGCCAGGAACGCCTCCACGACCGGCTGCAGCGCCCCGTAGTCCGAACTGCGGAACTCCTGCTCGGCCACGAACTTGCGCGGCCCGGCCTGCGGCGAGACCAGCGCGAGCCGTGTCGTGGTGCCGCCGATATCGCCTGCGATCAGCATCAGCGGGCCACCTTCCAGAGCTGCTGGATCTGTTCGAGCGACTGCCCCTTGGTCTCCGGCACGCGGTAGTAGATCCACACCCAGCCGATCACGCAGAAGGCCGCGAACAGCCAGAAGGTCATCGAACTGCCGATCGTCCCGACCAGCGACAGGAAGCATTGGCTCACCAGGAAGGCCGAGCCCCAGTTCACCGCGGTGGCGAGGGCGACGCCGCGTCCGCGTATGTGCGCGGGGAAGATCTCGTTGATCACCGTCCACACCACCGGGCCGAGCGAGAAGGCGAAGCAGACGATGAAGGCGACCAGGGCGGCGATGGTGACGATGCCGGCAGCGCTGGGCCCCGCCGACGCCATCGCCTGCCCCCCTTGCGCGATGACCTGGAGGGGCGCGATGGCCCGGGGGGGCGCGATGAAGCGGAAGGCGGCGCCTACCACGACCAGGCTGATCGCCATGCCGAGCAGCCCGGCGAGCAGCAGCTTGCGTCGCCCCAGCCGGTCGATGAAGCCGATGGCGATCAGGGTGGCGAGCATGTTCACGCCGCCGATCGCCCAGGTGGTCACCGTCATCCGCGAGGCCTCGGTCATGAAGCCGGCGGAAGCGAAGATCTGGTTCGCGTAGTAGATGATCGCGTTGATGCCGGTGATCTGCTGGAACACGGCGAGCCCGACGCCGACCAGCAGCGGACGACGCCATTCGCGGTGGAACACCGCGCCCCAGGTGGTGCGCCTGGCATCCTGCCGCAGCGCCCTCTCGATGGAGTCGAGGTGCCGCGGCGTCCTGATGCCCGGCTGGATCCTGCGCATCTCGACTGCGGCATCGGCGCGGCGATGCACCATCATCAGCCACCGCGGCGACTCCGGCGCGATCAGCGCGACCAGGACGAGCGCCAGCCCCGGTATTGCGGCGGCTCCCAACATGACGCGCCAGGAGCCTTTCCCCGCCAGCCAGCCATCGGCCAGGTAGGCCAGGAAGATCCCGACGGTGATCGCGAGCTGGTAGCCGAACACGAACCGTCCGCGCAGGCGCGCCGGCGCCAGCTCCGCGGCGTAGAGCGGCACCGAGACCGCCGCCACGCCCACCCCGAGGCCGATGATCAGCCGTCCGGCGACCAGGATGGTCGTGTCGGGCGCCATCCACTGCACGACGGCACCGAGCGTGAACAGCGCGCCCGCTATCAGCACCGTGCGTTTGCGGCCGATCCGGTCCCCCAGCTCTCCGCCGGCGAGCGAGCCTGCCAGCGCGCCCAGCGTGACCCAGCTCGTCACCACCTGGACCATCAGCACGCTGAGTCCGAACGTCGTCCTGATGCCGTGCAGCGCGCCGGAGATCACGCCCTGGTCGTAGCCGAACAGCCCGCCGGCGAAGAGAACGACGACGAGGACCACAATCAGCCATGGCGTGAGGGTCTCACGCGACGACGGCATCTGCACCACCGTCGAAACCATCGCCTGACCGGAAGCATTGGCCGCCGCGCCGCGATTTGCCGGACTGGGCGCCGATGCCTTCACGCGGCACCTCCCAGGGCCCGGCCAACCCTGCCGACGCCGGCGCGGGAAGGCCAGAGTGCCGGAAGGCGATCGGGTGCGCGGCAGGTCTGGTCATCCGTGCGGGTCATTGGCTTCATCGCCGAACTCCGGTTGCTCGCTGGTCGCGAACTGTCGGTTGCGGAACCGTCCAAGCAGGACGATGCCGGTCCGAAGCAGGACGGTGCCGGTCGGCACCGAACCGGCGGCGCCCGCGCTGGCACAGCCGATAGCAGCGGACCGGTAGAAGACGGCAGGCTCGGAAACTACCTAGCGCCGTAGGAAAGCGCTTCGACCGGGCGCCCTTCAACCGGGAGCACTTCGGCGGCGGGCCGATCCGGCTGCGGCCCTTGCCGCCGCCGCGCCGATGTTTTCAGCAGTCGGCCAGGACGGGCTCCCCGGCTCCGACAGGCTCCCCCGCTCCGACAGGCTCCGGGCCATGTGACAGCCTTCGTATCAGGTCGGCTACATCCGCGAGCGGTATCGGTTGGCTGAACAGGTATCCTTGCAGTTGCGTGCACTCCTCCTCGGCCAACTGCGCGGCCTGCTCGTCCGTCTCCACGCCTTCCGCGGTGATCGACATTCCCAGGGTCGCGCTCAGGCCGACGATGGCACGGACGATCGCCACGGAGTTCTTGTCGTGCGGGAGGTCCTTGATGAAGCTACGGTCGATCTTGACCTTGTCGAAGGGAAAACTCCGGAGATAGCTCAGCGAGGAATATCTGGTTCCGAAGTCATCCATGGAGATCTGAACGCCCAGCGCCTTGATCTCGGACAGGATGGCCAGGATGAAGCTGCTGTCCTGCAGGAGGACAGATTCCGTGATCTCGATCTCCAGTCGATGCGCCGGCAACTGGCTGGCCGCCAGCGCGGACCGAACATGATCGACGAGGTTCTTGTCCTTGAACTGCGACGAGGAGAGGTTGACCGCAACCTTGACATCATCATCCCACCCCGCGGCGTCGAGACAGGCGCGGTGCAGGACCCATTGCCCGATGGTGTCGATCAGGCCGGACGACTCTGCTATCGGAATGAAGATGTCAGGCAGGATGATGCCGTGTTCCGGATCCTGCCACCGGATCAGGGCCTCGAAGCCGCATATCCGATGCGACTGGGCGTCCACCAGGGGCTGGTAATAGAGCTGGAACTCCTGCCGCATGATCGCGCGCCGCATGCCGACCTCCAGGGCGCGGCGCGATTGCAGTGTGGTGTTCATGCTGGCCTCGTAGAAGCAGGACGATCCCCGGCCGGTGGCTTTCGCTCCATAAAGGGCGGTGTCCGCATTCTTCAACAACTCGGGCGAGGTCGAGCCGTCCGCCGGAGCGAGCGCGATGCCGATGCTGGTGCCGATGTTGATCTGATGTCCGTCGACCTCGTAGCATGAACCCGCCGCCTCTATGATGCGCGCCGCGAGTTGGCCGACCTCCGCGGGTCCTCCGGCGTTGAGCAGGATGATGGCGAACTCGTCGCCGCCCAACCGGGCGACCGTATCGCCTTCCCGTATACAGGCCTGCAGGCGCTCCGCGACCTGCCTGAGCAGGCCATCGCCCACGAAGTGGCCGAGCGTGTCGTTCACGACCTTGAAGCGGTCGAGATCGAGGCAGAGCACGGCGAATCCCATGCCGCGGTCAAGTTGCGCCAGGGCCTGCTGCACACGTTCGTGGAACAGGATGCGGTTCGGAAGCCGGGTCAGCGGGTCGTGATGGGCCAGGAAAGCGATCTGGGACGCATTCGCCCGGAACACCGCCAGGGACCTCACGATGGTTCCGAGCTCGTCGCGCCTTGCCAGCGCGTCCAGATCCACTTCCAGGGCGCCTCTCGCCACTTGCTCCGTCGCTCTGGCGATGCGCTTCACCGCCCGCACCGTCGTCCTCGTCAGCAGTGCCGCCAGCCCGAACAGCAGCATCGATGCGCCGATGGACGCGCCGACCAGCGTCAGGCGTATCCTGTCGGCGACACGTGCCGAGGCGTCGGCACGACCGCTCGCATCCTGGATCGCGTGGGCCGCGATGGTGTGGATCAAGCCGAGGACGATGTCCGCGTTCTTGTCGAATGGCTTGAAGAACTCTACCGCGCTCGGGAAATCCAGCTCCAGCATGGATCCCAATACGTCGATCGCGTCCCTGTAGACCCTGATCTCGGAGACGAGCTGCTTGAGGCGACGACGATCCTCGATCGTGCTGATGTCAACTGCATGGGCCTCCAGGACATCGGCGAGGCGTGCGGTCTTGGTGACGAGTGCCGCGATCTCGCTCGGGATATCCAGGTTCGAGGCCTTGCTGGCCTGCAATGTCGTCAGCCGGTAGAGGCGGCCGTTGATCTCCTGCAGTGTCGCGGCGTCCTCCGACAGGTTCATCGCGATGATGAGATCGTGGTTGACGACGGCATGGATCAATGCCGACTGGTCGTTGATGGCGACGATACCCTGCAGGCCTATCACCACGAGGGCGATTACGGCCAGTGCCGGGCAGAAGGCCAGCTTGAGTGCGAACGGCCAGTTCGAGAATCCGAGGAAGGCGATCAGCCGACGCGGAGCCGCCGCACGGTGGACCTGCTCGTTTGCCTGGATGCCGGCCGGCCGGGATGCGGTGCCACGATCGTGGCTCATCCACCGACGTCCTGACGGATCCGGAGGCACCGGAAGTGCATAGGGTGGTAGGCGACGTCGAGGCGGGCCGCCAGCAGTGATCCCAGCTGATACCACGGCACGGCCTGCGCTCCTCTCCCACCGGATGGAACATGCATGAGCCGGGATAAGAAGGCGTTAACGCAGAACGGCAGGAGTGGTGACTCTCGACCTGCTGTCTGGAAGTTCAGATCTGCCCGTTAAGGCCCGATTTACGGATTGATATCAGAATGATCGTAACGAGGTGTATCCGGAAGGGATAGCGTGTGCCCAGCTGCCGTCCGTCCGCCTCACGGCGCTGGGCCTCCCCCCGCGAGCGTCCGCCGTCAGCATCGAGGGGTGCGCGATGGGCGCGTGCGCCCTGGGTCCGTTGGTTCGGCGTCATCGCGATCGTCGCCATCGTTGCGGTCGCCGGCATCGCGCCCGCCAGGGCGGACTTCAACACCAGGGACGGGCAGATCCTCGGCCGCACCCTGGGGTATGTCGGCGACGGCATGAGCGGCACCGCGATCCTGGGCATCGTGTTCATCCCCGGGGATCCGTCGTCACGGCGAGAAGCGGAGCTGATACGGACCGTCATCGGCAACGGCCTGACCGCCGGACGGGTCCGCCTGCAGGCGTGCCTCATCCCGGTGGACCAGCTCGCGGTCGTGATCGGCGTCAACGCCCTCTATGTCACGGTAGTGGGTCACTTTGAAATCCGCTTCCGACCAGGGGCGGTCGCTCGGCTGCCGAGCGCATTCACCTGAAAGCGGACATCAGGTATGGTCACGAGTGCTTTCAGGTTTCGTAATAGCTCGGTTGATCAATGTCGGCGAGAAGCCGCGGCCCTTTCGGCTGCCACCCTAGCCATTCGCGCGTAAGCGCGCTGGAGGCTGGGATATCCGCTTG
>JAABUX010009538.1_pt1 | contig 10978 bp, 2 predicted proteins | sample 5561851 | NCBI WGS metagenome assembly JAABUX01 (sample SAMN10711883, study PRJNA513361) | rock metagenome | isolation source: Antarctica rocks | place: Antarctica: Victoria Land, Richard Nunatak red sandstone | collected 2016-01-03 | reverse complement strand
GCTCGGGACGCGTTCTGCCCATCGTGTAGCCGGCCGCGAGCATCAACAACGTTAGCCAGTCTTTCCTCTCCGCCGTGCTGTCAGCGTCGAACAACTCTGAAAGCTGGGGTGGCGACCCTGTTGGATAGACCCGTTGCTCATACTCCCGTGTATAGGCGACGCCCACATGTTGCCACCACCTTTCGATATCACCGAGAATATCGTCGACCTCCCGATGCTTGTAGGGTAGAAGGGGAGCAACATCCATCGTCAGATGAAGCAAATGGAGGTTACCTAGAACCCGAACCTTCTCGCTCTCGCTCAAGTGCTGCAAATATATAGATTCGTGCGAGAGTTCCTCCAGCCATGTATCTTGATCTTGCATGCGAGAACGGATTACATGTGAGAGGGGGATAGCCTGGTCGCCGGAAAGCACATAATCCAGGAACGCTCGGCGCTGATCGTCCTCGGTTGCGTCTATGCCCCATGCCGCTAGCTTTTCGACCGGCGCGTACATCTGCTGTCGACAGGCTTTGAAGAACAGCCGCGCGGCGTCGTCATCGCCACTCGTGAGGTAGTCATCGGAGAGGATTCTATCGGACGGGGCGAATCGGGCACGGCGGCACTCGTCCTGTGCGTCGGCGGAGCTGTCGCGCGGCAGCAACAGGTCCTGGGCATGATGGAAACGGTTGTCATGTCCTAGAAAGCGGAGCGTATTACAATACTCGATCAACTCCTCGCGTTCGCTTTGCCGCGCCAATGTTCCCTTCTGCAAGTCAATTATGAACTCGGAGGTGATCAACGCGCCAAGCATACGCGCCGTCGACGGCACGACATCCACTGTAGAACGCAAAGCGCCTTGAATAGCATCGCGTAGAGAGACAATCGCGATGGGCGCCTCGGGCGGTAATAGTCGAACTAGCGCGGTGTGCACTGATGCTGAAATAACCTCGCCGGGCCGGCAGGACTCTCGGAAAGACTGCCATTGTGACACGCGAACAAACACATTCTCGCTATCCAAGCAGCCGGTTAGAATCGTGCGGACGGATGGCAAGGTAGTAAGCGTCGCATAATCCCCCCAGAGCTTGCTTGGCAATGCCTGACGCGTCGTGAGCAGCTTCCCCAAGCCGTGGCGATTATCACCGAATAGTAGCGTGCGTGCGATCTGAGCCACGTCATCGGACGCGGCGCTGCTAGGGATTTGACCGGTTGTACCGGTCGCGGAGTCGTCATCTAGCATATCGTGCCGCCCGAGGGAACGGGTGAACATATCCCAAAGCGACTCCCACACCATATATTGCGTTGCGTCACTGGCCAATTCTAGGCTACGACAGAACACGCCCCAGTCCGTCTCGCTCGCATCGTAAAGGGCACAGAGCGTAGAGCCGATGGAGACGCCGATCGATCGCGCGCGCCGTTCGTTCTCAACCGACCCTTTGGCCAATTGGGTACGGCCGACATCGAGGTCGAAGGCGCCATTCACGGCGAAGCCCAGGTCCGCACGCATTCCGGTCGGGGCTGTCACCCAAATTGTCGGCACGTCAGCCGGTAGACGACGGAATCCTCGTGGGCCGATGGTGACAAGGATATCGCCGTCAACTGCGCGCAGGATCAAGGCAAGAATACCATCTCGGCCCGCCTTGCCCGCCGCGCCGTGCAAACGCCCGATAACCGCTTGAGCGACGGAAGGCACCGGTTCCTCATGCCATGTCATCGTCTCGACGCTGTCAGGGCCATACACGTCACATCGCTTGATTTTGCGCGCGAAAGCAAGGAGCATAGGGGCCAATTCCACGAATGGCTTCACGACCTTCTCGGCCAGGTGTGATGCGTCTGGCCCGATCGGCAAATCGACAATAGTACCCCCCGCTACCTTCGCACCGTCGAACTCTTCCAGGCGGCGCTTGAGCGCCATAGCCTCGTCGCCAGCCAGCATTTGCGGGAAGATACCGCCCAGCACCTTGAAGCCGAGCTTCCCGCTCCACACGCGCGGGCTGTCCGTTATTAAGAAGGCACTCTTGAAGCCGAGGCCAAACTTACCCGTCACTACAGTCCCGTCTGAGGCTCCTTTATCGGAAGACGACAGGACGAGCATTTTCTGCAAGTCTCGATCAAAACCTCGGGTTCGTGTGTCATCCCCTCCGCCTTGGTTAATCGCGCGACCCCAATGCATCAGGCTAATACGCAGGCCGTCCCATGCAACGACAAAACGTCCGGCGTTGACAGACGGCAAGACGCCGTCGGGTAGCACATCAGCCAATTCGACAACGGCGTCGTCCGCGTTTTGGAACAACTCGAATGGCACGGACTGCGGAGAGTACTGATATTGACGCTGGATCCTGTCGCGCAACGCTTGGAGGGTGAGATCTTGCGTCTCGGTATCCGTCGTGACAAGCGATCTCAACTGGGCCCTCGCCTCGGCTATCTCCTGGTCGGCTGACTCCTTCTTGACGGCCTGGCCGAGTTGCACGACATGCATTTCCTCGGCTTTGTGCTGCCGCGCGGTTTCCCATTCGCTCAAGACGCGGCCGATTTCCCGATTCGTGTGCAAGCCTAGCTGCCGGAGATAGAAGTGGGCTGATTCGAGAATGAGATGCTGAGCGATCTGAATATCAAGCTGTTTCGCTCGCGACAAGTCATCCCATACCTGGTTTAGGTTGGTCGGATGCTGATAGTACCAGCGGTCAAGGATCTCACGAACCGTGTTGCGTAGCAGTATAGTAAGCCTATTATGGTCAGTTTCTGCCGTGTCAAGAGTCCGCAGGCGCAAGATTTGGAGCCTAAAAGGGAAGTTTGGGATTCGCGCCCTATCCCTGGCGCCGATGAGCAGGGTCTGAAGATCGCCGTGTAACGCTTTATGGGCTGTGAATGGTTGCCCCAAAAGATTAGGGGCCTGGATAACGTCATCGCGCTGCTCTTCGATACGCACGACGACGCGCTGTTTAGCCATGGCGGCATGAATGTCTTCACCAAAACCAAATATTCGATTGCCTAGCGGAGCAGCGGTAATCATAGACCAATCGATGAGATCGCGCGTGTTCTTGACCGTGCGACTTCCTTTACCCAAATAGCAATTGGCGGATTGCAAAATGGCCGGATCATCGCCAAGGAGCGCGAGGAAACCTCCGATTGCCTCCTCACTTACCGGCCAATGCTCGAAGTAGCCATTGAGGCGGTTCCCACTGTCCGCGACATCCGCGAGGGAATATAACGATGACGCAGCCTCATCTACGCCATCATCAACAGGCTGCGACGTAGTATCTTCTACCTTGCCCTGCCCCACCGTGAATTTGCCTATAAGCGAAGCTTGTCGCGCATCGAGCAAGTCACTCGCGTCAATACCATCGACTTGTCCTGCGGCGCACAGAAGGCTCGGCGACTTCCAGGCGCCCCCTTGGCTCAATAGGACTATATGGGGTAGGACAGCAGGGAAGTCTTCTCGATGGATGGCGACAGCGAGAAACTGAGAGTGTATGTCAAGGACAACCTGCTTTCTGTCATGCGAGGCACGCTGATGCTTGTCCGCCAGGTAATCCATGATGTTGAGGAGCCGACCACGCGGCAAAGGGCACTGTAGCTTTGGCCAGATGGTCGTTCGTAGATCCTGCTCGGAGAGCAGTCGGTTCACGCCCCTTAGTAGAGGCAACGCCGGCATCAATGTCTCAGGTGAACCGTCAAAGACATCGATGAAGCTCGTTAAATCGATATCGGACGAGACACTGAGCCCCACGCGGTACCGTTCATCCTCACCCATGATCTCCCCGATCACTGTGAGTGCGTCTAGGCGGTCGGGGAATATGTTGTCCATAAGGACACGCGATGCCGGGTGTGCGAGCACGGTGGGGAGCAAGGCGCTCGGGTCGACGAACGCCCCGTCAGACAGCGCTACGATGCGCGTTACCTCGTCTTCCAACCCCGGTACCGCGATAACGTCGTTCGGCGCCACCACGTTGCCGTGAATCGTTGGTAACCACTTAGTCTCACGTAGTCTCCGTCCAGTATCGGATGCAGCGATAGAAATATTGCTCACCTGAGTCAAAGCGTCCATAAGCGTGTGCCAATAGATGCTGGGCTGTTCGTGGCGCAATACTAGATCAATCGCTGCACGGGCATCCAGAATTGGAACAAGGCAGGATTGTTTTTTGTGGAGATCCGGAATTGAGCGCAGAAGCGTAATATCTCGCACAAGAGAGTCGGGCAAGTCGAACTCACCCGGCAAAAAGGTTTTATCGTCGATAGCAATGACATTGCCCACCACGTCTTCGTGAATGCGCAAACGCTTGAGGACATCGAGGTTGTCAATGCAACGCAGCATCTCATGGCGCTCATCGGGGCCGAACAGATGTACGTCCAACGTGGTGACGTCGCACTCTTCCAGCAGCCTCACAACCGTCTCGACGGCGATCTGCTTCACCTTCAGGTGAGTCCAATAGTAGCGTCCTAACTTGGCCGTAAGATGAGAAGGCACAACGCGCCAAGCTTCCGCTCGACTCTGCAACGCCAATCGCGCCAATCGCGCCCACAGCTCGCCCCCCTCGCTCGTCACCAACAAGTCACCGTCGTCGGCTATGTGTGCAGCCGCTGCATGAAGGAGATACCGTATGGCGGCCACGGTTCTGTGTGATGTGGGGCTCTGATTAAGACGCGGAGACAAGCGTTCCAGCAAAGCCACACATGTGCTGGGGTCGCCCAAGGAGATGGCTGACACCAAACTGTCCTCGCAAGCCAACTCGTTGCAAGGAGATAGCGCTTCTGCAGGGAATAGCAGGGCAGCCAACTCGCGACGAATCAATATGACGTCACCATCACGTAAGGCTGCTTGAAGCTCACGAGCCAAGCCCACGGAGCTAGGCATGTTGGGCAAACTGGCATAGACGAAAAGCATGTGGCGTTTGAACGCGTGGGTCAAGTCCTTCAGCGTTAGTATGACCTCACCGGATGTGGCGCACCGGTAGCCGTCAAATAGAGCTAGGCCAGCGCAACGATCAAGCACGGCCTGGCGTTTCGTGTCGAGCGTGCCGAGCAGGCGTGTCACAATATCCATACGCATCTTTGCCCATCCAGAGAAAGCACGCCGCTCTTCCGTGACATCAGCCAACCAAGAAACCACTTGGACGGCGCTCTCAACATCTAGGACGCCCGTTGACTCGCTGCCATCGGGCTCGAATTCCGCCGGCAACAAGAGAAGTGGCGTGTCGAGGCGTAACAGGCCCTGCAGTATCGCAGCACGATCCCCTTCGATGTCGACATCAAGGTGGTAGCGAGCATCGGGAGACACATGGCGCAGGATGCAACGCATCAGCGCTTGATTCTTGCGCACGTCGGGGAGAGCGAGGGTACGTAAGGCAATACGCATTATGCCGACAACGGCCGCGCTCAGCGCCTGAGCATGAACACCCTGCGGTGCCTGCTGATCGAGAAACGCGGCCAAGTATTCGAGGTGGCCCTGCGAGACGAAAACGGTCGCCACAGGTAGATCGAGGATCTGCGCGAGGAGGTCCGTGGGCCAAGGCTTGGCTTCGTGTAGCGAGAGACGGACCGTTGAGCGTATTGTGATATGCTGCTCCGCGCAGATGCGGCGCAGCGCCGGGAATACCTCGAAGGGTCGCCGCGGTGCGGAGTCAGGAGGTGACGGGATTTCATAGACTCGATCCGCAACGTCCAGCAACCGCCATTGCCACCGCGCCTCCTCGCCATCAAGGCAACACACCCACTGTCGCGCGGCGCATATGAATGCTCGATGATCCTTGAATAGGGAGGATTGCGCCAACGCAGCGGTGAGGGTATGTGTTTGACTGAGAGACAGTTGTGCTTCAGCCATAAAGTGGTCCAACGCCGGCAGGATCAGAGGGTAAACGCCCATCCGGGCAAGAGATTGATTCCACTGCGCTTGGATTGAGAGGTTTTGCGTTGGGCTAATGCGATCGTCCTGGCCGCTCTTAATCTGGTGACCCCCGGCTACCCCGTCGATCACCCGTGAGCGTCCGGCGTCAATGAAATAGTAGCCGTGCAACGTCAGCCAAACGTCGCTCTGCCCAGGGCAATCGATCGGGCTCTCGGGGTCTCCAACTGGCAGGAAGACTGCGGTATATTGCGTTAGCTGCCCTAGCCCTATGGGAGGCAGGGTCGTGAAATAGACGGCGGCATGGGGCTCCGCTTTCTCTAGCGCAATCTCTGGCGCACCCGTGCGTCGATCAATAGTCGTGTAACGTGGCCATGCGTCGAGTCCCCTCAGGGTGTCGAAGACCGGATGGCGTAGGACAATTTCCTCACCCGCGTAGGTGCAATGTATAGACTTACGCATTCCTTGCGGGTTCGCCGTCTGGACTATTAGCTGACCATCAAGCGGCCATTCGCCGTAAGCTGTAACGCCGCCTGCGTACTGGCGCCGCCGTGACTGCTCTCCCAAGGTGGCCGAGAACACTTGATTGAAAGCAGCATCAACCTCAACCCAACCTTGAATGGCCCGCAAATGGCGCAGCATGGGCATAACATTGGCTAGCTGAAGGCCGACATCCGGCGAGAAAATTTCCGATGGGGCATCATTGTTATCACCCGGATACTTTCGTTCTATAGCGTCGTAGACGCCCAGATGGCTTTTCCGCCGGAGCGGAATCCATAAGCAGAACCACTCTTCTTTATCAAGGAAGCGGGCTAGGTGCGTGGCGACAAGGTTGCGATCTTCTGTAGAGAAGTGATTCCAATCGCGATGGATGTCAGTCTCGAAGCCACCCGACCATGGATTGAAAATTGAATAGCGCGGGTACTTCTGGGAATCCTTTTCAGCACTCTGCGTGTCCGGTGCGATGTAGAAAAAAGCTTCACACAGATGAAAAATACTCTTGAGGCCCAAGCCGAATTTACCGATAGTCGCTTTCTCGTTGGCGCGGTCGCTCAACCCAAGTTGCCGAATCGCAAAGGCATCTTTGTCACGGAACGGCCCGTCATTGATGATAAACAGAGCTGGCCCTTGCAACAGTGGATGGCTTGCTTTGGGAAGTCCATGCGTCCATCCGATATCAAGATGGGTTGCGCGGGCGTCGTCAGCGTTCTGCACCAACTCTTTGACAACAGGAAAGCCATCGCGATAGCGATCTCGCAGGTTGTCGCGAATGAGATTGATGTTAGCATACGGGCTAGACAGGAAGCCAAAGTTCTCACTCACGATGATGCATCTTTCTATCACGATCCTTAATGACATGAGACCGCAAAACGACAACCGTGTTATGTCTGTTGGGAGGGCTTGTCATCTATTGTAGACCATTGGAGTTGGGATTGGGTTTAAGATCTCGGAATAATCAACCATTGTGGCGTTAAGATTAGCGAGGGTACACGCCTCATCACGACTATAGAAGAGCAATAGTATTTATAGATTACCTACTGTTCTACTGACTTCAAGTAAAATGCGGAGGCTATTCCAACTTGCTTTCTCATCTTTACTAACAGGCTTTCGTCCGTAGCACAATAGCGAAAAAGGATTACCGATGATCGTGCTCGAGTATCTTGCTAAAAAGGTGAGGAACTACGCCGCGACGAGCGCAACATCAGCACGGGCCGCACGTTGGGTGATGAGGTCGGCCAGGGAGGGCATCTGGTAGGCGCCGGAAAGGCGGTCACGCAGATAGTGGGCCACATTGACGCCGAGCTTGGCCGCCGTCTGCGTGATGGTGCCGAAGATATCCCACGCCGTGATGCCCGCGCGGCTGCGGGGGCCGAAGCTGACATCACGCTTGCGCACGCGGTGGCGGGCACCCAACTCGGCCGGATTATTATGCAGGGGGACGTCCAGGTGATCCAGCACACACAGCAAGGCCTCTTTCTTGGCGGCGGTCTTGGCGATGCGCTCGTCGAGGTGCCAGTAGCCCATCCGTCGGGCGAAGAGGAGATCGAACGCGCCGGCCAGGCGTACGTGTTCCGCGCGCGTCGGGCGGTCCCGGTACGCTTGAACCTCGTGGTAGTACGCCCAGAAGTCCGTCAGGAACGTGTCCACTAGCGCGCGATGGTGCGCGAAGAGAGGCGTGAGTTTCTTGATGTGCCGCCCCGCATGGACCCAGCACAGTGCCAGTTCCGCCGTCACTCCTTTGAATTGGGGCGCGTCATCGCAGACCAGGATGTCCACCACGGGCACGGCGTGTTGCGTGCGGTAGGCTCCGATCGCCGCCGCATCCAGGACGTGCGCGCGCTGCTGGGGACCAAGCCGCGGGACATGGGCATCGAGCAGCGCCCCGCAGGTGTCCACGTCGAGGTCCACGCCCTGCGGCAGACGCCCCAGCGCCGTCACGACGGCGGCGGGCAGACCGTGCTCCGCCAGGAACGCCCACGCATAGCGGTTGAATTGGTAGGTACGCGGGGTGCCAAGTCGCAGCACATCGAGCACGGCCTGTCGGTCCTTGCGCGGCGTGGTGCGGTAGCGCGTGTAGAGCGGACCACACAGAATATGGCAGTGTTCCTCCACCCCGTTCACCCGCGTGCTGGTCTCGTCCAGGTGTTGGTACGGACTACTCGCCAGCCCCGCGCGTGTGATCGCCTCATACTCCGCCGCGAAGACGGGTTGCCGGATTAAGAAAGTGGACAGATGGGCCGCCGACATTTGGAGACCAACGCTCCGCAGCACCTCCAGGATCTTCGGCTCGCTCATCTGCCCCTGATAATACAGTTGCAGGGCCAGGGCCTTGAGCCCCGGCCCATAGTGCCCCTGATCCTGATACTCGTCCGGCAGCGGTGCTTGGTAGCTCCGCCCCGCGCTTGGCGTGTACCAGCGCGCGCAACGGAAGAGCACCGTGTCCGTGCGCAGCGCCACGTCCTGCACCACACACTCCGCATACCCTTTGCGCTTCGCGTCGGAGGGCAGCAGCGTCGGGTTCACCTCCCGTGTGTTGATTCGGTCAATGCGGAGCAGGGAGCGCTTGTCCACGGGAGGACGCGCCGGACGCTCTGCGCGCCGCTCGCGTTCGCTCGCATGATTGTTGGTCGCGCGCTTGGACGGCAGAATCGTGGGCGTGCCCTGCTCCCCTTTGAGGCGGTTATTCTCGTCGCGCAGGCGCTGGTTCTCCGTCCGTATCGTCGCGATCTCGGCCGCTTGCGTCTCGATCACATTGAGCAGCAGACCCAGGATGCGCCGGGCCTCCGGGTCCGTGACCCCTCTCAGATCCAGGTCGTCCAGCATCCTTACCCTACTCTACAGCACGCCTACTCAGTGGACTCAGTATACCTGGCCCCGAGTTTTTAGAGTGATACTCAAAACGGCTGTTCGCGACGCGATTCGGCGTTACATTTAGGAAAAGGGTTCGAGGAAAATGATAGGCTATCGCCAATCAGATGACGAGTCTACAATTGCTCGAAGGCGTGCCAACCCCAACGTAGGTCTGTGCAATCCTGCGGCGAATATAGCCTGATGATCGGGAACGGAAGGCAATTTTTGCACGGCCCGGCACGTCGACCCGCATTGCCGACGCCCTCAGACCGCAGGCATAGGACCTAACAACTCGCACCCCAGATTGGGGATTGTATACGCCGCTGCAACGCCAGTTTACATCTATTTCGCCAGCGCCCTGTAGGCCTTATAGGCCTACAGGGCGTTGAGCTGCGCCGGGCAAAGAAGTGCTCTGCTCACGTAGATGAGTCTACTTCAGGCAGCAGTGCATGGCGCAACACAGGGCCAGCACGATTCGCGCCTAAGGCCGACTCCATGTGATAACTCGACTCTCAGCTTGACGCCTTACGCGATGCGTGGCCCCGCGCCACAGTTGCATCGCTGGTTGAATCCTGGGTGGCCGAGGGCTGGCTCCCGAGACGCTTCTTCTCGATGGTCAAGGACATCCGCTTATCGAGGACGCTAATGTCTCTAATTGTCAACGCATCAAGGTCGCCTTTGCCGCCACAATATGCGTGAGCTGCAGTGACGAGGTCGGCACGCGTAAACCCATGCTCCTCTGCCTTACGGATAAGGTTGGTGAGAGCCTGGTCGCGCTCGGTCTGCTTGTCGCCGAACAGATCGAGCTCGTCGAAGGACGGCAGATCGGGTTCCACGGGGGCCGACACCGTGCTGGCATCATCCCAGGACCCTTCCGCGCGCAAATGATCAACGAGCGTCGAGAAGGTCGGGTTGTCGAACTCCATACCGTTGCGGAAGGCCGGACTGTTCGACTTGACGACGCGGAAGACACGCTTAACAGAGAGGCCGTCCATGCGAAGTGACGCCTCCAGCACCAGGTCCGTGTAGATCTCGAGGCCACCAAGCGTAATTGGCAAGAGCCGCCCAACTTCACCCTCAGCAGTCTCATCGTCACCCTTACCAACCGGGTCGGTTATAACCACTGAGGCGTCGCTCTCGTTGCATAGCGTACGAAGAACGCGCTGCAGTTGGACCTGCTCAGCCTGGAGTTGATCGTTGGTCGGCAGTGCACCTGGGTCGCCAGTCTTGGAGCGAACAGCCTCTACCAAATCGGCGTAGTGCCGACCGAAATACTGTCCCCATGAGTCGAGTACGAAGCAGTTCCAGCCCTTCTCCGTCTTACCCTTCGTGATTGCCCAGCGCACAAACGGCAGCAGCTTGTCGTGAGGCACTTCATAAGCGTCGAAGCGGCCCTGACCGTAGCCCGGCAGCAAACGGGTCTTCCCCTCGGTGCCAATGATACAGAGCCGACCAAGGCCAGCATCAGCTAAGGATGCAGCCATGTGACTCTTGCCAACACCGGCAGGACCGCGCACCGCGACGACAAGGCGCGTGGTCTTAGGGCGGAAAGATTCGGGGTCGAAGCCAAGGTCGAAATCGAGAGCGGACATGTTATCTCCTCCATGGACTACTAATAAGCTCTGTCGAAACCGGTCTATTTGGTCACCGCACCGGACATGTACGGAACGCGGAGATAAGCGTGCCAGAGGCGCCGCGCACGCCGATGCGCAGGCGCTGCGTCTTGGGACGATGGGCCTGGGGGTTGAAACGCTTGCCAGCCACGTTCATAGGTGTGCTCTCCTCGACGCCTCGACACGCCGCTAT
>JAABUX010009537.1_pt1 | contig 10979 bp, 12 predicted proteins | sample 5561851 | NCBI WGS metagenome assembly JAABUX01 (sample SAMN10711883, study PRJNA513361) | rock metagenome | isolation source: Antarctica rocks | place: Antarctica: Victoria Land, Richard Nunatak red sandstone | collected 2016-01-03 | reverse complement strand
GGGCCGCAGCCCCCAGCCGCCTCTGCAAGCCCGGTGCTGGACCCCAGGACATCAGGTCCAGCACCGCCCAGCCCTCCTCAATCCCTCCTGTTTCAACCGGCCGCTCGCCGGCCAACCCCGTCCCAGCCGAACCATCCGAGCCAGCCGCCGTTCCCCGTGCGGGGCTTGCCCCCACCCACGCCGGCAGCGACGCGCCAGACGACCCGGCTGACCTCATCGCCACGATCCTGCGTTACCTCAACGCACGGCCCCAGCCGATGGCGCCCGCCGCCCGAAGCCTGAGCAAGACGGTGGAGGTCCGACATGCAGACAATGCCGAAGCAGCCTCCCGCCCCAGCTCCGCCGGCAACGGCGTACGCATCAGGCCGCGCAGTCATGCTCAGCACGCCGCCACCCACCGTCCGTGAAGCCCTGCCGCAACCAAGCCTCTGGTTCCCGCGTGTCCCCACCCATGTTATCCCAGTCCCACCCGCACGGACCGGAATCCCAGCATGAACCAGCAAACCCCCACCCCCAGCCTGACCCGCTTCTTCTCCGCCTCGCTCGCCGACTCCGACCCTGAGCTGGCCGCCGCCGTCACCGGCGAGCTGACCCGCCAGCAGGACGGCATCGAGCTGATCGCCAGCGAGAACATCGTCTCCGCCGCCGTGCTGGAGGCGCAGGGGTCGGTGCTGACCAACAAGTATGCCGAGGGCTACCCCGGCCGCCGCTACTACGGCGGCTGCGGCGAGGTGGACCGCGCCGAGGTCCTGGCCATCGACCGCGCCAAGGAGCTGTTCGGCTGCTCCTACGCCAACGTGCAGCCGCACAGCGGGGCGCAGGCCAACCAGGCGGTGTTCCTCGCCCTATTGCAGCCCGGCGACACCATCCTGGGCATGAGCCTCGCCGCCGGCGGCCACCTGACGCACGGCGCCGCGCCGAACCTGTCGGGCAAGTGGTTCCGCGCCATCCAGTACGGCGTCGTCGAGGGCACCGGCCTGCTGGACTACGAGGAGCTGGAGCATCTCGCCCGCACCGAGCGGCCGAAGCTGCTCATCGCCGGCGGCTCCGCCTACCCGCGCGTCATCGACTTCGCCCGCATCCGCCGGGTGGCGGACGAGGTGGGTGCGACGTTCATGGTCGATATGGCGCACTTCTCCGGCCTGGTCGCCGCCGGGGTGTATCCGTCGCCGCTGCCGCACGCGCACGTCGTGACCACCACCACGCACAAGACCCTGCGCGGCCCCCGCGGCGGCATGATCCTGTCCAACGACGAGGCGCTGGGCAAGCGGTTCAACTCGGCGGTGTTCCCGGGCTTGCAGGGCGGGCCGCTGATGCACGTGATCGCCGCCAAGGCCGTCGCCTTCGGGGAGGCGCTGCGCCCGGAGTTCCGCACCTACCAGCGCGCGGTGATCGACAACGCCCGGATGCTGGCCGAGACCCTGATCGAGCAGGGCTGCGACATCGTGACCGGCGGCACCGACAGCCACCTGATGCTGGTCGATCTGCGGCCCAAGCGCGTGACGGGCAAGCTGGCCGAGGCGAGCCTGGAGCGGGCGCACATCACCGCCAACAAGAACGCCATCCCGTTCGACCCGGAGAAGCCGGCCATCACCTCGGGCATCCGCCTGGGCACGCCGGCCGCCACCACCCGCGGCTTCGGCACCAAGGAGTTCCGCGAGGTCGGGGTGATGATCGGCGAGGTGCTGGAAGGCCTGGCCCGGTCCAACGATGGCAGCAACGCCGCAGCGGAGCAGGCGGTGGCGGCCCGGGTGCTGGAAATGTGCGCGCGTTTCCCGATCTACACCGGGGCAGGGTTGGGCGGCGGGGCGCACCTCGGGGCCTAAAGCAGGGCGCGGCGTCCGGCGTGCGCTGCCCGTTCTGCGGCCACGACGACACGCAGGTGAAGGACAGCCGGCCCACCGATGACGGGTCGGCCATCCGCCGCCGCCGGTTCTGCGGCGGCTGCGGCCAGCGCTTCACCACCATCGAGCGCGTGCAGTTGCGCGAGCTGACAATACTGAAGAACGACGGCCGCCGGGTGCCGTTCGACCGTGACAAGCTGGCCCGCTCGATCCGCATCGCGCTCCGCAAGCGCCCGGTGGCGGAGGAGCGGCTGGAGCGGATCGTGAACGGCATCGTCCGCCAGCTCGAGGCGTCCGGCGAGAACGACATCCCGAGCAAGCAGTTGGGCGAGCTGGTGATGGAGACGCTCAAGGAGGTGGACGCTGTCGCCTACGTCCGCTTCGCCAGCGTGTACCGCGACTTCCGCGAGGCCAAGGACTTCGAGGCCTTCCTCGGCTCCCTCGACGAGCCTACATAGCCCCTCATGGATGATGGACGTGCAGAGGACGGGCAGCACATGCGCGCTGCGCTGGCCCTGGCGCGGCGTGGGCTGGGCAGCACCTGGCCGAACCCGGCCGTAGGCTGCGTGCTGGTGCGGGACGGCCGCGTGGTCGGGCGCGGCACGACGGCTCCGGGCGGACGGCCCCATGCGGAGGCGGTCGCCCTGGCGATGGCAGGCGATGCGGCACGGGGCGCGACGGCCTACGTCACCCTGGAGCCGTGCAGCCACCATGGGCAGACCCCGCCCTGTGCAGATGCGCTGATCCTGGCAGGCGTGGTTCGCGTCGTAGTTGCCGGCGATGACCCGGACCCGCGGGTGAACGGCAACGGCTTGGCCCGGCTGCGTGCGGCAGGGCTGGACGTGGCGACCGGCGTGATGGCGGCGGAGGCGGACGAGCAGCAGGCCGGGTTCCTGTGCCGCATCCGGACGGGGCGGCCCTTGGTGACCCTGAAGCTGGCGACGACACTGGATGGGCGCATCGCGACGGGTGCTGGCGAAAGCCGGTGGATCACCGGACCGGAAGCCCGCCGCGCCGGCCATGCGTTGCGTGGGCAGCACGACGCCGTCCTGGTCGGCATCGGCACCGTGCTGGCCGACGACCCGGACCTGACCTGCCGCATCCCCGGCTTCCGCAAGACGCCGCCTGTCCGCATCATCGTGGACAGCACGCTGCGTACGCCGCTGTCCGCCCGGGTTGCGGCGACCGCGCAGGAGACGCCGACTTGGATGCTGCACGGCGGCGCTGCCGAGGCCGGGCGCGCGGCGGCGCTGGAGGCAGCCGGGGTGCAGCTGTTCGCAACGGATGGCGCGCGGGTTGACCTGGCGGCGGGCCTTCACCTTTTGGGTAAGGCCGGGTTGACGCGGGTAATGGCGGAGGGCGGGGCAGGGATCGCCGCCGCGCTGCTCCGCGCCGGGCTGGTGGACCGGGTTGCCTGGTTCCATGCGCCGGCCGTCATGGGCGGGGATGGCCTGGCAGGAGTACAACCGTTCGGCGTTGCAGGATTGGACGGGATGCCGCGTTTCGTGCGAACGGCGACGCGGCCGATGGGGGAAGACATGCTGACAGAATTGCGCCGGGCCGCCTGATGTTCACGGGAATCGTCACCGGAATGGGCAGCGTCCGCAGCCTGATGCCGCTCGGCGGTGGGCAGGACATGCGGATCGTCATCGGCACGCCGTGGCCGGACACCTCAGCCATCGCCATCGGCGCCTCCGTCGCATGCGGCGGCTGCTGCCTGACGGCGGTGGACGTCGGACCCGACTGGTTCGCCGTGGACGTGTCGGGCGAGACGCTGTCGAAAACCAAGCTGGGCGCCTGGACGGAAGGCAGCCCGATGAACCTGGAACGCTCGCTCCGCATGGGTGACGAGCTGGGCGGCCATCTGGTGTCCGGCCATGTGGACGGCGTCGGCGAGGTCGCGTCCGTGGTGCAGGAGAACGGCTCCTGGCGCGTGTCCATCGAGGCCCCGCCGGACCTGGCCCGCTTCATCGCGCAGAAGGGCAGCGTTGCCCTAGACGGCGTGTCCCTCACGGTGAACGAGGTCGCCGACGCCCCGGACGGTCCCTCCCGCTTCGGCGTCAACATCATCCCGCACACCTGGGATGTCACCACGCTCGGCCGGCTGCAGCCCGGCGACCGCATCCATATTGAGATCGACATGCTGGCCCGCTACGTCGCGCGCCTGCAGGAGGCGTCCGCATGAAGACCGCCCTGCTGTCTGATTACCTAGCTCCCGCCGCCGACCTGATCGAGGAGGCCCGCGCCGGCCGCATGTTCATCCTCGTGGACGACGAGGACCGCGAGAACGAGGGCGACCTGGTCATCCCCGCCCAGTTCGCCACCGCCGACGCCGTCAACTTCATGGCCCGCCATGCCCGCGGCCTGATCTGCCTCGCCATGACCCGGCAGCGCGTCGAGGCGCTCGGCCTGCCGCTGATGAGCCAGTCCAACCGCACCCGCCACCAGACCGCCTTCACCGTCAGCATCGAGGCCCGGGACGGCGTCACCACCGGCATCAGCGCCGCCGACCGCGCCCGCACCATCGGCGTCGCCATCAACCCCGAGACCGGGCGGGACAGCATCGTGACGCCGGGCCATGTGTTCCCGCTGGTGGCGCGGGAGGGCGGCACGCTGGTGCGCTCCGGGCATACTGAGGCGGCGGTCGATATCGCGCGGCTGGCCGGGCTGAACCCCTCGGGCGTGATCTGCGAGATCATGAACGACGATGGGTCCATGGCCCGGCTGCCGGACCTGTGCGCGTTCGCGCAGCACCACAACCTGAAGCTCGGCACCATCGCCGACCTGATCGCCCACCGCCGCCGCACCGAGAAGCTGGTGCGGAGAGTCGAGACGGGCACCATGCACCATGCCGTCGGCGGCGACTGGCGGCTGCTGGTGTACGGCACCACGATGGACAGCGCCGAGCATGTCGTGTTGACCAAGGGCGACCTGTCGGGGCCGCTGCCGCCGCTGGTCCGGATGCACGCCGTCGATTTCGTGAACGACATCCTCGGCGGACCCGCCTGGTCTGCGCTATACGGCGCCATGCGGATGATCGCGACGGAGGGCAGGGGCGCGGTGGTGCTGATCCGGGACACGCGGCCGACCGCGGTGTCCGACCGGGTGCGCGCCATGGGAGCCAGCCCGCGTCCGCAGCACTTCCTGCGGGATTATGGCATCGGCGCGCAGATCCTGACCGACCTGGGCGTGCGCGACATGGTCCTGCTGTCGAACACGCGCCGCACCATGGTGGGGCTGGAGGGCTATGGCTTGAACATCATCGAACAGCGCGCCATCGAGGGCGCCCCGCCCGACGCCGCGCACGAATGAGCACGGCCGATGCGCCGCTGCCGGCCGCGCCGCAGGTGCCCGGTCCGCCGCCCCGCGTCCTGCTGGTGCGGGCACCCTACTACCGGGATGTGGTGGACGGCATGACCCGGGGGGCTGCGCGCATCCTGGGCGGTGCCGGGGCGACGCATGAGTCGCTCGACGTGGCGGGGGCGTTCGAGTTGGCGCAGGCCATCCGCATCGTCCTGCGCGGGGCCGGGCGGTTCGACGGCTTCGTGGCGCTTGGCTGCATCGTGCGCGGGGAGACCGACCATTACGACCATATCTGCCGCGAGAGCATGGCGGGGCTGATGCACGTCGCGCTGCAGTATGGCATCGCCCTCGGCACCGGGCTGCTCACGGTGCACGATATCGGTCAGGCCACGGCACGGTCGCGCGACGATGGCCACAACAAGGGCGCGGAAGCTGCCGCTGCCGCGCTGACCCAGGTTTCGGTCATGCGCGGGCTGGGGGCGCACTGATGGCCCATCGCCCCCGTCCCAACGGCCGCCCGCGCACCGCCTCCCGCGTGGCCGCTGTCCAGGCGCTGTTCCAGAGCGAGCAGGGGGGCGAGACCGCCGAGACCGTGATCGACCAGTTCGTCCGCCATCGCCTGGGCGAGATGCCTGGCCCCGAGCACCAGGGGGGCGGTGGTTTCGAGGAGGGCCGGGTGCCCGACGCCCACGTGCCCCTGTTCACCCGCATTGTCCGGACGGCGGTGCTGGAGCAGGACCGGCTGGACAAGCTGATCTCCGCTGCCCTGCCGGAGGACTGGCCGATGACCCGGCTCGACCCCGTGCTGCGCGCCCTGCTGCGGGCCGGTGCTGCGGAGCTGTGCATGACGGACGGCCCGCCGCCGCGGGTGGTGATCAACGAGTACCTGGACGTGGCGCACGGCTTCTTCACCGGGGAGGAGCCGCGGCTGGTGAACGGGATGCTGGACCGCCTGGCACGGGAGCTGCGGCCTGGCGACTTCGCAGCCGAAGCTGCCCAGCCCGCACGACTCCCCTGAGCCGCCGGTCCTGTGAGCCGCTAGTGACTCTGACCGGTCACTCGCCGATCAGGTTCACCGGCACCCGGCGTCGGCCGGCATGACCGGCGCCCCGGCTGAGTTCGGCCTGATCGCACGGCACTTCCGGCCACTGGCTGGGGAGGGGGCGTTGGATTTGCTGGACGACGCCGCCGTCATGACGCCGCCGCTGGGCCGCCAGTTGGTGCTGACGGCGGACGCCATGGTGGCCGGGGTGCATTTCCTGCCGGACGACCCGCCCGATACGGTCGGCGCCAAGCTGCTGCGGGTGAATTTGTCGGACCTGGCCGCCATGGGCGCCACACCGCTGGCCTACCTGCTGACGGTCTCGGCGCCGCGGGACACGCCGGACGGGTGGTTTCAGGGTTTCGCTGCCGGACTGGCGCGGGACCAGGCAGGGTTCGGCATCTTTCTGCTGGGGGGTGACACGACCAGCACGCCGGGCCCGGTCTCCCTGACGCTGACCGCCATCGGGCACGTCGCGCCGGGCCGGGCGTTGCGCCGGAGCGGGGCACGGGTCGGAGACGACGTGTGGGTGACGGGCACCATCGGGGATGGCGCCCTGGGGCTTGCCGCCCTGCGCGGCGAAATCAGGGATCCCGCGGGGTGGCTGGCCGGCCGCTACCGCCTGCCGCAGCCGCGCCTCGGGCTGGCGTTGCATGGGGTTGCCTCCGCCGGCATGGACGTGTCGGATGGACTGGTGCAGGACCTGGGACACCTGTGCCGCCTCGCCGGGCTGGGCGCCCGGATCGAGGCGTCGCTGGTGCCGCTATCCTCGCCCGCCGCCATGGCGGGACCTGCGTGGCGGGTTGCCTGCTTGACGGGTGGTGACGACTACGAGCTGCTGCTTGCGGTTCCGCCGGCCAACGCCAATGCCTTGCAGGCCGAGGCTGCAAGGGCCGGCATCCCGATCACCCGGATTGGCTGCTTTACCCCAGGCGACCAGGTGGTGGTCATCGGAGAGGATGGACAGCAACTGCCGGTCAGCCAGCCCGGCTGGAGCCACTTTTGACGCTTGGCGCCCAACGGCCTAGCACCACGTCACAGCCCGCCGTTGCCCGCCCCGCTGCCGCCCGGCGTCGAGCCGCCGCCAAGGCCGCCGCCGGCATTGAACTTGCCCACGTTGCCCAGCAACTGCTGCATGAACGACGCCTCGCTGCCCGGCGACGGCGTGGACCGGCTGACGACCGACACGCTGCGCCCGTCATCCTGGTTCAGCCGCTTGACCCCGCGCAGCACGCCGCCCTGGTCGAAGTTCAGCACCACCACGTCCTGCTGCAGGACGCCGGGCGCACGGCCGACGCGGGTGCGCGTGACCTCGCCGATGTAGATCCAGGTGTTGTCGTCAAACGTCGCCTTGGCCGTCGGCGAGCCGAGCAGGGAGGTCGCGTCGGCCCGGGTCGAGGTGCCGGTGACCAGTTCTTTGATCTGGTCCACATCCACCCGGTTGCCGCGCAGTTGCTTCGGCGCATCCACCAGGCTGCACCCGGACACCATGGCTCCTAGCAGCAAGGGGGCGGCAAGCAGAGCGGGCAGGAACACTTGGCGCATGGCGACCTCGTCTGGTTCTACGGCGTCCTCGCCTCGGGCAGCGGCACCGGGCCAGCGGGAACGGCTGCAACGGCAGGCGCCGGACATCGTGCCGGGCCGAGGATCTGCGGTTGGTGATGGCGACGACGCATTGATCGGCTTGGCAGGGCGCTTACTTACAGGACCGGGTGTCATGGCCTGGATGCCTTGTCAATCTGATTGGCTCCGGGCCGTCGGGATAGGGATTGAGGCATGGCGTTGTTTGGGATGTTTCGCCGCAAGCCGTACGAGCGCGCAGGTTTCGAGTTGTATAATGCCGCGGTCGCCGCGGCGCGCGACCCGTACTTCTACCAGACGCTCGGCGTGCCCGACACCATGGACGGTCGGTTCGACATGGTGGGCCTGCATGTCTTCTTGCTGGTGCACCGGCTGCATGGCGCGTCGGAGCAGGGCAAGCAGCTCGCCCAGGCGGTGTTCGACGCGATGTTCTCCGACATGGATATCAACCTGCGGGAGATCGGCATCAGCGACATGCGGATCGGCAAGAAGGTGAAGGAGATGTGGGAGGCCTTCAACGGCCGGTCCGCCGCCTACGCTGCCGCCATCGAGGCCAACGACCCGGAGGCGCTCGCCACCGCCATCGGCCGCAACGTCTGGCGCGGCCGTGAGCCGAATGCCGATACCCGCGCGCTGGCACATGCGGTCATGCGCCAGGATCGCCACCTGCAGGCCCAGCCGCCCGAGGCGCTGTTCAAGGGCCAAGCAGGCTTCCTGCCCACGGTGCAAGCCGCGGCATGACGCCCGGGCTGCCCAGCTCTCCCTGCTCCGAGATGCACCGGCCGGCCGCGCTGGACCGCATCGGGCCGAATGGCACGTCGGTCTTGGTCGAGGCGAACCCCGAGGAGCTGCCGGCCATCGCCGCACGGCTCGGTATCCCCGCCGTCCATGCCTTGCGCTGCGCCTTCAAGCTGCGCCGCGTTGGCGGCAGCGTCATCGAGGCGCAGGGCGAACTGGTGGCCGGCGTGACCCAGCTTTGCGTGGTGTCGCTCGACGAGTTCGACGATACGGTGCAGGAGGCGTTCATCGTCCATTTCGTCCCCGAGGGGACCGAGGATGACGACCCCGAGCCGGACGCCGTCGACCAGGTGCCGTTCCAGGGCAGCGCCATCGACCTCGGCGAGGCCGCCGTCGAGCAGCTTGCCTTGGCGCTCGACCCCTACCCGCGCAAGCCCGGCGCCGCACTGCCGGGGGACGCCGGCGGGCCGGGGTTGGGTGCGTTCGCGGCACTCGCCACCTTGAAAGACAAGCATTAGGCAGCTTCGGGCCTGTGCTTGCAGCCATCTGGTGCGTCTGCTAGACCCCGCGCCTTACCAATGGCATCCTGTGCCGCCGTTGCCGTCCCCGTGACGGCCCGCGCGCCACCTAAGCCCGGAGGGGCGCGTTCCCATGGCTGTTCCCAAGAAGAAGACCTCTCCGTCCCGCCGCGGGATGCGACGCAGCCACGATGCGCTGCGGACAGAGGCGCACAACGAGTGCTCCAATTGCGGCGAGCTGAAGCGTCCGCACCACCTGTGCAGTCATTGTGGGCATTATGACGGTCGTGAAGTGATCGCGGCTGGGAAGGCGCTGAAAGGTGCTGTCCGCGTCTGACCGCGGCTGGCGCAGCACCCCGGCCGCACCCGTGAGCCAACGCAGGGCGATCCTGTGAACGAGCCGTTCACCTTGGCCGTGGACGCGATGGGCGGCGACAATGCCCCGGATGTCGTGCTGGATGGCATCGCCATTGCGGCCGAGCGGCACCCTGCCGCACGCTTCCTGCTGGTCGGGGACGAGGCGCGGCTGGCACCCATGGTCGCGCGCCGCAAGCGCTTGAAGGCGTCATGCACTATCCGCCACGCCCCGGCCGTAATCGATAGCGAGATGAAGCCGACTGCGGCGTTGCGTGTCCGTGACTCCTCCATGCGGGTCGCTATCGACGCGGTCGCAGCCGGGGAGGCATCGGGTGTCGTGTCGGCCGGCAACACCGGTGCGTTGCTGGCGCTGGCCAAGATCGTCATCAAGACCCTGCCCGGCATCGACCGGCCCGCCATGGCCGCCATCGGCCCCTCGGCGCGCGGCGACGTAGTCATGCTTGACCTGGGCGCCAACGTGCAGTGCGACGCCCGCAACTTGGTCGAGTTCGCCATCATGGGCGACGTGTTCGCCCGCACCGTATTGGGCCTGCCCGCGCCGACCATCGGGCTGCTGAATGTCGGGTCCGAGCAGTTGAAGGGCGATGAGCGCGTGCGCCAAGCGGCGGAAACCCTGCGCTGCAGCCACATCGCCCCGCAGTTCCATGGCTTCGTGGAGGGCGACGACATCGCCAAGGGTACCACCGATGTCATCGTCACCGACGGCTTCACCGGCAACGTCGCGCTGAAGACCGGGGAGGGCGCCCTGCGCCTGGTCGGCGACCTGTTGAAGCAGATATTCCGCAGCAGCCTGGCAGCGCGGCTAGCCTACCTGCTGGCCCGGCCGGGTCTGGACCGGATGCGGACTTGGCTTGACCCCCGGCGCTACAACGGCGCGGTCATGCTGGGGCTGAACGGCGTCGTGGTGAAGTCGCATGGCGGCACCGACGCGGAGGGTTTCGCTCACGCGATGGACGTGGCGATGGACATGGTCGTGCACGGCTTCAACGAGAAAATCCGCGATGGCCTGGCCCGGATCGAGGCGTTGCGCCCGGTCGGCCGCGACCCGCAGTTCCTGGCAGCCGGCTAAGCCATGGCGACGCGGTGCGTTGTCGCGGGCCTGGGTGGCTACTTGCCTGAACGAGTGGTGTCGAACGAGGAGCTGTCGCACCGGGTCGATACCTCGGACGAGTGGATTCGTGAGCGGACCGGCATCCGCCAGCGCCACTTGGCCTCGCCGCAGGAGACATGCGCCTACATGGGCGCACGGGCGGCGGTGGCGGCGCTGGCCGATGCCGGATGCACCGCGGCGGACGTGGACGCGGTGATCCTGGCGACCAGCACGCCCGACCAGGCGTTCCCGGCCTCCGCGCTGCGGGTCCAGGCGGAGCTAGGGATTAAGAGGGGCTTCGGCTTCGACATCTCGGCGGCGTGCAGCGGCTTCGTGTATGCGCTGTCGATTGCCGACGGCATGATCCGCACCGGGCAGGCCAGCGGGGTGCTGGTGATCGGCAGCGAGGTCTATTCGCGCATCATGAACTGGGGGGACCGCGGCACCTGCGTGCTGTTCGGCGATGGCGCCGGCGCCGCCTTCCT
>JAABUX010009535.1_pt1 | contig 10981 bp, 22 predicted proteins | sample 5561851 | NCBI WGS metagenome assembly JAABUX01 (sample SAMN10711883, study PRJNA513361) | rock metagenome | isolation source: Antarctica rocks | place: Antarctica: Victoria Land, Richard Nunatak red sandstone | collected 2016-01-03 | reverse complement strand
GCTGGCCACACCTGAGGCAGCGCCAGGCGCAACCTGCAGCAGCGTGTCCACCACATACGCGCCCGCGCCGCTCCCGACCGAGCCGTTGGCGTTGCCGTTGGCGTTGCCGTTTGCTGGCTCCGCACATCACACCGTTAGCCGGGACTTCGCACCATGGCCAACAAAAGGTACTCTGCACGATGCTGAGAGCTAGGCGGCAGCCGCAAGGAGGTCCGCAGTCCCTGGTTGTTGTTTAAACAGCAGACACTCACCCGTGCCTGCAGCGCTGTTCACAGCAAACGCGCGCATGGAGGCTCTAAGCCCATCCACCAGCGCTGTCCAAACATGTTTGGGCGCGGTCGGCGCGCTGGCGCCACCTTCGGCGCGCGGGGGCGTGTGCAGCACGCTGACCACGACGCCCCAGCCCCAGTCGCGCGCGCCCGCGCGCACGCGCACCAGCCGCCCCGGGCGCAGCAGGTGGATGCAGCGGTCCGGGCGCTGCGTGGCCGCCAGCACGACCGCCTCCGCAGCCTCCAGCTCCTGGCGCGGCGGGCAGGGTCTTGGACAGATGGCAACATGGTTAGTTTTAGGGCTGTGGCGGGGCTGGTCGCCGCTGCGGCAGCTTCAGAGCTTTGGTGGCCGGCGTTTCGCCTCAATAGCGTCAAGGCCGGCCTCGGACGCGGACAGGAGCTTCTGGTGCAGCTGAACGAGCAGCGACGGTGCCATTGCTCCAGCGCCGCGCCGCTGGTGCAGCTTGTTGCCTGCCACATGGAGTTGCTTTTTTACCTGCATCCGTGCATGGCAAGACGGGCAAACTTGCCATGAAAGCGCCTGGTGCTGGCAGTAATGCCAGGCCATACCCTGCTCACTGGTACCCTCCTTCTGGTCTGCATATGCAGGGTGCAGGGTCCAGTGTTCTTGACGACGATGAAGGACGCACCTGCCGCAGGCGGCGGTATTCGGCCATCGCCTCGGTGCTGGCGCCGCCGATGCCTGCGGCCTCAGCCTCCACGGCCGTCAGCTCGCTCTGCGACACGCGTGGGCTGCATCAGTGCCTCAACAACACTATGAGCAAGGCATCTGGGGCCGATCAGAGCTATCTGTAGTGCTTATGCAAGAGCATCCACACTACCAGCAAAGTGTTGACATAGCCTCCCCAGCACATGCAAGGCAGGATGTTGGGGGATGTGCGCGCATGCAGGCGTGTGCGTATCTAAAAGTGGCGTGTGGCACACATATGCAGGAGCTTGATCACGCTTTGATGGCATCGAAGAGAGCCGCATGGACCAGGGAGTGCAAGTGCTTGCACGCATCACCCCGGAGGCGCGCCGCGCCTGCAGCGCAGGCAGCGTGCGCTCGAACTGGAACTGCTGGAAGGAGCGCTGGATGACGTACTCCATGCTGCGCCCGCTGCCCTCCGCGCGGCGCAGCAGGTTGAGCAGCGTGTAGTAGCTCAGCTTGAAGCTGGACAGCAGCGGCGACGGCTTGCCCTGCACGATGCCCCTGCGCGGCGCGCGAGCGGCTCAGCGCACTCCTACGGCAGCTCAGCGCGCAGCTGACCAGCAGCGGCAGGACTGCTTGCCGCGCACGGCGCCCGCCGCGCAGGCCGGCAGCTGCGGCGCAGGTGCGGCAGCTCTGCTAGCGACATGTCCGGCATGCAGGGCTGTGCCTCGCCCGTCACATACGCATGCGCACCCAGTGGCCGCGGCTGCACGCCCGACACCGCCTTCCAGGTTAGGCACCCAGCCAAAAGGCGCGCTTGTACGCTTATCAGCAATATAGTCGCAATACAGGCGTGAAAGGCCTCCGCAGCAAGCGTGTCTCACAGGCTCTACCCGCAGTGCGAACATTGGCAGCGCGCTGCAGCCGCCGGGCCGCGCGGCGGCGCGCCTGCACGTGGCCGCATCCATCTCGCTGTCCACCATCATGAAGCACAGCCCGCGGTCGTCCTTGCCGCGGCGGCCCGCGCGCCCGCTCATCTGGATGTACTCGCCGCTGGCCATCCAGCGGTGCTGCTCGCCGTCCCACTTGCGCATCGCGGTGAACACCACCGTCTTGGCCGGCATGTTGAGGCCCATGGCGAACGTCTCCGTGGCGAACAGCGCCTGCGCGGGCGGCGCGGCGAGGCGGCTGGTGAGAGTGGGACGCAGGCTGTTATGCTAGCGGCTTGAGTGGCGCAGCCGAGGCTCCAGGGCCTGCCTGCCCACGCTGCAAACATGCTGCCGATTCCTTCACAGCGCACAGGTTTCAGGCCGTGCGTGCACACCGCATGCAGAGCAGGGTACCATGCTGCACCTGGTCTGCCCTGGCGCGAAGCACGCATGCGCTGCAGTGCGCGCACGCCTTGTTCGCGCACACGACCTAGCCCTTTCACTTCATGCAGTATGGCCACACTCACATCCTAGAAGTACCCTGCGAGCGCGCAGGCGCACGCGCCTTGACCAGGCCCTCCTGGAACAGCAGCTCCACCATCTCCTTGAGCAGCGGCAGCAGCCCCGAGTGGTGCACGCCGATGCCCTTCTTCAGCAGCGGCAGCATCTTCGCGACCACCTACCGCGCGCCGCAGGCCGGCGCGCATGACAGCGCTGCGCGCCAGCAAGCACGGGCCCCGGATCCCTGAAGCATTGGCTGTCATGCTGGCATAATGACCAGGCAGACTGGTGACCCACACGCACGCCTAAGGGCCTGCCGGTACTCTGCGAGCTGCGCTCGACCGCGCTGCCGCTAAGCCCCTCCCCATGCCACTTCCAAGCCAGGCTCACATGCGCACACCCCGGCAGAGACCACACCCCGGCAGAGCCTGCAAGCTCGACCTCACTCTCGTTGATTTCGCTTCAGCACGTGCAGGCAGCTCGCTGCTCCCTGCCTGCTCAATCCCGCTGCACGCTCGCGTCACGCGCGCAGCCGCTCCGAAAAGGCACGCAGAATGAGGCTGGCCCACCTCGAGCTCGCGGTCGGCGCCGCCCAGGCAGCCCATGGCGTTGTTGAAGATCTCCTCCACCATCGCAGCCTCCTCGTCCGAGTTGAAGTTCAGCGTCTCCCGGACCTTCATTGCGTACGCCTCGCACTCCCTGCCGCGGTCGCCCGCCGCAGAGCCTGTGGCCAGCAACGCGGCCTGCCGTGTCGTCCGACTTTTCATCCTGGTCACGAGCGCAAACGTCCCGCCATCGCCAGCTTCCAGCAGAAGCGCGTAGCATCTCATGACCATAATGCGCGGTCACATAAAGTTACGATGAAAAGTCGACTGGCATGCATGTCCTGAGGAGAAGCGGTGGGCCAGGGGCGGGCGTGGCGCACAGCGCGGCCGAGGCGGGCGCCGCACCGCCTGCTGAAGCTAAAGACGATGACGGGGTCAAACTTCCGCATCTGTATGAGCTTCAGGATCTTGGCGATGTCCTCGCCTGTGTCCCCGCCGCCGCCGCCCCGGCCGCGGCCCCGGCCGCGGTCCCTGCACAGCGGCACCCTCCTCTCGGTGGGGGCGCCGGCGCCTGCCCCTCCCACCCAGGGGCTGCCGCCTCGCGACGCGCTGTGTGCCCACTACAGAGGCGCAGTCTCGCAGGACGCGGCACGCAGGGCGGGGCGCGCCTGCCGCGGCCGCCATCCCGCCCGCGGCCGCCCCAGCGCCCGCCGCCTTCGTGGCCGCCGTCGCGGCCGCCGCCGCCGCGCCCGGATGTGCTGGCCGGGCCGTCGGCGGCGCCGGGCGCGGCCGCCGCGTCACCCTCGGCCGGCCCGAAGGACAGGCGCAGCTTGGCAAACTGCTCCTCGCGGAAGCGGCCCGTCTCGTCCATGATCTGCACGCCGCGATCGCATGGCACGAGCGCCGAGTAGGGCTTGAGCCCCATGTAGGGCTTGAGCTCCATAGGGGCGCAAGCTCTATTTGGGGCTTGAGCCCTGTGTGGGGCACGAGCTCTGTGTGGGCTTGAGCTCCATGTGGGGCTTGAGCTCCGTGTGTGTGGCTCACACAGCAGAGCACACAGAGAAGCGCAGCGCTTGCGCCGCGCTCGCTCCAGGTTCGCCTTGATGGAGAGCAGGACGCTGTCTCAAGCGCCTTGGTGAGCCTGTTTGTTGTCGCGGCATCCCGTGCAGCAGTGTGGCTGCAGTCCGGGCCTTGCTCCATTCGCCGCGCCGCTGGGGCCACTGGGTTGATGTCGACTTGGGCTAAGACCAGCACCTTGAGCACGGGCCTCCACACAGTCGCCTGCCAGGCCCACAAGCGCGCGCTGGCGCCCGCACACAGGAGCGCCGGCCGCACCAGGTACAGGCCGTCGGAGCCGCACGCGAACGCGTAGTGCTGCAGCGGCGTGGGCCGGAAGTCGGTGTAGACGACGTGGCAGGGCTGCGCGTGCAGCGCGGCCACCCAGCCGGCGAACTCGGCCGCGTTGGACAGCGTGGCGGACAGGAAGACCATCTTGATGTCGCGCGGCAGGAAGATGATGGCCTCCTCCCAGACCACGCCGCGCTCGCGGTCCTGCGCGCGCGCGGCGGCCCCGTGGGCGCCGGCACGTGCCCAGCCGACGCCACAGCCGCCGCCCAGCGGCGCCGCGGCCAGCGCCCAGCGGCGCCGCGGCCGGCGCAGATACGCCGGCGGCGCCAGCATGGATGGCCTCATTCGCCGTCGTGGTGCCCCAGCGGTGCGCGGCTGCTGCGCATGCATCGCGCACGGCCTGGCGGCGCACGCGCGGGTGCAAGCGCGCCGGCGCGCCCGGCTGCCTGAGGGCGCAGGGTTGAGTGCAGGCGCGCGCTCGCATGGGGGCAGCCTGGCAGAGCGGCTTCGCGCGACTGCAAGCCACAGTGGCCATGCCGGGCGAGAGAGGCTGCGGCCAGGCGGGGCAGGCGCGCGCCTGCATGTACTGCACCTCGTCGAAGATGACCCACGAGACCTCGCGCAGGACCTCCGACCCCCTGCAAGCAGGGGCGCGCGGTCACGCAGCGTCACGCCACCCCCGCTGCGGCTCGCCGCCGCACCGGGGCGGCGAGCCCCGGTGCGGGGTGGGTACCGGGGCGGGGAGCCCCAGTTACCATACGCCAATTTTTGGCAGGTCACTGGCTGTGTTTCGCCGTGCACGCGCCCTGCCTAGCATGCCTGACCGCTGTTGCACGGTCAAGCCAGGCCCTGCTCTTGAAGCAAAAGAGCTTTGGCATGCGCAACAGGCTGTGGCCAGTGTGGCAGCACATGGGTAGCAGGGCCGCGCGCCTGTACAGCATGGAGCGCAGGATCTCGGTGGTCATCACCAGGCAGCGCGCCTCGGGGCTGATGGACACGTCGCCGGTCATGATGCCCACATCCCCAAACTCGTCCCCCAGCTCGCGGAATTTCTGGTTGCTGAGCGCCTGCAGGGAGCAGCAAAGGTTCAGCGACGCACAATGAATGACCCATGCTCTTCATGCACTATAAGAAGCAAGGGACTTGCAGCAGTATGACTGCTGCACAGCAAGGTAAGCCTACATGGTGGAGTCCGATAACATGGGGCGTGCTGGCAGAGGTGCCGCCCGCCCACCTTCAGCGGCGAGGTGTATATCACGCGCTGCTTGTCGCTGAGGGCGCGCGCGATGGCGTACTCGGCAATGGCGGTCTTGCCGGCTGACGTGTGTGCCGAAACCAGCACCGACTCCTTGCGCTCCTGTGCAAGCAATAGTGGGTGCAGGAGTCACGGCAGGGCATGTTTTGGCCAAGCATACATGCTGCCATGCAGACTTGCGGCCGTGCACACGCAGGTGGCTGCATATGTGACACGTGAGCTTGTGCCGGCCAGACCACACGTGCTCACCATATACTGGCAAGTATACGCACGCCTACTTCAAGCTGCCACATTCTCCCGCCCGCTCAGCGCCTGGTGCAGCATGCTGCCTGCGCCAGTGGCTCCGGAGGAAGCGGGCGCACTATACAGGCCACCGAAACGTTCTGAAACGGGTCAAGCGTAAACGGGTATGTCTTCGCCATCGGCCCCGTCCACTTTGGCTCCTTGAGCGTGCCTGCTTGTTCAGGCACAGCGTGATTGTAACATCCGCCTGGGCCGTGAGGCAGGTGTCAGCAGGTGCGCTGGGTCCCTCTGGGCAGGCAGCGCACCATGGAGCCTGGGGTCCAAGCCACGCGCGGCCTCGTCAAAGTCCTTGGGAACAGCGACCTCGTGCGAGATGACCGGGATTACGCGCGGCGGCGCCGCGCGCTTGGCGTCCCCGCCGGGGCCCTCGCCCTCGCGCTTGCGCTTTGCGGTGTCGCCGCGCTGCCGCGCGGCCTCACGCGTGGCCGCCGCGACCGCCAGCCCCTGCAGCAATGGTGGGATTTGGCTGGTCTTAACAAGATGCCTATTGCTGTATGCAGGTGCCTTCAAGAGGCAGGCTGCCAAGGGACTTTTCAACGTTGCCGGTGTGGTTGTGAAAGCCGATGATTTGTGTTTACAGGCACTTACACCATGTTAGGCTGGTGCAGCGCACACACCTCGGGAGTCTCCTCCATATGCAGTCAGAGTGGCAGGCGGCTCAGAGTGCGCAGTTGGTTAGCATCCAGAAGCAACGTGTGCCAAGCAGTCAGCGCTACTGCCAGGAGCTCACTTCCACTCAATCAATACTGCTGCGGTAACACTGTTGCCGTGACAGGCAGGTGCTCTGCAAACGGTGCTTAGCAGCAGGTTATGTTGCGGGTTTGAGAGGTGAGCCCGGGTGTCTGGTTTGCGCAGTAGAGCTTGCTTGCGCGCGTGTTACCAGACAAGCTGGTGTATAAGTCGCTGTCACTATCGTGCTGAGTGTGGCAAAGCAGCAATGGGTGACCCGGCTGTGGCGGTGCTGCTAGATGGCAGCGATGCGGCGGTGGAGAAGCGCTGGGCGGCGATGGCCGATGAGGACCTTGATCGTGAGATCAAGGCATACAGGGTCAGCGTCCTGGGCGTTAACGCGCAGCTGCAGGGCCTGGGCGTCGCAGTGAGCTTGGACGACCGGGAGCCTGGTGGCCAGGCGCCCGCCGACCTGCCGGTATGCTGCAGACTGCTTGCATAGTATGGACAGGGAGAAGGGCAAAAAATACAACAAGATGCAGCTGCTGCCGGAAGCGCTTGAAGCAATAGGTCAGTCGGTAGTGGTGCCTGCGACTCAGTTGCCGTGTATTTTCTAAGTAAAGGGATGGCTCTGAGTGCTTGTGACCTGCATACCTTGCACACATCTACATCTAGGACTGCACCCGCAAGCAGAGCTGCTGTGGGCACAGCGTGGTTGGCCCCGCGCAGGGCCAGGAGGGAGCTGAGTACACCTTCGGCAGCGTTGACGACCTGGACCCCAGCGAGTGGCAGGTGCGCCTGGCGAGTGCCGGCGGGCTCCTGCAGGCCTGCTGCGAGAGCAACAAGTGCCTCAGACAGGGCGACGTGTCTGCTGTATAGCGACGTGAGCCAGGTTTGTGCTGAAGCAATGTGCAGCGCCACGTTCAACGACAGGATGAGTTCTCAGCCAACGTGACCTGCCTGCCAAATCTTACCTTCCGCACAGTGCAGTGCAGTGCAGTGCAGTGCAGCCTTCCGCACGGTGCAGTCTTGGAACTCGTGTGGTGCATCATGCCTGAGGTGAAGTCCACATGAAGGGAGGCATCACAGTTCGTCAAGGGCCTCATCCAACTGTGCATTCTAAGGGAGTGCTGCGCGGCAGGTACCCCCGCACTGCATACCCATCCACGCCAACGTCACCACGTATGACTGGCGGCGGCTCATCGCCAGCACGCAGTTTGATGTCATCATGATGGACCCGCCCTGGCAGCTGGCCACCTCCAACCCGACGCGGGGTGCGCCCCCAGCCGCCTGTGCGCATGCACATACGCTCAAAGGGAACAGAGCACGGCATTGCAGCTCGGAGCCACCCTCCACCCCCACACACCTTGTTTTGCTGGGCACACAAATGAGGTGCACAGGAGGATGAAGCTTTCACGTGCCCGCAGCAGCGGACGGTGTTTAAGTAGGTGGAGGCGCTGCCCTGGTCGCCAACACTCTGCAATGACATGCACCTCACGTTGCACCAAGGGGGAGCGCCTGACTTGTGTGCATTTCAGCCGCCCCGCAAGCCCATCCGAGCCCCCCCGCCTGCCCCCCCCCCCCCCCCCCCAAATTGCCGTGGCATACGCTGAGATTGCACTGATGCACTTTCACTCGGCATGCAGGCCATCTATGCGCGCAGACAGGGACGCGAGCTGTGAGGCATGAGGCCTGGGGCCGCTGTCCGCCTGCTGCAAGCGCGCCCGAGCGCCCTGGTGCAGGCCGCCTGCATGCGCCGATGGGCGCGCGCGCGCGCGCGCGCAGGCGTGGCGCTGGGCTACAGCCAGCTGACCGACGCGGACATCATCAGCCTGCCGGTGCCGCAGCTGCAGACGGATGGCCTGCTGTTCGTGTGGGTCATCAACGCCAAGTACAAGTTTACGCTCGACCTCTTCGACCGCTGGGGCTACACGTGCGGCGGCCGGGCGCAGCCTGTTCTGATGCTGATCCTGTGCCTTGCAAACACATAAAGTGACATGTAGGTCTCATAACCCGGAGCCCGTACATGGATATGAAGGGTGAGTGGGGCCCATGGGCGCATTCCTCCTGTTCGGCTGCACCTCCGTGGGGCCTGTACGTCCGTCGGCTGGGCCTGCGCTCTCTTCTCGCTGCTCCTGCTGCCGCGCCGCATGCACAGCTGCCTGGAAGCGTGCCGCCATTTCCCGCCAGCGCGATAGGCCGGCTTGGTGATCCTGGCGGGGTGGCCGGCTGCCGGCGCGCAGGATGGTGGACGAGATCGTGTGGGTGAAGATGACGGTCAACCGGCGCATGGCCAAGAGCCACGGGTACTACCTGCAGCACGCCAAGGCCCGCGCCCCGCGGCCGCCCCGCTGCGGCTGCGGTTGTGCGCCGTAGCGCGCGCGGCGTGTCAGTCGTGACAGCTGTGCACAGGGCCGCCGCCAGGCGCTGCGACGAGTAGGTGATGCGCAGCGCCTCTGTTCACTGGAAGAAAACGTGGCGACTTGCCGATGTGCCTGCTGCTCCAGCAGCGACGAGCGCGGCGCTTCCAGGCCATCCCTGCGGCTGTGCAAGAAGCTCGGTGCAAGCTTCCTTCCGCACCTGTGCCGAGATGGCCAGTGCGCCGCAGGAGGTGTGCCTGGTGGGCAAGAAGGGCCGCGACCCGCCGGGCCTGCAGCGGAGCGTCGGCAGCGACGTGATCTACGCGGAGCGGCGCGGGCAGAGCCAAAAGCCGGAGGAGATCTACCAGCTCATTGAGGAGCTGGTGCCCGGCGGTGCGCGCGGCTCCGGCGCGGCGGCCGCGCCGGCCCGCGGGGCTCCCTGCTGAGCTGCGGCCATCGGCATGCGGCAGTGTCCTCCAGCTGGGTCGGCAGGAGCTCAGACATGATGCTCGCCGGCATGGTGATGCCTGCCCCGCATTATATAGCGTGATGTATGACAAGAGTGAACGACCCTTAAGTCGCCCGGACTCAGCACTTGTGCTTTGAAGCTGTACCCTGCTGCCGCTGTGCAGCACAGGAGCTCAAGTAGGCGGCGCGAGGACCCTTGGCTTCTTTGGGTGCGCAGGCAAATACCTGGAGATCTTTGGGCGGAAGAACAACCTGCACAACTTCTGGGTCACCATCGGCAACGAGGTCACGGGGACGGGATTGCCGGTCGAGGACGAGGCTGCCGTCAAGGGCGGCCTGCGCATACCGGGCGCTGTATACGGTGCAGGCAGGTGACGCATTCCTGTGGGGTTTGGTGAGCAGGGCGTATTCATTATGGCCTGCCTGCACATGCTACACCAGCCAGGCTTACAGGCCTTGGAAGGCCTCTGGCCTATCTGTAATAAAAGTAGATGAATAACCTTGAGAGCACTGCAATGCTGTCTGCTTGCCTACACAGCATGTGTGGTCAGCCACACGCGCGCAGGCGCACTTTTCCAGCAGCTCACTGCCACCCAGCGGTATCCTACACTACAATCCCTGACATGTACACTGCAAAAGCGTGGTCGTCTAGGAACAAACAGTATGCAGCGGGCGTCTGCATAGCCGTATGCACGGCAAGCGTGTCACCATGTACAAAACATGCCAGGGTCTCAGCAGTGAATTCCCAGGCAACAGGACGACATTGACCAGCCAGGCGCGCTGAAGGGATCACAGGCCCAGCCGGCGGCGGCGGCGGAAATACAACCCGGCGATGACCGCAGCGGCCATGACTGCCGCCGTTGCTCCCACTGCCACCTGCACAGCATGGCGGTCTTCGCTGCCCCGCCTGCATACGTTGTCAGCGGAAAACTATTGAGGCCCTGCTCTCCAGCTCTCTCTGGAAGACTGTGCACAGGCGCCTCCAAACACGAGCGAGAGGCAATACAGGGTGCGCAGCATGGCATACGCGCCACCACAGTGGCTGGACGAGCATGTGCGCCAGCTCAGCACGAAGGCGCCTTGCGGTGTCCACAGGGCCAAACGCGGCGCGCCTGCACAAGCGTCGCCTTGTCCATGTCCAGGACGCTCGCGCCGTTGCCGGCGCTGCCCAGCGCCGCGGGGCCGCACGATGGGGCCGGACGCATCCCGAGGCAGGACACAGCCTCGTGCGCCGCCGCGTACTCCTGTGAGACGCCGCTGCTCTCAAGCACGCTGCAGCCCGACTTGCACTGCGCCGAGCCTGCTGCTCTGTCCGTCGCGTGTCAGCTACAAGCCTTGTTCCATCACTGTGAGCTGCCCACTGCTACCTAACATTATGAGCTGCCCACTGCCACCTCACCTGACCTGAGCGGGCACAGCGCACACAAACCTGCTGCGGTGGGCAGGAAGCACGCATGTCCGCCCGCTTGCAGCACGCGTGCAGCGCAGGCGCGCCATCACATGCTCCAGGCCGCTCAGTCTGCGCGCACCCGGATGAAGGCCGCCTCGTCGGCCGCGAACTCGTTGACCAGCCGCTCTGCCTCTCCATCGCGCAGGAGCCAGGCGTCCTTCTTGCCGCTGAGCACGTCCCTGCGCGAGCGGCGCCGCTCTCAGCGGACTGTGCGGCAGCTTGCGCGGCAGGCA
>JAABUX010009533.1_pt1 | contig 10982 bp, 10 predicted proteins | sample 5561851 | NCBI WGS metagenome assembly JAABUX01 (sample SAMN10711883, study PRJNA513361) | rock metagenome | isolation source: Antarctica rocks | place: Antarctica: Victoria Land, Richard Nunatak red sandstone | collected 2016-01-03 | reverse complement strand
GCGATCTCTCGGTCGTAGACGTTGTGCACGCCTACGAGCCTCTTCCGGTACTCCCATACGCCGCAGGTGTACCGCTGGCCCTCGCACGAGACTGTGTCGACGACGTACTCGAGGCCGTCGAGAAAGGCCTGGATGAGGACTCGGTCGTTGGGTTCGTCGAAGATCGTTGACGAGCCAAGGATCGCCTGCGCAGCGCTGCGGACCTGAGCCGCGTCGGCACAGACCGCTACACCGTCAGTGCCAGCCGAGGTCAGGGGCTTCACGACGACTGGGTAGGAGCCGCGGCTTCGGGCCCAGTCGACCACCGCCTCGACGTTGTCGGCGACGAGCTGGTCGACACATCGGACACCCGTGCGCCGGAGCGCCTCAGTCATCTCGAACTTGTTGCGCCGCGCCGAGGAGAGCACCGTGCCGTTGCTGGCGAGCCCGAATCGCTCGGAGAGGAAGTCAGCAATCGGGACGTCCGGCTCCTGACCCGCGACGATGGCGATCGGTGCGTATCGGGCCAACTCAGCCGCCAGGACCTCCCGGTCGCTTCCGACCACGGTCGCGCGGTACGGCAGGTCCTTGATTGCTGGCGACACTTCTGGACGCCACCGCACCTGCACGACGTCGAGTTCTAGGGCTGAGAACGCTGCGAGGAGGAACTCGGAGCAGGTGTAGACGTCGACTATCGCGACAACCGCGCGAGTCTGCGTGCCCATGCGATCTCCGCTCCATGTGAGTCAGCCACCAAGATCGTGGCACATTGAGGCACACTTTGACGATAGCTAGCGAGGTGTCCCACTGCCCGTGGTGAACGCAAGCGCGCCGGCCAGGCAGCGCCAGATCTCTGCCGCGAGATCGTGGGCAGCCGCCGCTCGCGCGCCTTCCGCCAGCTCTTGGAGGCCGCGGATCCCGTCGGCCGTCTGGCCGTCTAGGATCTGCAGGCGGTAGGACAACGCCCGGAAGCGCACTCGGTCACGGAAGGAGAGCAGTAGCGGCTGGCCGTCGAGTTGCGCCTCCAGCCTGCGGGCCTCCTCTAGAGAGCCTTCCTCGAACGCCAAGTGCGCTCGAACGCTGAGCAGCTGTTGCCGGTGCAAGGCCAGACCGAGGATCTCCAGCACGGGCGTCACCCGCCTCACGCACTCCCGCGCCCGCTGAGGCCTGGGCGGGTCAACCTGCAGGTAGAGCGAGGCGGCGCCCAAGTGGACCCGCATCCAGAGCGTAGGGTCTTGCCGTCCGTCAACGACCTCAAGCAGGTGCGCCAGCATCTCCTCTGCTCCGGCGTAATCCGACCGGCGGACGCGCACCGTCGCCGCCGACCACAATGCGTTCACATAGGGCGGCCCGCCGGCCGGGCAGGTCAACTCGCAGAGTCGTGCGACCCGCTCCTCGGCCTCGCCGAGCAGTCCGGCTTCGGTCTCGGCCGAGACGAGTTCCTGGAGCGCGGCGGCACGATCGGGGACGCCCAGATCCGCTGCAGCGTCGCACCCGGCCGCAGCGTGCTGCCGCGCGAGGGCGTAGTCACCGTCGATGCGCGCACGCCGCGCACGGCGCGTCGCCGACCTGGCCTGAAGAACAGGCACACCCAGCGAGTCGGCGAGCTGACCCAACTCTGCCAGCACGGCCTGCCTGTCTTCTGCGCTCTTCGCTGGAAGGCCGGACAGGTACCACAGTGCCTGCCAGCGAAGGGGGGGGTCCCACCGGTCGCCCGCTTCGCGTAGGGCTGTGACCACCGCGGCAGCTCGGTGTCCTGGGGATCCGGCGGTTGATCCGGCTTCCTCTGCACCCAGCTGGACCGCGCCGGCCGTTTCGGGAATCGCCGAGGTGACGGCGGCCATGACCTGGGCGAGCGAGGAGGAAGCCGCGGTCTCGAGGTGGGCCTGCGACACGCCAAATTGGTGCGCGAGGTGTGCGACAACTTTTGGTGTTGGAGGGCGCGCACCGCTTTCGATCCGGGAGAGATAGCCCGTCGACATTGCGCCGGACGCCAGGGCGGCCTGGGACATGCCCCGGTCGAGACGCAACTCCCTGACGCGACGACCAAACTCAGGCTGGACAAGCATCTGCTATTCACCAAGCTTCCCGCCGTATCCTTCGGGCAGTATGTCACAGCCATGCGAAGACTGGCATACCTTGGCAAGCGGGGCGGTGGGGGAAGACGCCGGTTCCGCAGGTGGACGCTGTACCCGGGCGTTCAGGCTCGGCGACGGCGGCCTGCACTCGCGATGCTCAACCTCGGCCAGTCACTGCCTAACCCCTGCCAGGACGTCAAGCCGCCTGAACGACCCACGGCACCAGCGGAAGAGCCCTCTGAGCCGCCAGTAGGAGGTGCAACCCGCAACCTCTCGTCGGTAACCACCCGGCCCGCCCTGTCGGTCCATCGACATGCATCGTCGCAGGCCAAAGGGGATCGCGCGTCGTCCACCGCGGTCCCCTGCGGTCCACCGGCCTGGCGGTACTCTTCCAGATGCACCGTCAGGTCCGAAATATCCACTCCGGCCAGACGAGAATCCGCGCTCGCGACGGGAGGGCGTTGACGACACGGCCAGACGCTTCTCGCCTCGATCCCCCGCGTCTTGGTGATCGAGGCCGTCGCGCCAGCCCGTGCCGCGTCCACATGATCCAGAAGTGGGACCGGTCGTGGACCTGAACACGACCGAACTTGACGGGGCGAAGTGCGACGCTGGGAGTAGCAACGTGCTGGCTGAGGGTGTGCGAACAGCTTCGATGTCCACGGGGTCGGACCTCAACTGCTTCGGCGAAGTCTCCGCGCGAGAGTCGCCCCGCCGCGACCAGGAGGGCAAGCCGACGGATTGCAGGTGTGAGAGCCGGCTTCCCGGTCCGGTCCGCGCGAGCAGGGAAGTTGGCGGCGTGGGACAGGCCCCTCCGGTGTCGCCGCGGAGGAACACCGCCGAGCTGCTGGGGGATGGGGCGACTGCCCAAGCCGGACGACCGGGGGCCGGGCTGCTGGTCCGGGTCGAGCGGGCGGAGGCAACGCTCGCTCGTTACCCGATGCCGTCGCTCCAGCCTTATGAAAGAGCGCGCGCGGCGCGCTTCGTACGTGACCGTGACGTCACCGACTACATCGCCGCGCACCTGCTAGCGCGCGAGGTGGTAGCCGCTTCGATGGACGTGGACCTTACAGTCGTGGAGTTCGCTCAGACGTGCGGGCAGTGCGGCGGGACCGACCACGGCCGGCCATCGGTGTTGGCTGATCCCGCAGTGGCGGTGAGCTGGTCTCATGCGCGAGGTGTGGTCGCTGCGGCAGCGGCGAGGGCGTACGCGGTCGGCGTCGATACCGAGCGAGCCTGTGGCTGGACGTCGGTGATGAGTCTCATCGATGCGACGGCTACCCCCGCTGAGGCAGCGGGGATCCGTGCCTCAACTGACCCCGAGTCGGCCTTTCTCAGGCTTTGGACGCGGAAGGAGGCGCTGGTCAAGGCCGGGGCCCTAACCCTCGATCAGCTTGCCGAGGTGGCCGCGGTTGCCCGACGTGGGATCTCACTTGCGTCCTGGTACGACAGGGAGGCAGAGGCATGGGTCGCCGTGAGCGTGGCTCACCGACCGTTAAAGTTATGAACGTGGGAGCGAGCGCCATCAGACCGGACCTCCGCAGTCTGACGGGCGCACGAGAAGCGCCGCTGGTCTGCAGAGACGTACTTCGGGTGCCCGGGAACCGTCTTTCAACAGCACACTTGACCCACGCGGGTTGCCACCGCCGGCGGCCGCAGCATGAAAAACCCTGTCGGGCCTAAAGCACGCGCGTTCGCGCTTTTGGTTAAGCGCAGCGCACGCCGTCGTGCGCCTACAAAGTCGAGGTTCTGGGGGGGTCACAGCCCTGACCGGATTCCGCGGATGATGAGCACACGATTGTCGTGATCGTGGTGTGCCCTGGGCCGTGCGTGCCGCGGCGGTCGCCCTTAGGCCCCGCGACGAGTTGAGTGGACGTCCGGTCCACATCGAGACAAGGCCCTGCCCGGGCCTTGTCGTGCGACGTGATCAACTACCTCGCCACATGGCGACCTGGACGGTTGAACGACACCTCTCAGACCGCCTTCGGCTCCTCTTCGTAGAAGCCGCACGCCGGCGCGCCCAAGGGGGAGGGGCCGTCTGCGGCTGGGTCGTCGGTGAACAGCTCCACCCGGATGCCATCCGGGTCGCGGAAGAAGATCTGGCCACTGCGGCTCAACTCACCGACCGCACCTTGATCGCCCCGAAGGGCCACGTTCAGATGGCGGAGTCGGTCCTCCAGCGCAGACAATTCTTTGCCAGTCCCGACCTCGAAGGAGAGGTGGTGCAACCCGACTGCACTGCGCGTGAAGGCGCCGTGGGCCTGTTGCCACAACGTCAGCAGGACATCCTTGCCGGCACCTAGGTGGGCCCAGCGACGCCCTCCGTCCGCGGAGCGCCGGATCTCGACGAGACCGAGCGTCCTGGTGTAGAAGGTGACCGATCGGTCGAGGTCTGTGACGTTCAGGCCGGTGCTGCCGATTCGGACGCCCATGCTCACTCCTTGGGTGGGTGAATAGCACCCATTGTGGGGGAGGCCCCCCAGGGAGGCGTCGCAGGCCACCGGTCGCCTGGACGGCCGTGCTCCCGCTCGCCGACGCTCTCGGCCCGCTCATCGACCGGTCCTGAGCGCGCGGAAGCGCAGCGCCGTCGGGAGGTCTCAGATCAGGGTCACGGGCTTTTGACCGCAGACGCCGTGAAGACGTGTGAGGCCCAACCTCTGCCGTCAACCCACCGACTAGGGCGAGGAAGGGCTGGCCGTCGCCGTACGTGAGTGTGCCCGAGACGATGTGCTCGGGCTCGTTCACTAGCCAGAACTGGCCGCCCATGCTGAGCTGTTCCATGTTCGCCCCACTCGTTGTGCCTTCGGTCCGCTAACACCGACGTCCGCAACTTAGATCTTAGGGGCTATCCATCTCGGTGCACCAGCTGTCGACGTTCTGAGCGTGCCGCGAGTGCGTTTGAACGAGTCCAGATGTCCTGACATGGTGAGGTCATTCCTGTGCGGGACGCGCGGCGCCTTCAGGCAGGAGCTCGTGGCGATCAGCTGACTCTTGGCGGGGATCGACACCAAGACCGGCTGGTGCACGCGGCCCGCCTGGGTGTTCGGCCCACAGCGATGATCTCTGCCCTCGCGCTGGACCGTAACCACCGAAACACCGGGATGCCCTGTCAATACAGGGGAGTAGCCCCATCTCTAAACACCCGTGTCAGGACATCTGGAGTCCGGTAGCTCAAGCCCGCCGGCTCGTTTGCAGAGGCCAGTGCGGCGCTACCGCTTACTCCGTGTCTGCCCTGGAGACCTTCGAGCCCGGAAGCCATCCCAGCCGGTCAGCGAAATCCCATTGGCCGGGTGCACTGAGATGGATAGCCCGTTAGATCTTTCGTCGGCGGAGGCCTCTGAGCCTGGATCCACCGTTGTGTAGGCCGGTTAGGCATGTCGTAGACCGCGGATGCCCTGCTGGGTATGGAGAATGTGGCTTGCGACAGTCACTTTCGACCTACCAGAAGAAGCATCCGCGGGATGCGAGCTTCTTACAGCCCTCAGCCGGTCTGGGCAGCGTTCGATGATTCCGAATCTTGTGTCGTGCGCGGGCCTGGCCCCGGTAGTCGCTTTGGCGCACAGGTGTGGCTGGCCGAGCTGGTCGCGGAAAAGCTCAAGCTGCCGGCGAAGGGCGGCGTGAACGCGCACCTGAAGATCCCGGCGCTGATCGCTGGGATGGTCGCGGGCGCAGACAGCATCGAAGACATGGATCTGCTGCGGCACGGCGGGACCGGCCGGCTGTTCGGTGGCGTCCGGGCCCCCTCCACCCTCGGGACATTCCTGCGGACCTTTACCTTCGGGCACGTCCGGCAGCTCGACAGCGTCGCCACCGCGATGCTGGCCGAGCTCGCGACCCGGACCCCGTTGCTGGCGGGTGGCGACCAGGTCGCCTACGTCGATGTGGATGACACGGTGAAGGCGACGTACGGCTACGCCAAGCAAGGAGCCCGCTACGGCTACAGCGGGGTGAAGGGCCTGAACGCCCTGATCGCGACCATGTCCACGCCACTATCGGCGCCGGTGATCTGCGCGACCCGGCTCCGCAAGGGCAGCACCAACTCCGCCCGCGGAGCCGCCCGTCTGGTCGCTGACGCACTCGTCGCGGCGAAAGCCGCCGGTGCCGGAGGCCTCGACAGGAAAGGCCTGATCGTGCTGCGCGCGGACAGTGCCTGCTACAACCACGACGTGATCGCCGCGGCCCGCCGCGCCAAGGTCCGGTACTCCATCACCGCCCGGATGAGCCCAGCCCTAAGCACAGCGATCAGCAGTATCAGCGAGGACCAGTGGACGCCCATCACCTATCCGAACACGATCTGGGACGACACCGAGCAGCGCCTGATCAGCGACGCGGAGATCGCCGAGATCCCCTATCTGGCGTTCACCAGCCGACGCAAAACTGACCACATCCAGGCGCGCCTGATCGTGCGCCGCGTCAAGCGCCTCAACCCCACGACCATCAAGCCCAAGGGCACGACCAGGGCGGCGACCAAAGCGACAACCAAGGCGAAGGAAAGCACTCCTGAGCAGCAGGAGTTGTTCTCGCTCTACCGCTACCACACCGTATTCCGACCGCGGCGCGCACCGGTGCGATCTTCTCCGGGCTGAGCATCATGGTCCGGTTCCGGCCGCCTTGTGAGTAGCTCAGCACGGTCGCCTCGTGCAAAGACTCACCGTCTGTGCACCGGCAGCTCGCCGTCCCGCAGCGGCGGCGCTGCAGCACCACAGAGCCGCGGATCATCCGCGGCCTTCCCTGCGCTCGCTCGGTCATCAACGTCATCCTCCCACTCGTGACCGGCACGCGGAACGCGCGCAGTTTCATGATGCCAAAGATGGCCTACAGGAGGGGGAAATAACCCGGCGCGTCGCCGGCAATCGACGTAGAAACAGCCCTACGTCAGCTTACGCAAGTACGAAACTCCACTGGTGTAGAGGACCTTGCGACCTGCGGACCCAGGCCGCGAGCCGTGCTCGGCCTCGACGGGACGGTGGCGCATGCCGAAGCCGAGGACCACGCACCTGGTCAAGGGGCTGCATACCCTCTCATCAACCTGTGTCCGCCGCGGCACGTAGCCGCAAAGGGGCTTCGCCCTTAAGCAGAATGGTGCCGTCTGCGGCCGCCCTCATCGGGGCATCTCTCGGAACCACACCTCGCGTTCGCCGGGATGAGCGCCCAGCCGAGTCCGTACTGGCTCCCGGTCCCCGACCACGGGCTCGTAGTGACTCATGGTGGAACCCAGAACACCCTCTCCTCCCGTGATGTCCGGCAACGACCTGAGCAGCTCACCGAGCTTGGCGGACCGGATGGAGCCACTGATGTGGTGGTACGGCCCGGCCTCGACCGTTCCGGAAACCACCACCCCAAGCCGTCCTGTCACGCTGATGACCGTGCTCAACGACCAGGAGGGTACTTCCAGATCGAACCTCTCCACCGGCTCGCAGACCCTCGTGCCGGCCCTCTTGAGGCATGCCATGGTGACGACCGGCGCCAGGTGCCGGAAGTCCGCGCCGACGCTCGACATCGCCTTGTTGAACTTTTGGTGTGAGTGACTCTGGCGAGGCGCATACCCCGAGGCCGTCAAGGTGACCCGACACCCGGTCACCGGCCACCCATGGAGTCCCTGCGCGAGTGTCGACCGCACGCCTTCCTCGCAGGCACCGATGAACGACGCCGGGAGCTTCCCTCGTTCGACTCCAGATGAGAAGGAGACCCCCTTCAGTTCCGGCGCGGCCACAATCTCCAGTCCAATGGTCGCCAGGTAGGGGTTGTCGTCGCAGTGCATCTCCTCTAGGGCGTGTCCAGAACCGACGACACTCTCAATGCACACTACCGTCGTGTCTTCAAACACCACCTGTACCCCAAAGCGTTCCTCCAGCAGGGCGGCGATAACCTCCTTCTGCACCTCGCCGTGGATGCGCACGGTCGCATTGCCGTGGGACTCGTTCATCTCCAGGCCGATGAGGGGATCCTCGTCGGCAAGTTCGCTGAGCCCCGCGAACAAGGTGCCCCGCTGCGCCGGATCCGTAGGCGTGACGACGGCCTGAAGCGTGGGGGGCGACAGGCGCGGGATCACTCGCGGTGGGAGCGCACCAAACGATTCGCCGATGCCGGTGTTGAGCCCGCGGACTGCTGCGATGTCCCCGGCGTGGGCCACCTTGCGTTCCTCGTCACCTCTGGGTGTAGGGATGACAAGACCGGTGACGCGTGCCGGCTTCCTGGCTCCGAGAGCCAACTTGTCACGGACGTGGACAGAGCCACTCCACACCCGGATCCAGGAGCGCCGACCACCGGCGTCGTGGTCGACGGCGAAGACCACGCCGGACGGCTCGCTCCCGGGCACGGGAAGAGGGGGCAGCAGCTCGGTGAGCACCCACTGCAGGGCGTCGGTCCCGGTTCCGGTGATCGCTGAGCCGAACACGACAGGTGAGAGCCTGGACGCGGTGACCTGCCGCCGCATCTCAGCGGTGATCTCCCCATCGGAGAACGATGTCCCGTCCGCCCACCGATCCAGCAACGTCGGATCCGTCTCTGCGACCGCCTCCACGACAGAAGGGTCTGCGAGGGCGCGACGTTCAGCACGGGCGTGCACTGTGCCCGGCTGGCAGCATCGACTGAGAATGACCAGGCTCGGGTTCAGGCGTGCACGGATCTGCTCAGCGACCCGGTCCGGATCCGCACCGCCGCGATCCACCTTGTTGATGAAGAACGCGGTCGGCACGCCGACGCGGCGCAGAGCACGCCAAAGGATCACTGTCTGTGGTTGGACGCCTTCCACCGCCGACAAAACGAGCACCGCGCAGTCCAGGACACCCAGCGCGCGCTCCACCTCGGCGGTGAAGTCCGAGTGACCGGGGGTGTCGATGATGTTCACATCGTGATCGTTCAGGGTGACGGCTGTGACCGTCGCTCGGATCGTGATCCCACGTTGCTGCTCCAGCGGCATCGAGTCGGTGCGCGTCGTACCGGAGTCCACGCTCCCCAGCGATCTGGTGGCACCGGACTCGAAGAGGAGTCTTTCAGTGAGGCTGGTCTTGCCAGCGTCGACGTGGGCCAGAATGCCGAGGTTCATCGCGGTCACGACCAGGGCCTCCGCTCGCGACGGGTGCTTGCGCCCTGCGCCTCCGGTACCGACGACGGCAGCGGTCGTGTCAGCGTAGTGGTGCTCTGCGTCATGGTGTTGCTGCTTGCGGTCGATCATCTCGTTCACGTACCCCCGTGCGCGTCGCCCGCGCCGGTCGGGTGCTCGGTGATGGTGGGGTGAACTGGCGCTCGACGAGGTCGTCGTGCAAGGCGGTCTCGCTTGCGCCCGGTCCCGCGCTTGCGCGAGTGCACCGCCCACGGGCGTTACGGCGCGCACGCCCGTTCACGCGGTTGCTGCTGGAGACCAGACGGGCGAGCTCGTCGATCAGGAAGCGGTAGCGGATATGCAGTGGGCACCATGCTTGTCCTTCAACGGTGGGCGGAGCTTGCGGCCCTGCCGGACGCCTGTTCTGCCCAGGTCGCGCATGAGCCGGTCGACCGTGGGCGTGCGGCGGCTGGCCGCCCGACGTGTCGCCGGCACGCGCCGGCGGCGCAAGGTGTTCGGACTGATCCCGAGCTGCTGCCCGACCACCGCTGACGTCTTGCTCACTGAGCCGTACTCCGTCAGGTGGTCGCGGCCCATGCAGACCGCCGAAACTTGATCTCTGGATCGCACTCCATCGGCATGTCTCTTTGTCCTCACCGCAAGGGAGCGGCAGAGAGACCGGGACGCTCACGCCGCCTCGACAGTTAACAGCGGGCGCAGCGCTGCGCGCTCCGGGTTCGGGCCCGCCAGCCGCAGCGGACGCCCCTCGACCGGTGACGAGTCGGGTGGGCTTCCGGGTGACCTCAAGACACGGTCCATGCCCGTGCGTCGTCTTGCGACGTGATCCACCACGCCGCCACGCGCAAGCCCGGCCGGCCGGCCGCTCTCATACCGGTCTCGGCTCGTCTTCGTAGAAGCCACATACCGGCGCGGCCAAGGGTGAGGGGCCGTAGCGGCTGGGTCGTCGGTGAACAGCTCCACTCGGATGCCGTCCGGGTCGTGGAAAAAGATCTGCCCGCTGCGGCTCAACTCAGCGACCGCACCCCGATCGCCTCGTGGCGGCACATTCAGCTGGCGGAATCGGTCCTCCAGTGCAGACGGCTCCTCGCCGGTCCCGACTTCGAAGAACAGGTGATGCAATCTGACGGGACTCCGGGTGAAGGCGCCTTCGGCCTGCTGCCACAACGTCAGCAGCACGTCCTCGCCCGTGCCTAGGTGGGCCCAACGGGGCTTTCCGTCCGCGGAGCGTCGCATCTCGACGAGACCGAGCGTCCGGGTGTAGAAGGTGACCGATCGGTCGAGGTAAGTGACGTTCAGGCCGGTGCTGCCGATCCGGACGGCCATGCTTCCTCCTTGGGTGGGGTGGATCTCGCAGCGACAGTAAGGCCGGGGGACGCTGTGGTCAGACTTCTGCTGAAGTTGCCGGTGAGCAGCTGGAAGTCGCGGTCCTGCGACCAGTACTTCGTGAAGTTGAGGGCCTTCGACAACTCAACGTTGATCTTGTCGATGAGCCCGTTCGCATAGCCCTCCTGGCCCTGGGCGACTGCGCCCGCCAATTCCGCGAACGCGGCACGGGAGATGCCCGAGACCTTCACCAGCAAGTCGTCTGCGAGCTGGAGCTGCTAGTACTACAGCCGCACTTATGGTGAGGCGCCGCGGGCGGCGTAGTGGAATCGTCGGGCGCGGGCTTGGTGGCGTCGTCTCCAGAGCGACCAGCCGAGCACCGCGGTGGGGGTGGCGGGGCGGTTCCAGATCAGCTTGCTCAGGAGTCGGCGGACCTCGGGGACGGTGAGCGGGATGAGGTCCTCGTCGGGTTCTGCTGCCCCCCCTTTCCCGCGCTGGCGGCGCGGGTGACGGTGAGGAAGGCGTGCGCGAACATC
>JAABUX010009532.1_pt1 | contig 10982 bp, 7 predicted proteins | sample 5561851 | NCBI WGS metagenome assembly JAABUX01 (sample SAMN10711883, study PRJNA513361) | rock metagenome | isolation source: Antarctica rocks | place: Antarctica: Victoria Land, Richard Nunatak red sandstone | collected 2016-01-03 | reverse complement strand
CCACGGGCCCGTCATCGGGCGCGCACCCGGCGTGCGTGGGGGCCCCAGCCGACCTTTTAAGGTCCGTCCCTGCCATGACCTTTTAAGGTCAGGTCGTTGCGGGCGTCATCACAATCGTGGAGCGCACCCGATAGGGAGACGGGGAACGCCGATAACGCCAGTAAATGCCGGTAAGTGCTAGTATTAGAGAGCGTTTCGTAACCACCATTTTCGCCATGAAAACGGCCCTGTTCGACATAACATTGCACCTGTCCCGAGAGTATGGTGCCGTTCAAGGGGTGATAAAAGGCCCTTCAGCACTACCATCGCCCGGGTTGCACGCCGCCAAATGCAGGTGTTATGTCGAATAGAGGGGTGATTGCCCTGATTTTGCCAGTTAGGAAACGCCCTCAGTATTAGATACGCCTGGCCCACTCTCGGTGAAGAGCGCCAACCCCCGACCGGCACGGCCGGTCACGATCCGCGACCCCTGTCTATCGAGCAGCGTTGCAACTGACAGCATAGTGGAGGAGATTAGGATATATGCGGCTCACGCACCGTTCGCGTCGCGTCCTCGCGACCCTTGGTTCGACCCTGGCGCTCCTGGGATCGGCGTCGATAGGTCTGGGAGGGCTCGGAACACTGCAGGCGCATCGCGCGCCGGTATCGTTGGCGGAGCGGCCCGCCGCGATCGTCTCCGCGAGCACGGGCCTCGCCTCCATCAAGCACATCATTTTCCTGGTCAAGGAAAACCGCTCGTTCGATAACATGTTCGCGCTCTATCCTGGCGCGGACGGGACGACCAGCGGGCGGCTCAAGAATGGGCGCCGCGTCCTGCTCACGCGCGCGAGCGACGTGTTGGCGCCGGACATCGGCCACGACTACTACGCCGCCGCCACGGCCATCGACGGCGGTCGGATGGACAACTTCGACGCGCTGATCGGCGCCAGCGTCGCCGGGCAGCACCGCGCCTACACCACGTTCTCCGGCCGCCAGATCCCCAACTACTGGGCCTACGCGCGGCACTATACCCTGGCCGACCACTTCTTTTCCTCGATCCCCAGTTCGAGCTACGCCAACCACCTGTTCCTGGTCAGCAACAATCCCGACCAGATCGTAGGCACGCCCTTCAACCCCAAGGTCGGGGTGCTCAACGGCTGGGGCTGCGACCAGCAAGGCGCCCTCGTCGACCACATCGGGGCTTATGGGCGGCACACGCTGGTGAAGCCCTGCTTCTCCTGGCCCAGCATCGCCGACACGCTGGACGCGGCCAATGTGTCCTGGAAGTATTACGCGCCCCAGTCGGGCGAGTTCGGCTATATCTGGTCGGCCTTCAACAGCATCGACAAGGTGCGCAACTCCGCGCTGTGGCCACAGCACGTCACCTCGCCGGGCGACTTCTTCGGCGACGTGCAGTCAGGCAATCTGCCGGCGGTCAGCTGGCTGATCAACGACACGTTCCATAGCGACCACCCGCTCGGCGGCAGCCTCTGCGCGGGCGAGAACCAGACCGTGCGCGAGGTCAACGCCATCATGCGCAGCCCCTACTGGAAGGACACCGCCATCGTGCTGACCTGGGACGACTTCGGCGGTTTCTACGATCACGTGGCCCCGCCGACCAACGTTGGCATCGGCTTGGGTCCGCGCGTCCCCACCATCATCATCTCGCCCTACAGCCGGGCCGGCTATATCGACGGCGTCCCGACGGACTTCACGGCCTTGATGCGCCTGGTGGAGACACGCTTCGGCCTGCCCGCTCTGGGCGATCGCGACGCTGCCCTGGGCTCCGACCTGCTGGAGGCGTTTGACTTCAACCAGGCGCCGCGCGGTCCCGTCATCCTGTCCCCGCGCACCTGCGGCCCCGAGCCGGACTGGGCCTCGTATCAGCCGCCGAACACCCCGCTGACCACGATTATGTCGATTACGCCCAACGGCATGACCGCCAGCGACATTACGGGCACGGTCTACACCATTCCCTTCGGCCCAGGGACTCTCCTGGCACACGGACTGTTTCAAGAAGGCGCTACCGTCGCGGGGGTAACGGCCATACCCCAGGACTTCGCGGTCAACGACCACATCCTGATCCGCTCCGCGCCAGTTACCACCACGGGCGCCACTCCGTCGCGCACCGTCTACGACCTCGACGCCGTCGACGGCATCATGTACGGTACGGTGACGCGAGTCGACCCGGCCAACGGGGTGGTGCTGGTCCGTCCGCGCGGGCACGGCCGCGCCGACTCCATGGCCGCCTTCGCCAACGAGCGCACGCTGGTACTGGCGCAAGGGCGGCGTACCCCTCTCGACGCGATCCGCGTGGGCCGGCCGGTCGAGGTCACCGGCATCATCAACTACCGTTCGCACAAGATCTGGCGCCCCTATTCGATCATTCAGGACTAAGACCCTTGGGGCGACCGTCAGGGGGACGGGTAGCCCATTTAGGTATGCTAAGGAACACTGCTAGCCCGTTGGGTCCGGCGTATCTGGCCCAAAAGTACTCTTGATCGCGCGCGCCAAACGACCTGATACTGCTCCCATACAGCCTCTTTAGTAGCAAGGCAGGGTAGGATACACGACTATGATGACCACGGGAGATTCCTCTTTCTATCGCGCGCGTTTGGGCACCGGCGCGGCCGCGCGCGGCGAACGCATCATCTGCCAGTTGCTCGGTTGGACCGGCGCCGACGACAGCCTGGCCCGCGTGCGCATCGTCCATAGCACCGTGCCCTCAGTGCGCACCGGTCAGATCGGTCTGGTCCCGCGCCAGCGCCTCATACCGGTGCGCCCACGCGGTAACAACGGCTAACAAGCCGCTGGCCGCCGGCATAGAGCGGTTCGCACGATACGAGCAGCGCCGTCGCTGGCGTGTACCAGCCGTCGCTGGCGTGTGCCATACTGTCAACCAGCGGCATGGTTCTCTGACCCTGGTTATCGGCCTGTCGCCTTCTACCTACCTACAGCCCATACAGCCCACCTTTCCTCTTTTTTTCTACGGCGGCAAACCTGTGAGGAGATGGCACGCGGACTGCTGATCATGACGATAGGCCCTGACGAACGAAAGAAGAGTCCTTCCTTAGAGGAGAGGAGAAAGGAGGCAGCGATGGCCCGTCGCCACCCTCGCCCGCCCGCGACCCTGCAGCGCCATCTGGCACCTCAGCGGCGAGCCTGTTGGGCTTGTGGCCATCCCTTGTGGATGCTCTACCAGACCGCGCGCACTGTGACGACCGTCGAGGGGGTGTGCCGCCTGACGCTCACGGTGCGCCGCTGTGTCCAGCCGACCTGTCCGCTGTATCATCGCCCCTATCGCCCGGAAGAGGAAACCGCCGTCGCCTTGCCGCACGGCGAATTCGGCCTCGACGTCATCGCCTTGATCGGCGCGCTGCGCTACGGGGAGCATCGCAGCGTGCCCGAGATCCATCGCACCCTCCAGGCGCGCGGCATCCAGATCGCCGAGCGGACGGTGACCTATCTGATCGAGCGCTATGAAGAACGGGTGACGGTGCGGCTGGCGGACCGCACCCGTCTGTGGGACCGCCTCCAGGAGCAGGGGCGCGTGGTCCTCGCGCTCGATGGCTTGCAGCCGGACAAGGGCCATGAGGTGCTTTGGGTGCTGCGCGACGTGCTCTCGGGAGAGGTGCTCTTGGCCCAGAGCCTGCTCGGCGCCACCGCCGACGATGTGGGAGGCCTCATCCGCACCGTGCAGGCGGCTCTCCCCGTGCCGATCGTCGGCCTTATTTCCGATGGACAAGAGTCCCTCCGCCTCGCGGTGGTTCGCACGCTGCCGGGTGTGCCCCATCAACGCTGTCAGTTCCATTATCTGCGCGAGGCGGCGCGCCCGCTGTATGAGGCGGATCGTCACGCCAAGAAGGAACTCAAGAAGCAGGTGCGAGGCGTGCGGCCGATCGAGAAGAGCCTGGAAGGACGGACCGATGCGGAGGCGGAGGCGGTGCGCGGCTATTGTCTGGCCGTGCGCGGCGCCTTGACCAACGAGGGTCGTCCGCCCTTAGACGCCCCCGGTGTGGCGTTGCAGGAGCGACTGGCGGCCATCCACGCGTCGATCGAGCGGGTGGCTGAAAAAAGGGGGGGTCTGCCGCGGGCCTTGCAGCGGCTGGAGGCGCTCCTGCACAAAGGTTTGGAGGCGACCGCCGCGTTCTGGCCGGATCTGCGGCAAGCGTATGCCTGGGTCCGCCAAGCCGCCCATCTCTTGGGCGACGCCGACGCCAACGCCGACGCCGACGCCAACGCCAACGCCAACGCCAACGCCAACGCCGAGACCAACGCCAACGCCGAGACCAACGCCGAGCGGCCGTCCGTGGAGGACAGACAAGCGGCGTATCAGCAGGTGCTGGCCACGATGGCGACCCAGCGCGAGACGGTCCCCTCGCTCACCGCAGCCATCGACCACTTCCGCAGCGTGACGGAGAGCTACTGGCCGGGCCTCTTCCACTGCTACACCGTGCCCGGTCTGCCGCGCACGAACAACGACCTGGAGCACTACTTTGGCACCGCTCGCCACCATGAGCGCCGCGCCAGTGGCCGCAAACAAGCCTCGTCCACTTTTGTGATCCGGGGAGCGGTGCGGGTAGTCGCGGCGGTTGCCACCCAGGCCCATCCCTTCAGCGCGGCGGACCTCCGCCCGCATGATCTCCACGCCTGGGAGGAGGTGCGCCAGTCCGTGCAGTATCGCCACACCATCCATCGCGCCCAACGCCGCTTCCAGCGTGACCCCGCCGCCTACCTCGCCGCCCTCGAAGACCTCCTCACAAGTTTGCCGCCGTAGTTTTTTTGACCGCCCCGCTGCCTCGTCCGATTCTCCAGCCCTTACACCGTCCTCCGCGCGCGCACGACGTCGGGCAGGCGCTGCCGGGCGTCTACGTCCGCGCCATCTCCCGCTTCACAATGAGACCACGTGGAAGTTCGTCGTCCCGGTCGCGACGCGCCCACGCAGCAGGCGAACGGTGACGCGGAGACTGACGCTGATATCGTGGCGGGATGGGAAAGCGCGCGGCACGCGCACGCGGATAGCCGCGGCGCCAGATGCGTTGGTCGTACCCTTGACCTGCTGAGAACGGGCATGGGGGTAGCGCAACTCCGCGACGATGGAACGGCCGGGGCCGCCCGCTCCACGCACCTCCAGCAGTACCAGCCCCCCCGGCCGCACGCGTCGCGGTGTGACGCTCACGACGAGTTGAGTCCTACCCCTGGTGGGCGATGGCGTCGTCGAGCCCGTGGGCGATGGCGTCGTCGAACCCGTGGGCGATGGCGTCGTTGAGCCCGTGGGCGATGGCGTCGTTGAGCCCGTGGGCGATGGCGTGGGGCGGACAGGAGTGGGGGCGCCGGTTATCGCGGGCGTGACGCTTGCGACGGGACTCGCCGTTGCTGTCGCCGTCGCCTGCGGTGTTGGTGTAGCCGCGGCCGGGCTGGGACAGGGTCCCGGGTTGGGAGGCGCAAGGGCCGGCGTGGCGACCAACGCGCGGAGCAGGAGATAGGCGTCGGGCACGCCCAACCCGGTCACATAGTCCCACCCAGGCCCCGGCATCCCGATGCCGTTACTGGGGCCGTCCGTCACATCGGTGAACGCCGGGGTCGAGCCAAGGGTATAGAGCGCGCCATGGATGTCACCCAACCCGGCCAGGACCGCGCACGAGGAGGGCGCTGGCGCTCCATCGGCGGTAGCCGCGACGTAGCGCGCCTGATTGGTCAGGGCCAGGAGCGCCGCCCAGACAGGAGCACCGGCGCTGGTCCCTTTGACGGGATACCAGCTATTATTCACCCATACCGCATAGGGCGCGCCCGCGTTGAGAGCCACGTCCGGAACCAGGCGCGCGGAGGCGTCGCTGACGGCCGGGAGGCCGGGTCCGGTCTGCCAGGGCGGCCGGGGGAAGGCGATGCTTGAGCCGCCGCCGCTATCCGCCCACCCCGTCTCAACGTTCCCGCCGCCCGGCGCGAGGGTCGTCCCTCCCACGGCGATGACGTAGGGATCGGAGGCCGGGTAATCCACGGCCTGCTGCGACGTATCGGTGCTGCCGTCCCCGTTGAGGCAATCATGGGAGCCATTGTCGCCGCTGGCGGCCACCACGGTCATGCCTTCGGCCACGGCCTGGGCAAAAAGGTTGTGCAACAGGGTCAGGTCGGGCGGTTGATCGTTCTGCTGCGCCTGCTCACACTGGCCCCAACTCGTGCTGAGCACCTGGGCCCGGTCGTCGTTGACGGCGCGCGCATAGGCGTCGTCGGCGCCAACGCTGCTGGTCCCCGATGGCGAGGCCGGCCCGCTGTAGACGATGATATGCGCGCCGGGAGCGATGGCCTGCACCATCTCGATGTCGTAGGCCGCCTCTGCCGCGCCCGAACCGGAGAACGTATCCATGGCCCCGCCGTCGACGGGCACGCTGATCGGCGGGGTCGCCGTGATGCCAAACGCCGCGTCGTACGCGGCGATGTCGGACGGGTTGTAGGGGCTCAACTCGTAGAGCGCGACCGTCTGGCCGGCGCCGGTGATCGGCGCGGTGACGCTGAGACCGGTGGTGCTGGTGAAGGTCTGCGAGTAGATCGGCGTGACGTCGAAGGCTGCCTGGACCTGCGCCGGCGTCAGCAAACCGGACGGGGGGGCGGGCACGCGCGAACGCGGCCGAGGCGGGGCGGTCGGTCCGCGCCGCGCCTGGGCGACGATTGACAGGCGCGGGCGCGGGCCATGAGCGAGGGCCATATCATTGCGCAGGCCCACCACCGTGGTCACGAGAGGGGCCAGGTCGGCGGGTAGACGTGGCGCCGTCAGGTTGGCATAGGAGAGGGCGCCGCCAGCGCCGCGGTAGCGCGCCAGGGACACGCCGAAAGCGGCGCTCACCTGCGCGGACGTCCCGGCAACGTCGAGCAGCAGGCGGTCACGGTAGGTCCGGGTAATGCGCAGGCCGTACCGCTGGAGATACGCCGCCAGCGCGTCCTGATCGGAGGCTGCTGGCGCGAACAGTGCGGTGAAGCCGTCCGGGGTCAGGTTATGGCGGTAGAGGGGCGAACTCGGGCGGGTACGAGCGCGGAGGAACCCGTCGAGCAGGGCGCCATGGCGTACGGCCAGGCCGACCACCAGACGCATGGGCTGATCGGATGGGACCGGACCCAGCACGCGGACATGGCTGGGCAGCGTCCGCGCCACGCCCATCCCCACGATAGCAACCATTGGCAGGGCGACGGGCGGGCGCGGCGTCAGCGCGGCGATGGGTGACAGCACCGGCGCCAATAGCAGCAGGAAGACGGCGGCGACATAGCGGTGAGTGCGGCCATAGCGATAGCGATGAGGGCAGCCATGCCGGCCGGTCAATTGGATATGCAAACGGTGCTCCCTACGGGGGACGCCCCCTATAGTTCCAGTGGCATCGTAGCACCGGGCCGCCGTCCCGGCAAGTAGGCCGTGGACAGGTGGACAGGTGGACAGGGGGCGTTTGGCTCGATTTGCGCTAGGTACGAAGACCTGATAGACTTCTTTATTGCGGCTACGTGTCGTGCCGTAGGGTTTTTATGCCCGCGAGCCTGCCGTAGACGCGGCGCAAGGCCCCCGTGGCGGGCCACGAGAAGGACGGAGCAAAAAGTTGCCGACGATCCGACAGTTGATTCGCAGCGGGCGTAAGCCGACGATGAAGAAGTCGAAGGCGCCCGACTTGCGCTGGACGCTGAACGCCCTCAAGGGCCGCCCGCAACAGTTGAGCGGCTGCCCCCAGAAGCGTGGCGTTTGCACGCAAGTGAAGACAATGACACCGAAAAAGCCGAACTCGGCCCTGCGCAAGATCGCCCGCGTGCGGCTCAGCAATGGACGCGAGGTCACGGCCTATATCCCCGGTGAGGGGCACAACCTGCAGGAGCACTCGGTGGTGCTCGTGCGCGGCGGTCGCGTCAAGGACCTCCCCGGCGTGCGCTATCATATCGTGCGCGGGACTCTCGACGCGGCCGGGGTGAAAGACCGCAAAAAAGGTCGCTCCAAGTACGGGGCGAAGAAGCCGAAGAGCTAAGGCGCCCCTCCAGGGCGAACCAGTTCCAGGCATCCCCGGCGTCCGCATCGCGGGTTCCAGGGAAACAATACGGTCAGAGGCACTGCAGTGAAGGTCCGTTCGTGGACCCGGCAGTGCCTCTGTATGTGCAAAGAACGAGCGTTTATAACAAGGTATAAAAGGTAATAGGAGTAAGGATGCCACGACGGCAACGAGTGACCAAACGCGTGCTCCTGCCCGATCCGCGCTATAACAACCGGGTAATGGCCAAGTTCATCAACTCGGTGATGACGCGGGGCAAGAAGTCGCTGGCCGAGAAGATCGTCTACACCGCCCTGGACACGGTTGAAGGCCGCACGCGGCGGCCCGCCCTCGAGGTGTTCGAGCAGGCCATGCGCAACGTCACGCCCGTCATCGAGGTCAAGCCCCGGCGCGTCGGCGGCTCGACCTACCAGGTGCCAGTGGAGATCCGCGGCGATCGGCGGCAGGCCCTGGCCATCCGCTGGATCATCCGCGCGGCGCGCACGCGCTCCGGTCGCTCGATGGCCGAGAAGCTGGCGGCCGAGTTAATGGACGCGGCAAACAACACGGGCGCCACGGTGCGACGCCGCGAGGAAGTACACCGTATGGCGGAATCGAACAAGGCATTTTCACACTATAGGTTTTAGCCTTTAGCCTTTAGCCTTTAGCTTTTAGCTAGGGCCCTAAGCTAACGGCTACTAGCTAACGGCTAATAGCTGAGCGAGGACATCATGGCACGGCAATACACCCTGGAGAAGACCCGCAATATCGGTATCATCGCGCACATCGACGCCGGCAAGACGACGACGACGGAGCGTATCCTCTACTACACCGGCGTGATCCATAAGATCGGTGAGGTGCATGAGGGTGCGGCGACGATGGACTGGATGGCGCAGGAGCGCGAGCGCGGCATCACCATTACGTCCGCGGCCACGACCTGTTTCTGGAAAGATAATCGCATCAACATCATCGATACGCCCGGGCACGTCGACTTCACCGTCGAGGTGGAACGCTCCCTGCGCGTGCTCGACGGCGGCGTGGTGGTGCTCGACGGCGTGGCCGGCGTGGAGCCGCAGTCGGAGACAGTGTGGCGTCAGGCCGACCGCTACAACGTGCCGCGCATCATCTTCGCCAACAAGATGGACCGCACCGGCGCCTCGTTCGTGCGCTGCCTGGAGATGCTCCACGATCGCCTGGCCGCCAACGCGGTGCCGATCCAAATCCCCATCGGCCTCGAGAACGACTTTCAGGGCGTGATCGACCTCATTCGCATGCGGGCCATCACCTTCGGCGACAACACGGGCATGACCCCGATCGAGTCCGACATCCCGGCCGACATGCTGGAGGAGGCGCAACGCTACCGCGCCCAACTGCTGGAGAAGGTCGCCGAGACCGACGAGGAACTGATCGAGTATTTCTTCGAGCACAACGACCTGACCGAGGAGCAGCTGCAGACGGGCATCCGCAAAGCCACGCTGGCCGGCAAGTTCAACCCCATGCTGTGCGGCTCGGCGCTGCGCAACAAGGGCGTGCAGCAGATGCTCGACGCGATCGTGGCCTATCTGCCCTCACCGCTCGACGTGCCGCCGGTCATCGGCACCGATCCGCGTACCGATAGCGCCGCCATCCGCCAGGCCAGTGACAGCGAACCGTTCTCGGCCCTGGCCTTCAAGATCGTGACCGACCCCTTCGTGGGCCGGCTGGCCTACGTGCGCGTCTACTCGGGCACGCTCAATGCCGGCTCCTACGTGCAAAACACGATTAAGGACCAGAAGGAGCGCGTCGGTCGCTTGCTGCAGATGCACGCCGACCACCGCGAGGATATCCAGACCGTCTACGCCGGCGACATCGCCGCCGTGGTCGGCCTCAAGAATACCTTCACCGGCGATACGATCTGCGTCCCCGAGAACCCCATCGTGCTGGAGAGCATCAACTTCCCCGATCCGGTCATCTCGGTCGCCATCGAGCCCAAGACCAAACAGGATCAGGACAAGATGAGCACGGCGCTGTTGCGCCTGTCAGAGGAAGACCCCACCTTCCGCATGCGGACGGACATCGAGACCGGCCAGACCATCATCTCGGGCATGGGTGAGTTGCACCTGGAGATTATCGTCGACCGCATGATGCGCGAGTTCAAGGTCGAGGCCAACGTGGGCCGGCCGCAGGTCGCGTACCGCGAGACCATCCAGCAGGGCACTAAGGTCGAGGGCCGCTGGGTGCGCCAGACGGGAGGTAAGGGCCAGTTCGGCCACGTGTGGCTGGAGTTGCAGCCCCTGGAGCGCGGCGAGGGCATCGTGTTCGAGAACAAGACCGTGGGCGGCACGGTACCGCGCGAGTACGTCCCGGCCGTGGAGCAGGGCATCCGCGAGGCGGCCGCGACCGGCGTGGTGGCCGGCTACCCCGTGGTCGACGTCAAGGCCATCCTGTTCGACGGGTCCTTTCACGAGGTGGACTCCTCGGAAATGGCTTTCAAGCTGGCCTCGTCCATCGGGTTCAAAGAGGGTATCCGCAAGAGCCGCCCCGGCATCCTGGAGCCAATTATGCGCGTCGAGGTGACCGTGGCCGAGGAGTTCATGGGCGACGTGATGGGCGACCTCAACAGCCGCCGCGGCCAGATCGACGGCATGGAGTCGCGCGGCAACGCGCAGGTCATCCGCGCCAACGTGCCGCTGGGCGAGATGTTCGGTTACACGACCGACCTGCGCTCCATGACCCAGGGCCGCGCGTCCAGCACGATGGAGCCCTCGCACTACGACTTCGTCCCCCAGACCAAGGCGGACGAGATTATGCAGAAAGCAAAAGTATAGCGACGAGTGATTAGTGGCTAGTGGTTAGTGATTAGAACTAGTCACTAACCACTAGTCACTAGCCACTCTTGGGAGAGACACATGGCGAAGAAGGTATTCGAGCGGAACAAGCCGCACGTGAACGTGGGCACGATCGGGCACGTGGACCACGGCAAGACCACGCTGACGGCGGCGATCACCAAGACGCTGGCCACCAAGG
>JAABUX010009531.1_pt1 | contig 10984 bp, 9 predicted proteins | sample 5561851 | NCBI WGS metagenome assembly JAABUX01 (sample SAMN10711883, study PRJNA513361) | rock metagenome | isolation source: Antarctica rocks | place: Antarctica: Victoria Land, Richard Nunatak red sandstone | collected 2016-01-03 | reverse complement strand
GTACGAAGGCGGAATCGTCGATTTCGTCGCCTACTTGAATCAGAACAAGGAGCCGATCCACAAGAAGGTCGTGTACTTCGAGGGCGAGAGCGGCGAGGGTGCAGTCGAGATCGCGATGCAGTGGAACGCCTCCTATCAAGAGTCGGTGTTCTCATTCGCCAACAACATCAACACGATCGAGGGCGGCTCCCATCTGTCCGGCTTCCGCTCGGCGCTGACCAGCGCGCTGAACCGCTACGCCAAGGAGCATGGCGAATTGCGCGAGAAGGATGACAACCTCACGGGCGAGGATGTCCGCGAGGGCCTCACCGCGGTGATCTCGGCCAAGCTGACCGATCCTCAGTTCGAGGGCCAGACCAAGACCAAGCTCGGAAACCCGGGGATGCAGAGCTTCGTGCAGTCGGTCGTCTACGCGCGGCTGACGGAGTTCCTGGAGGAGAACCCCCAGGAGGCGCGCACGGTGATTCGCAAGGCGGTCTCGGCGGCCCAGGCCCGGTCGGCAGCGCGCAAGGCGCGTGACCTGACCCGTCGCAAGTCGGCGCTCGAGAACTCGACCCTCCCGGGCAAGCTGGCCGACTGCTCGGTCAAGGATCCCTCGCTGGCCGAGCTGTTCGTGGTCGAGGGCGACTCCGCCGGGGGCTCGGCGGTGTCCGCGCGGGATCGCAGCACCCAGGCGATCCTGCCGCTGCGGGGAAAGATCCTCAATGTCGAGAAGAGCCGGATCGACAAGGTTCTGGCCAACACCGAGGTCCAGGCCCTGATCACGGCGATCGGGACCGGAGTCCGGGACGAATTCGACATTGCCAGGGCGCGCTACCACAAGGTCGTGCTGCTCACCGACGCCGACGTCGACGGCGCTCACATCCGCACCCTCGCCTTGACGCTTCTGTTCCGGGAGATGCAGCCGCTGATCGAGGCCGGCTACGTGTACATCGCCAAGCCGCCGCTCTACCGGCTGACCCGGGGTCAGAAGCACCGATACATCGAGCGCGAGACCGATCTCGAGGACATCCTGCTCGGCGACAAGTTCGAGAAGCTCGAGATCTATGACCGCTACAACAAGCAGTTCAAGCTCACCGACGCGCGCTGGAAGCGCTTCTCGCGATTGCTCAAGCAGTATGAGGGCTGGGCTTCGGCGCTGCGGGCGGCGCACGGCCACGGGGTGGTCTCGTTCATGCAGCAGGCTCGCCTGCTCGAGGAGCAGATCATCGACGTCGCCGGCCTGCTGAGCCACGTCTCGGGTGACGGCGCCAGCGGCAACGGCAGCAATGGCGACGGGGAGGCCTACACGCTCGAGCTGGTGGCCGAGGAGCTCGAGGAGATCGTGATCCGCACGATCGAGGCCAAGACCGGGCTGGCCACCACGCATCACGTCCGCCGTGCCGCCCTGGACGCGCACGAGTACCGCCGGCTGGCCGACGTGCACCGGGATCTCGATGCGCTCACCGGCACGCCCCCGTTCACGGTCAAGCTCGGCGAGAATACGCGTGACGCGGCTTCGTTCGAGGACCTCCACGACGAGGTCCTGGCGATCGCCCAGCGCGGGATCGACTACTACCGGTTCAAGGGCCTGGGCGAGATGGACGCCGAGGAGCTGCGCGAGACGACCATGGATCCGGCGACGCGCACGCTGGTGCAGGTGACGATGGAGGACGCCGCCTCGGCCGACCTGGTGTTCTCGATGCTGATGGGCGATCAGGTCGAACCCCGACGGGCGTTCATCGAGGAGAACGCCCGTCTCGTGACCAACCTCGACGTGTAGGCAGGTAGCCAGTGTCAGCGATAGACACCCTCGACGGCGGCAACATCGAGCCTCGCGGGCTCGAGGAGGAGATGCGCTCGGCGTATCTCGACTATGCGATGTCGGTGATCGTCGGGCGGGCGCTGCCCGACGTCCGTGACGGCCTCAAGCCGGTGCACCGCCGCGTGTTGCACGTTATGAACGAGCTCGGCCTGCAGCCGGGTCGCAAGCACGTCAAGTGCGCCCAGATCGTCGGCGAGGTGATGGGCAAGTTCCACCCCCACGGCGACAGCGCGATCTACGACACGCTCGTGCGCCTGGCCCAGGACTTCTCGATGCGCTATCCGCTGGTCGACGGTCACGGCAACTTCGGCAACATCGACGGCTACTCGGCGGCGGCGATGCGCTACACGGAGGCCCGCCTGGCGCGGCTGGCCACCGAGATGCTGCGCGACATCGACCAGGAGACGGTCGACTTCGTCCCCACCTACGACGGGACCCGCTCAGAGCCGACGGTGCTGCCGGCCCGGTTCCCCAACCTGCTGGTCAACGGCGGCTCCGGGATCGCGGTCGGGATGGCCACCAACATCCCGCCCCACAACCTGCGCGAGGTCATCGGCGCGACGATCGCCTACATCGACGATCCCGCGATCGACGTCGAGGGGCTGATGCGCCACATCAAGGGGCCGGACTTTCCGACCTCCGGCACGATCCTCGGCCGCGAGGGCATCCGTGATGCGTACGCCACCGGCCGCGGCCGGATCCGCGTCCAGGCCAAGGCCCACATCGAGCCGATCGGCCAGGGCAAGGAGGCGATCATCGTCACCGAGCTGCCCTACCAGGTGCGCAAGGGCGGCGAGGGCGGCCTGATCCTGAAGATCCGCGACCTGGTGATCGACAAGAAGCTGTCGGAGATCAGCGACCTGCGCGACGAGTCCGACCGCCACGGGATGCGGATCGTGATCGAGCTCAAGCGCGACGCGATCCCCAAGGTCGTGCTCAACAAGCTGCACAAGCACACGCCGATGCAGACGACCTTCGGCGTCAACATGGTCGCGCTGGTCGACAACGTGCCCCGCACGCTCTCGCTGCGCGAGGTGATCGGCCATTACGTCGACCACCAGCGCGAGGTCGTGGTGCGCCGGACCAAGTACGAGCTGCGCCGCGCCGAGGAGCGCGCGCACGTCCTCGAGGGTCTGCTGATCGCGCTGGCCAACCTGGACGAGGTGATCGAGCTGATCCGAGGGTCGCGAGACCCCGAGGCGGCCCGAAACGGGCTGCTCGAGCGCTTCGAGCTGACGATCATCCAGGCCCAGGCCATCCTGCAGCTGACCCTCAGTCGTCTGACCGCGCTGGAGGCCGGCAAGATCGAGCAGGAGCACGCCGACCTGACCGAGCGCATCAAGGAGCTGCGCGAGATCCTCGGCGACGAGGGCCGGGTCAACACGCTGATCAAGGACGAGCTGGGGGAGATCGCCGAGGCCTACGGTGACGAGCGCCGGACCGAGATCACCCACGCCGAGGGCGAGATCGACATCGAGGACCTGATCGCCGACCAGCAGATGGTGATCTCGATCACGCACTCGGGCTACGTCAAGTCGCTGCCGCTGTCCACCTACCGCCAGCAGCGCCGCGGCGGCATCGGGGTTACGGGGATGGACATGAAGGACGAGGACTACATCGAGCACCTGTTCGTCTGCTCGACCCACGACTATCTGCTGTTCTTCACCAACCGCGGCAAGGTCTACCGGCTTAAGGTCTACGAGCTGCCCGAGGCCTCGCGGACCGCGAAGGGCCGCGCGCTGGTCAACCTGCTGCCGCTGCGCGAGGGCGAGCGGGTCCAGTCGGTGCTCTCCACCCGGGACTTCAACGAGGGCCGCTACCTCGTGTTTGCGACCCGCAGGGGGATGATCAAGAAGACCCCTTTCGGCGCCTACAACACGCCGATCAAGGCCGATGGGATCATCGCGATCAACATTCGTGACGACGACGAGCTGATCGCGGTGCGCCGAACCAGCGGCCACGACGACATCATCATGGTGTCGCGTTCGGGCCAGGCGGCTCGCTTCAGCGAGGACGCGGTGCGCTCGATGGGCCGCGACACCAGTGGCGTGCGGGGCATGAACGTGGCCCAAAAGGACAACGCTGCGCTCGCGATGGACGTCGCGCGCGACGACGACGAGCTGCTCGTGGTGACCGAGAACGGCTACGGCAAGCGCACCCCGATGCCCGACTATCCGGTCAAGGGCCGCGGCACGATGGGGGTCAAGACGATCACCCTGACCGGCAAGAAGGGCGCGCTGGCCGGTGCGCTCGTCGTCCGCGAGCACCAGGAGCTGGTGTTCATCTCCCAGAACGGGATGGTCCAGCGGACGTCGGTGCGGGGCATCAACAGCTACGGTCGCTCATCGCAGGGCGTCCGGGTGATGAACATCCGTGACGACGATCAGGTGAGCGCGGTGGCGCTGGTGGTCGAGTCCGATGCGGCCACGGCGGCGCCGGTGATCGACGAGCTGCCGCTCGGACTCGAGACTGACGGGCTCGAGCCCGAGGACGCCGCGCCTGAGGACGACTTGGACCAAGACGCCTAGCGGTGCCCGCCCGCGGCTCCGGCCGCCGCGAACCCCCGCCGGCAACGGAAAACGCGACGGATCTTGAGATCCACAGGATGCTCACAGGTTCGCCGGTAAGACTTTGACCGTGATGGCGGAATCGAGTAGCGGCAGACCCCCGGTCCGGGTGCTGGTCGTCGACGACGAGTGGAATATCACCGAGCTGGTCTCGATGGGCCTGCGCTATGAGGGCTTCGAGGTGCGCTGCGCCGCCAGCGGGAGGGCCGCCTTGGAGGAGGCCGACAGGTTTCTGCCCGATCTGCTCGTGTTGGACGTGATGCTGGGCGACATCGAGGGTCTCGAGGTTTGTCGGCGTCTGCGGCGGGCGGGTGTGCGCGCTCCGGTGATCTTCTTGACCGCTCGTGACGGAACCGAGGACAAGATCGCCGGCCTGACGATCGGTGGCGATGACTATCTGACCAAGCCGTTCAGCATGGGTGAGCTGGTCGCCCGGGTGCGGGCGATTCTGCGCCGCGGGGCCCCGGGCGGCGGGCAGGAGAGCGGGCGGTTGCAGTTCGCTGACCTGCTCTTGGATCTGGACCGGCGGGAGGTTCGCCGCGGTGAGCGGACGATCAGGTTGACCCCGACTGAGTTTCGGCTGCTGCGCTTCTTGATGCTCAACGCCCGAAACGTCGTCTCCAAGGCCCAGATCCTCGATTATGTCTGGGACTATGACTTCGGAGGGGATGGCAATGCGGTCGAGACCTATGTCAGCTATCTGCGCAAGAAGATCGACGATCAGGGCGAGCCTTTGATCCACACTGTGCGTGGCTTTGGTTACAGCCTGCGCCAGTCCTCATAGCGATGCCGCTGCGCACCCGGCTGCTGGTCGGCCTGCTGGTGCTGGTGTTGCTGGGTCTGGGAGCCGTCGGCGGCGGCACCTACGTGGCGCTGCGCTCGTTTCTCTATGACCGGGTGGCCGAGCAGCTCAGCGCCGCGAGCCATCCGGTGCAGAAGGTTCTGTTTGCCCCGGATGCGGTGGTCGGGCAGGTCATCGACCAGCGGCGCTTGAGGGACCTCGCCCCACCGGACACGTTCGTCCAGATCCGCGACAGCTCAGGCGCCGTCCAGGTGACCGTCCCCGCGGGCACCAAGGCATCACCGCGTGCCGGCCCGGTGCTGTCGAGCACGCTGCGCCCACCGCCGGCTTCGGCGCGGGCGTCACCCGGCTCGCGAGCTGGTCCAAAGCCGCGACCGCCGACCCCACTGCAGTTCGATACGGGCGCGGTCAGCGGCGGCGGACGCTACCGCGTGCAGGTCACCGCGCTTCCCGACGGTCAGGGGGTGCTGATCGTCGGCGTGCCACTGGGACCGGTCAACCAGACGCTGGACCGGCTGCTGGCCATTGAAGCGGTGGCCGCCGGCGCAGTCCTGCTGTTCGTCGCCGCGGGGGCATTCTGGCTGCTGCGGGCCGGTCTGCGCCCTTTGGAGCGGATCTCACAGACCGCGGGGGGAATCGCCGCCGGCGCCCTGGACAGGCGGGTCTCACCCGCGGAGCCGAGCACTGAGGTTGGCCGCCTCGGGCTGGCTTTGAACGAGATGCTCGGACGCTTGGAGGAGGCGTTCACGCGTCGCGCCGAGTCAGAGGCCCGCCTGCGACGTTTCGTGGCCAGCGCCTCGCACGAGCTGCGCACCCCGCTGACCTCGATCCGTGGCTACGCGGAGATGTTTGACCGGGGCTTGCGTGACCGGCCGGATGATCTGGCCAAGGCGATGGCCCGAATCTCCGCGGAGGCGAGCCGCATGGGAGGTCTCGTCGATGACCTTTTGCTGCTCGCCCGCCTGGACGAGCGCAGACCCCCCGAGCGCCAGCCCGTTGACCTCGGCAAGCTCGCCGCCGAGGCGGTGGATGACGCGCGAGTCGCGGACACCGGCCGTTTGATCGAGCTGGACGGCGAGCCGGTGATGGTCGACGGCGACCCCGAGCAGCTCTCCCAGGTTGCCGCCAACCTGCTCACCAACGCGCGCCTGCACACTCCAGCGCAAACGCCGGTGCGAGTACGCGTGTATGCACGCGACCAGCACGCGGTCATGTCCGTCGCCGATCAGGGGCCGGGGATCGATCCCGGCGATGCCGCGCATGTCTTTGAGCGCTTCTACCGTGGCCGCCGCCCGGTTCGCCACGCCCACGGCGGGTCGGGGCTGGGCCTGTCGATCGTCGCCGCGATCGCCGATGCTCATGGCGGGCGCGTCACCGTCAACTCGATCCTCGGTCACGGAGCCGAGTTCGAGCTCACGCTGCCCCTGGCCGAACACCCGGCCGCGCCCCGCGCTGGGAGCGAAGGACAGCAGCAACTGTCGCCTCCAGCCAGGAGCTGACTGCGAACCCCTCGCCGGCCGCTGGTCCGCCTGGCGATTGGCGATCCGCCGCCTGAGAGACGCACCGTGGATTTGCAGCTGATTCCCAGCTGTTTGCCAGGTGCGCCAGCGACCATGAGAACACAGCAAGTCACCAACCGGGTGGCTTCTAGCAAAAGGAGACACCGATGCGACCAACGAACCCCCTGGGCCGCAAGTCCCGCCGCGCCGCCGCCGCAGCGCTGGGCATCGCGGCCGGCGCCACCGCGGTGGCTCAACTTCCGGCGCTGAGCCTCACCCAGGCGCTGGCCAGCTCGAGCCCGAAGAGCACCTCCAGTGCCACTCCTCGCTCTGCGACGGCCGCGACGGGTGCGCGCCGCCCCAGAGGGCCCGCGTCTGGAGCGCCTGGCCCCGGTCGGGGCGGGCCCAAGGGCCCGGGCAAGCACGGGCTGGACGGCAGCGTCAGCAACCTGCAGACCAGCAGCTTCACGCTCCTCGCGCGCGACGGCACCCGGCGCACGGTCACGTTGAGCTCGAGCACCACCTATCACCGTGGCCCGGCCACTACCGCGAGCCGCTCGTCGCTGGCCGACGGCGAGCACGTCAAGGTGCGCGCTAACGGAACACCGCCCGCCCCCGGCTCGAGCACGTCGGTGCAGGCCGCCGACGTCAACATCATCGCCCCGCACTTGGACGGGGTCATCAGCGCGATCGGCGGTTCGACGATCACGATCACCGACCCCGACGGCTTCACCCGCACGATCAAGACCTCCAGCAGCACCACCTACACCCACAACGGCCAGTCAAGCTCACGCAGTGCTCTGGCCAACGGACACAACGTCCACGCGGTCGGCAGCGTCGACTCCGACCACACCGACCTCGACGCCACCAGCGTCAACACCGGCACTCCGCCACCACCCCCAACCCCAACCTCAACCTCAACCCAGGGCAGCTAGCAGCCGGCCGGGCCAGCGCTCTGTCACCGGATGACGGCGGCAGGGCGCTCCGCGCCATTCGGCACCCACGCCGCCTCCCACGGGTCAGGACATCGACCTATCCGTTGAGGTGGGGCGGGCTCGTCCTGAAAGGACCGATGAAGCGCGAGCGATCTTTCAGCCGACCGTCAGACGTCCTGGGCACGATCGCTCGAGAAGCGAATGTCGGTGTGCGGCGTCAAAAAGGAGCATCAAAATGACAGGCAGGTTGATACCGACGATCTACATCGTGGTTGGCATCGCGATCGCCACGAGCTACGGGTTCCTGGTTCACGCTGATCGGTTGCGGCCGATCATCTCGGCGGTGTTGGCGGTCCTGTTCTGGCCGCTGGTGCTGGCCGGATTACAGCTCCATTTGCGCTGACCAATCGGGAAACGGTAGCCGCCAACGCTCACGTTCGTGCTGCCGCGTCTCGTCGGGCAGAGCGACTGCCCGGGAGCGGTAACCGGTCTCAGGCCGCCCGTTTCAGGCGTTGGGAGGGCTCCGAAGGCCGGCCCCCTGGGCTCGCCGGGCTACCGCCCGGTGGTGGGAGATCAGTTGCCGGTCGGCGTCGGCGCCGGGTTCTGGTCCGCTCGGCGCGCCGGGCGCGCAGCCACTCGAGATCGTGCTCCACTGCGGGGACGCGTGATTCTCGCTGGTCCTCTCGCCAGCGCTCACGCGAGCAACGCCACGATCCGGGCGACTATCAACAGTTACGGTCCGAAGATCGGACGCGACGAGGTGCGTGTGCTGCATGCCGTGACGGCCTACAAGAAGCACCACGCGGCGGCGCTGGTTCGCGCGCTGCGCCACGAGGTAATCGACCTGCGCTCGCTGCGGGGAAAGCTCATCCGTGAGTCGGCGTCCACGGCTAAGGGACGCAGGGGCAAGTCTGACGTGACCGAGGGCCTCGGTCTCATCGCTTCGGCTTATGCCGCCCTGGCGCGCGATGTGACGGCTGCTTCGAGGTCCAGGTCGGTGTCAAGGGCCAAGGTGCTCGCCGCGGTGGCGGCCGACAGGAAGGGTCGCGCAAAGCTCCGGGCCGGACTCAAGCTCCTGAGCTGACAGGAGCGCGGGTCGGAAAGTTGCTGCCTTCGCGGGCCGGCGTCGAATTCGCCTTCGGGATTCGATACTCTCCGACGTACCAGAGAAAGGAGGTGGTCCGAACTTGTCTGACAGTTTTTGCGGGACCCTGGAGGTGTCCGGCCGCTAGGTCGGAGGCTGACCCCGCTTAGCGGAGTCCACCCCGCGACACCGCCGTGGATGGGCGCCGGGAGTAGTCCCTCCGGTAGAAGCAACTCATTGCGGTCGATTTCAGCCGGTAGTTTGCGAAGGGCGCCGATGTCGAAGGCGCCCTCCGCGCTTTCTCCGGCCGTCCCGGATTGCCCTCGCCCCGTCGGGCTGCACCGTTCGAGCGGGTGTCGCCGCTGAGCGTCTACTCTGGGGCGATGTGTCGAAACATCCGCACCCTGCACAACTTCGAGCCACCGGCCACTCCGGACGAGGTGCAGGCTGCCGCGCTCCAGTACGTCCGCAAGATCAGCGGCTTCACCAAGCCCTCACGAGCCAACCAGCCCGCCTTTGACCACGCGGTCCAGGCCGTGGCGGCGGCTTCGCTGGAGCTGCTCGAAGGGCTGACGAGCGCCGCGCCGCCCAAGGACCGTGAGGTCGAAGCCGCCCGCGCCCGCGCCCGCGCCCAGGCCGCTCAGCGCTACGCCGCCTGACCATCCGGGCTGAGACGCCGCCGGCTGACACCTGTGACAGCGCCTTTGCCCGTCGGAGGCGCTTCAAGCCGCCAGGTAGGCCCGCCAGGCGGCCGGGATGCTCGGACTGGCCACCTGGATGAACACGTCCGGGCTCGGGGTCCTGGGCTGGCGGGACAGGTTCATTCCCGCTTGCCGGGGCAGCGAGTTGCCCTTGCGCCGGTTGCACGGAGCGCATGAGGCGACGATGTTGTCCCAGCTCGATGGTCCTCCCTTGGAGCGGGGCACGACGTGGTCGACGGTCAGGTTCGATCGCGCGCCGCAGTACTGGCAGGTCCAGTCGTCGCGCGCGAACACGGCTCGCCGGGTGATCTTGCGACGATGGGTGTCCCGGGGAATCCTCACGTAGCTGACCAGTCGGATCACCACGGGGCGTGCGATCGTCGTGCTGGCCGAGTGCAGCTTCCAATCGCCGCGCTCAACCACCTCGGCCTTCTCCTTGAGCAGCAGCACCACCGCCCGCCGCACCGTGCAGACGTTGATCGGCTCATAAGTCGCATTGAGCACGAGCACTCGGCCACCCTCTCGCCCGCGCCGCCGGTGCTCGGAAGGCGGCGCGGACCTCACTGGCTCTGGTGGTACGGAGGAGGCCATGGCTGTGCGCGCGCCAGTGTATCGAGGCCCGCCCGGCCGCCCGCCCGGCCGCCCGCCCGCCCGACCGCCCGACCGCCGCTGGCGGCGGCCAACTCCTCAGGCGGCCGGGAAAGACCCCAATATCCGCAGTACCTCGACGTGCTCGCGCAGGCCGGTGAGGCTCTCCGCCAGCGCCGGATCGGTGTCTCGGCCCTCGGAATCGACGAAGAACATGTAGCGCCCGAGACCCTGCTTCAGCGGGCGTGACTCGATCCGGCTCAGATTGACGCGGCGGGCAGCGAACTGCGATAAGCAGGCGACCAGCCATCCCGGTGCGTCTGAGCCCTGGCCCCAGAACACGATCGCCGTCTTCCACCGGCGGCCCCCCGACTCCGGACCGATCGGCCGGGCCCCGGCCGGCCCCAGCCAGACGAATCGCGTCTCGTTGTCGAGTCCGTCCTCGACTCCGGCGCGCAGCACCAAACCGCCATAGCGATCGGCGGCCAGGGGGTTGCCCAGCGCCGCCCACGGGCGCGGCTCCGCCGTTACGGTGCGGACGGCATCGGCCGTCGACGCGCCGGTGACCACGGTTGCGTTGGGCAGGCGCGTACGGATGAAGCGCGCGCACTGGCCGGTCGCCTGTGGGTGGGAGACCACGACCTCGATCTCCTCCAGCTCGAGCGGCCTCCCCGCGATCAGGCAGTGGCGGATCGGATGCACCACCTCTCCGAGAATCGCGACGGCATCGGTCTCCATCGCGAGCGCGTCCAGGGTGGCGTTGACCGAGCCCTCGAGCGAGTTCTCGATCGGCACCAGCGCCCGGTCGACCCCTCCGGAGTCGACCGCCATCACGGTGTCATAGATGGTCGGGAACGAGATCAGCTCCAGCTGAGTCCCTTCGGCGGTGGCGAGCAGGGCCTCGTGGGTGAACGTGCCCTCGGGCCCGAAGTAGCCGGCCCGCATCAAAGCCGCCGGCTAGACGGCCTCAGGCGCATCGCCGCCCTGGAGCGCGATCCGGACCG
>JAABUX010009530.1_pt1 | contig 10985 bp, 9 predicted proteins | sample 5561851 | NCBI WGS metagenome assembly JAABUX01 (sample SAMN10711883, study PRJNA513361) | rock metagenome | isolation source: Antarctica rocks | place: Antarctica: Victoria Land, Richard Nunatak red sandstone | collected 2016-01-03 | reverse complement strand
GCGAAGCGGAGCGGCAGGCAGGGCATGGCGATGTCTCTTGGCGGGAACGCGTCATCCTAACGCACCGCCCGCTTCGCCGCCCATCGCACCGTCAGGCCAGCCGGAAATGGCCAAAGCCGAGCTTAGGAAAGTACAAGATACTCCGTCCACGTGAGAACCCGGAAACTTCGCACCTCCGAAATGCCGTTGATATCAGGGTCGACTCGCCAGTCGATTTTCGGGTTCTCACGTGGACGGAGTAGAGATCTCATGAAGCGCCCTGATTAGAAAAATAGCGCAAACCTCAACCTCGTGGGGCGTTTCCTGACGAATTCCGGTGGCGGCTCAATGTTCTTGCTGCAAGCAGTAGGACATCGGTTTCGGCTCCCACCGGACGGGCTGCCGCGAACCACAGGGCCGCAATGGTCGAGATATAGAGGCCGACTCCGAAACCAGCCGCAATGATGATCCCGTATGCGAGCGACGCCGCGTCTCCTGACGTCGAAACCCAGCCCAGTCCTAAAGTGTAAAGACATCCGGCCATCACCATGGTGGCGACGAGCGGACGCCAGACACGTTGCCATAGATCGCTTAAACGCAAATCAAACCGACGCAATGTGACTGTGACGTAGATGGCATACTCGCACAGCATCGGAATGCCCGCTGCAAATACAGCACCGATGATGCCGATGCGGGGAACAAGAATTGCCAAAAACAGCACCCTTAGCGCCATCCCAGAGACGGTGATCGCAAATAAGGACCGCAGCATCGCATGGGCGCCAAACAGCACATAGCTGATTTGCCCAAAAACCGTAGTAGAACAAAATAGTGCCGCAACCTGGATGACCAAGATCGCTTCGAGCCATTTTGACCCGAACGCCACTCTTACCATTGGGTCGGCCAGCAGCGAGATCCCGATGGCGAGTGGAAAGGTGAGCAGTGCGACGACTGCGACGACCCGCAAATAGGTTTGTCCAGAGTCCTCACCAGCATGCCGCGCCGCGGCAAAACCGGAGAAGCAGGCTCGTCCCAATGGCGCCACCAGTTCGGACGTCGGCAAATCGGCGATCTCGGTGCCGATGCTATAAATCCCGACCTGCGTCGCATCGAGCGACCAGCCGATCAGGAACCCGTCGGCGCGGTCGCGGACCAGAGTGGCAATGCTTAGCGCCCACGTCCAGATCGAAAACCCGGCCAAATGCCGCCAAGCCCGCAAAGTCAGGCGTGGCCGATAAGGGTGCATGACGTAGCTCAATATGACGGTCAAACTTCGCCCGGTCAAAATGCCCGCGATGAGTGCCCAATAGCTCCGGGCCAACAAGGCAACGACGACTGTCATCAACACGCCAGCAAGGCGTGGCACGATCAACAGGCGGAATTCTCGATGAAAGGAAAGCGTGCGCCGAAAATCCACGATTCCAATGTTGGTCAAGCCAGTGGCGACCGTGCCCAGGGCCAGCGATAGAAGCACATCCGCAAGTCTTGGCTCTCGAAAGAAGGCGGCCGTCGGCAAAGCAGCCATCGCCAACATCGTCCCTGTCAGAACTGAACGGATTAGGTTCAAAGTAAAGGCAGTATCGTATAGTTCGCGGTCAGGCGCCCTCTCGCGCACCAGGGCGTCCTCGATACCGAGTGCAGACATCGCATCCAGCGACACAACAAAGCTGCTACCTAGGGCAACTAAACCGAAATCCGACGGCATTAGAAGTCTGGTCAGGATCAGCGTGTTGAGCAGGCCTAACAGGCGGGTCGCCATGCGCCAACCGACGGTCCAACCTGCCCCGGTCGCTGTGCGCCTGAGAACGTTTGTCGCTGTCTCCAACTCAGGGGACGTGGGAGAAGCCGCCATCGAATCGGTAATCCGTCTCATTCCATCCGTTGTGCGACTATGGAATTTCCATTACCACATGTGAGTGATCTCTGCTAGGAAGACAGGGGCGAGGCCGTTCTAGAGACCGACCTGAACGAAAACGGGATCGATCTGTAGCAGAGACCATCGAGATGACAGAACGATACGGCGTAATATTTTCTATGAAAACGTAACGTTGCACTAGCCGGCTTTGCTCGATCGCGATGGTTCCGTTCGGCCTATCCGACGATGGCAACCTTGGCGACCACCGGGTTGTGACAGCCAACCATCACGGGCGACATATTATTCAAGTTGCAGCCGCACCGCTGGATACACTCGATCTGCCCATCACCGGTCAACTCGCAATCAAAATTGACGCTCAAGGCGCAGAGCCAGCAATAATTTTGGGTGGATTAGAGACATTTGCGAAGGCTAGCTTCATTGTTTTATAGTTCTGCCCATATATGATTGACCAACTCGGCGGCGATCCTGCTATAGTGTTCAACTACGTGGCGAGCTTTGAGAGGGTCGCGTTGATGGAAGGCGAGGGCGAAGGAGAGCTAACCTTCGGTTCTTCTGGAACGGGCTGCGCGACGCTGCGGCGGGTTTTTGAGGAGAGCCGCTTTGATCAAGACACATACCTGGATGTTTACGCTTACCGCAACGTCCAACCGGCGCCACGCCCGATTGACGCAACGATGATGTTACGTAACGAAACACTCCAGGACCCGCCGGATCCTCACTGCAAATTGGGACAAGGCGCTGCGCCGATGCCGACTGGCTTGTAAACCAAGTTTTGAAACTCCATTCAGATAAATCAACCGAGAGGTTTTCCCACCAGTGATGGTCAACCGAGAAAGAGTACGGATAGACAGCTTGCTTTATGCGGTTTAGCACAGATTTATAGGACTGAGTGGGTAGGACGGTGCTGGACGCCGCGTCCAGCGTTCTGCAGACGGTAGGGATCAACGATGCCGCACGCTTCGAGCCTCAGCCTGAACGTCCTGCGCCCCGGAAAGGGCGATGAAGGAAAGGCCGCCGCTGACCGGGAAGCGGACCGCCGCATGGCTGCCGATTCGCGCCCCGACGAGGATGCGTCGCCAGCCCTGCCGCCGCTGTCCGAGGATCGCGTTTCGGCCAACCGGCGGGAGCTGGAGCGCGATCTGCGGGAAGCGTTGAACGCCGGGCAACTCCATCTGCATTGGCAGCCCATCGTCAATTGCCTGACCGGCTTGCTGCAGCGGTTCGAGGCGCTGGTCCGGTGGGACCGCCCGGGCTGCGGCAAGGTGTCGCCCGGCACCTTCGTGCCGATCGCGGAGGCGCTCGGCCTTTACAAGCAGCTTGACACTTGGGTGCTTCGAGCCGCCTGCGCCGAGGCGCAGCGCTGGCCGCAGGCGTTTCGTGCCGCGGTCAACGTGTCGGCCTATTGGTTCGAAGGCGAGGACCTGTCGCACGTCGTGGAGGCCGCGCTGCACGAAACCGGCCTCAATCCCAGCCAGCTGGAGATCGAGGTCACGGAGCGCGTGTTCATCGACAACGCGGGCAACGCCCAGCGGGAGCTCGCGCAACTCAAGGCCCTGGGCGTCGGCCTCTCGCTGGACGACTTCGGCACCGGCTACTCGTCCATGAGCTATCTGCGGACAATCCCGTTCGACAAGCTGAAGCTCGACCGCCTGTTCATCGAGAACCTGGGCACCTGCCGGCGCACCGAGGTGATCACCCGCGCCGTGCTGCAATTGGGCGCCGGGCTGGACATGGCGGTTTGCGCCGAGGGCGTCGCGCATCAGACGCAGCTCGAAATCCTTCAAGCGTATTGCTGCGACGAGGTCCAGGGATACCTGATCGGGCGGCCCGGGCCGCTCACCCCCGAACGGTTTGCCCTGCATACAAGGCTGGATCGAAGCTCGCTGTTCATGGGGCCTGAACTGCTGGAGACCGATGCCAGAAGCCTGACTTAAGCCTAGCCGCTGAAAAAGGTGTAGGCCGCGCTGTAATCGACCCGTGTTTCGGCCCCGGAATGCGCTGCGTCGCAGCCGCCGGCGGGAGCGGCGCCCCCCACCGTCGCGCTGCGCACGATGTAGGTCACGGCGGAGAACAGGCCCGCTCCGTTATTCGCCTTGGCCTTCAGCACGAGCCAGGGAATGGCCTCCGCCTGCGTCGCCTCGTTCGCAACCAGCACCTCGCCTGTCACGGTGCTGCCGTCCTCAGCCTGCCAGCTCGGTCCGGCGAAGTGATGGCCGATCCTGCGCCCGGCGGCGTCGGTCAAGACGGCGTCGGGGGCCTTGAGCCGCCAGGCGAAGGCCGTTCCCGCTGGCGCGCACTCATAGACCTGAACGCCCTTGCCGAGCAGCACGATCACTGCCGGAGCGGCCGCTTGCGCCGGCAGGGCGCCGGTGGTCGCGAAAAGGCCAAGAAGCACCATCCGTCGCATCAAGCGTTCCCCTTCGTACAGTCGCGCGCGACCAATGGCCGCACGTCGTCAAAACTCACGGCGCCGCCGGCTATCCAAACCCCTCGAACTGACAAATCGTTGTTCAGGAGAACCATGTCCGCCGCGAACCCTGGCGCGATCCGGCCGCGGGTCGCATCAAGCCGCAGGAACTGCGCCGGGTAAAGGCTCGCCATCCGCAGCGCCTCCGCGAGCGGCTGATGCAAGTGCTCGACGGCGAAGCGGACTGCCCCGTCCATCGTGAGGTCCGACCCCGCCAGCGTGCCGTCCGCCAGCGTCAACCGTCCATCGTGCCGCGTCACCACCCGGCCGCCCAGCATGAACGTGTCGCCGCCCGACCCGGCGGGCGGCATCGCGTCGCTGACCAGGAACAGCCGCGCCGGCCCCTGCTTGGCCCGCAGCGCCACGCGCAGCGCCGCCGGGTGGACGTGGTGGCCGTCGGCGATCAGCCCGGCCCATAGCCCGCCATGGTCCAACGCGGCGCCGACCAGGCCGGGTGCGCGGTGCCCAAGCGGCGACATGGCGTTGAACAGGTGGGTGACGCCCCGCGCCCCGGCTTCGGCTGCCGCCGTCGCGGCTTCGTAAGACGCGTCGCTGTGCCCGAGGCTGACAATGACGCCACCCTCCGACAGCCGCCTGATCTGCTGCGGCGAGACCGCCTCGGCCGCGACGGTGAGCAGCACGGTGCGAAGGCCTGTGCCGAGCAGCGCCTCGACGTCCGCATCCGCCATCGGGCGGATCAGGCCGGGATCGTGCGCGCCCTTCCGCGCCGGCGCCAGGAACGGGCCTTCAAGGTGGATGCCGAGAATGCCCGGCGTCCCCGCCGCAACCGCCGCGCGGACCGCCGCCACCGCCTCCGCCCGGCGGTCCCCGCGGTCGGTGATGAAAGTGGGCAGCAGTCCGGTCGTCCCATGCCGCGCATGTGCCCGGGCGATGGCCGCCACCCCTTCGGCGGTCCGCGTTTCGTTGAACAGCACCCCGCCGCCGCCGTTCACCTGGGCGTCGATGAAGCCGGGCGCCAGGGTTCCGCCGCCGAGGTCGTGCCGGGCACATCCGGCCGGCACGTCGGCCACCGGGCGCACGTCGAGGACCCGGCCGCTGTCAACCAGGGCCGCGTGGCCGTCGAGGAACTGCTTGCCGGTGAAGATGCGCGCGCCGCAAAGCGCCTGGAGGGCCATCAGACCGTCTCCGTCACCTTGCGCAAATGGGAGGGACGGTCGGGATCATGCCCGCGCGCCCGGGACAGCGACTCGGCGAAGGCATAGAAGGACAGCAGCATGGTGAGCGGATCGAGCGCCGGATGCCCGGCCGCCGCGGCGCCCAGGTGGTCGGGCTGGCCCAAGTCCTCCACTGAGACCTCGAACACCCGGCCGCCTAAGGCCCGCAATCGGCCGATGCTGTCCGCCATCGCGTCCCGGGACGGGTCGGCCTGGCGGAACGCGATCACCGGGAAGCCGTCTTCGAGGAGCTGCAGCGGCCCGTGCATCACCTCGGCGCCGGAGAACGCCTCGGCGTGCAGCACGCAGGTTTCCTTGAGCTTCAACGCCGCCTCCGCCGCGATGGGCAAGGCGGGTCCGCGGCCCAGCACGTAGGCGGACTGCGCCGCTTCGAACGGCGGCAGCGCCGCGTCCCAGCCGTGGCCGAGCGTCGCCGCCAGCGCCTCCGGCAGGCGCGCGACGGCGTGCCGCAGCGCCGGGTCGTCCCGCCACTCGGCGACAAGCGCCGCGAGGGCGGCGGCGGAAGCGATGCAGCTTTTGGTCGCGGCGACGCTGGTTTCCCGGCCCGCATGGAGGGGAATGACCGCATCCGCCGTCCGTGCCAGCGGCGAATCGTCCTGGTTGACCACTGCGATGGAGAACGCCCCGGCTTCCCGCGCCGCAGCCTGCAAGGCGACGATGTCCGGGCTTTGGCCGGATTGCGAAACGGAAACCACCACGGCGCCCCGGAGCCGCAAAGGCGCCTTGTACAACGACGCGACGGATGGCCCGATGGAGGCAACAGGCACGCCGATGAGGATTTCGGTCAGGTACTTGAAATAGGCTGTCGCGTTGTCCGAAGATCCCCGCGCGCAGGTGACGATCACGCCGGGGTCCAGCGTCCGCAGCCGAGCGCCGAGGTCCCGAAGCGTGCCCGCCTCCCGCGCCACAAGCCGCGCAACCGCGTCCGGCGTTTCGCGGATTTCCGCCGCCATGTGGGTTTCGGCTCCGTCCAGCATCCATCCTGCCCCTTGTTGAGGTCCGCGGCCGGATCATAGGCGCTCCGGCACCCTCGGCAAAGCGCGGGCGGCGGAAGGCCGCGGCTGGCGCAAGGCGCGGCACCATGGCAATCTCGTGAAAACCCATCTCGTCGGTTCGCCCGACGCGCTCCAAAGCCCTTGCATCGCGGGTTCATCGCCGCGACGGAGAACACAACATGAAGACAATCAGAGCCGCCGCCGCCTGCCTCCTGTCCGGGACGGCGCTCATCGTGGCGGCCCCGGCCTTTGCCGCCGACACGACGCTCACCATCGAGAGTTGGCGCAACGACGACCTGCCGACCTGGCAGGAGAAGATCATCCCGGCCTTCGAGAAGAGCCACCCCGGCATCAAGCTCAACTTCCAGCCGACCGCGCCCAAGGAGTACAACGCCGCGCTGAACTCCAAGCTCGACGCCGGCACCGCGGGCGACATCATCGCCTGCCGCCCGTTCGATGCCTCGCTGGAATTGTTCAAGAAGAACCAGTTGACGAGCGTGAACGCCGTGCCCGGCATGGACCACTTCAACACGGTGGCCAAGGCCGGATGGTCCACCGACGACGGCAAGACCGCCTACTGCGTGCCGGCCGCCGCGGTGCTGCACGGCTTCATCTACAACCAGGACGCCTTCGCCAAGGTCGGCATCACGCAGCCGCCCAAGACGTCCGACGAGTTCTTCGCCGACCTCGACAAGCTCAAGAAGGACGGCACCTACGTGCCGCTCGCCATGGGCACGCCGGACCAGTGGGAGGCGGCGACCATGGGCTACCAGAACATCGGCCCCAACTACTGGCACGGCGAGGACGGCCGCCGTGCGCTGATCGAAGGCAAGACGAAGCTGACCGACCCGGCCTGGGTCGCGCCGTTCCGGGAGCTTGCCAAGTGGGGGCCGTATTTGGGCGACGGCTACCAAGCACAGTCCTATCCGGACAGCCAGAACCTGTTCACCCTCGGCCGCGCCGCGATCTACCCGGCCGGCTCCTGGGAGATCGCGCAGTTCGAGAGCCAGGCGCAGTTCAAGCTGGGCGTGTTCCCGCCGCCGGTGCCGAAGGCGGGCGACCCCTGCTACGTGTCCGACCACCCCGACATCGCCTTCGGCATGAACGCCCGGAGCAAGAACGCCGACGCCGCCAAGACATTCCTGGCCTGGGTGGCGTCGCCCGACTTCGCCAAGGTGTATTCGGATTCGCTGCCGGGCTTCTACTCCATGCAGACCCAGTCGGCGCCGGTGACGGACCCGCTGGCCGAGCAGTTCCTGTCGTTCCGCGCGACCTGCAAATCGACCATGCGCTCGACTTACCAGATGCTGTCCCGCGGCACGCCCAACCTGGAAAACGAGCTTTGGGTCGCGTCGGCCAACGTGATCAACGGCACCGAAACGCCGGAACAGGCCGGGCAGTCGCTGCAAAAGGGCCTGGATAGCTGGTACAAGCCGGCGGCGAAGTAGCCGCATTACCGGCAGGGGCGAGGCCCGCGGTGGACCGGATCGAGAAGCTCGCGACCGACGTGCCCCTGCTGCCCGCGGCAGCAGCGGGCCAGGCGGCGCCGGTCCGCACCCGGCGCTGGCACGTCGCCGTGTTCCTGGCGCCGGCCCTGCTGGTCTATACCGCCCTCATGGTCGTGCCGCTGGCCGACACGCTGCGGCTGTCCCTGTTCCGCAGCGTCGAGCACGCGCCGGTCTTCGTGGGCCTCGACAACTTCCGCGTGCTGTTCGGCGACGCGCGTTGGTCCGAGCACTTCTGGGCGGCGCTCGGCCACAACTTCTACTTCTTCGCCTTCCACATCCTGCTGCAGAACCCGATCGGCATCGCGCTCGCGGCGTTCCTGTCCCTGCCCCGGCTCCGTGGCCAGGCGTTCTACCGCACGGCGTTCTTCCTGCCGACCATGCTGTCCTTCGTGGTCGTCGGCTTCACCTGGAAGCTGATCCTCAGCCCGCTTTGGGGCGTGGCGCCCACGCTGCTGGGCAGCATCGGGCTGCGCGGCTGGTTCCACCCCTGGCTCGGGCAGGAGGCGACCGCGCTCACGACGCTCGCCCTGATCTCCGTTTGGCAATACGTCGGCATCCCCATGATGCTGATCTACGCCGCGATGCTCGCCATCCCGGGCGAGTTGATCGAGGCCGCGGAACTCGACGGGATCACCGGCTTCGCGCAATTCCGGAAGATCAAGCTGCCGCTGATCTGGCCCACCATCGGCATCTGCTCGATCCTGACCTTCGTCGGCAACTTCAACGCCTTCGATCTTATCTACACCGTGAGCGGCGCGAACGCCGGGCCGAACTTCGCGACCGACATCCTCGGCACCTTCCTGTTCCGCACCTTCTTCGGCAACCAGTTGCAGCTCGGCGATCCCAACATGGGCGCCACCATCGCGACGATGATGTTCCTGATCATCCTCGTCGGCGTCTCGGCCTACCTGTTCGGCATCCAGGCGCGGATGCGGCGCTACGCGCTGTGAGCGGCGCCGTGTCCCCTGCCCGTCCGTGGCCGCTGCGCCGGGCGGCGGTGCACCTCGTGCTGATGCTCTACACGGCACTGTGCCTCGGGCCGGTGCTGCTCGTGCTGGTCAACTCCTTCAAGTCGCGGGCCAGCATCTTCGGGGCGCCCCTGAGCCTGCCGGGGCCGGCGACCTTCGACCTGATCGGCTACAGGACGGTGCTGGGCCAGGGCGCCTTCCTGCGCTACTTCGCGAACAGCCTGATCGTGACGGTCGGCTCGCTCGCGGCGGTGCTGCTGTTCGGCGCCATGGCGGCGTTCGCGCTCAGCGAGTACCGCTTCTGGGCGAACCGCCTGCTCGGCCTGTTCCTGTCGCTCGGCATCATGGTGCCGATCCGGCTGGGCACGGTGGCGATCCTCAACCTGATGGTCGCGGCCCGCCTGGTGAACACGCACTTGGCGCTGATCCTGATCTACACGGCGCAGGGCCTGCCCATCGCCGTGTTCATCCTGAGCGAGTTCATGCAGGGCGTGTCGAAGGACCTGAAGGATGCCGGGCGCATCGACGGCCTGTCGGAGTACACGATCTTCTTCCGCCTCGTCCTGCCGCTGGTCCGCCCGGCGATTGCGACCGTCGCCGTGTTCACCATGATCCCGATCTGGAACGACCTGTGGTTCCCGCTGATCGTGGCGCCGGGCGAGGCGACCAAGACGGTGACGCTCGGCGCCCAGGTGTTCATCGGCCAGTTCGTGACCAACTGGAACGCCGTGTTGGCCGCGCTGACGCTGGCCGTGCTGCCGGTGCTGGTGCTTTACCTGCTGTTTTCCCGCCAACTGATCCGCGGCATCACGGCGGGGGCGGTGAAATGAGCCCGTTGCGTGTTCTGGTCGTGGGTCTCGGGCAGATGGGCCTAAGCCACGCGCTCGCCTATCACCGCAACCCCGGCTTCGAGATCGTGGGCCTGGTCAACCGCTCGCCCGTGTCCCTGCCGGACGAACTGCGGCGCTATCCCGTCCTGCCCGGCTTCGACGCCGGACTGGCGCTCAGGCCCGGCCTCGTCTCGGTGAACACCTATACCGACAGCCACGCTGCCTACGCCATCGCCGCCATGGAGGCCGGCGCGCACGTCTTCGTGGAGAAGCCGCTCGCCCCCACAGTGGCGGAGGCCGAGCGCGTCGTGGTCGTGGCCCGGCAGACCGGCCGCAAGCTCATGGTCGGCTACATCCTGCGCCACCACCCGAGCTGGATCGAGTTCATCCGCCAGGCCCGGCGGCTCGGCCCGCCTTTCGTCATGCGTATGAACCTGAACCAGCAATCTGCCGGCGCCGCCTGGGCGATCCACAAGCGCCTCCTGGACAGCACCAGCCCGGTCGTCGATTGCGGCGTGCACTACCTCGACGCGATGCTGCAGATCACCGACAGCCGGCCCGTGCAGGTGCGCGGCATGGGGGTGCGGCTGTCCCCCGAAATCGCCGAGACCCAGGTGAACTATGGGCACCTGCAAGTCCTGTTCGAGGACGGCTCGGTCGGTTGGTACGAGGCCGGGTGGGGTCCGATGATCTCGGAGACGGCGTATTTCGTGAAGGACGTGATGGGGCCGAAAGGCTCGGTGTCCATCGTCATGGAGGATGCTGCGGCGTCCTCGGACATCGGCACGCACACCCGGACCGTGCGCATCCGCCTGCACGGTGCGAAGACTGGGCCGGACGGCGGCTTCCTCGTCCCGGACGAACTCCTGTCCATGGCTGACGAACCCGGCCACCAGGCGCTGTGCGAGCGCGAGCAGGCCTTCATGCTCGACGCGATCCGGGAGGACCGCGACCTCGGCCGCCACATGCAGGATGCTGTCCGCTCGCTCGGCGTGGTGCTCGCGGCGGACCGTTCCATGCGCGAGCGCCGCGCGATTGACCTTTAGAGGCGGTTTCCACAACTACCTTGAGTTGAATTAGCCTGGCTTCTACTTGGCCGTGCCGATGCCCATCTCTGGGGTTTGCAGAGATGAGGACGACTTTGGACACCAGGATTTTGGACCTGATCG
>JAABUX010009529.1_pt1 | contig 10985 bp, 7 predicted proteins | sample 5561851 | NCBI WGS metagenome assembly JAABUX01 (sample SAMN10711883, study PRJNA513361) | rock metagenome | isolation source: Antarctica rocks | place: Antarctica: Victoria Land, Richard Nunatak red sandstone | collected 2016-01-03 | reverse complement strand
ATTGTTCAATCTGGTATGATGAGTTGCCTAGAAACCAGTATCAGCGCCATTCTAGGCAAACTGCTTTTTGCATAGTAGACAAACTTGCCATGCCATCAAAAACTGTCTATGTTCGGGAGTATACAGTGCGAGCACATCAGAGGATAATCCAAAGCCATAAATTCCGCTTTATCTGCAAGGGTTGCGATCAACCCACAGAACGGGAGTCGTTCGGCACGCGACCACTCTACTGCGAGACTTGCCGCCCGCCCAAGTCCCAAACCAAGAGCCAGACGAAGCAGCACAAAAAACTACCCAGGCCAGTTTTGGTCTTGGGGTCTGATGATGCCAGCTGATGAGTCGCGATGCCGAACCTGCTGGTACTCTAATCTTTGCTGCATCCTACCGCAAAGATTGTATGTAATGCGAGGTAAGGTCGTCGAAGAGCTTGTTGGCCTCGTAATTTTCACCACTTTTCGCTTGTCATATCCAGGGGACAAAGCGTTCATCAGTTGGTTTTGGGACTGAATAAGGCAACGCTGGTTGGTGGGTCGCTACTCAACGCTTTAGCCCATATTCCCGAAACCCCAAATCTTTTTCGGATTTGCAATCTCCTCTGAAGACTCGAGTGGGGGTTGCAATGAAGTTATCTAAAGAAGTCTGCGCCGTCAACGAATATCTTTCACTGCGCACTAATAACCCCAAAACACGGCGCAGACTTCTTTAGACCACTTTTCTCTCGGGGCTAGTAACACTAGCCTTAATGACCCAAAAACCAGGGATAGGATTCGAGGCGTAGAGACTACTGTATTAGTTTCTGCGAAAAATAATCAATTCAATTTGGATGCCAAGCTTTTGAGCACAAAATACCTTGAGAGCATCAATCTGCTCTTGAGTGACTATTCCGCGTCTACTACAAACCGCTCTCAAATAGACCTCATTTATTTCTTTGGTGCCAGGCATACTTTTATAAACTGAATACTGCTCCTCAGTGTAAAAGCGCCTTCCTGTCGGGGTTCGATAAGCTATTAATTTTCCCTCCTTGTCCCACCTTTCTAATGTTTTTGTTGAGACGCCGGTTAAGTTAGAAAACTGACCAATGCTGTACATAGTCACACGGTAAAGAGCACTACTGAATAAATATTGCGATCGCAGTCAGTCAAGAGGCAGGGGAGCAGGGGGCAGGGAGCAGGGGGGAAACCCCGTACTTAAAAGCAGGGGCTTGAAATAATGACACCTTGTGTGTCGTACTACGTATCTCGACACAAATTTTTCTTTCTTTTCCATGGATAAATCCAGGGGCTTGAAACCATGTGGCAGGGGAGTTAATAAACTCTTTTCCCCCTGCTCCCTGCTCCCTGCTCCCCTGCCTCTTCTGGTTACGGCTAATTTGAAAAACAGAAGATTTATGAGTTTATCTTCTGATTATATTAATTTTCTTTACAACTTGGGGGGATTTGGGGGTGTTTGACAGTGTTTGTCCCCTTTTGTCAGTGTTAATGAAAATTGAGGACGAGTATGCATACTATTATTCATGCTTTAGACTGAAGATGAGACAAATGAATTGTGAAAAGATGCTCTCACATCAGAAAACGGACTAGTGCAAAGAGATCAGACGAACGAGTTAACGATAGTTGTGCTGTGAAAACTTTTCGGTGTTGCAATGGTTATCCAGAATACAAAATGCTATTTTTGAAGCTGAAAAAAAGCAGATTAGAGCTACAAATTTGTAGCAGTACTTTTTCATAGAGACGTTAAGTCGCAGAATTTCTGGGTTTGTTGTAAGCCTTCAATCTTCTGTCTATTCAAGCGCTAAAGTACCAGTCACCTGACTGGTACTAATCAGAAAGTTTTGATTTCAAATATTAAGAGTACCCCCATGTATACCACGCCCAAAAAGCAGAATAGTTTTCTAATTACTTCAACCAGAGTTCACTTAACTCGGTTTGATAAATAGTGGGCTAGCTTGCTGCCTCCTGCGGTGAAGAAAGTGCTTCCGCCCTGGCAACTGTCATCTGTGTTAGTGACACTGATAGCCTTTTATGGAGATGATCAAGTCTTCAGTACAATGATCGTGTTGTTCTGGGCATCAATATCTTTTAGCTGGTTGTTCAGTCAACTTAGGCGTTACATTGGGCATTACACCTGGATGATTCCTGGGTACCATGTAGGATTATCTTTTTTGATTTTGACCCCAGTTTTGGCTCAGGCTGTGCCTGTAGGAGCGGCCTGCAATACAACTGGCCTATTTTCAGCGGTGACGAATTTTGTCAATCAATTATTCTCAACGGTGACGTTTGGGGGAGTTGGAGGAGGCACACTCAGCGGATTGATTTGTCAGGTCGTGGGCTTTCTGACCATTAGCCTGTTGCTCGGTTTCTTGGGCGTAATCGGGTATGTTGGTTTCCAGATTGGCTACCAAAGACAGCCGGTATCGACGGTGCTTGATCCTTTGATGGGCTTCCTGGTGTTTGCAGGTGGTGCAACGGTGATCATCGGTGTGATGGTGGGGACAGGCGGCGGCGGTACTACCACCGCGTTATTGGGATGAGGGAGCAAGATTTGAGTGACGGGCGTGTCAATGGAATGATTGGCACGGCCCTAGGGTTAGGGTTCATTGCTCCGAAGCAATTCCTTTACTTTGCAGCGATATTTTTCTTCTGCATCCCTTTTATTTTAAAAAACCCTACCCAAGGCTTGTTGATCTTTGCTTGCATCTATGGCCCGTTTTGGATTCTCACGGGGAATGATCCGACAAAATTCTTCGAGCGGATGAATAAGCCGAAAAAATATATAGCTGAAGAACCGACTGTAGATTTCAATTCGGCGGGAATTCCGATCCCTGTGCAACCAAAACGAATGTTCTCAACATATCGGGTCAAAGGGAAACGTAGAAAATATCATCACATTGAGCGAAAATTTCATTTGCTCACCTATGGTCAAATAGAACTCGACGGTAAGCAGGTAGGTTTATACCTGCTGCGCAGGGGTGCCCAGCTAATGTTTATCTTCGGCTGGGAGGTAAGTGGTCATGACCCGTCGATGACGGCACAACAATCAATCTCCATTCTGTCTGCTGCTAATGATGCTACGAGCACGATTCCGGCTGATATCGATCTTAAGTGCTACGAGGATATCAACAGCTCATGCGAAGACTATCTACGGATGCAGGCAGCGCTATTGCGCTCTAAAAAACACGATGTTCTGAGTATTGAGCTGATTAAGTCTCGGGCCAGACGGGCAAAACAGTTGAGCCTCGAAGGACGATTGCTGGAGAACAGGTTGGTTTACTTCGCTAAATACCGGGTGCCTTTGGGAGGAGACTATGCTGTGACCCAGACCTGGCTCGATGACTTGCTCTCAAAAACCCAGCCAATAGTAGGAGCATTTAAAGGAAAGAGCTTCGAGTCGCAAGCAGCATGGGAAAAAGTGATTGACTATGCCTATCGTTATGCTTATCGCAAGGTCAATACTCTCCTGTCTTCTAATACTGGTTTTGGGATGCGGCTGCGCACGCTAACGGTGCATGATTTATGGCATCGGGATTATCTTGAACTGCATCAGCCGCCAGTACCAGAAATACCGCAGTACATCGTTTATAACCACTTAGGTCTACAGCAACCTGTAATTAACGAAGGGACTCATGCGCTCGGAACTTTGTTCGAACCGCAAGCGGGTATCCCCGCCGAACCCCGGTTTGATCGCCATTGGGTTCACCTCCCAATTAAAGGGCAGTTTGCGGCATTTGTCCGCATTGGGCAAGTCCGTAGTTTCCCGAAAGACAAAGGAATAGTAGCGCGAGGCTATTTGCGCTATATCTACAATATCCTAGCAGGGACAAATCAACCGATTTACAACTGCCGAGTCGTGACCGAATTGACCCCAGACCGCTCTGGGTTTGAGATGCTTCAGTTAGACCGAATTATCTCAAACTCAGTTAAGCGAGAAGCATTGGCAGCTAAAAAACAAACAGTTGACGTAGTTGCTACGCGGCGGCGGGAGCAGGCCGTAGAAGCACGGGATCTGTTAGAAGACAACAACATTCCTTACTGGTGCAGCGTGGGAATTTGGCTGTATCGGGACTCACTAGACAAGCTTAACCAAGCTACGAGTGATTTGATTCAACGCATACCAGCAGCTGCAGTAGAGCGGGTGGCAAATAATACTGAGCAGATCTGGTTTCAAACCTGGCCGTTCGAGTGGGAGGCGTTTCTGACCAAGCCGAACCACCGCCGTCAGAAATACATGGGGTTCCAAGCACTACCAATGGTGCCAATGATTAAGGTCCTCTCCGCCGATAAACAAGGGATGATGTTCGTCACCCGCGAACTGAACTCGCCACTGTATATTGATATTGCTAATCGCAAAAATCACACTGCCATCATTGCTAAAACCGGGGTGGGAAAGTCAATTGTGATGTTCGAGATGATTCTTGAATATTTACTCTATGGGTATCTCGCCGTCATCTTCGATTTTCCCCGACCAGATGGCACCTCCACCTATACCGTCTTGCTACCAATCCTTCAAAGACTAGGAGTGAGAGCTGCCTATCATAATGTGCGTGAAAGCGTGATGAACATTATTGAGTGGCCGGATCTGCGTCAAGTTAAAAGTAAAAAGGATTATGAAAGAAGGTGGCAGCAAGCATTTCAAAATCATGTGCGGCTACTGTGCGCGATTGTGCTGGGTACGACCAGCAACCCCGACCGGGAACTGTTGGTCAACTCATTGCTGACACAATGCTATGCTGACTTCCTCGCTGAGGATACAATAAAAAATAGATATTCAGCAGCAATTGAGGGTGGTTTTGGCTCAATTGCCTACCAAAACATGCCGATCCTAGAAACCTTCGTGGATTATGCAGAGTCCTGGTTTAGCAAGTACGTCCAGCACAAGAAAGAAACAATCTCCATCCTAGTTAACGATACGGTTGACATCATCGTCACTCAATTGCGGGGGGTACTCCGAACATCTTTAGGTGCATCAATCAATGGCATCAGCTCTTTTGATACAAACGTTCAAGTCCTTGTAGTTGGCCTAACTGATGTATCTGAAAACCTAGATTCATTGATTTATGCGATGTCAGGATTGAATGTGCTGATGCGGCAGTCACTATCAGCAAAGCGGTCACTACTGGCGACAGACGAAGGGACAATCCTATACAAGTTTCCTTTCTACGCTAGGGAAACCGGCATCATCCCGGTGCATGGCCGTAAGTGGGGATGCAATTTCTTGGTCGCAGCTCAAGAAATTCAAACAATCCTAAAGTCGTGTTCTGGGAATGAAATATTTAAGAATCTGGATAACATATTCTGCGGACATATCGAGGATTCAGCAATTCCAGAAATGCTGGAGTTAAATTTCCGGGAGGAGCTGCTGCGTCCCTACACCAGTGAGGCATTTAAGCCCAGCCCTGAGTTATTGCACTCCTACTGGTATCTAAAGCGAGGGAGCCAGCATCTAGAAGTGACTCACCCAGCCAGTGAATTGACTCTAGGTTTGGGGGCAACAGACCCAGACGAAAATGCTGCAAGAAAGCGAGTCATATCACTCCATCCAGGAGATGAAATTGCCGGAATCAAGCACTTTGCTAAGCTCTATGTCCAGGCTAAAAGCCAAGGTTTATCCATGGACTCAATTTTCCCCGAGGTATCTATAAATGAAGAAGAAGAAAAAGCTGCGTAAAATTATCCTGATCGGGAGTATCTTAGCGGCAGTTGCTCTGCCTGCCTCCGTCTATGCTGCCCTTGAACCAATTGATTTAGGGACAGCCACGGGTGAACAGATCCCACCTGTAACACCCATAACTGCTCAGAATAGCGCACCTGTTCCGGTCAAGGAACCGGGAGCGCTCCAGATTCCTGCCATTGTCAGTGCCTCCCAGCAGATCTTCCGTAGCATCAATACAGGGGATATTGGTGGAGGCATTAGACAGATCTTAGGGATTTTAGGTCAAATGGGTCTAGTAGACCCAGCTACTGATGCAGCTACTGTTGCCACAGATGCTTCAAATCCAGGTGGTAGCAGTAGTGGGAATCCTTATGCCAATCCCCAGACCCCAGAACAAGTTTACAATTTGCAACGGCATACAGATGTTGTTCGCTCTGAAGATGGGCAAAAGCTTTCTCAAGTCGTGTTTGGACCACAAGGTCAAGAAGCTGCGTCTGTGCAGCTCCAAGCTATTCAGGATGCTCAACAGGTTTCTCTATCCGGGCAACAGGGGGTGGCTGATGCTTACAATGATTCTGCTGGGCTGGCGCAACAGAATCTCGCTTCTGCCAAGAGTGTTGAAGCTAAATCGACAGCAGCGCAATCCAAAAATGTTTCCCAGGATATCCTCAAGGCTCTAGCCTCCCAAAATGCAGACCTTGGTCAAATTGGTGCTGGCAATTCAGCTCAACTAGCTGAATTGGGAAAAGCCACTTCCTACCAGTCTGCTCAGATCAGTGCCGTAAATGCCGGAATAGTTGCTCTCAACGATAAAGCACAAACTATAAGTGTATTGTCTGCATCTCAAAACTATCAATCAGCTCAAATTAATGCCGCTATTGATCGCCAAAGTCACTACCAAGAAGTGAAAGATAGCGCCCAAGAAAATGCAGCTTATCAGTCTTCTAGCTTGATCTACATTCCAGGTCTCGTACCCAAGGGCACAGATGGCACGAATTAAAATTTGTTGGCGAGGAAAGTATCGTCCATGGCTACATCCGCTTCTAGCGATCGCTACTTGCCTGTTGGTTGTGACACCCGTTTGTGCTCAAGAGATATTACAGAGCACGCTAACCAATATGCAAGAATCCGAGCAGTGGTGGGACAAATTATGGAAGGACACCTTTGATCCAACAGATTTCACTACTAGCATCTCCATTTATACATTTTCCACTGCAGTCCGGTTTCTGTTGGCGATTGGTCTGATTTTTTGGCTGTTTCAGTACGGTCAAAAGATGGCTGAATCTAGGGGACTGCCTCAGAGTCTATCGCTCAGCACGCAGTTTTTCCTGCCGGTATTAATTGTAATCATATTTCTAACCAACCAAGGGCAATACTCTCGACTATTGGCTTACGGCTTGAGAGATGTGATAAACTCTTGGTCGGATGGAGTTATGGGTATACAAATTGCTGGATACAATGTGCGCACGGCCCTGGCAGATCAGCTGGTGACCCAAGACGCTAAAGATGTGATTGCGCAGCAGACCCGAAAATGTATGCAGATGCCACAACCAGCGGTAGCTTTGCCCTCTCTAACCCGCCCAGCCTCAGACCCTAATCACCCATTAACAATCCAGCAGGAACAGGCGTATGCGTATCTAGAGTGCATTCAAACATTGGGAACTCTGGCTGAACAAAAAAAGCAGTCAGCGCTCACAAACACCTGCTCAAACATTCCGGGAGTCCGTGGTGCATGTGGCTTTTTCAATAAATTTATCGACCAGACAGCTGCCTCTGCTAAGCGCGTGCTTGACACTGAAAGTCAAAAGCTAACAACGGGTAGCATCCCCAATCCCTTCGCGATTACGACAGGATTGCTTGATTTTTATAGTGGAGTAGGTGCCTCTGTTACTTATGGACCTATCCTCAGCATTACGCAGTGGTTGTGGACTAGTTTTTTAGAAATGTCGATGTGGCTTGACGCTCTATTTGCCCCATTGTTTATTGCCATCTCGATTATCCCCGGTCGGCAAAATATGTTTGTTGCCTGGCTAATTAGCTTTTTCACTATTGGATTGGCTAAGCTTGCCTATGTGATTGTGATTGGAATTGTTGCTGTGCGGCTATCGGATCAGACAACTCTATTCGGCTCCGATTTGCGTTTTCCGATGGCTTTGGGTTTATTTGGCCCAGGCGTTTCCTTTGCTGTCGTGACTGGCGGGGGAATTGCGGCAGCGATGTCATTTCGCAGCCAGTCTGTTGGGGCTCTAGGAGCGGTAGCTGGAGTTGTGACATCTGCTGTTGCCACCATTGGTCACTCCCTCTCTCGTAACTCCGACAAACGCCGTTGATATATCTTTAAATTCATTAATCGCTATGAAAACTGAACCGAGACTAAACCGCCCCCCGGATTTTGACCAAGGCCATCCCCTTTCTCAACAGTCCTTCTTCAAGTACGTGCCACTGGGTTTCCTGCTGCTGTTGATCTTAAATTTATTTGTAACGTGCAGCAATTCAAAAACTTCTCAGATGGCGGCTAAAAATCAACCTTATATTTATATTGAAAAACCAGATGGTACGACCCTCCGGGCTGAGCCAGTCGATCCTTTATATCGCTCTGAGCCAGTGATTGAAAAGTTTGCTGAAGATTGGCTCAAGCTTGCTTATACCTGGAAAATTCTGCCTGAAAAAGGTAAACCATCTATAAGTGAGCGAGGGGTAGAGTTTCCCTATCAGTTCTATGCTGCCACCCTGGCGATTGAGCCTGGCTACCGCGAAGCTTATATGGCTCTAACGGCACACAAATATCAAAGGGAATTTCCTTTTAGCAACTACATCACTGGTCAACGTCAATCCTATGTTCGGATTTATGATGGCTCGAAAGTTCAGCAAGTAGATAAAGGAGTGTGGGATGTTTCGGTGGTCGCTACCCGCACTCATGCGTCGGGCGATTCTATCCTAGCTCATGAAGTTTTTAACCATGTGATTCGAGTCAGCGCAATTAAGCCCTCCGGTCCTGACAAAAAGCTCTGGGGGGAGCGGGATACTCAGCTGGGCAAGTTGCTCAATGACATCCAGCTCGATGGGTTACAGATAATTCAAGTCAATGAATTTTGAAAACTAAAAATGATTAAACCATCTGTCCCAATAGAAGAAGTTAATGCTCTTTTGTTTGACGACGAGACCCAACAGTTTAATCACAAAAATGATAATTTTGAGCCTCGTCAGCAGGAAACGAAAAAAAGTGAATCACGGATTTTAAAACAAAAAGAACTATCTACTGCTTTGGAGGAACTCGAGGCTGTCCCTTATTACAAAAGACCTTTAGTTCAAGCTACAGCAGTATTGTTGGTGGCGTTTCCAGTTGGGTGGTTGCTTATTTCTGCCTTCAATCCTGGAGAGCCGATTAACTCACAACTTCAAGCAGCAAACCGTCCTGAGAATATACAAAACCAGTTACTGCAGAAATCCCTACAACTGGAAAGAAAAAAGAATCAAGATCTCTCAATTCAAAATGGAATGAAAAATCAGCGTCTGGAGGTGATCCCAGTCAAGCCATCGCCATCGCCTACACCACAACCTAAAGTTGCTTCCACACCAACACCTATCATATCCCGACAGCCTACTTATGTACCATCCCCACGGCAAGAAGTAACTTATAGGCCATCACCTCAATACTTTCGACCTGCCCCTCAACTCGTAAAGACCCAATTAAATTACACTCGGGAGCAACGGACTAAGCCATCAACAACCGTTGTTATGACTCCGCCGCCACCGACAATTGAACAACAGCAACAAAAATTGCTTGCACTTTCAGGTGTCGGTATTTTTGGTGGCAACACAGACACCGCAACAGAAAACGATGGTCATAACGTTAACTCGAAAGTTTTCACTACTTCAATCCATGCCTCTAGTCAGCTGCCGACTGATGGCATAAGTTCATCTCCACAATTACAGACTAGTTACCAGGCAACTTATTCTTCTACCCCTGCTACTGAGCTAGCTCTAGGCACTCATGCTAGAGGGGAATTGGAACGAGCGATCGCTATTGATAGTAGCTTACAAAATATCAGTTCAAATTACCGAATCAAATTACTCGAACCACTTAAATCTATTAATGGCTCGGTTGTAATTCCCGAATCCTCGTACCTAGTAGCACGAATCAATAACGTTACTAATAGTGGGTTGCTAGAAATGTCTGTCATTTCGGCGCAGATAGTTGAAAACGGACAAATAATTGAAAAGCCACTCGCCACAAGTGCTATTTCTGGAAAAGCAATCTTGATCTTAGGTGAATCAGGTAATATATTACAAGCGAAGGTTCATACTCATAGCCACTCTGGTAGTGGTTTAGCTATGCCTTTATTAGCAGGTGCAACTCAAGTAGCTGGACTAATCAACCAACCCAACAGTCAATCTATATTCAGCTCTGGTGGTGGTTTTCAAAGCACTACGACTAATAGAAAACCTAATTATGCTGCTGGATTCGTGGGTGGTGCATCCCAAGCGCTCGTGCAACAAATGCAGAACCGTAACGCGGCGCAAAATTATCAAAACCAGCCACCTGGTTTTAGCCTGCCTCGGCACTATCAAGTTCAAATCTACGTCAATCAGAGTTTTTCGCCATGAAGCGTTTAGCAGTTCTGCCCATTTCCCCGAGATTTTCCCCGGACATTATGCCCAGCCGAGGAGATAAGCTGAGGGAGCTGATTCGGCTGAGGGAGCTGAGGAGGAAAGAATTATACTCCGCAGGTTCGTCTATACAATCTCCTTCAACTCCTTCAACTCCTTCAACTCCTTCAACTCCTTCAGCCCTCTTTTCTCCCTCAGCTCCCTCAGCTCCCTCAGCTCCCTCCCTACCAACCACTTATGACCACACCCGTGGACGGCTGGGCATAGTGTCTGGATTTGTTGTAACCCTCGGACTGCTGTTTCCAGGAAGTCATCCAGCATTTGCCCTGTCGTCTCGTTCGGTATTTGAAGGTGATGTAACTAAAGGGATCGATTTAAAGGTATGGCCCGGTTATGGGCTGACTATCAATTTGCTGCCAACTCATGCAATCATCAAGCAGGCTTGGCTTGGGCATCCAGGTCGCTTCCTTCTGTCTTCAAATGGTAGTCTCTGTCCACAATCGTTATCAAGCCAGACCCAATCCTGTAAGAACACAGGAGCTAGCGTCGTCTTTCTCCGATTAATCGACCCGAAAACGTTTAACAACCCTGACTTGCCACCTAGTGCAGTTCGGCAGAAGTAACGCACCAGATTAGACAGACTCTGGGTAGCCTTCAAACTTCCACAAAAATGGTTTAGCCATCGTGCGGTTGTAGTAGGCAATAAAGTCTAAAAGCTTCTGCTT
>JAABUX010009528.1_pt1 | contig 10987 bp, 21 predicted proteins | sample 5561851 | NCBI WGS metagenome assembly JAABUX01 (sample SAMN10711883, study PRJNA513361) | rock metagenome | isolation source: Antarctica rocks | place: Antarctica: Victoria Land, Richard Nunatak red sandstone | collected 2016-01-03 | reverse complement strand
GTCGTTGATGTGCGGCTGGACCCACTCGTTGACGCCGTCTATAGCGGCCTCCATGCCCTCGGGGCGCAGATCCACCTCCGGGTGCTTGGCGAACTCCTGGAACTCCGTGTTCAGGAATCGCACGATCTCGGACGACCTGCCAGCAGGATTATCAGGTGGGAGGTCGCGCTCAGGGGGGCAGTATCAGGCGCAAGACGCCAGACCGTGGTTAGGGCTGCTGCTAAGCATTGGACATCAGGTGTGTGCATGGACGTGTATCAGCCACGTTCCTTGGCCCCTTTATGTCAGAGACACGCACTCGTTGTTTACGATCGTCTTGGTCTTCTTGTCCCAGAACACCGGCACCGTGTACTTACCTTTGCCAACAGCGAGACAAGAAATCAACATCTTGGGATGTTTGGAGCATAGCGCAGTACAGCCATGCCAGATGTTTAGTGCAATGCACCGAAGTCATACGCGAGCTGGAAGGCTGCATTCGTCCACGCAGCATGCGGCATTCATCGAGAACGCCTCACCAAAGGTGTCGTCGCATGCCTCGTACAGGTCGCGGACGAACTTTGCGCCCATGTTGGGGTCCACATCGATGTCCTTCGGCGGGAAACTGCCCATTCCTGCGCGTGCTCATTCGGCAGTTGATGCTCACGGCCAGATCTGACAGCAGTCGACCTGGCTGGGCCCGAATCATGCTCATGCTGCCATGCAGGCCAAGCCGTGGACGGCGGGAGCGGAGCAATGCGGAGGCTGTTTTTCCAGCTGCAGCGTGCAGCATGGCTGAGTACTGACAGCGAATGAGCGTAGTGATCGGGTCCGTAACTAGACGTCGAAGCTTACAGGACGTGAGCCACTGGCTACGCCAGTCAATCCCCAGCAGATTCGCGACAAAAGCTGATCAAAGTAAGCGCATCACCATGAGGCTTGGGGACGACGGTGGGCACCAACTCAGAGCCGTGGGTTGGCTGCTCACCAGTCGAAGACGTGAAGGGCGGGTCGTTGGGACCCGCGAACGCCCAGCCCGTGTGCTCGTCGTCGGTGTCGGGCTTTGTGCGCTGCCACGTGGGGTGCGTCACCGTCACTGAGATGGCGTCCTCCAGCCCCTGCGTGAGCGTGCATCGCAGCGGGTGACTCCGGAGGCCTTACAAGCGGTGACCGCATCGCGTGACAACACCGGCCGACCGCATGACGCGCTGCGAACTGCTGGAAGTGAACATCAGTCATCGCTCACCTTGAGGTAGACCACCGCCAGGCAGCGGTTGGCCCACGGGCACGCGTAGGAGATGTAGAGGTGATACCTCCCGGCTGCACAGCGGACAGGAGCTGCTCAATGTCGGTGTGCTGCTGGCACCGTGAAGCTACTGATTGACTCTACGGACCGACATGAGCACCCTGTTGAGTTACCCATGTGTCCGCCAATGTGCGCATTCCATGCATGACATGTCCCCAACCCTGTGCCGGCTGAGGAGGCTATGACCAAGCTCGCAGGTACACACACTCACCTTCAGGCTCGAACTCGCTGCCCTTCTTGACAAAATGCCTGTACACGGAGTCCCGGCGCTTGAAGGCACCGTCAGCGTCTGCCTCCTGCAGGGCGGTCCTGCCCTTCTGCTTCTGGCCGATGGCCATCGCCATGCTGACTGTCGTGAGCTTGCCCCGCGACCTGTCGGAGACGCCGCCCGGCGGCGCGTGTCGCTGGAGGAGTGAGGCACACGCAGACGGCGCGGCGAATAATGTGCTCTGATCTGCGGCGAAGGTGGTGTGGACTTTGCTGGGCCAAGCTGCTCGAGAACGGAAAATGATTGACATCATGCCTGATCAATTTTGCATGCCGTGAAGGGGATATGTCGGATGACGAGGAGCTGCTCGACCTGACGTTATTTGATCGGCAAGGGAAGCATTCAAAGGCGCTGCCAACGTAATCGCGCATCTGCCCGGAGGCCGGCTAGCTACGTGACCGAGCATGCGTGGAGTCGGGTGCACGATGGAGGCGCAGGCGGAGTTCTCCGGGCGGCTGCTGCAGCCGATGCAGCATGCTATCGTCCAGCAGCCCCGCTGCAAGAGACGACGTCTCGGAATCCCGCATGTCGTCAGGGCGGCAAACGTCATGGTGAGCAACTGCATGACACGGCAGTCAGATTTCGCGTTTTGCGGGCCCCCTCCCCCCTTCCCGACCACTACCGGCAGACACGCATGCGGTCCTGCCGCACGCCTGCATGCTGCGTTCGCTCTCGCTCCCCATGACCGTGCCTCGTAGGTATCGCCAGACAGGCCTGCGGCAGCTTCGGAGCGCGGCACGCTGTCGCTGGGCGAGCGCGTGCGTGGCGACTTCCCGATCCTCGACCAGGAGGTGAATGGGCAGCCCTTGGTGTACCTTGACAGCGGCGCGACGTCGCAGAAGCCGACGCAGGTTTGCATGCTGCAGCCCCCAGTCCCCTGCGTCGCTGTAGTTATCTGGCTGCTGGGCTGCTGAGTGTATGCTGGCATTTTTGTATGATTGCCTGCACTTTTACCAGCACATGGAGCTGTGCAGTGCCTAATATCACCCACGTTCGTGCTCGTAGGTCATGCAAGCGATGGACGACTACTATTACAAGATCAACTCCAACGTGCACCGTGGCGTCCACCATTTGGCAGCCGAGGCGACGACAGCATATGAGGCAGCCAGACAAAAGGTGTGAGCACTGAGAGGTAGATCAAGGTGGAAGCCCGCTGGTACTGAGCTGCCGTACGTGATCGGCTCCATGCCGTCCTGCGCACAGTATCGATTGCTGACTGCTCTTGTCATGATCTGAAGCAAATTAAGTATTTCCGGCGCAAGCTAGACGGCGGCAACATGAGCTGTGGTGCTACGGCGAGCATGACGAGCGTCTTGTAGGTGGCGTCGTTCGTCAACGCCGACAGCTGGAGGGAGATTGTTTTCACGCGCAACGCCAGCGAGGCGGTCAACCTGGTAGCGCACGCATGGGGCACAGCCAACCTGAAGCTAGGCGATGAGGTGAGCCATGCGTGCGCGCACTGGACCATGGCAGCGCCTGGCCACGCATGGCTTGTCATCACCTCACTGCTCGCATGTTTTTGTCGCAAGAGTGCTTGCAAATAGCTTCTGAAGATATCAAATGACTACTTGGAAGAAGGGGTGTCATCTGCGAGGGCAAACCTTGCACAGCAGAGGCTACAGCCGAATAGCTTGCAGGCCCGCCTGAGATCGAATGGTGAGGCGTGACCGCCGCTCGCATGCCGCTGCAGATCATCGTGTCGGTGGCGGAGCACCACAGCGTGATCGTCCCGATGCAGATGCTGGCGCAGCGCACCGGCGCCACGCTGCGCCATGTCGGGCTAACCCCTGACCAGAGGGTGGACTTGGAGGTGTGCACTGGGTCACACTCTGTAGGAGAGCCTTCTCGAGGATATGCATGGCCGTAAGGACGTCATCTGGCGGCCTTTACTGCAGGAAATCGTCATTTAGCAGCATGTCGTTTGACTGCCCGCTCAGTCACATGGCTGCAGTGATATCATGCGCTGCGTCCTGCGCGATGGAGGCGGAGGAAAGCTGGCCAATTGCCACCTGCACCATTCCTTGCTGTACTTGACGATGTACTTGACGATGTACTTGACGATGCGCGGCGACGGGTTTCGGGTGAGCTGCGAACGCTGTGCTACCCCCTGCAGGCGTTGAAGGGGATGCTGGGCCCGAACACGAAGCTGGTGGCAACGGTGCACGTGTCCAACATGCTCGGTAGCGTCACCGACGTTGCGGATCTTGCAGACGCCGTACACACGGTGTGCACCCCCTTTCTCAGCGCTTCCGACGGCCCAACTGTGTCAGTGCTCATACATATGGCATTACGAGGCTGTGTTTGACGATTGTCTGTGTATGTCCTATCCTGTCACACCTGCAAAAGTGGCAGTGCGCAAGCACCCCATCGGCCCCTTGTGCTGGCTGATGCTTCTCCCGTGGCATCCAGCGTGTGCGCTTATTCGTCCTGATGCGCATATTGTTGCAGGTCGGCGGCAAGCTGCTGGTCGATGCGTGTCAGAGCGTGCCAAACATGCCGGTCGACGTGCGCGCGCTGGGTGCGGACTGGCTTGTGGCCTCGTCACACAAGATGTGCGGGCCGACCGGCATCGGTTTCCTCTGGGGCAGGTGCGGCTACAGCGGGCTCCGACCCCTCGCATGGGACGCCCCGCCAGGACATGATCACAAGAGCGTTGGCGCCGCGCATCGCACATGGCCACTATCCTGTCTAGCGTCCTATGCTTCCTGTGCCTGGTCGATGGTGCTCATGTGCCACTCGAGTCTTCTGTCCCAACTGGCGGATGCCCGTATTGATGGCCACCACGCAGCCATCTGCGGCGAGCCATGTTTCAACCGCCGTGAAGTGCAGACTATGACTCAGGACTGCAGCCTGACCGCAGCTGCTCTCTACAGGTATGACGTCCTGGAGAGCATGCATCCGTGGATGGGCGGCGGGGAGATGATCCAGGACGTCTTCCTGGACCACTCCACCTACGCAGACCCGCCCAGCAGGTATGTCACCGCCTGTGCTGACCTGCCGCTTGCTGACAACCGAGCGCGGCAGGGACACCGAGACACATCATGTCGTGTTTTCCTTCCACGCACGAGGACCTCTTCATGGGAGCTCTGTGTTGGGGATCTGCGTTGCCTTCGGCCGCGGGACACCTCTCACGCTCACACAGTATGTACGACAGTGGTGGACCGCTGCGCAGGTTTGAGGCGGGCACGCCGGCCATCGCAGAGGCGATCGGGTTTGGAGCCGCGTGCGACTACTTGGCGGGGCTTGGCATGGACAACGTTGCGGCGTATGAGAGGCAATTGGGCACGTACTTGCACGAACAGGTGCGCAGCGCCGCATATCATGAGCCCTGAGGACTGGACCGACACACGCGGATTACGGTTGCGCAATTCCCATGATCTGGTTGTACCTCCGACCGAGCCATGTCTTGGCTTGCTGTGCAGCTCTCCGCTGTGGATGGGGTGGACATCTACGGACCGCCGCCGGCCGTCGGTCGCGCAGCGCTGTGCTCCTTCAACGTGAAGGGCTTGCATGCGAGCGACGTGTCCACGGTCCTGGACCAAGCAGGTGCTCACGCCAGACCACTGCTTGAGTGCTTTCACAAATGTCTGCAGATGTGCTTGCCATCTGAGCAGTCCTGGCACAGGGCTGCTGCCTCAACGATGCATGACTCGTGCCGATAGCTGATCGCATAGCGTCTGCCCCAGCCGTCGCTCATGATCCTGCAGTGCTGATCACTTACTATGGATGAAGCTGCGCTTACGTGCAGGTGTCGCGGTGCGGTCCGGGCACCACTGCACGCAGCCGCTGCACAGGGAGCTGGGCATCAATGCGTCTGCGCGGGCCAGCTTGTATCTCTACAGCACCCCGCAAGACGTGGACCGTTTCATCGTGGCGCTGAAAGACAGCGTGGCGTTTTTCCGGGAAATGGGATTATGAAGCGTGCAACCTATTAAGATCCATCTGGTCGATAAATGGCGCTAAGCCGGCGTGCAGATCATTTGGACTAGCCTCCTAGCATTCGAGCGTGCGAGAGAGCGGTTGTCAGGTGCTACAGTTCAGTGATCAAAGGAGGTTAGCAAGGCGTAGGGCTGCTGCCCAACAGAGTGACAACGCCAGTCAACAACACTGCAGCGCAGCTTGGCAATTGCAGGCCCAGGTCAACGATTACATGGAACTTCGAAGATGCCTGGGGCAACAGCCGTGTGCATGGCGAGCACCTTGGTCCACGCGGCAGTGCTTAATGCTAGATGCGGCGTGCACGGGGACTGCACTCCTGCCAGTGCACTGCGTGGACAATACCTCAGCATGTTGCCTTTGCATACCTGAGGTGACACCTTCACGGGTCTGCACGCATCCATCAGCTGATGGGTTGTCTTCTTGCAGCGGTTCTGGTCTATGGAATTCCGCGTGCTGAGGGCTAACATCCTGCAGTGCGCCTTTGTAGCGCTGGTCGTGTATCATGACAAGCAGTCGTGAGCTAGATGTGGTGAAACACATTGTGCGCCGTTAAGTGTTCGCATCACCACTGGCCGGTGCCGTGCTGTACCGTGGTACACGCTGGGGGCTACCAGGCGATGACGCTCGCACTCTGCATCTGCTGCACCCGCCTGGTTAGTCTGTGAGGCTGCGGTGCTTGTCGTTCCACACAAACGCTGCACATGCTTCAAGCGAATCAACATGCTTGCAGCTCGTTCATGCGCCAGGCCCCTGCTCCTGCCGACAATTGCTGTGGCAGCTGCCCTTGAGTGTCCGCGCGGCGATACCGCAGTGCTTTGCTAGCCAGGCGAGGCGCCATGCCAACACTTGTCACAGCCCACCCGCTAGACGTGCTTAGCAAATGCTGCTGCCAGCATTCCCGCTGTCATACTAGGCGACACGCCCGTGAATACATCACCATGTGGCATCAGACGGCACCGGTCTTAGACACGCCACAAGCAACAGCATTGCTGAGATTGGGTGCTGAGCAGCTCATGGTGGCATGCCTGCGCTCGTGGTGGCTCACATGCGGCTGATAGTGGCTCACAGCCTAATACACAAGCCGCGCACATTCTACGGGCAAACGTGCCACCGGTACATGGCAGGCGACGTGGCCCGTCCGCCAGTTTGAAAGGGGGTGGGGCGCGTATACAGACGCAATCGCTTCGACACGACCTGACAAGGATGCGGCCTAAGGGAGCCGTGGGGTAGGTACCGCTCTGCGGGTTTATGAGTCCGCAGGCTTGGACACCGCTGACAATTAGTTGTTGGCTCAGTGTCTCTGGTCCGAGGACCATGCACGCGGCACGGAGCATTCGGACACTGCCATCAGGACACGCACACAGCCTCGGCTTCCCGCGCAGCACACGACTTGCGCCCAGCCCCAGTCAGCCGCTGCGATGCCATCAGTTTGCTCAAATGGCTTGGCGAAGGCGCCTCGCTGCTCCCGCCCGGGCCTTGGCCGGGCCACGGAAGATGGAGCAGGTGAGCCTCGACAGGGACCAGTTGCAGAGCGGGGCGACGGCGTGCGATGCAGCGATGGGGGTGTGTCTGGCCAGATGCGGTCGCAGGCTGGCGTGGCAGCGAATCGTCTGACTATGCGACCGACGTCATGTGCCTGCTGCAGGCTGACGAGCTGCTCTCGCCGTTCCTGGAGCCGCTGGTCCGCAGCTTTGTCCTCGGCATGACAGCGGCTTGCGCGCTAGAGACCGGGCACGTCGCCACTCAGGTGCGCGCGTCAACATGCTGTTGCGCTCACTGCTGTGTACCCTGCCCGCTGCCGGCAGGCCGCTGCGTGGCCCCGGCCAGCTCTTCAAATTTCGTGGTGTCCAGCGATTGTAGTGCTTCGAGCAGTAATCGCGGGCACGGAGGACATTTGCGGTGTTTACAGTTGCATCTGGCCGCACAGACCTCGGAGTGTCGTTAGGCTGCGGGTGGTCGCACTGTCTGACCGAGCATGGACCCGTCCTCTGACCTCGCACATGTGCCTCGCGTAGTTCGTGAACCTTGTCGGCGAGGTCGCCCAGCAGCAGCAGCTGTCGGCCCTGACCGAGTTCTTGGGACGGTCCTGGCATCAGTTCCAGCCGTTGTTCGCGGCCGATCACCTTGCCGCTGTGTGAGTCACCTTGCTCCGGCCTCTGCCAGCACCCTCCACCCCCTCCCACTCCCGGCCCCCACACTCCCTATGAGCAGTGCCTCGTCCGCTCTGTCTGCAGCTATCATCCCATGCCCATGCCGGCTTGACCAAAGCAATGGTGCTGCCGCAGGGCGTCATGGATTGTCTTGTATGCCATCGAAGCCGCAGCCGTCGCCGCCGTTTTGAAGGAGATTCCCACGGACACCACATCGCAGGTGCGGCCCGCCCTTTCTCTGGATTCGTTGCCCGGTGGCAGTCCACACGCCGCCGTTCGCATGCACTGTCAGCTTACGGCTGTTGACCGCTTGCTTGAGGATGGTATGTAGTGGCGTCACGTTGGTGGTTGCCATGTTTTATCGCAAGAGCAGTGCTGGAACATGGTGATATACAGTAGACAGCGGCACCTGACTGGTGCACGGGTGCGATCGCAGATGGCAGCCCTGTCCAAGGCGGTGACGCCGCTGAAGCGCGTGCTGCCGCTGCGGATGAACCTGCTGAAGGGCCTGGTGCGGGGGCGCCTCGCCCGCAACGGCGGCATGAAGCCCGCCACAGCCAGCGCCTTCGTCGATGGCCCAGGTGCTTTTGGACTCCGGCTGCTTCATTTGTTGTAGTGGAAATTGTGGGCAAGTCTTGTGTGGGAGTCATGCACTGAGAATCTATACGCTCTACCCGAGGTGCTTTTCCTGATAGCATTTGTGCAGTGTGCACTCTTTGGCCCAGCCGCTGCGTCGAGCCCATGCCGCGTAAACCTCGTCTGGTCGCTCATGAATGTGTGCTGGATGTCATGTCTGACCGCCGCACAGCATGCCTATCGCTGATGCAATCACTTGTGTTTCTTGACAGCGGACGGCAGCGCTGGGGGCCTCCCCTTGGGAGGCCTCGGCGTCGGCGTGCTGGACCGCCCAAAGACCGGCGGCAAGGCCGACGACGGAATCGGTTCGCGGGGCCGCTCGGCGGGGCAGCCTAGTGGACGCGCCAGCAACGTGGTGCCGGCGCCGCCGCGCAGCAAGACCCTCACGCCGCTGCCGCTGCCGCCGGCGGAGAGCGATCTTGAAGAGGATCTGGAGGAGGAGAAGACACGTGTGGTCCCGCCGCTACCCTGCTGTGACCACTTCACTGCAGCCAACACGGCCAGTCTCCCAAACCGTAGCTATGTATCGCTGACATCGTAGCTACGTACCGCTGACATACACTCGTAAGCCCAACCCAGAGCTTTGGTGGTTAGGTGCGCTCACACACTTTATGCTGGTCATGCAGCGGTGCTTCGCCCGGAGGACTTCTCGCCGCCGACGGAGCCGCAGGTGGCGCCTGAGCCTGGGAAGGACGTCGAGCGCAAGTGCGTCCCATGCTGCAACCTCACTTTGCCCTGCTGCAAACAAAACGTTCACCTGGCCCTGTTCAACCCTTTTCTGCTACCCGCACCCTCATTCGAGCACACGACCAGCTCTTTGGTGTTCGTACACGTTGTACACGTGGTGTTCCAAATATACGTGGTGTTCAAGCAAGATGCTTAATAGCCTACAACCTGTCTGCAGGCGTGACGGGCGCACCCTCGCGCCAGGCGAGCTGGACTCCGGCAGCAGCCAGTGGGCGCACCGGCAGAAGGAGCTGCTCAGCCGGCGGCTGTATTTGAAACACTTCTGGTATGCAGCAGGTGAGTGAGGTTTTGCCGCTGGACGACCTGGACTACGCTCCTCATCACAGCATCCTGCATGGCCATGTCTTTGACCGCGCATGAAGCATCCTTGCCTTCAGCAAACGGTGACATCGCGTGTTACCCGGGCAAGTAGCCCCAGAACACCTGACAGGAGTGATTAGTGACATGAAGGCTTTTTTCCTGCGCGCAGCTCTGTCTGACAATGTCAAGGACAAGCCCGTGGGCGTCGAGATCTTGGGCGAGAAGGTGGTCCTGTTCCGGGAGGCCAGCGGCAAGGTGGTCGCCATCAACGATGTTTGCCCACACCGCGGCGCGCCGCTGCACATGGGCTGGACGTCCCAGGTCGACGGCCACGATTGCGTTGTCTGCCCCTACCACGGTGTGTTTTCCGAGCAGGCCACGCTGTGATATCGTTGCACTGGGTTTATCTGCTGTATGACTCGGCGAGGATGTGTCCTGGCATCCATATGTGCCCTCAGGCACGGCGGCGAACGTCATCGGTGCCTGTGCAGGGTGGGCTTTCGACCAGGAGGGCATCGTGCGTGATGTCCCAGCGTCCGTCAACAAGGTGCGCGTGCTGGACGTTGTGTGTGAAGCATGTGTTGCGTTTTCTGGGGCCTCCACTCCTGTGCTGGCCCCGACTGTGCGGGCGTGGACCGTCTTTGCTTGTGCATGTACTGGGACTCCAAGACTGCCCACTCCCCGTGCTGATGCGTCATTGTGTGTGCAGGGTGACTGGCCGAAGAAGCCGGTCGTGTCGTCGTACGATGTTGTGGAGAAGGGCGGCTTCGTCTGGCTGTTCTACGGCAGCCGCGGCGTGCCGGAGGACGTGCGGCCGCCCATCCCCATGATGCCGGAGGTGCGTCGTTACTGAGTACCTCTGCTTGACCCTCAGCCCGACATGACGTCATGACAGTCGCTGCTGCGTAGAGTTGGCTCCCTGTCTGATGTCTTATCGACATCAATGTGTGACAACTTTCCTCATGGTGTTCGACGTTCATGAGCGAGCAACAATACGTCTCAAGCTGTAGATACAATGTCATGACCCGCTGTGCTCGTAGATTCATGCCGGCGTGATGGTCTATAACTTCACTGTCAGACGTCACACTCCCATTATTCATGTGCAGCTTGAGGACCCGACGTGGAAGCCGGTATACGGCGAGATCGAGTTCGAGTGCGGCCACTGGGGCGTGTTCGAGAACGCCATCGACATGGCGCACATCCACTACCTGCACAGCGACTCCTTCGGCAACAAGGTGACTGCGGTGCAGGGCTCAAGCTGGCCTGCTTTGGCGGCCGCGAGTCGGCATGCTGGTGCAGCACCGTAGCAACTTGTCTGAAACTTACCTGGTAGTGCCTGATGTCATCGGACTGTGTACAGTTTGCTCGGCCCCTTGTCATGACGTATGCCTGCACCCAGTCAATCGTATGCAGCAAGGATGATCGGATTGAACAGCCACCTACGCTGGCTGCTCATGCAGTGGTCATCGATGCTGTGTACATTTGACTGTGCGCAGCATGCCTCATGATGATGGCTGGGCATCCATGCTGCGTGGATACGGGATCATGGGCTGCGCTTGATAACCACCTGTGCTGAGCAAAACTTACCCGCAGGACAAGCCGGAGATCCGGGAGATGAAGGCCAAGGCGGAGCAGGACGAGTACAAGGTGTCCGCGACGTTCACG
>JAABUX010009527.1_pt1 | contig 10988 bp, 22 predicted proteins | sample 5561851 | NCBI WGS metagenome assembly JAABUX01 (sample SAMN10711883, study PRJNA513361) | rock metagenome | isolation source: Antarctica rocks | place: Antarctica: Victoria Land, Richard Nunatak red sandstone | collected 2016-01-03 | reverse complement strand
AAGCAGATCCCGGTTGTGGTCGAAAAGACAGATCAACAGCCTGCTGTCGCAGCAACCAGCTAACCGCCGTTATGTGGCTGTGGTAACTGCACCCCCTGCTACATGACACACCTCTCCCTCAGCTGACAAAGGTTTCATCATTGTGCGCTCCGCCGCCTTGCGTCACCTGGTCCCCCTGATTGACGTGTCAGAGCCAGTAGCTGCGTGATTTGAAACAGCATGCTGTGCCGGCCGCCCGCTCATGTTCTAGCCGCCCACTCACCGCAGCTGGATGTGCATGCGCAGTCATCGCCTATTTCATCGCGGCGCTGGCGCCGACCATGGAGGTCGCCAATGCCGCGGTCCCTGCATATGTCGGTGGGTCTCGCACGTGCCTGCGGTGGTACTGTGCTGACCATCTCTTTGCCTGCATGACAAATGCAATCAAGCTCTCTTGCATGGTACCTGCAAGTTTGGGATGTCAAGCATTAGAATCCTCGTACTACAGCAGTGCCTTCATGGCCCAAAGCCTACTAGACTGTGCACTGCTGTCGCAGTGACGCTCCTGTACTTCGTCGGCCTCCTGATCCGGAAGCAGGTACGAGCCATCCCTGGGGATGGAATCATCGGCTGAGTTATCGGCTGAGTTGCTGCCTGTCGTCACCTCACGAAGCATGTGAAGCTAGAAACAGATCACAGCTTGCGCATGCAGAGGCATGGGTGCGTGCACCTTGTGGGCTCTCTTCCTGCAGCAGCTGTCCACGGTCAAAGCATGCCATCTTCACAGCACGCTCGACCCGCGCTGCAGGACATGCACGCGTACTGGCGGTGGTACACGTGGCTGGACCCGCTGCACTACGCCTGGACGGCGCTCGTCCTGAACCAGTATGACGGCACCGGCATCCTGTACAACGGAGTCACGGTGCGAATTTTAAGCAAGTGCAAGTGTGTTTGCCCGGTCGTGTGCATCGGTCGAGCATGCCGCCCACATGGGACCATGCATGTCCACATCATGTCAAAAGTAGGTGCATTCGGTAGACTGTGCGCCAATGAGCCTGCACAAAGCACACACGTAATGTGGAGTCAGCCTGTAAGGAGTTGATGGTGACACAGGTGCCCGTGTTCTTTGACATCGACGGCGTCCACAAGTGGGGCCAGGTGAGGTAGCACTGCTGTTCGTCTGCCTCGACTCTGGCGCCAAGACCGCAATTGCACACAGCCGAGCATGTTAAGCCCGGCGCATGTGTTCCTGCCAGTCTTGCAGTGTGTGTTTGATGGCAAAGCCATTGCAGCACATCGAGTTCTCAGCACGTTGTTGCAGACGCAACATCGATGGCTGACAATCCACTGCTGATGCAGGTGGGGTTCGAATCGCTGTTCTTCGCTGGCTTCTTCGGGCTCGCATGGGTGGCGCTCACGTTCCGCCGCTACGGCTCGCGATGATGACGGAGGTAAGCAGCGCGTAGCGTGACGCGGTCATGAGTCATTACTACAAGATTAAGGCGCCCGACAGACAGCTGTCCAGACAGCAGCCGAGCACAGATAACTCATGGCTCTTCTAGACATGTCTGGTCGCATTCGGCGGTGTATTTGCTGAATCCTCTGTCGGGCTTGCAGTCTTAGAGCTTTCAGTCATTCCATCGTCTCAGTGTTCATGAAGTCAGGTCAGATGAAAGAGCAGCGTTCATGCCAAAACCACCGCTGTAAACAGATTCACCGTCACTAGCGCACACTCTGATGACACTTAATACTTGGCCTGGCCTGGCAGGAAACTATTTTGAGTCAAAGCGACACAGCATCTGCCTGTCCGCAGTGCGCAGACCGCATTTCTCACGGCTGGACGCCCTAATAACCTTAAGAGCTGCGTGCGTTTGGCTGTAGTGACAGCTGCATGTCAGTGCCATGGGCCACTGCGCTGGCGATGCTTCCCACTGAGCCTGGCGGCCTCTCTCTGTAAAGCTGTCACCACGCTGCGCCAACGCTACAAGGCCGTGTAGCCGCCGTCGACCATAAGCGTGGTGGAGCTGAGAAGTCATGAGCTTGACCTTCTGCAGAGACTTATGGCATGTCATGCCGCAGTCTGAGCTGACTTGCTGCTGACACTACCGCTGCGCTCCCTGAACTTCCTCGGCGCATCATCAGCCTCGTCAGCAGCTGCTTCAAGTCCACGCCAGTGCTACAAGGCCGTATAGCCGCCGTCGACCATGAGCGTGGTGCCCGTGATGAAGCTGGCCTCGTCGGACGCCAGGAACGACACCGCCGCCGCCACCTCCTCCGGCTTGCCCATCCTGTGCGAAGGACAGAAAGGCACCGTTGATATGATTGCCTTCTAAGCAGGCGGAAACTCATGAGATCCTCTGGCACTGAAGCCGATCACAGGATGTCACAGAAAACTTGCTTCGCTGGTCGTCATTCGCATGCGCAACGCTGAGCAGATGCAACGCAATGCCCTCCATGGCTTAAATGTCGGTTACAGCCTGTCATACCCTCGTACATCATGCACTGGCATACGTTTCATATGCAAGTCGGTGTGAAAGTACATAATCTCGATCACATGAAAGCCGTGCCTTTTTATGATGAGCTGCTGGGTCATCTCGGCCACCGTGTCCTCCAGGGTCTTCCCCTGGGACTCCGCGTGCGCCTGGGTCCCGGGCGTCATGATGGGGCCGGGACACACCGCGTTGACGCGCACGCCCGCGGCGGCAGCGTCCAGCGCCGCGCACCGCGTCAGCTGCAGGATGGCGCCTGCAGCACCAGCATATTGCAGGGTCGATGGCCACATCAGCAAGCGACAACCTCCCCACTGGGTGGTAACAGTCATGGTTTCGCCAGGGTACTTTGACCTGTGACGTGCTGTCGCTGGAGGCCCTGTGCTGGTTCACACAGAACCCTGCCGTGCCATCAGCTCAATGCTGCTTATTTGCGAGCGGTGTGCATGACAGCAGCCGACATGAAACTGCTGCTGCCACGTCGTGATTCTCCTCGACGCAACCCGGAACACGGCTGCCCCTGTCCACGGACCCAGCTCCTGTGCGCGCGCCTTTGCTGGTGCTGTAGGGCACGAAGGCCGGCTGCGCGATGAAGGAGCTAATGGACGCGATGTTGACCACTGCGCCGCCGCCGCCGGCGTCCCGCATCGCCGCCACGGCCCGCTTCAACGCAAAGGCGTACCTGCGACGCCAGCTTGGTGGTGGGAGCCGGCATCGTATTACGCTGCATGTTGACAATGAGGGCTGATGTCGAGTCTACCTGAACAGGACAAACATCCAGGGTACACCGTCTGTGGCTCAGGCCCAAAGCACACAGCGCTCGAGCAGCGGATGAAGCATATGCTGAATCAATGCTTAATGTGGGCGTGAAGCTCTGCCATTTTGACACGCTCAGATTCTAAGCACGGCCGTCAATCTCAGCCGTGCAGGCACGGCGATCTCGAGCTAGGTATAGCGTTGTTGGATAGGATATTGACACCATGCCACAGTCGGAGGGTTTTGCATCAAAAGCTCACCCCTTCACATTGGTGCCGAGCACCCGGTCCCAGTCCGCCTCCGTGACCTCCGTCACGTGCCCGAACACGAACTGCGCCGCGTTGTTGACCAGCACCGCCAGCCGCTTGCGCTCGCTCTTGACCAGGTCGCGGACCTCTGAGAACAATCGCTCCACATCGGACTCGACTGACATGTCCACCTGCACGCAGGCAAGAGGGTCTGTCGATGTGAGCAGCAGCTGACAGGGCCTGGAACGACAGACGATAACGTCTACTCCCCAAAAGGGTGAGGGTGTAAGCTGAGTGGTCACAACATGGTCCATGACATATGGTCCGCAGACAAGCGACTGCCTGGCGCACACATGCAGGGGTCAAGAATACAGGGTAAGCAACACTGAACCAGCCTATTTTACTGTTCAGACTCTGCTGAACGTAGGCGCGTCGACGCTGCGGCAACACACGCAGCAGACCCGCAATGAGTTTGCTTCAAACAAATACATGACTGCCAAATAGATTCATGGAAGGGCATGGCTTGTCCATGGCGCCTCTGAGCGGGCTCACGACGCCTCGTTCACCTGCTTGGTAATAATAGCAGCAATGCTCACCTCGATCGACGACGCAGCGGCTCCCAGCCCCTGTGAGGTGATCTCGTCCGAGACCTTGTTCGCCGCCTTGACATCCTTGTCGACTACCACGACATGCGCGCCGTCCGCCGCGAGGCGCTTGCAGATTGCTGCCCCGATGCCGCTGCCGCCGCCTGAGTGGCGTCACCTCGAGCTCACTCACTTGCTGCAAGGGCTGATGCGAAGATGCCGCACAGCTGGCACACAGCTGCCGTCAGAGAAGCGGGCATTGGAGGGGTTGGCAGAGGAAGGGGGGCATGCGCCATCAGGCACCTGTGACGATCGCTATGGTGCCTTTGAAGCGCTTCGGTGTGGCATTCGCCATCGGGGGAGGGGCCGGGAACAGCTCCTGCTTGCCCGTTAGACGGTCAACGCCTTTGAACAGCGAAGCCACCCCGAGGTTGCGCAGCATGCATGCGGTCCAGATCAGGCGCACTTCCCTCTGCAGATGGCCGTGACTTTTCAAATGTGCGCTCAAGTGCTCAGCTGCGCTGGTGAGAGAGCAATGCGCGAATGAACTGAGATGAGCTGTCCAGTGGCCGAGTGATGGCACGGTGAGATGGGAGACTTTTTCGGGGCGTTCAAGGGCCTCGTACGGGGTGGCATCGACGTGCTCCTCACCCCGATCCGCAGCCGTAAGAAGCGCGCCAGGCCCTCGGAGGTGGTCGACGAGGTCGTCCCGGACCGACAGGAGGGGCGACCTGCGAAGCGCCGGCTCGCGATGAGCGACGACGAGCTCGTGCGTGCCAGGCGCCCCTCCCCTACCCCCTCCTTACGGAGATCCGGTACATGCTTCCCTGCGGTAGACGCGGCGCAGCGAGGTGGTACTGAGCCTGTGTCCCGCTCTGTAGCAGGCTGAGGACTCCAGCAACGAGGGGCAAGGCCATCATCACGCGGGGCACCGCATGCACGCAGCCAAGCAGCATCAGGTGGCTGGTCGGCCTGGCACCAACGAGCAGTCAGCAGCCAGGGGCCCGCGGCTGTGGTCGCGGCATCAGCGCAACGGCGGGCCGCCCGCGGATCCGTTCCCTGCGGGGCCTGTGCTACTGCATAGCAGGCCGAGCAGGTCCGAAAATATGCTGCATGAGTTACATGTGCGGAGCATGCTGACCAGCAACTCATAGTTGGTCATGAATAGATCGTACCTTATGACCCGCAGCCTTGCCTGCGCGCCATCTCGCCTGGATGGTGTATCCTGCAGTTGCATCAACCATCTCGCCCGCGAAATGTGCGATCTGTACCATGTTGACAGCGTAGCGCCGGTGCCCCACTGACTGACTGATGTATTTTCTGTCAGAGGCTGCCCATTGTAGCGGTCGCCGTCGTGTTCCCGCTTTGCCGAGACTGCACCTTGATGTGCCTCGCAGGTTTCAGGAGCAGGCATCCGCCGCCGCCGCGACACCAGAGGCGGAGTCTGACCGGCCGGCATGGGCCGGCAGCGATGCCGCGCGCCCGTCTGCGGATGGGCTGCGTAAACAGGGGCAGTCGCGGATCACTGCACACGATGAGGTCAGCACGCACCGGCTATGCCGCTTGTGTGCGCCTCCTGGTGGTCGAGCTGATGGTCAGCAGCATGTGATCCTGCCAATAATCCGCGTGCGTGGAGGGTATAAGAGGTGCCACTCGTGGAATCGCAGCAGGAGTCTGACGCACGCAGGCTGGACCGTCCGCTGCTGCTCTGCCGCGTGGAGATGCAGCGGCGAACGGCACTCCCGGTGATGACGCCGTCCACACGCCAACCTGGACGTGGCAGCAGAGGCCCACTCCTGCAGAAGACATGGGAGCGCAGCACCACTGCTTGGAGTCCGGCGGCAGAGCCTACCACCGCGGTGAGCGGCACAAGCCCTCGCGCTGTTCGGGCTCCGTACTCGAGCCTCTGACATATGCTTCAGTTGAGGTCATACCGTTACCATGCGGGCACGGGCAGTCGTGTACCGCTCTCATGCCAAGCATTGCCGTGCATGCTGTCCTGAACTTGAGCAGTGGCCACCTCATGCACTTTGATGTCGCTCAAGCAGACTGCATTCCCTGCTCAAAAGTCTGCCAGTGCCTGCAGCTGACGGCATCATTCGCACCACGAGCAGGGGGCGGCTTCCTGGGCGGGCGGCGTAGGGAACAGGTAGCTCTGGCGGAGGCTACTGGTGGTGGACCAGTCAGGACCTTCCTGCCCACGCCGGAGCAGCGGCCGATGCTGAACACGGCGGTGCGGCAGAGGGTGGACGTGTTCGGGAGGGCCGCAGGTGAGGGCTCTCTTTTGCGTAATCTGAAACCCTCAACCCAGCCCAGACTAGCTGCCTCTGTCCTGCCCAGGACCGCAGTGCAACAGCACATGTCGTGCTGTACAACGTGGTGAGTGCTTGCAAAACGGGTACTCGACGCTGACCTGCGAATGGAGGGCAGTATCTGTCTCAGTGATGTGGCAGCGCTGATCCGGGGCAAATCCAGACAGGCTGTCCCAGCAGCTGACCTTCGGCAGGGGACATAGCAAGCTGCGCATCAAAAAGTGGTGTTCAATATGGTGCGCAGGCCTGTCGGAGTCGGTGCGGCGGGCGGCGGGCGTGGACCTGCGCGCCAAGGAGGCGTACGCGGAGCGGCTGCAGGCGCAGGGCAGCGTTCCTGGCGCTGCGCAGGCCTCTGCCAACATGGTGAGCGCTTGTACGCAAGTTCATTCCTCATGCTCACAGCAGGAAGATCAGCGTTTGACGTGCATGCAGCAATATAGAACCCGAAGCTGCATAGGAGCCCGATGTAGCCTAGCAATATCGTGCTTGGCTCGCCGTGCGCAGCATGCAAACTTCGTGTGGATCAAATCTATTTTGCTGAGTATCTTACAACCTTCCACTGTGGACAAACGAAGGCCTATGCCGACCCATAGAGTCTGCTGAGCGTGCGCAACTCTTGCTGCTGCCAGGGGGCCGCGGCGGTCGACCTGACGGATGCGGCGGACAGCCCCTCGCCGGCGCAGCGCGATGCGGGGCCCAGTGCAACGGAGGCGGAGGCGGAGGCGGATGCGTCCGTCCCGGCGGACGAGCAGGGCGTTGCGCGCGTACCACCTGCGCCAGGCATGCTTTCTCGTACTCATAAGCCCTAGTAGGAGCTCACCACTCGTGCTCTTGTCCCCACTCATCGCCCACAGAGCGACTGTTGCCCTGCCAGCAAAAATTTACATGTCATGTGTTAAGATTGGGGTTGGTATTTAGGGTTAAGGTCATGGTCAGGGTTAGCCTGCCATGCCGGTCATGGGGTCCACAGGCGCAGCCTGTCTGCAGTCCTCGTGCAATGCGCTGACCGTCCGCGCAGACGTGGCGACCACCATGCGGCTGACCGTCCCGCCGCTGACCGCGGCGGTCGCGGCGGCGATGGCGCGCGACGAGGAGTTCCCGGCCTGGCTGGCAGGGCTGCCCCACGAGCGGCAGGCCATGCAGGAGAAGATGCGGAAGGTATGACCAGGACGTTGCCGTGCAGATTCCTGCGCTGCCCATGACATGCCCAATCCTGAGAGATGGTCACGGTGCTGCATCCTTCTGCCGTTAGGTACAGGGTCTACATCTCGGTCTGTAGGGTGGGCATCAGTATCATCATGCCAGATTATGACCTCGGCGCGTCGTGCGCTGTGAATCTGGTGGTTTTATGCTCTGCAAGCTCTGATCACAACATGTGGACCACCCTCCAGGCTGAGGAGGCAGCGGCAGAGGCGACCAGGAAGGCGCGGGAGGCCATACAGGGCCCCGATGCGCTGGCCTTCGAGGAGAAGCTGCGGAAGCTGGGCTTCGCCATGCAGCGCCTGCAGCCGCGGGACCGCGTCGCGGACGCGATCCAGGACCTGGAAGACGAGTGCGCACCCTGACGCTGCTTTCTGACCTGTACCATGTCTATCCTGCGTTTGTTGCCACTGACCTTCCACTGTGTGCGAAGCGCTTGAGCACCAACCCACTGCAGCCGAGGCTGTCTGCTCAAGAAGTCACCTGCATCTGCGCCTGCAGAGCTCCGCATGGTAGCGTATGGCAGTGCCCCACTGGCACCTGTGCGCTAAACAGTAGCAACATGGGTTGCTTCAAGCATGAAGTATGATTTTCGTCATGTGCGCGCAGGCGAAAGAGGCATGCGGCACTGCGGATGTCAGTATCGCAGCGCCCTGCGCGGCAGCCTGTCGCCGACGGGCCAGCCGCGCCAGCCGCTGCCAGCGCCAAGCAGCCAGAAAAGGCCGTTGGGCAGGCGCAGAAGCAGCAAAAGGCGGCCAGCGCGAAGCCAGCCCGGAAGCGTGAAACTGCGCCGAAGGTAGAGGTGAGGGACGTTTGGTCACGGAATTCAACTCAACCACTGGACTGCCGCAGCGCATAGTACTCACGGGTTTGCCCCTCCAGCATGACGCAGAGGGGTTGTTGTGCGCCCTAGGCTCATGAAGCTGCACTTGGCACAGCACAGACCAATGACACCCAGCCTGATGCTTGCGCTGAGTGCCGTGCAGGCCGAGACCATTGAGCTGAGCAGTGACACGGAGGAGTCTGAAGCAGAGGCATCTCGGTATGATGCCTGCTTCGGATGCCCTCTGTTATATGCTGTGATGGCAGGCGCTTCAGCTGCTCTGCGGATCGCACACGCTGTTACCATAAGCCGGGGATTGCTTGATACATTGTCAGGGTTGATAGCTCCTCCTAACAGTCTCCGGCTTTCTAGTCAAGCAAGTCTGTCCGTGGCTTGGACAGGCTGGCGACAAGGTCATCAGCTCATGCTGGTGCCACCGCACCGCAGGGTCGATGGCGAGGAGGACGCGCTGAGCCGCGACATGGGCAGTGTCGCCGTCAGCGACGAGAGCAGTGAGCAGCGGCGCGTCGAAGCGATGGGGCCGCGACGGTACCGGCTCAGCAAGCAGGAGCTGCAGGTCTACCGGCGTGCCATGGCGGCCGGCGACAGGGAGGAGGTGCGCCAAAGCCTGTCATGTTGGGGTCACAATGAGGGTCAGGCCGATCCAGGCGTAGACATGCATCAGCCAGTGAAGAGGAAGCCGTTTCAGGATATGGTTGTAAGGAAGTGCTGTGCTCAGCAGATGGCGTATGCACAGAGAAAGGCATTGGTACATCGCATGCCGTCCTGCGTGGCACTGGCTGCACGTCGCTGTGGGTGCAGATCGAACAAAGTTCAAGCAAATCGCAGAAAGCTGCGCCTGAGCCTGCTTGATGTGCTGCCGTAGGAGCTGGTGTCGCATAGGCAGAGCAACATCACCATCCGGCGGCAGGACATGGAGTCGCTGCGCGGCCTCAACTGGCTGAACGACGAGATCATGAACGTCTATGTCAACCTGCTGCAGGTCCGAGATTTGCGGTGTAACCCAATGGTGGCTCGGCGACTCCTGTTGCATATTGTATGCAGACTGCGTGGCACTCCAACCACTGCCCTCGATCGTAAGAGATGGTTCTGTGCAGCACATGGGCCTAGGTACTCTCCGTCCGGCATCTGAAGGTGATGCCTGCGAATGTGGTGCAGGAGCGGGACACGCGGTGGCGGAAAGCCGGTGATCGGGCGCGCGTGCACTTCTTCAACTCCTTCTTCGTCGCGAAGCTGTGCAAGTGCGCTGCTATGCTGCTGCGCAGCGACAGCGACAGGGTCCCGTCATGAGCTAGGTCCCGCAGCTGCTCCAAGCTCGAGGCTTCACCAGGGTCATTCTGCATTAGCGCTAACCGTGCCTCTCCTGTACGCCTGAGCCTGCAGCAGTCTCAGCCAAGGCCGCCGTGTACGAGCAGGGACCAGGGGAAGTACAATTATGACGGCGTCAGGAGATGGACCATGGAGAAGCGGCTGAAGATGTGGGGCCAGGTGCGAGCCCGCCATCCTTGCGTGCATGCCTGCCAGCATGAAGCACATCATCTGTAGTAGCTTGATCGTCAATGACTGTCAAAAGCTCAGCACCTCCTGCCCTCGACTTCTGATTAAGCTCGCAGATCCATGCAAAGGGCCGTTTCATGCATGGCCAGCTTTACCCAATACCGTGTGACCCTCGCAGGCATTCAGTCTGAGATCGTGCAGGTCTCAAGTGAACAGGCATCCCTTGAACCCTAACCCTAACCTCTAACCCTAACCTCAAGTCTGACCTAACCAAATCCTCATGCGCAGGCGTCGCCGTCGGTGCTGGACTGCGACTTGGTGGTCATGCCCGTGCACCTGGCGATGCACTGGACGTGCGCCGTCGTCAACCTGCGCGACCACGAGTTCCTGTACCTCGACTCCATGGGGGTACGTTGCTGGTCACATCTTCCTGTCGGCACTGTCGCGATGCTAGTCGTTGATTGATTCGCCAGAGCCGCAAGCGCCTTTGACCGAGTTCAGTTGCTGCCCTTGCATTCCAGTATGATCAGCACTTCCTTTTCCTCAGTCTCCTCACCCACAGTGTGAAGGCGGAATGAATGATGCCAACCTTGGTGCAAACATGTCAGCTGAAAGCCAAGAGCTCGGATCATGCCCCCGGGTAGCAGCCACCTGTGGTGTTGATACGCTGCCCGAAGCCTGCCGATCATGAGCTCGTTTGGCGGACGCTGCCGCAGGGGCGGGACAAGACGGTCGTGGAGTCCCTGGCGCGGTGGGTGGAGGACGAGTACCAGTCCAAGCGGCAGGAGCGGGTGGACACCGCCGACTGGCCGCGCCACTACCTCAGGGTGCGCCGCAATGCAGCAATTTCTGCTGTAGACAAGCATGACCCGGGCCCATTACCGAGAGAGTGTTTGAGCTTGCTGTGGGCTACGATACTCACAGAGCGTCAAGTCAGAGCAGCATGCAATCAATCTCCCGTTCCGGTTAGGATCCAGTCTTCACACGGGTCCACACGAGTCCTCTGGAGACCTTCAGAGACGAATTGTGCATTTGGCAGCACTTGTGCACAGCAGACGACCAGGTCATGTCTCAAATCT
>JAABUX010009526.1_pt1 | contig 10988 bp, 17 predicted proteins | sample 5561851 | NCBI WGS metagenome assembly JAABUX01 (sample SAMN10711883, study PRJNA513361) | rock metagenome | isolation source: Antarctica rocks | place: Antarctica: Victoria Land, Richard Nunatak red sandstone | collected 2016-01-03 | reverse complement strand
GCAGCCGGTGTGAGCGCGCTCCACGCTGTGAAGGTTGCCTTCATTGACATGGATGGCTCCCCGCTGATCAGCACTGCCGCGGCGTCATGCCTGGCAGGGTGCAGATCTAGGCGACACAGCATCGCGCCGGGCTGTCCAGGCCTCCTACACCCGCGCCGCGAGGCCAGGCCGGCGCTCGAGGCCCACCTGGTGCGTGTCCAAGGCCAGGACCGCGCGCAGCATGACGACGCCGTACCAGGTGCCCACCAGGATCCGCGCCACGAAGAACTGCGCGGCAAACGCGGCGCCTGCGCATGCGCTGCTGCTGCTCAGCAGCAATCGCGCCATGGGCAGGCGCTTTGGCCGGCCGGCGCGGCGCGGCGTGGCGCAGACGGCAAAGCGGCTGGCGCTCGTTTGCGACATGCAAGCATGGCTGCACAGCGGGGCCCCAGCTGCCCAGGGAGCCGGGCTGCCCTGCTCAGAGCAGGGCAGCCGCACACGCCTGCGCTAGGCCCTGCTGAGCAGGCAAGGACGGGTGCGGAGGCGGCCGGACACGGGCGCGGGCGCGCGCCCGCGCAGGCGAACAGGCGCGTGTGCGTGAGGCGCGCCGCGCGCAGGCAGCCGAGCACGTGCAGCAGTGGCGTCGTGCCCTCGAAGTACACCTGAATGGCCGCGCCGAACAGCGCCATGCGGTTGCCGTACAGGCCCAACGCGCAGCTGGCCAGGCCGAGCGCGTGGTGGAGCAGGATGCCTGCGGGGAGCGGCGCGCGGCGGGCCCTGTCAGGCCCCCGCGGGCGGCTCATGCACCGGGGCTGGGGTACGGCCGGGTCCGCGGCGGAGCAGGACGCCTGCGGGCGGGATGTCGTGTCGCCTTGGCCGGCCCGGCAGACGGCTGGCGCACCGGGTCCAGGCTAGGGTACAGGCGGGGGTGGCCGTCGAGGAGGTCTGACCCAGGCTTGCGGCGCGAAAGCACACACTCCAAATCGTGAATCAGCCCGGAGCTCAGGAGCAGGATGTCATCAGCAGATCCGTTTAGAGACCAGGGCGTGCGGCTTTGGCATACATGGGGTGAAGCATGGGGCAAGTGGGCGGAGGCGATGCAGGCTGCGCGCGCACTGGGGGACCCGACAGCCGTGTAGAACGCGAGCGTGTACGCCGTGTCGTACAGCAGGTAGCCGTACATGACGCTGCCCCAGAAGAAGTGCGCGCCTGGCGGCAACCACCCTGAATGTGCTCAGGGTCTAGGGGTAGAGCTAGCTTTGCTCAGCTGAGAGGGTTTCCCGGTCCTCGGCAGCCAGGGACTGCAGTGGGGACGCCTCGCATGCGCGCGGGCGACCGCCGGGCTGCAGCGTGTGCAGTTGGCCCCGAGCGGACGCGCATGCATGCGTGGGGCGCCTGGACACACGCAGCGGGCGTGGGGCCGGCGCACGCCGGGCGCGGGGGCACCTGACACCGCGAAGAGCGGGTCGGCGAGGAGCGCCGGGTCACGCAGTGTTGGCGCCTGCGCCCAGACCAGCACCATGGCCTGCGGCGCCATGCTCCCGTTCTGAGGCGTGCATGCCTTGGATCAGGAACAGGATTGAGGTTTTATGTAAGACATGACGGCAGCGCCGCTACACGACAGGGCCGCGCACGTGCAGCCCGGACGCGATGCGGTTGCACCAAGCGAGGCGCTCGCGCGCGGACAGGCGCGAGTAGCCGGGCCACAGGCGCGGCGTCGCGGCGTGCGCGCATGCGCACGCGCCCGCCCAGACGGCGGCCGAGGTGCAGGCGATGGCGTGGATGCGCGCCGCGGGGAAGGCCGCCGATACCATGCCGCTGGTGCTGTGGGCTCTGGTGGCGTCGTACGCGGCTCGGCCGGGCTGTGCGCTAGCCAGGCCAGGAGAGCGCTGCCTAGACTATAGGCTGCCAGCGCCTGGCAGGCGCTGCCATGCTGAGAGGCGTGCGTCTGGGGCGCGCGCGCAGCTTGGCCAATACTCGGACATGATGGTTTTAGCGCACATCTTGAGCGCGACGGGCTGGTGTGAGCAGGGCGCCTAACGGGCGCAGCTGCCTGTGACTGGTAGCTGAGCTGCCTGCGCCGTGAGCTGGGCGCGTCCTCTGCCAGGCTTTGCAGACGGGCCGGCGTCAAACGCCCTGTCCAGCAGCCGACGGTGTATCAGGTTGCTATGAGGGTGCCTGCCGTGTTGCAACATGCTCACAAAGTTTTAAGGCCAAGCAAGCAACTAAGGCAGTGTCTGAGGCCGCAAGAACGCATGCGGTGACCACACGCCTGACAGGCACGCCCAGGCAACGGCTGCATCCCCGCAGTCCCTCACGCCCAGGCAGCTGCAATCCCCGGCACGTCTGCATGCAGGAGCCCAAACCGGCCCAAACGCTCACCCACTCTCACAGTCCCACCTGTGGGGCAAACACCCCGCTACTTCGCCGCAGCTCGGCAAAGCTGCCTGCCCCAAGCCGCTGCGCTCGCACTGGCGCGTTCAAATCATGCCCACAGGATGTGTGCTGCAATCTTGGCTGGATACTCCTCCACAAACCTCTGGCGTGCAGATACTAAGGACCCATGCACATTCTCACACGGCTGGTGGACGAAACAACATTTGCAACTCAGGCGCTGCAGCCCCCATGCCCTGCCTCACTGGCGGAAAACGCAGGAATCCTACCTGCCGTCCACCAAGGCCAGCCTACATCACAGAGAGGCCTGCCCCAAGCTTCAGTCCAATCTAGCACCCTGTAACGTAGTATTTGTTTGGTCGAAGTGCACAGCAGACGTAGACAAGGACGCAATGCGCATTGCGGAGTATCAGCCAGGCTCTTTTGGAACAGACGCACGCTCAGCTGCCCCAGATGGCCTCAGTACATTCTGTCACACGCCCAGGACACGCTGGACATGCCCCGTCACAGCTCTCCCAGGACCCTGCCATGCCCAGCAACGCAACTCGGGGCAAGGTGCAGACGGTAGGTACGCATGGGCGCTCGCCGCTCAGTGTCGCCGCCCGGGGTTGCCACGCCGCGCCCAGGCTGCCTACCCAGCAGGGCTTGGCTTAGGTCGGGGCCGGGTGCGGGTGGGGCGGCGGGTGCGGGTGGGGCGCCCGGTGCGCATGGCCGCTCGCGGCATGGTGCGGCTGCGGGGGCCGCTCCGTCCACTTGCGGCGGCGCGAGCACTCGTGCATCGTCAGCTCGGCTTGCAGGAAGTACATGCCGAAGATGGGCGTGACCTGGGGCGCCCCGGGGCGAGCGGTGGGCGGAGGGGCACAAGTGAGCTGACTTCGCGTCCACGCGTGTTGCTGCCACACCTAGTGCTCGGCCCCTGAACCTCCTTCAACTCTGCGGTGCGCAGTGCGGCTGGCACACAGCTTTCCTGGGGCTTTCTGGGGCTTCCCGGGCAGCACCATGGGCGCGCCTGGTAAACCGAAAAAGCATTTGGTCGCTTACTACTTCCCCACTGCTAACCGAGACCACAATTTGTGCCCCCTCCCCGCTAAAATGAAAGGTGCCAATGCCGACCTCTCCCCGGCACGCCTGCCAGGTGGCCTGCCCCCAACAGGCAGCAACCCAGGAAAGGGGTGGAGCAAGGATGGAGGAACGCGTGAAAGAAGAGGACCAGAGACGAAAACCAGGCAAGTGCACGGGATGGGCGTCAGCGGCGGGCGCTTACAATCAGCGCCGTCTTGCCGCTCACGCCCAGCGCCTTGTGGAAGGTCGGGATGAACTGGTTGGCCAGGAGCACGACGCTGGCTGCCGGTCCACACACAGGCTGTCAGCATGCTCACATTGACTCTGAGCAGGCGTTGCGTTGACTGCAGCGACCCCGCAGCAACGCCTCGGCTCCATGCACCCAAAAGCAGTGCTGAAAACCAAACTCAGCTTCCAGCTCGAGCGAGCGCTTGGATGGGCGCCGGGGCACCCATCCGGAGCACGCACCCGAAATACCCCCCGCCCAGGCGGCAGCCTTGCCACCCTCTATCAGCGACCCGCGCACGCAGATGTCCTGTGCCTGCTTCCGTGTCACGCCGGGGTCTGCAGTGCTCATCCTCCCCGCTGGCTTTCAGGCCCTACTCGCACCCACGCCCTCACGTCCGCGCTTGCTCAGTAGGCTGCACCACGTGCTGGAGCCTCACACTTTGACCACGGGGCTAAGAGACTCTCACTCTGGTCGAAGCTGCAAAAGCTCAAGGTGTGCACTGAGCTGAGAGTAAACCTCCTGCAGACCCTGCAGCAGTACTTTGACAGGAGACAGATCTGTCTATGAGTGCTCGACCTCGTTTCTGAGCAATCCACTTGCAGTGTCTCAAGAGCACTTTCGCTACCACGCGTCAGCTCAGCTCTGTGTAATCTACCTGCATCAGCTGCAACTGTTCCTGCATGCCCATGGCACAAAAGGGCCAGAGCACTACGCAGACGACTGTTGTGGTTGCGTACTGTGGTGAGAAATGAGGAAGCTGGCACCTTTCTGAATATTGCAAGATGCATGATGTGAGGTAAAGCATTCTCTTGCCACCTAGCCGTTGCCATGGCCAAGCTCATGTATTGTGCACATGTAGGGGACGATGGTGCACCAGGCCGGTCCTGGGATGCGGAGTCGCTCGAGCTCCTGCACCCCCGCACAGGCTTACGTCCGGCGCCTGCACCCACAGCCGCAGCCCTGCCCCAAAACACAGTGCTGGGCAACAGACAGCAGTTGTTTTGGTGTAGAGGCCAAGGCCAAGCTGAGACTGGCAGCCGCTCTATGTGCTGTCACGCGGCAGACGGCCCTACAGTGCATGCAGCCAGGTGACTCCTGTTCTACAAAGCGTTGCCAGGTGGCCAGCGGCCTGCAAGGCAACAGGCAGCCTTGCCTGTGCTGGGCCGGCGGCCTGCGCGCCGTTGACAGCCGCTCTCGGCAGACCGGAGCCTGGCTGCTGAGTGTGTTTGCGTCTATACAAAGCAGCCCTGTGCCGGCAAGCGCGGCAGACGCTGGCGGCGGGCGCCCCAGGTGCTCGACGGCTCGGGGCGCCGGTGGCAAGCCTGCCGACCCGCGCCGCCGCGCGCAGGCACGCCGGCGCCGTTCCTGCTGCGCGCCGGGCGGCTGTGCGAGGCCAACCTCTTCCGGCCGCCGCATGCGGCGTGGCTCGCCGGCGGCCGCGCGCTGGCCGGCGGCGGCCTCGCGCTCGTTACGCCCGTGGACCCGCTGCTGCCGGCGCTGCCGCTGCTGGAGGCCGCACGGCGGCGGGTGCGCCCCGCCGCGCCGGGCGGCCACGGCCACATGCGAGCCCTGGCCGCGCTGCCGCGCCGCAGGGCGCCCTGGCGCCCCACAGCCTGGCGACACATGTGCCATGCGCTCTGACGTCTGCATGCAGGGGCTGCCACTTTCACTCAGGGCCCAGGCTCGCCCTGGCACCGCAGCTGCAAGCCCTCCCCGCGTCTGCGCTCGCACCGAAGCCCGCCATGCTCACCAGTCTCAAAAGTGCTCAGGAACGCCCGGGGGACGCAGCAGACAGCGGACGAGCCAGCGGGCGTCTTCTGCAGCGCCGAGGAGGCGCTGCACTGCGAGAGCTGCCCCGGCGCCACGCGGCTGCTACCGCTGCTGGCCGGAGCTCCCGACAGCGCAGCTGGGGGCGCGGGCCTGGGCGGCTGCGCGGAGCGCTCCGCGCTGGGGGTCGTGTGCGACACGCGCGAAGCGGGCGGCGAGACATACTACCGCCTGAGTGATGCGAGGGTGCGCCACCGGTTTGCCTTACCAACCCTAACTTAACCTACCCCTATACCCTGGCATTGGCCGTGCCCGCACTATCTAAGAACAGACAGCTTGGCTGCGCTTTGAGGCAAGCGGGAATGCCGTGGGGCTGTCGGCGCAGAGCCGACTTCTACGCATGCTGACTGACCATCCCTCTCCTTCCTGGTGTGACTGGCCGTGCATCGTGCCCCGCGCGCGCAGGCGCTGGCCTGGCTGCGCTGCAAGGTCGCGGCCGCGGCGGGCGCGCTGCGACGCACGGGCGGCGCGTTCGCCGGCATGGACGACGCCGGGCTGGACGCCTACGCGGCGGGCCTGCTCGGCGAGTGGCTGGCGCCGCCGTGGCAGCGGCGCCTGGCGGCCGCCTGCGGCGCGGCGGAGCACGGCGCGCCCGCGCCAGGCCCGCGGCCTGCTCTGGCCGCCGCGTCACACTTGTCAGGAGCACTGGGGTGCGCAAGTCGGTGTTCGCTCAGCTCGCGTGGGTGGCCGTGCAAGCAACCCTGGGACGCGTTCGGGTTGCGGGGTGCCTGCCCCTGCCTGGGCTGCCGCCTGACATGAGGCGCGGTCTGGCCTCATCGAGTGCGTTCAGGAGGCCGATCCGGGGCCAGCAACCGCGGGCATCCATCCAGGGCGTGGCGCCCCGCGACTCGGAGCGGGCGCGGGCTGGTCGCAAACGACGAGACTGTGGTAGCCTGTCTTTCCACTTGCGCGGCGAGGCACTGGCTGATTAGAGCGCAAGAGCCCACGCGGCGATGGTGTCAGCAGCCGGACGCCATGGCTAGGAGCCCGGATTGGCACTTCCAGGGGCGGCCCGCCTGGGGAGAGAGCCACAAAAATGCACAAACACCAGGCATGCAGCGTGGCTCTCGCCAGGCAGCCCATGGACCTGCCGACCCAGGTTCTTAGCAGTGGCGTCCGGCTGCGTGCACCACTGCCACGTCGGCTCTTGAGCAGCCTAAACTTCGTCGCATGAGTCGAACATAACGGATGTCTCGTCGGAAGCCACCAGCCGGCGCCCGCTCGAGTCGAGGAGCGCGCGCGCCTCTGATAAATACCAGCGGTTGCTGGCCCCGGTCCGACTCCTGCGCGCGCCACGCAGGGCCAGACCACCCAGGCTCTGCTGCTGCAACTTGGCGTGCTGGAGGCGCTCGCAAGGCGGCCTGGGCTTGTGCAGTGTCACTGAGTGTCACGGAGCAGCTGGGTTGACACGGTGGACAACTGTGCGATTGCCGCTCGCAGCTGGAGCACATCACATTCATTGTCTGGTATTCACATCCTTTCTTGCGCTGCACAGGTGATGAGGGCAAGGCATTGCAGCCACTGAACGGCGCGCCATCATTGCACGGCGCCGGCGAGCGCTCAGAGAAGCGGCTCAAGGTCCGCTGGCCCACCGGCTTGGCTACCTCTGGCTGAAATGACTCTAAGTGCTATCACTGCAAGGCGTTTGCAACATTTGCATGGAGCTCAGCGTCCACAGCAGAGCAAGGAGCGTGAAGCCGGACAAGCTGCACATGACGGGCTGTGCGTGAGCAGAGCATGCTGGCATGGAGGCGAGGGAGCGCCTGTGTTCTCGTACGTGAACTGAGCAGCCCGCCGCGCGCGGCGCAGGTGGACCCAGAGGAGCACGCGCGGCGGCAGGCCGCCGAGGCGCGCACGGAGGCGAAGCGCGCGCAGCAGGCGCGCGAGTGCGCGGGGATGCGCAGCATCGCCTCATTCTTTGGCGCGCCAAAGCGCAAGCCCGGCTGACCCCCGCCGCCTCACTTCATAGGCGGGTCCTTCTTTGGTTGAGGCTCATTGAGCAGGCATGCCACGGCGCAGGACCGGCAGCCTGGGGTTGCGAGCTGGGCAAGGCGTTGCGCTGTGCTGCAACTGCGAGCAGCTGGCTGTGAGGCAGCGCATGCTTGGATGGTGCATGCTGTGTTTTTCAAAGGGCCACACATTCTCAACTTGTATACAAGCTGCAGATGCATTCAGGACAAAAACTTCGCCCCTTTCAAACAGGGCGACTTGCAACGCATTCAAACAGGGCGACTTGCAACGCAGGGTGCAACGGCAAGGCTCTCTGCAAAACAATTAGAACTGCATGCAACTGCACACCTTACTTCAGTGCGTAGTGTTGCAGTTGTCCATAACAAAGCACACAGTCCGACTCCCAGGCCCACTGAAGAGTTACTGTCACCCCCAGCTCTACATGCATGTTTGCGTTGAACACCAATTCATAGCGCTCTTGCATGCCAGCTAAATAACTTCGTGACGCATGCGCGCCTTCCCTTCCACAACTCCGCAGTCAAAGCACTCGGACTTACCGCTCCATCATTTAGGTGATAAAGTGCGCACAACTGCGCTTCATGCGTTTCAATGCTGCGCTGCCCACTCTCTTGAGACCGTGAGGGGTGGCATACCGCTGCCGCCTCCTTGCCTCCAAAGCACATGCCGTGCAAGCACGCACACAGGGTACACCTAGAACACTGGCACCAACATGCCATGGGACTGGTAACCAAAACACACCCCAGACGCGGCTGCACCCGGACGCGACTGCACCCAGAGGCGCTACTTGGTGGAGTCGGGCGGCAGCGCGTAGGGCGCCAGCTCGCCCAGCGCGGCTGCGGCCTCCGGCGCGAGGCTGGACAGCGCGTACTCGTTCCTGAACAGCAGCACCTGCGCGGCGGCGTGCGCGGCTTCAGGCACTCGACACCCTGACCAGGAGGAGGTTGGTGTATGGCAAGCGCCCCACAAGGCGGAAGGCAAATGCACGGCTTTCAAGAGGCTGCCCCACTGTCGGGCCAGGAGGCCCTGCGCTGTTTCATGGGACCCGAATGCTGGCCTGATATATAATAAGTACACCTCTTTGAGGGTCCAGCGATGCGGGCCGGACCGGGCGACCCCACTGGTCCTTGGTCGCCAGCGCGTTGAACAGGCGGCCGGCCGCGGTCACGCCCTCCCACCCGCATGCTGGCCACCTGCGGAGCGGGCTTGGACATGGCAGCCTGGTGCGTGGGCTCCATGGTGCAGGCACCCCACTGCCTACTGATGCATATCAGGCATGCTTCTCCGTCACAGGCATGTCATGTTGCCATGCTGCACGCTGAGACAAAAGTCTGCAGACCTGTGCAGAGCTGCACAGGTCGTCACAGGCGGTGTCAGCACAGCCTGCCAGGCGACGCAGGCAGGCCCCTGTGACACAGTCCACGCGGGGGCCTACAGCTTAAGGCAGGCAGGCCGGGTGCGGCGGGCGCGCCTGGCCACCGAGTAGGGCAGCGCCTCCAGCGTCGTGTCCACGCCGTACTCGTTCTTCATGCGCGCCTGCCGCGCAGCGCATGTCCTCACACCCAGGCCAGCCAGCGCAGGCTTCGTCAGCTTTCCATGACCGAGTCTGGGGCTGGTGAACGGCGGTGGCTGCACCTCGCCTGCTTTCCACGCCCGAGTCTGGGGCAGGGGATCGGCGGCGGCTGCACCGACGGCAAGCGCCGGCCGCTGCCGCCCCCCTCGCATGGCGCCGCACCCGCGGCGCCCCCACCCAGGCACACTAGACACTTCAAAGGCCCCTCATCCCTCACGATGCCCTGCCAAGGCGCCCCGCCCCGCCGCTCAGGGTCGGGCGCGCCTGCACGACCTCGAACTGCAGCGCGCCCACGGCCGCCAGGATGGGGTCCGTGCGGAAGTCGTCGGTGCTGTGCAGCACCTGCACCGCACCCTCGCCCAGCAGCCCTGCGCGGCCGCGCCGCCGGGTGAGCGCGCCTCCCGAGCCGCGCATGCCCAGCCATGCATCCACAGGAGCAGAGCCCCCGGCGGCCCGGGGTGCCCTGGGCGATGGTGCGCCAGGCAGTGAGGATGCGCGTGGGAAGGTGAGAGCACCCGCTGCCGTCGACAGTGCCCGAGAGGGTGACCGCGGTGCGCCTGTCCAGCCGGCCGGACAGGCGCGCATGTTGCAAGGCGCAGAGCGCACGCGCGCGCGCAGGCGCGAGCGGGCGCCCCGGTCCAGGCCGGCGCGCGCCCTCCAGGCCCTGCAGGAGCCCCGGCCGGGCGTGGCGCACCCTCCAGGCCCTTCAGAAAGGCCTTGCGCTGGCCGGGCGTGCAGCGCAGGTACGCGAACAGCTCCGGCGAGAAGCAGGGGATGGCCGGGAACGCGAGCGGCGGGCCCGTGTGCAGCGTGTCGCCGATCGCAAACGCGCCCGGGTTGTTCAGGCCTGCGCGCGCCGCGCCCTGAGCCGCGCCGTCTCACATTTAAAAGGGCCCGGAAGTGTGCATTGTGGCCAGGTCCCCCTCCTATAGTGCTTTCGACTGTGCTTGAACCGCTGAAAACTTTTACCACAGCGACAACTTCAGCAGCTGGCCGGTCACGCACGAGCACGGCGCGCGCACCGATCACGTCGCCAGCGACGCCATCGAGCACCGTCTCGCGCTCCTGCGCAAACATGCGCTGCGGCCGCGCCAGCGCGACTGTGCGGCCTGCGCGCGTGGCAGCCGCGCGGCTAAAGAGCGCTGGCGCGGGGCCGCTCCGCGCGCCGGTGACCGGATGCAAACATGCAGGTCTACCAGGCCGCTGCAAGGCAGCATGCAAGCCAAGCCCTCCTTCAGAAGGCCTGCCACCAAGTGCGCCGGCTGCTGCACCGGCCACGTGCGCCATTGCCGCGCCACTTCTCCCCCGCAGGCCCATCTCACAGGAGGGCGGCCGGATATGCCAAAACAGGCCCGCCTGCTCTGCTGCTTCAACCGGAGTGTGCTCCCGTCTCAGTAAGCAAGTCCCTGACCACGGTGGTCACTCGCGCATGGTGAGCACCATGCACACTGACATGCTACCCGGCCATCCCAGCCCGCTGCGGACAGACTGGCCGGGCTGGCAGCCCAGTTGCTGGCGCGCACCGGTGCGCGCCACGCGGACCTTCATGCCCTTCTCAAAGCGCCCGGAGCAGACGCGGATGAAGGCGACCTTGTCGCGGTGCCGCGCGTCCATGTTGGCCTGGCGCACAGCTAGGGTTGGGTTAGGTTGAGGGCAAGCGCCCTGCAGCAGGTGGTGCGCACCTTGGGCACTGCCAGTGCAAACTTAGCCCCAGGCTGCACCCAGGGTTGGGTTAAGGCAAGGGCAAGCGCCCTGCAATAGGTGGTGCGCACCCCGGGCACTGCCAGTGCAAACTTAGCCCCAGGCTGCACCGCAGTAGACGCATGGTGAGCGGGAGGCCCGGAGCGGCGGCTGCAGCATGCCCAACGCGGAGAGAGAGCGGCAGGCCATGTACGCGCAAGCGATTGCATTTGCCAGGAGCTGACACAAACGAGGGCGTTACCCACAAAGCTCAGC
>JAABUX010009525.1_pt1 | contig 10988 bp, 9 predicted proteins | sample 5561851 | NCBI WGS metagenome assembly JAABUX01 (sample SAMN10711883, study PRJNA513361) | rock metagenome | isolation source: Antarctica rocks | place: Antarctica: Victoria Land, Richard Nunatak red sandstone | collected 2016-01-03 | reverse complement strand
GAGAAGGGGAGGGTTAGCGCGATGGTCTACACCACGCCGCGTCCCGACGATGATGCACAGCTGGCCGCGTGGCGCCGGCGGCAGGCCGAGGACGCCGTGCGCAGCATCAACATCCGCCTCCCGCTGGGCCTGGCACGCCGCCGGCGCGCCGAGGCGGCCGCGCGGGGTGTCCCGGCCGGCCGCTACGTCGGCGACCTCCTCCGCGCCGCCCTGGGCGACCTCCCTGGCGGCCCGCCACTCGCCCCCACGCCCCCGGCGGCGCCCGCACCCGTCGATCTGGGGCGGGTCGGCGTGCGAGACCTGCGCATCATCCAACTCCACACTAGCCGCGACAGCGAGCCCCGCCCGCTCGACACCGCCGACAAGGCCACGGTGCTCCGCCTCCTGCGCGCCGACCTCGCCTGGTTAGAGCGCGCCGGCAGCAGCAGGGATGCGTGACCATGTGGGACAACGACGTGCCACCCGACGCCCCCCTGACACGGGCAGCGCCGGCACCCGACCATCAAGTGGAAACGTGCGCGACGTGCGCGCGACCGGCTCCGCCCGGCAAGCTCCGCTGCGATCCATGCGTTGAGGAAGAATGGAACAAGCTACGGGTCAAGATGGGAGAGGACTGGTATGAGCGGCACGCGGCTTACCGACGCCCCTCACGCGATACGAGCGGCACACATGACGAGCCCTAACACCATTGCGGCCATCGACGCCGCCGCGCGCGTCCTGTTCGCCCACGCCGAGGAGATCGTCGCCGCCTGCGCCATGGCCCACCCCACGGTCGTCGTCGGTGTCGTCCCCGTCCCCGAGGAGGACGCCGTCCATATCCACCACACCGCGCGCGGCATCCTCCCCGCCATCGCCGCCTACGAGGCGCTGGGCACCCTTATCACCGATCCGCGCCAGTGCCGCAGCCTCGCCGACGTTCGCACCTATATCGGGATGTGGGCTGAGTGGCGGCGCGGGCTCTTGCAGGGCGACGAGTGGCGCGTCGTCCCCGGAGCCCTGTCCGGGCCGGACAACCCGGCCAGGCCGGTAGGATAGGCTTATCGGCGGGGCTACTAGATGGATTGGACAGGTCAGATATGGAGCAGCAAGAGAGCGTCGATGGTCTCCGTGAACGTGAGGTGAGGTGGTTCCGCCGGCGCATGTGGGCGTGGTCCTCAGCACACCTGCGCGACTTCCCGTGGCGCCGCACGACGGACCCCTATGCAATATTCGTCGCGGAATTCCTCTTGCAGCAGACGGACGCGCCGCGCGTCGTCCCTGTTTACGAGCAGGTCGTGGGCAGGTACCCGACGTTAGAAGCCCTCGCTGACGCTCCACTCGCCGACCTCACAGGCCTGCTCCTGCCGCTGGGATTCCACTTCCGCGCCGCCAGGATGCGGGAGGTCGCCCATTTGTTGGTAGACGGCACCGCAGGCACCGCGGGGACCGTACCGCGCGTCCAGGCCGAGCTGCTGAAACTGCCGGGCGTCGGGCTCTATATGGCGCGGTCGATCTGCGCGAACGCCTTCGGGCAGCCGACAGCCGTCCTCGACACGAACGTTGCGCGCATCTTGCTGCGATTCTTCGCGATCCGGCCGCGCACCGCCCGGCCCCGCGATGACGTCGGCTTTTGGGACGCGGCTCAACGTGCGGCACCGCGCAGGAAGGTCAGTGCATGGAATCTGACGCTGATCGATTTCGGCGCGGCCGTCTGTACAGCGCGGAACCCCCGCTGCCCCCAGTGCCCCTTACAGCGGCGCTGCGCCTATGCGGCAGCCCTACATCAAGCAAAGCAAGCAGAGATTACCGATTGAGATATGTCCCTTGCGAGTAGGTCACGTAGCGGCCCCACAGCGCACATCTACTAGACACACGCCGAGTTCTTATGTTAAATAACAGTAGTAAATACTGTGGTTTCAGTGCCCGTCGGCTATCATGATGTTCAACCTCTAGACTCCTAATACAGGCAAACATGGTGCGATTGAGTCAAGCTTTCGCGTCATGTCTCGTCGGTCTGAGGCGGAGCCTCGTTAGTAATATGCTTTAGTAGTTATGCAGCGAGCGTGCAAAATGGTCATTGAGGGACGCAGCACCGCCGAGGATGACGCCCCCATCTCCGCACCATCCCCCGCGAAGCCCCTTACTCAGAGGAGGGCCTACGCCGCTGTGTCCATGTTCAGCGGGTGCGGGGGGATGGATTTAGGGGCAGAGTTGACCGGCAAGGTGAAGGTTGTCTGTGCTGTTGACAACGATCACTGGGCGGTTGAGACTTATCGGCGGAACTTCGGCGATTACGTCGTCGAAACGGACATATACGCGACCAATCCCGTCGGTATCCCCTGCGACATTCTGCTGGCTGGCCCGCCCTGCCAGGATTTCTCGACGTTGTGGAATCACGACGGCCTCAAGGGAAAGCGAGGCAATCTGTTCCAAGAGGTGGCGCGCTATCTCGCGGTCCTGCAGCCCCCGGCGTTCGTCATGGAGAACGTGCTCGGGCTCCTCTCGGCGAACCACGGCCAGGCCTGGACTCAGGTGCGGCGCGCGCTCCGCGCCCCGGCGCAATTCTTCGGGGAAGCGGAGGGGCCACGCTATCTCCTGCGCGTCGAATGCGTGGATATGGCCGACCTCGGCGTGCCCCAGAACCGCGAACGCATCATCATCATCGGCGTCCGGTCGGACCTGGGTATCGCGCCGCCGGCGGTCCCCCTGCCGTACAAGGGTCGACACAGGACCGTCCACGAGGCGCTGGACGACACCCCGATGCCCCCGCCCGGCCAGGCGAACCACGATATCGGCTTCGACTCGCGCGATGTCGTCGAGCGCCTCAAGCTGATCCCACCCGGCAAGAACTACACGGCGGTCCCGCACGGCCACCCCCTCGCGGTGAAGGGCCTCATCAGCCACGTCTACAAGCGCCTCGACCCCGACCGCCCCTCGTATACGGTCATCGCGTCCGGCGGCGGCGGGAGCCACGGCTACCACCACAGCGAGCCGCGCCGCCTCAGCAACCGCGAACGCGCCCGCCTCCAGTCTTTCCCGGACGATTTCATCTTCGTCGGTCCTCCAGCTCGGGACAAAAGTTCCGAATATGTCGCTGTGAGGAGGCAGATCGGCAACGCGGTCCCTCCGCTCGGCGCTGAAATTATTGTCGGCGCCGTTGCCGATGCCCTGACGGCCGCCGGCGTCAAGGGGCACACGCAGGGCCAGATCGACCGCGCGCGGCTGAAAGCGGCGCGGCCGCCGCAGCTGCGCCGCGTACGGAAGGAAGGGGCCGCTTGACCCAAACGAACGCACAGGACGAACTGCCGGCCGTGCGCGCGCTGCGCTCCCTGTCTATCTTCGGCGCCGGCCAGGCGGGCGCGTACCGGGAGCACTTCGAGCGCGTCGCGGAGGTGTTCGGACCGGACGTGCAGACTCGCCTGCGCGCGTACGTCGAGGGGTGGGTGGGAGCGGGCACGCCAGGCGTCCTGGTGCTCACCGGCAATGCGGGGACGGGCAAGACGGCCGTTGCTCAAGCGTTCTGCGAGACTGCCGGCGGCCGCCTGCCCGAGAGCGATGGGCTGTTCAAGGTCGAGTCCAGGGAGGCGGAGTCATCCGCCGCCGAGCGGTGGGTGGTCAAGGATTTATCGGGCATTCCCAACGCCCGAAGAGCATATTGCCTGCATGCGTGACGTGATGGCGCGCTCGGCGTCGTCCCAGGTGCTCGTCTGCGCCAACGAGGGCATCCTGCGCAACGCCCTGCAAGGCGGCGAGGGCGCGCTTCGCCCGCTGCTGGGCGAGTTGGAGGACGCCCTGCGCGCCGGCGCCGCGCAGGCAGGGCCGATCCTGTTCGTCAACGTGAATCGGCAGCGTCCGACGGCCGTCGGCGTCTGGAACGCGCTCATCGCCTACCTAACTCATGAGGACGTCTGGCCGGGCTGCGAGGGATGCCCCGGTCCGGACGCGTGCCCGATGCGGGCCAATGCCGCCGCCCTCCGCAAGCCGGAGGTGCGGGACGGGCTTCGCCTCCTCTTCCGCTACTCGTCCGGCGCGACGGTCCCCACCCTCCGCGACGTCCTATCCATCCTCGCGTGGAGCATCGTCGGCGATGGGGGCGGGGGCGGCTTGACGTGCGACAAGCCGCGGGGAGTCAAGGAGCAGGTGAGGAACAACGGCCCCGACGCCTACGAGGCCCAGAACGCCTACTTCTCGCAGTTGTTCGGTCTGGGTCTCCGCTTCGAGACGCTGGAGCGGTCGCCCGTCTTGACCGCGATGCTGGCCGCCGGGTTGGGCGACGGCGCCGACCTGCAAGTGGACGAGTGGCTGCGGGACCCAAGTGCGGCACCCCCCGAGATCAAGGCTCTGACGGATCAGAACCTCCTCGGACGCGTGAAAACCGAGGTCGGTACCATGTCCTTCGAGCGCTTGGGCGACACCCTCTCCACCAGTGAGGACGCCGCAAAGGTGGATGCCTGCATCACGGCGTTGAACGATCCCGCTCATCCGGCCATGGCGATGTGGCGCCGCCGAGTATTCTTCGAGGGTGCGGCCGCTCTGGGGGGGACGGCGGCGGCGGCACACCGCCTCCTGAACGTCCACTTTTTCGCCGAACTGCTCGATGTCGCCGAGCGGTGCAGCTGCGGGTCCGCGGCACCAATGGACCTCAACCGGATCATCAAAGGGCTGAACATGCTCGTGACCGGGTATCCCAACGTCGGGGAAGGCTTAATCATCCCGGACAATGCTGGCCTGTTCTCCCGCGACCCCGGCGCCTATGCGCCGGCACGGCCCTGCGTGGTGCATACGCAGGTGCCGCCGGCGCGTTTCTCGCTGCGGTGTCCGGACCGCGGCCTGGTCACGCAACTGCTCGACGTCGATCACATCGAGATCGAGCTAGTCGCCGCCGCCGATGGGCGCGGCGACCTGTCCCTGCGCATTGGCCCCGACATGTACGAGGCGATCCGGCAGGCCGGAGAGTTCGGCGGCCCGGTTGGGCGAGGTGATGCCGAGATGGCCGAGATCCGCGACTTCTACGGGCGGCTGGCCCTCGGCGAGGGACTCAGCACCATCATTCGGGTGACCGATCCGGACCGAGACTCGTCCTCTCTGGTCCCTATCAGCCTCCCGAGCATTTAGGGCCCATTCCGGTAGTAAGGAGATAGGCGTGCCCAGCCTCAGTCCCGGCAACATCGCGTCCGAGTTGTTCGCGATCGCTCCCGATCGCGATGAGAGGGGGTCCCAGCTCTGCGCGGAAACCCTCCTCACGCTTGCGATGAATGAGTATGAGGCGCCGAGTACCACCGGTGGCCTCAAGAGTCCGAAGCGGCAGCAGTTCGCGCTGCGATCGCTAGCGTTAGGCGAGAACTTCCTCCAGGGCAGGGACGACATCGCGGGCGCGGTCTACACGTACGCTTCCTATGGGGACCAACTCGCGGAAGGCCGCGACTTTGCGGGTTCCGAGAACATGGAACTGGCGCGGAAAGCTCTAGAGGGCCTGATCGACCCTCAGACGCGCAGGGGCCAGGAGGGGACATGGCTCCTGTACCCATTCCACGAGAATCTCCTCTGGTACGACGCGCGCAAGTCAGGGTCAGGGGGCAAGCTCTGGGGCGTCCGCAAGGTGTACATGCGCGGATCGGGCATCACGCTGGCGCGCCTGCTGCTCGATCCGCCCGCATCCGATAGGGCGCGGCGGCTCGGTGCCGCGGCCGTGCGCGCGCTCATGACGGCCCTGCGGGAAGAGTCGCAGATGGCCAATATCGCCAGCTGGCTCGAAGCCCCGATCGACCTGTCGGACGACGGCCTCGGCCCGCAGGAGGACGAGCGGAAGGCGTGGGACGCCGGCGGATCGGAACACCTGGCTGTGCTCGGTGAGGCTGTCTGCGCCCATGTCGAGGGCGTGATGAATCAGTCCCAAACGGGATCGACGGCAAAGCTGTGGGCCTTCCGCAACATACTGGCGCTCGATCACGCCGTCCACACACTGCGCACGGCGTGGGAGATGACGCAGACACCGCCCAAAGACCGCTATCTGCTGCTGTCGATCGGCGGTCCCGAGCGCGCGGAGAACTTTGTCCGGCAGCGGTCCGAGATCAGCTACCAGCGCGCCCGTCAGCGCATTCAGGAAGGCATCATCGCCGCCCTCGCCCGTGGGATGCGTGCCCTGGGCGGGAACGATCCCGCCGCTGCCGATTGGAACGCGGAGTTCGAGACGCGGGGAGGAAGGGAGTTTCAAGATCAGGTGACCGAACTGCGGGCCGTGACCGACCCGGCCCAGTACACCGACATCGCACGGGCCGTGTTCGAGAAAGCCAACTACGGGCGCCCCGTCGACGGCTTCCGGGTCCTCTTGGAGTCCGTCGGCATGATACAGGGCACCGGCAGCTACCGATATCTGACGGCTAGCCCCGACATCATGGCCGCCTTCGTCGGCGCGCTGTCGGCGAAGATGCCGATGACCTCGCGTGACTTCTTCCTTGAGTTGTATAAAGGGTGGGGCATCGTCCTGTCGGCGGAGGCGGCCGCCTGCACAAATCTATTGAACCAGGTCGACGGCTCGGAGCTTGCCCGCAATGCGCGCCGCGCCGAGCGGCTGCTAGCGGACGCGGGGCTGGCGGTCTCTTTATCGGACAGCACGACGATAGTGGGCGAACGCGTCAGGAGAACGGACACAACCGCATGAGCACAAGATTGGCAAAAGCGATCGTCGAATACATCGACCGGATGCCCGGCGAGTCAAAGTTCATCCTGATGGAGGCAATACCCGAGGATCTGGCCGAAGGGATCGCCTCCGCGTGGCGCCCCACGCTGCCGCAACTGCTCATCGGCGGCGGCCGCCCCGAACGCTTCGGGGGCCGCGCCCTAGGCGGACGCTCGGGGACGCAGATACGCAACCTCTACGGGCAGGGGGTGTGCGTCATCGCCTGCGAGGGCTTCGACTTCCCCGATTGGCAGTCCGTGTCCAAATTCGAGAGCGTGTCACCGTCCAACTTGCTGCAAGACCCCGCCGGCCTCATCATGCTCGCGGACGCCGACAGACCTGTCGACCCTGACGGGCCGATAGCGTATGTCCGCCTGGCCATCGTGAATGCCACCGCGCAGGAGCGGCCGACCCCATTCCAGGCGGCGGCGTACTTCGACGCCGTGGCGGCGGGAGAAGACGCAGGCCTTGCCCTCCCGCGCCTCGGCGCGTTCAGGGACCCGCAGTTGGGAGCGGCGCGCTCGCGCGAGCGCGCCGCCGAGAATCTGCGCTTGGCGCGCGCCGCCTTCGACGGTGCCGGCAAATACAATGAGATTAGGCGCCGCGCCGGGCGTGTGCTCGCGCGGGACGGCGCGCGCCCGCGCGGCGCGGATGATGTCATGCGCCTCCTCGGGACGAGCGATCCCGGACTATATGAATACCTCGATTTCGACGAGGCGCGGTCGATCCTGGAGGACCACACGCCGGATCTACCCGAATCTGTCCGCCTCGCGCTCGGCGACTTCCGGCGCGCCTACAACGGCGACGTGCCGTGGCAGGAATATGAGAACGCCGCCGACAATCTCAAGCGGGGCGATCAGCGCAGGGAGGCTGCCGAGGCGTTGATTGCCTTCGACGACAGCTGCGGTCGGCGCGTGTTCGACCCGCCCCTACGCAAGAAGCTCGAGAACCTGCGCAAAGACAAGACCTTGAGCTCGTCGCCGCAGCACGACAATCTAGAGGAGATGTTCGTGCAGGGCATCGCCAACCTGTCGTCGCGCCTCGTGCGGATCGAGGTACTAGGTGCCCCGCTGCCCGAGAAGGTGGGATCGCGGGCCGAGGCTCAGCGCGTGCTCGTGGCGGCCGCAGCGGCGATGCGCGTCGGGGTTCTCATGGAGCGCATCGCCACCGTACACGGCGTGGATGTGGCCGGCGCGCTGACGGCCAGCCCTCGGAGCATCCTGGAGACCGATGACGGCTCCCTGTTCGAGGAGGCGCTGCGGTACGCGGGGATCGACGATGACACGAATATGCCCCAACTCGCAATCAAGGTGATCGGCGCGGGCCGCGACGACGCCGTAGAGCTGCGGTGGCGTCCCGGACTCGACGACATCGCGGTCCTCCGCGCCGCCGCCGCGTTCGCCGAGCGGCCCGTGCTCACGCTGAGGACGCCGTGCGTGCCGTTCCTCGGGAGCTTCTGCGGTGCGCTCACCATCGGCCTGGCGGACCCGGCCTATCGGCACCGCCCGCTGGCCGAGCGCCTGCATCAGACGGCGGGCGACATCCTCGACCGCGGCCTGTCGCCCGTGCGCCTGCGCGCGTGGACGGAGAGCTGGAAGGAGGCGGTCGAGCAGGCCAGGGCCGACCAGGACGACGGGCGTGAAGCTCTAGAAGGGCTCAGCCTGTCGGGTGCCGTCATCGGGCCGAGGGACAGCGTCGCCTTGAGCGCCCTCGCCCCGCTGAAAGCGGAATGGCTTGCGCAGCAGATGGAACTCTTGGGAGGCCTCGTCGAGGACGTAGCGGCCGCGCGGGCCGCGGGGGATGCCGCCGGTGCCGGCGGCATCGACGTCGATGCGTGCCTGGACTCGGCGCGTGCCTTGGCCCGCGCGGCGGCTGCCCATTACCCCGCGTTCCTGCGCTCGTATGACAGCGACAGCGCCCTACTGCCGATCTCGGAGTCGTCGCTGTGGAGTGTCTACGGGATACAGTTCGAGCGCGGCGACGATCTCAACTCGGAGGCCGCGGTCGGCGCGGTGTTCGAGCGGCTGCTGCGGCTGCAGCCGGAGGTCGGCCGGCACGTCAAGTGCATCACCTTCGGCCCGAATGCGGCCACGATCATGGTGCGCCAGGTCCTCCGGCTTCTGGACAAGCGCATCGGCCATGCGCGCTTCGAGCAGTGTGAAATCTACTGCGTGGACGAGCGGCCGGATCCCGAAACGCTCTATCTGGCCGACGAGCGGTTGAACGGGCAGCGCCGCCGCGCCCTCCATCTCAGGTATTTCCGCACCTTCGACGACGCGCGCGCCGCGCTCGGCGGCCCCACGGACGGGCCGGGCGCGCACCTCGCCCTTATCACGGGCTTGTCCGGCTCGGCGGCCCTGCTGACGATCAACCCTGTCGAGATACCCATGCCCGAGCGGGACAATGACGTTGTCCTAACGCCGCGGACGTGGATGCGACCGGGCTCCGAACGGAGGATGCTGCTCGCCCCGCCCGGCGTGACGGAAGCCGGCGCTTCATGGCTCAGGCTGATGGAGGCCGTCGGCGAGGACGCATGGTCGAGCGCCACCGGTGCCGTCCAAGTGCCCGAGTTGGTGTCGAAGAGCAACAACCTCCGCGTGTACCTGCGCGCCGCGCACGAGTGCGCCATGTGGGTCGCGACCGTCGATCGATACGTATCCCGCGACATTTTGGAGCGGGCGATGGGGGAGGATGTCGCGATCCTCCACCAAGAGCGCCGCTTGGGCGGGGACTCGCCGGTGGGGCTGGTTATCAGCCAGAAGACGGGCGGCTCGACGGACCGCGCGATCGCCAGGAGCTTGCGCGCGGCGCGCATCGTGGAGGACATCGACGACTCGCTGAATATCGGACGCAAGCTGCGCAAGGTCGCCTCGCAGGGCTACGGCGTGCTGGCGCTGGAGGCCGCGACGACGGGCTCGGGCATCAATGAGTTGGTCGCGCATGTGATCGCCTTCGCCCTGCTCGGGACGAAGGGGACACCCTGGCCGCTGCCACCGCACTGCCGCGTGCTCCTGCTCAGCCTCGACGAGTACGCGGACTGGTTCCCCAGGGGGAAGCGGGCGGACCTGCTGGCCCTGGCGATTGACACGGTAAACCAGGGTGTCCACGTCGCGGCCATGGAGGTGAAGGCGCGCCGGTCCGACGACACGGAGGCGGTCAAGGAGGCCATCGACCAACTGCGGCAGACGATCAACACGACGCGCTTCGCGGCCTACCACGACCCCTCGTGCATCCACACGCGCATCTGGCTCAACCGCGTCGCCGAGGTCGCCTACGGCGTGGCTCGGGAGATCAATTTCCGATTGAGCCAGGACGAAATAGGGGTGTTGGAGCAATTCCGCCGCGGCCGCGGCACCCTGGAGTGGGGAGGGATGGGTCTCATCTTCGGCCCCGGGCTCGAGCCGTACGAGAAGGACTATCAGCAGCCCCGCTTCGGCGATCTCGTCCCGATAGCCGTCCACACCGTACCCCTCACGCAGGACTTGCTTGAGCAGGCCATGGACTCCCATCTGTCGGACCTGCGGACGGTCGATACGGGCCGCAGCCCGATACCCGGAGGGCGCGAGCGGCGGCGGCCGGAGCGCGGCGTCGAGAGGCCGGAGAGGGACGATGATAAACCGGCGGCATTTAACGGGGACGGCGGCATCGGTGCGGCCAACGTGGGGGCCGAGACCACGGGCGGTACAGAGGGGGAGGTGAAAGCGGAGGCCAATCAGCAGCCGGCAGTAGATATAGAGCCTATAGAGGCCCGGCCGACAGCGGAGCAAGACACGCCATCAGCGGGCAGCGCGCCCGCCAACATCGAAGAACGCGCCGCGTTCAATCCGCCTATATTGGGATGGCTTGCGGGGACCGCGCAGGAGCTGCGGTGGTTCGGGGCGGGGGCCGACGATCCACGCCGCTTGTCGAACGGACATATCGAGGTCTGGGGCACATCCGGCGCGGGAAAGACGCAGTTCACGAAGGCGCTGCTGGTGCAACTCGCGCACAGCAGCAGCGTCAAATTCGGGATCAGCGACTTCAAGAATGACTATGGGCAGGGGGACGATTTCCTGCAATTAACGAGGGCGCGATTCTTCGATATATGGAAAGATGGAGTGCCCTACAATCCGCTCGCCTTGCTCAGCAGCGACGACAGCGCGATCAGGACGGCGGCGATAGAGCTGCGCGACATCGTAGACGAGGCGGCGAAATCATACACGCCTCTAGCAGTCTGTCGGAGAGAACGAAACGATGGTTTGCATGATCGGGGTGTCGCCGTCCGGGTGGGGCGTCCGGGCCATGTCCACGCGTGATCGGCGCGTGGACGCGGGCCGGACACGGTCACAGA
>JAABUX010009523.1_pt1 | contig 10990 bp, 10 predicted proteins | sample 5561851 | NCBI WGS metagenome assembly JAABUX01 (sample SAMN10711883, study PRJNA513361) | rock metagenome | isolation source: Antarctica rocks | place: Antarctica: Victoria Land, Richard Nunatak red sandstone | collected 2016-01-03 | reverse complement strand
AGGTCTCCTGCGCCAGCCCGATCGCGACCGGGAAGTCGCTCAGACCCCTCGCCTTGATCGCCTTGGCCTGCTCGGTAACCTCCGCCCAGCTGGCAGGCGGCGCCGCGATCCCGGCCTTGGCCAGCAACTCCGCGTCGTAAAGAAAGCTCATGTAATCGGTATAATACGTCAGCCCGTATTGCTTGCCCTTGTACGTCATCGACTTGACGCAGAAATCCGACGTCTCGGCATCATAGGCCATCAACTGCGGATAGCCATCGACCGGCACGATCCATCCCGCCTCGGCAAACTCCGGCAACCAGGAATCCGACACCCACAACACATCCACCGGCGCCCCGCCGGTAAATTTCGTGATCATCGTCTCCCGATACTGCGCGTAGGGCGCGTTGGTGTAGGCGACGTGGATCCCGGTCTGCTGCTCGAACGGCGCCAAATGCGCCTTCACCTCGCAAAGCTTGTCGCCGGGTCAGGCTGCGCATCGTCGGAACATCCCCGTGCTGTCGAGGCTAGAATAGGACCCACGAGCAACTTGGCAACCGCGGCCCGCGATCGGCAGGCCTTGAGATCAAACCGACAGATATCGCTCCTGGATCGTCGCATCGGCCAGCAACTCGGCCGCCGGTGCGCTATGCATGACCAGCCCGCCGTCGAGCGCATACGCCCGGTCGGCCAGCCGCAGCGCATGCTCGACGTTCTGCTCCACCAGCAGGATCGTCGTCCCGTCCTCGCGCATCTGCCGGAACAGCGCGAACATCTCGTCGACCAGCACCGGCATGATCCCCTCGCTCGGCTCGTCGAGCATGATCAGCCGCGGCCGCGACACCATCGCCCGCGCGATCGCCAGCATCTGCTGCTCGCCCCCCGACATGGTGACCGCGACCTGGTCGAGCCGTTCGGCCAAGCGCGGGAACACCCGCGCCACCTCGTCGATCGCGTCCCGCTCGCGCCGCCGCGGCCGGGCTGCCAGCAGGCCGAGGCGAAGATTGTCGCGCACCGAAAGCCCCTGCACGATGCGCCGCTCTTCCGGCACGTAGCCCAGCCCCAAGCCGTGCCGCACATGCGCCGGCCGCGCCAGCAAATCGACGCCGTCGAACCGGATCTCGCCCTCGATGCGCGGCACCAGCCCCATCACGCTGCGCAAAATCGTCGTCTTGCCGGCCCCGTTCCGCCCGACGAGGCACACGATCTCGCCCTGCCCCACATCGAGGTCGATCCCCTGCAAGATATGGCTCCGCCCATACCAAGCATTCAGCCCGCGCACCGCCAGCATCAGTGCTGCCATCAATGCTGCCCCTGGCCGAGATACACCCGCCGCACCGTCTCGTGCCGCCGGATCTCGTCGGGCGTGCCCTCCGCCAGCGTCTGCCCCTGACGCAGCACCAACACCCGATCGCTGATCCCCATCACCAGCTTCATCTTGTGCTCGACCAGGATCACGGTCCGCTCCTGCGCCAACCGGACGATGAGGTCCATCACCGCGCGCGTCTCCTCCGGGCTCATCCCGGCAGTCGGTTCGTCGAGCAGCAGCAGCCGCGGCCGCGCCGCAAGCGCCATCGCGATCTCGAGCGAACGCTGCTCGCCATGCGCCAGCGCCCCGGCCTGCCGCTCCCGCCGCGACCACAGCCCGACCGTCTCGAGCAACGCCCCGGCCTGCTCCTCGAGCCCGGCCAACCGCGCCCGCGGCCGCCACGCGTCGAACCGAGACACCAGCGCCTGCAGCGCGATGCGCACGTTCTCGTGCGCCGTCAGCAACGGAAACACATTGGTAATCTGGAACGACTTCGTGATCCCCATCCGCGCGAACCGATGCTGCTTCGTGCCCGTGATATCGCGCCCCTCGAACAGGATCGTCCCCGCGCTCGGCGCGAACGCCCCCGAGATCAGATTGAAATACGTGCTCTTGCCCGCCCCGTTCGGCCCGATGATCGACGCCAGCGAGCCCGCGAAGAACGTCGCCGACACCCCCTGCAGCGCCGTAAACTTGCCGAACTGCTTGCTCACCGCGCGCGTCTGCAGGATCGGCGTCGCACTCATCTCCGCAACGCCTGCAGCAGCGTCCCCAGAATCCCGCGCGGGAAGAACAGCACGCACGCCACGAACACCGCGCCGACCACCCACTGCCAATGCACCGTCCATAACGAAACCAAGTTCTCCAACAACAAGAAAACCCCCGCCCCGATGAACGGCCCGAAGAACGTCCCCATCCCGCCCAGCAACGCCATCATCAACACCAAGCCGGACGTGGAATAATGCAGCGTCTCGATCGGCACGATCCCCAAATGCAGGCTCTGCAACGCCCCGGCCAGCCCGCAGAACGCGCCCGACAGCACGAACGCCACCCACCGCGTCGCCTGCACGTCGTAGCCGCACGCCCGCGCCCGCGCCTCGTTCTCCCGCACCGCCTCCATCACCGCCCCGAACGGCGAAGCCAATATCCGCGACAGCGCATACAATGCCGCAATCACGAACGCGCAAACCACATAGTACCGCGTCAACGGATCGACCGCATCGAACCCGAAACCGAGCTCGCCGAACCGCACCCCGCGCAGCCCGTTCTCCCCCCCGGTCCAGTCCGTCGCTTGATACGCCAAGTAATAGAAACACTGCGCCAAAGCCAGCGTCACCATCGCGAAATAAATCCCCCGCGTCCGGATCGCCAACCCCCCGATCACCGCCGCCACCGCCGACCCGGCCAACACCCCAACCCCGATCCCCGCCCACCACGGCAACCCGAACCGCACCAACGCGATCCCGCACGCATACGCCCCGCCCCCGAACAGCGCCGCATGCCCGAACGACAACAGCCCGAGATAGCCGTACAGCATGTTGAACCCGACCGCGAACAACCCGTAGACCAGGATATTCACCGCAATCGCCTTGAACGGCAGCAGCAGCGGAAACACCAGCAGGAACGCCGCCGCCAGCGCCACCCGATGCCGCGTCGACCACGCCAGCCAGTCCCGCGCCGGCGCCCCCGCGAGCGTCTCGGCAACCATCAGCTCATCAGCCCGGCACGCCCGAAGAACCCCTGCGGCCGCACCAGCAACACCACAGCCATCAGCGCGAAAATCGCCACCTGCGCCATCTCCGGCGCGAACAGCGACGTCATGCTCACCACCAACCCCACCAGCAGCCCGGCCAGCACCGCGCCCAGCAACGAGCCCATCCCGCCCACCACCGTCACCACGAACGCCTCCACCAGAATCGGCCCGCCCATCTCCGGACTCGCCCCCTGCAGCGGCGCCGCCAGCAGCCCGGCCAGCGCCGCCAGCCCCGTCCCGATCCCGAACACCACCAGCCAAACCCGCCCCACGTCGATCCCCAAAATCCGCACGATCTGCGGATCCCGCGCTCCCGCCCGGATGATCAGCCCATACGGCGTCCGCTCCAGAAACAGCCACAGCGCCGCCACCACCACCACCGCCACCCCGATCACGAACAGCCGATACAACGGAAAATATCCCACCCCGATATCCACCGCGCCCACCAGCTCATCAGGCGTATCGAACGGCAACCCCTGCGTCCCGAACCCGATCCGCACCAGTTCGACCACGATATAAGCCAACCCGAACGTCAATAGCAGCGGATAGTCGATCCCGCGCCCATACAACGGCCGGATCAGGAACCGTTCCACCACCAATCCGATCATCCCCACCATGACCGGCGCCAGCACCAGGCACGCCCAGAAACTGCCCCCCAGCCCGAGCACCACCAGCCCCGCATACGCCCCCAGCATATAGAACGCCCCATGCGCGAAATTGACTACCGTCAGCATGCCGAACAGCAACGACATCCCCAGCGCCAGCAACACATAGATCGCCCCCAGCGCCAGCCCGGTGAACGCCTGCAACGCCAGCAGCTCGGGCGTGATCCCCTCCACCGCCGGGCCTAGCCGTGACCCTCGTCCTGACAGCTCACTAAAACCGATTCATCGGCCGCATCGGTCGCGAGCACCTCGAACACGTCGTTCGGCCCCGCCATGTCCTTGCTCTTGCTCTGAATGATGAACACCGGCTGCACCGCCTGGTGGTCGCACGGCCGCACATGCTCCGGACCCTTGTAGAAATCGTAGCGCAGCCCGGCCAGCGCATCGACCACCTTCTCCGTCTCCACCGTCCCCGCCTGCGTCACCGCCGCCAGCACCGACCGCACCCCGGCATACCCCAACGCGCCATAATCGCTCGGCACCTTGCCCTCATACGCGCGCCGATACCGCTCGTTGAACGCCTTGGCCGTCGGCACGTCCCTCTCGATCCCCCAATAATACGACGTGCCGCCCACCACCCCCTCGAACGCCTGCGCGCCCCCGGCCATCCGCGCGGTATAGAGCAACACCGGAATCACGATCTTCGTCGTCCGCTTCAGCCCGAAATCGGTCGCCTGCTTCATGCTGATCTGCTGATCGCGACCAAAGTTGATGCAGCACAGCACATCCGGCTTCAACGCCTGGATCCGCGGCAGCAAGGTCGAGAAATCCGTCGTCCCCAACGGATGCCGCAACTCGGTCACCACCTCGATCCCGACCTTCTCGCCCACCGCCTTGAACCCGGCCAGCATCTCCGTGCCATACGCGTAGTCGGCCAGCAGGAACGCCACCCGCTGCCCCTGCTTGAACGCATACCGCCCCACCGCGCCGGCCGTCATGTGCGGCGTCATGCCCTCGTGGAACGTATACCGACTCCAATCCGGCAGCGCCGTGATCTGGTCCGACTGGCTGATCGAATTGTACAGCACCTTGCGCTGCTTGGTCACCGTATTGACCGCCAACTGCACCGACGCCGACAGGCTGCCGACCACGAAATTGACCCCGTCGCGCTCGATCAGCTCCAGCGTCCGCGTCGCCGCCTCGCCAGGGTTGAGCTTGTCGTCGCGCTCGAGCAACACCGCGCGCCGCCCGTCCAACCCGCCACCCTCGTTGAACTCCGCAACCGCGAGCTGCGCACACCGCACCTGGTCCTGCGCCTCGGTGCCGTACGGGCCCGTCAGCGGCACCGGAAAGCCGATCTTGATCGTCTCGGCCTGCGCACGAACGATCGCCGGCGCCGCCAACAGCCCCGCAGCCCCACCCAGCACCCGCCGCCGCGTCACCGACTTCGCGATCATCCCGTCCCCCCGCCTTCTTTGCGAGAAGCATACGCACGCCAGCCTCAGCCCCGCAACGCCCGCAACATCACCTCCGGCGTCAACGGAATCTCCCACACCGCAACCCCCAACTGCGCAAGCGCGTCGTTGACCGCGTTCAGCACCGCCGACGCCGCCCCCGCCGTCCCCGCCTCCCCCGCCCCCTTCGCACCCAGCGCCGAATCCGCCGTCGGCGTGCAGATATGCGCCACGTCGATATCCGGCATCTCGCCGGCCATCGGCACCAGGTAATCCGCCATGTTCGCGTTCAGCAACTGCCCCTGCTCGTCATACCGGCACTCCTCGAACAGCGCCGCCCCGAGCCCCTGCACCACCCCGCCCCGGATCTGCTCGTCCACCAGCAACGGGTTCAGGATCGTCCCGCAATCCTCCACCACCCAATGCCGCAGCAACCGGATGAACCCGGTCTCCAGATCGACCTCGAGCCAACTCGCCTGCGCCCCGTTGGTGAACGCGAACGGATACGCCCGCGGCACGTAATGCCGCACCGCCATCAGCTCCGCCTGCACGCCGACCGGCAACGTATCGGGCCTGAAATAAGCCACCCGCGCCAACTCGGCCAGCGTCATCCGCTCCCGCCCGCCATCGCGATCCACCACCGCCCCCCCAGCCAGATCGAGGCTCCCCGCATCGGCCTGCAACAACGCCCCAGCCAACCGCAACGCGTTCTCCCGCAACGCCAGCGCCGCCTGCCACGCCGCCTCGCCGCCGATCCCCGCCCCCCGCGACGCCCACGTCCCGCCGCCATACGGCGTGTTGTCGGTATCTCCCAAAATCACCCGCACCTGCGCAGGCGTCACCCCCAACGCCGTTGCCGCGATCTGCGCCAGGATCGCCTCCGTCCCCTGCCCCTGCTCGGTCACGCTCGCCTGCAGCACCACCGTGCCCGCCGCGTCGAACCGCACCGCCACCCCGTCCTGCGCCGAGATCCGCGCCCCGCCCACGCCATAGAACGCCGGCCCCGGATTGGTGATCTCGATGAAGCTCGCAATCCCGATCCCGCGATGGATCCCCCGACCCCGCAACGTCGCCTGCTCGGCCCGCAACCCCTCGTAATCCATCATCGCCAACAGCTTGCCCAGCGCTGCCTGGTGCGACAGCCCCTCGAACTGCATCCCCGAAGCCGACGTGCACGGATAAGCGTCGTCGGCGATCAAATTGCGCCGCCGCATCTCCGCCGGGTCGAGCGCAAGCCGCCGCGCCGCCAGATCGATCAACCCCTCCGTCACCGCCGTCGCGATCGGATGCCCAACCGCGCGATACTGCGACATCATCGCCTTGTTCTGGAACACCACCCGCGTCCGCGCCCGCACGTTCGCGCACGCATACGGCCCCCCGAACAGGTTCACCACCTGGTTCGCCTCCACCGCCGACGTCCGCGGATACGCCGAATACGGCCCGATCCCGGTCAGATCGTCCATTTCGAACCCCAGAATCGTCCCATCCCGCCGCACCGCGATCCGCGCCTCGACCGCATGCCCCCGCGCATGGATGTCGCTCGCAAAACTCTCCAGCCGATCCGCCACGAACTTCACCGGCCGTCCCAACACCATCGACAGCCCGGCCACCGCCATATCGTCCGGATAAACATGGATCTTGATCCCGAACGACCCGCCCACATCCCCACAAATCACCCGAACCTGCCGCTCCTCCAGCCCCAGCAGCGTCGCGAACACCCCCTGCATCATGTGCGGCGCCTGGCTGCCCTGATACACCGTCAGCCGCGCCTCCCCCCGGTTCCAATCCGCCACGATCGACCGCGCCTCGAGCGTCACACCGGTATGCCGCGCAAACCCGAACCGGCACCCGACCACCTCGTCCGCCCCCGCGAACGCCGCCTCCACCGCCCCCGCATCCAGAAGCCGCTCGAACGCCAGATTATCGCCCAGCGCCGGATGGATCGCCCCACCGGCCAACCCCGTCACCGGATCGACCACCGCCGGCAGCTCCTCCCAAACCACCTCGATCAGCTCGACCGCATCCTCCGCCAACGCCCGGCTCGCCGCCGCCACCGCCACCACCGGCTCCCCCTGCCAGCACGCCCGATCCATCGCCAGAGCATGCTGCGGCGCCGACTTCAACCCCTTCAAATGCGCCAACACCCCCACCCACGGCTTGCACACCGCCGCCAAATCGGCCCCCGTCACCGCCGCCACCACCCCCTTGGCCGCCCGCGCCCGCGACACGTCGATCGAAACGATCCGCGCATGCGCATACGGCGACCGCAGGAACGCCGCATGCACCATCCGCGGCAACGCGAGGTCGCTCACGAACTGCCCCCGCCCCTGCGTCAACCGCCCCAAATTCGGCCGCGGCACCCCCCGCCCGATATACGAATTCGGCCGATCCAACGGCGAAAGCGGCCCCAAGCTCATCGCTCCGCCCCCGCTTTCGCACGCGCCAAAACTACCGACTCGACCGCATCCACGATCGCCTGATACCCCGTGCACCGGCAATAATTGCCCGACAAATGCTCCCGGATCGCCTCGCGCCCCCCGCTTCCCTGCGGCACCCCGCCGCACCGCAACAAATCCAGCGCCGCCATGATCATTCCCGGCGTGCAATACCCGCACTGCAACGCATTGCGCGCCGCAAACGCCGTCTGCAACGCCGCCGCCTCCCCGCTATCCGACACCCCCTCGATCGTCTCCACCGCCAGCCCGTCCGCCTGCACCGCCAACACCAAACACGCCCGCACGATCACCCCGTCGAGCCGCACCGTACACGCGCCGCACACCCCATGCTCGCACCCCAGATGCGTCCCGGTCAGCCCCAACTCGTCGCGCAACAAATCTGCCAGATGCGTCCGCGGCAACACCGACGCCTCCACCGCCTCGCCATTCACCCGCAACGAAATCATCATCCCGCCATCCTTCCCACCACCCGGCGCAACAACACCCCCGCCAAATGCAACCGCGTCGCCGCACTCGCCTGCAAATCTCCCTGCGGCGCCAAATCCTCCTCCAGCGCACCAACCGCCTCAGCCAACGCCTCAGTCGTGATCGCCCGCCCCACCAACCGCCCCGCAGCACCCCGCGCCAAAACCGGCCCCGGCCCCACGCTAAAGAACGCCAACCGCATCGCCGTAACGATCCCCCCCTTCATCGCCCCCGCCGCCGCCAACCCAACCATCGCGTAATCCCCGCTCCGCCGCGTCAGCTCACCAAACCCCCACACCCCGCCGTCACCCGCCACATCGATCTCGACCGCCACCAACAACTCGTCCGCCGCCAACGCCGTCGCGAACAGCCCGGTGAAGAACCCCTCCACCCCAATCACCCGCTCCCCCCGCGCCGCACTCCGCACCACCATCCGCGCCCCCAGCGCCAACGCACACGCCGGCAACTCGGCCGCCGGGTCGGCATGCGCAAGCGACCCCCCCAAAGTGCCCCGGCTCCGGATCGCCGGATGCGCGATCTCGCCCGCCGCCCGCGCGAACAACGGCGCCCATTCGGCCACGTCAGGATCGGTCAGCAACTCCGCGTGCCGCGTCAGCGCCCCCAGCCGCAGCACCCCGCCACTCCGCGCGACCCCCCGCAACGCTTCCAGACGCCCGATATCGATCACCCACTCCGGCGCCATCAGCCGCAAATTCAGCGCCGGCACCAAACTCTGCCCGCCCGCGATCGGCCGCGCCGCCTCGCCGTGCACCGCCAGCAGCGCCAGCGCCGCCTCAAGCGTCTCGGGCCGCTCATACTGGAACGCGGACGCTTTCATCCCGCCACCTTTTCCCGAACCGCCCCCAACCTCAACCCCTCTTGCGCGCCCCTCTTGCGCCCCCCTCTTGCGCGCCCCTCTTGCGCACCCGCGCTCGCCGCCCCAGGCTTTCCCCAACCAGGGAGGACGGCATGACAATCGAACGCCTCGACCACTATTCCATCCGCACCACCGACGTCGAAACCACGCGCAAATTCTACACCGAAGCGCTCGGCCTCGAAGTCGGCCCCCGCCCCGACTTCCCCTTCCCCGGCGTCTGGCTCTACCAAGGCCCCATCGCCGTCGTCCACGTCGTCGGCATCGACAAGAACGACACCGCCGGCCTGCGCGACTACCTCGGCGACCGCCCCGCCCAAACCGAAACCCAAGGCACCGGCAGCCCAGGCACCGGCAGCCCAGGCACCGGCAGCCCAGGCACCGGCAGCCCAGGCACCGGCAGCCCAGGCACCGGCAGCCCAGGCACTGGCAGCCCAGGCACTGGCAGCCCAGGCACTGGCAGCCCAGGCACTGGCAGCCCAGGCACTGGCAGCCCAGGCACTGGCAGCCCAGGCACTGGCAGCATCGACCACGTCGCCTTCCTCGGCCGCGACGTCGACGCCATGCGCGCCCACTTCCAATCCGCCGCCATCGCCTTCCGCGAGCGCACCGTCCCCACCATGAACCTCAAGCAGATCTTCATCGACGACCCCAACGGCATCACCATCGAACTCAACTTCCCGCAATAAGGCCGCGCGCATGGACATCGCCCAGGGCCGCGCCGCCATCTATCACGCCGCCGAACAGCTCAAGAACTGGGGCCGCTGGGGCGACGACGACCAGATCGGCACCCTCAACCACGTCAGCGCCCAGGACATCGTCGCCGCCGCCAGCCTGGTCAAGCGCGGCGCCGTCTTCGCCATGGGCATCCCGCTCGACGCCACCGGCCCCCAAACCGGCCTCTTCGGCGGCCGCTGGAACCCCATCCACACCATGCTCGCCACCGGCGCCGACGCCATGGCCGGCCGCTTCGAGCAGATCCCCGGCCGCAACCTGCGCTACGCCGACGACGCCCTCAACATGCCCGTCCAAGCCGCCACCCACTGGGACAGCCTCGGCCACATCTTCCTCGACGACCAGATGTACAACGGCCACCACGTCCGCAACGTCGACAGCGGCGGCGTCCACCAACTCGGCATCGAACACACCCGCGCGAAAATGGTCGGCCGCGGCGTCCTGCTCGACGTCGCAAGACACCAAGGCCTCGACTGGCTCCCCGACGGCTACGGCATCTCCAACGCCGAACTCGACGCCACCGCATCGGCCCAAAACGTAACAATCCAGCGCGGCGATTTCGTCATCGTCCGCACCGGCCAGATGGAACGCTGCCGCGCCGAACGCGCCTGGGGCGGCTACGCCGGCGGCGACGCCCCCGGCGTGAAATTCGAGAACTGCTACTGGTGCCAAGACCACCAGATCGCCGCCATCTGCTCCGACACCTGGGGCGTCGAAGTCCGCCCCAACGAAACCCAAGAAGCCTAACAACCCTGGCACTGGGTCGTCATCCCCGCCATCGGCCTCACCATGGGCGAAATGTTCGACCTCGCCGCCCTCGCCGCCGACTGCGCCGACGACCACGTCTACGAATTCTTCTTCAGCGGCCCACCCCTGGTCATCACCGGCGGCACCGGCTCTCCCATCAACCCCCTCGCCATCAAGTAATGCTCCGTACCGCCATCATCGGTCTCGGCTGGTGGGGACGCACCATCGCCGCCACCCTCGCCAACAACCCCACCATCGACCTAGTCGCCGCCGTCGATCCGGCGCCCAACGCCCAAACCGACCTCCCCCGCCTCCCCACCCTCGACTCCGCCCTAGCCGACCCGGCCATCGACGCCGTCATCCTCTGCACCCCCCACACCCAACACGCCGCCCAAATCCGCGCCGCCGCGGCCGCCGGCAAACACGTCTTCTGCGAAAAACCCCTCTGCCTCACCCTCGCCGACGCCGAAGCCGCCATCGCCGCCTGCAACCAAGCCGGCGTGATCCTAGGCGTAGGCCACGAACGCCGCTTCGAACCCCCCATCCAACAACTCCGCCGCCTCCTCGCCGCCGGCGACCTCGGCACCCCGCTGCACATCGAAGCCAACTTCAG
>JAABUX010009521.1_pt1 | contig 10994 bp, 20 predicted proteins | sample 5561851 | NCBI WGS metagenome assembly JAABUX01 (sample SAMN10711883, study PRJNA513361) | rock metagenome | isolation source: Antarctica rocks | place: Antarctica: Victoria Land, Richard Nunatak red sandstone | collected 2016-01-03 | reverse complement strand
CGGGTGTTTGTCATCTCCACCTACGTCATCGGCAAGGAGCGCATCCTGCTGGCGGTGCGTCGGCTCTGCTTCTGCGCGGCGCGGCGAAGGGGTCAGAGCGGAAGCTCAGCTCCGCTAGTATCATATGCTGTGGACCCACATGCTCGCTGTGTAACTACGACAGTGGGGAGTTGGCTGTACATTACCTGGCTACGCGAAAGGATTTGTCACTGCCCTGAATAGTGGTCCTGCTGCACGTACCAGCAAGCCGTGCCGCTTGCAGAGTTTCGACGATCTTGCAATGTACACGGGCATGAAACAGCATGTTGAATGACAGGTTCACAGGGAGTGCGGCGTGAAGGTTTTCGTGTCGGCAAAGAAGATGGGCGTTTTGAGGTGTCTTGATCTCCCAGGTGCGCTGCATTGTTGGACTCGCCGCTACCCTGCATACAGATGACAGTTGACAGTCCAAGCAAGGCCTCAGGACGGAGTCAGAGGGCAGCACAGCAGCTCTAACAGGCATACTCATGGGCAACGTCTCGGCTTTTAAGCCTGTCACCACTTATGCAGGTGTCAACATCGACGAGGTGTTCACTACGGACCCAAAGGCGTCGCCTGTGCATGTGGCATCATGGGGGTTTCTCGGCGACACGTGGCCCTACTTCCGACCCAACTTCGTCAACATGGAGGCCTACCGCGAAGAACACGGCGTTGATGAGGCGTGCCCGCCTATTCAGCATCCCGCTTGCCACCTCGCTCATATGCTGCACAACTGTCCAATACACGAGACCCAGTTGCTCGTGGCATGTAAGTCTTTAAAGGCCAGTTACAAGTGATGCGGCACATATGCCAGCTGCTGTGCGCAATTTTCACCATCCTACGCAGCTGTGTCTTGGCATGCTGTGACGGCGTCGCGACATAGGGCCAGTTGCGGGCTGCGAACTTGCGGCTGATTCAATGGCGATGACGCAGGTGGTGGGTTTCGTCCCCACCGGCTGGATGTACGAGATGAGGCGGTCCACATTCCCGCTGCGGACCAAGGGACCGTGCACCGTGCACCTCGTGCCGTACAGCGAGCACTCCAGCTACGAGGAGCTCCGCGAGTACGTGCGCTTCCTGAAGCCCCACCAGGTGCGACATCACGTCAGCCCTTCCCCTACATCAGTGGTCACAACGCTGGCACCTTGAAGCACGAAATGCCTGAGCATCTTGCCGGATGACATGCAAGCTGTGAGGAAGTGTTGTGCAACCTAAAGCCACGTTGCTGTGGGCTGGGCAGGTGATCCCCACTGTCGGCGTGTCTGGGGAGGGCGCAGAGAACGAGAAGAAGGTTGCGGTGCAGCTGAAACACTTCCGAAACCTGGTCGACGAGAACGCGTCGAAGGTGCGGCGCCATGCCTTGGCAAAAGGGGCCAATGCAAAGATGTTATATGGCGAGTCCACCAGTCGCGTGTTGTTGTGCTGGGCCCGGCGAACATGTGGAAGTGAACGGTCCTCAATGCAGTTCGGTGGCTGCTGGGCGTCGACGAGTACATGAGTCACATCGTCTGACTCACAGGCGAGGTTCTTGTCGAAGTTCACGCGAGCAACCAGCGGTGGCAAGTCCGGCGGGCCACCACACACAGCTGGCGAGAGCGGGCCGTCCGGCACAGCAGGAGATGCTGCAAGGCAAGATGGTGCTCAAGCAGCTGCGAGCTTGGGGGCTGAGCTTGCTGAGGGTGATGACGAAGGCACTGAGGTGGTAGAGGTAGACCCCGCCCAGCTGGATCGCCCAGAGGGGGTGGTGGGGGCTGACGCGCCGGACCCTGAGGACGTCGATGCGGCTGCGGCAATGCAGACGGATCCGGAGGTGAATGCTCTGGCAAAAGCAGCTGAGGCAGAGCCTCCACCGGCTTCAGCAGCAGCGCCTGCACGTGCAAGCTCATCAAAACCAGCCAGGACACGCGCAGCCTCCAGGCAGGCCGGCACGCAGCCAGCAGATGCAGAGTCAGCCCAGACAGCAGGCGATAATGCCAGCGACAAGCAGAGCCGAGCTGCCGACAAGAAGCGACGCAAAGCAACCGGCGTCACGGCTGGGCGCCGGGTGACTCGTGCGCGGGCAGGCGCAACTACAGCAGTCGAGCAGCCTTTAGAGGCGGCAGCGCCCGCACGGTCTCAGCGGGCACGACCCACCTCCAGGCTGCGCAGCGCGGCCGCCGAGCCCGACAGCGGCCTCACCACCTCAGAGGCTGCTGCCGGGCAGAGGGACAGCAGTCCTGCGGCGTCGTCGGACTGCGTGCTGCTGGGTGAGGCCCACGAACCTGAACAAAGTAGCAAGGCAACCAGCATGCCTGCTCCACAGAACGGGTCTGCTGCAGACGCACTGCCGTCTGGCGGCCAGCAGAAGCAGGCAAGCAGCAACGTCGACGTGGAAGCAGCTCCGCAACATCAAGCGGGAGTCGACGAGATGCAGACGCCGCCCATGTCGGACTCTGAGCACTCCTCGGCCATGGCTGTCGAGCCGAGGTTCACGGCCGACAATGATGTCAACAGCGGCGCACAGATGGCGGACCTCGCCGGCCCGAGCGGCGTCGGCCATGAGGCTGCGGTGCCCGACCCTGCAGCTGTGCAGCAGGTGCAATGATGTCGTTTGCTCGAAACTGCCACCAGAATAAAGATGAAGAGGATGTTGTAGCCAGTGGACAATTGAAGGGTGCAGGCTGAAAAGCCATCTTTGAACCAAAGGCATTTTCCCCTAGATTACCTGTTGAGATGCAATGCATGCTGGCGTCACCTGCAGCGGTCTGTAGACGGGACGTTCTTGACGAGTACAGGTGCTGGACGTGCTTGGCGATGCGGTGACGGGCGACCGCGCAGCTGCGCTCCTTCATGAGGCCGGCGGCAGCCCGCGCCGCGCTGTGAATGCCTTCTTTGATCAGTCAAAAGGCAGCGCAGCACCAGCCGACGATGACGTCCAGCCGTCCCCAGCCCAGCCACAGCCGTCAGCCGAGCCCGCAGCAAAGCAGGCGACAGGCAAGCGGAAAGCGCCGGCAGCTGCCATCGGCGGCAAGAAAGCCGGTGGTGGCGGCGGCGGCGGCAAGAAAGCCAAGCAGCAACAGTCGGACGCAAACCAGCGGTCTATCACGGCCTTCTTCACGAGGAGTCCCAGCGGCAAGGCCGCCGCGCTCGTCCCAGCCCAGCACCGCCAGCCTGCAGACGAAGAGGCGACGGACCCTACAGCAGCACTCAAACATGCACCCAGCGTGACGGTCAAGCAGGAGCCGGCTCCGGTGGCCGAGCAGCAGACCTCTGCAGAGGTCAAGAAGGAACCGCTTGATCATCAGATCAACGAGGTATGCCCAAATATTGTGTAAAAGCCCAATGTGGCTGCGCAGAAGTGATATCTGCTTCAAGGCTTTATGCTCTCATGTCAACCCGAGTCTATGTATCTCAGTGATGCGGGGGTTGTGCGTGCAGGATGCCGATGGCGCTCCAGCAGACAGCGCCGCGACTGACGCAGACCCATCCCCGCACACGACAGCAATTGCGTCGTCCGTCGGCGCCGCAGACGCTCCCGATCCCGGAGGCGGAGGCGTCAACAAGGCTGCGAAGCAGGCTATCGCCGTAGTCTCCGCAGCAGACGCCGGCAGTGGAAAGCCGCAAGCCGCAGGCGGTGTGATCCGCAAGCCGCGGCCGGACGCCCTGCTGCTGTCGTTCTCCGAGTACAAGCCCGTGGAGCACGCGGTTTGGGAGGCCGGCCAGCCGACGCCGTACCTGCACCTTGCGCAGGCTTTTCAGGTATGCTGCGACGTCCACTGTGCGTTCACGCAACCGCACGGCCGCACCAGCAGCAGCTTGGCAAATTTCAGCTGGGACATTGGCCGCTGCACAGCGTTGGCCCGTGATGCCCTCATGCCTTCAAGCACACAGTGCACTTTGTCACGGTCCTTTGCATCAGCACATCAACAGTCTGCGAGCAGTACTTGCTGCAGCGCTGGTCAAGCAAATCATTTTGGCGCCTCGTGGTGGCAGGCGATGGAGGGCACGAAGAAGCGCCTCATCATCAGCGCCGTCCTCACCAACATGTTCCGCTCCGTGCTGGCCCTGTCTCCAGGTGCAGCGCGAATCGTAGCTTGCGTCCATCGCGCCCCGCGTCACCTGTCGACCCCACTCACCCTTCTCTGGATGCTCTGCTTTTGCCGGTGATGAGCTGACGACACGCAAACAGCTTCACATGTTGCATGCAGAGGACGTGCTGGCAACGTGCTACTTGACATGCGGCAAGATCGCGCCGGACTTCGAGCAGCTCGAGCTGTCGGTCGGCGAGAGCACTGTGGCGGCAGCTGTCGTCGAGACAACAGGTGCTGCAGTCAGGTTCCGTCACACGCGGCCGCTGCGGTGCTGAACAGTTTATTCGCGTAGCGTACACGTGAGATGTCACGCGCATTTGGGCAGTGATGTCTCCGTATGTAGCTTGCCATCACACATGCTGTTGCCATTGATCGGGTCTTCCTCGCTTGCTACAGGCGTGTCGCGTGCGAGGTTGCGGGAGGTGTACAAGCAACTGGGCGACCTCGGCGATGTTGCGCAAGCGTGCAGGAGCAGACAGGTACGGAGTGAGCCTTTCGCCAGATAGAACCTGGCTGCTGGTCCGTTCGTTGCCATTTGCATCCTGCGCCAGGTCAATGCTGACAGCGCAGCTTTGAATGCCCGCATGCCGCTTACGGCGCTTTCTGGTCAAATCCCATGCTAATACGCTGGTGCACCAGCTACACACCTGCTGCACTTGTCATCCAGTGGCTTCCCCTTCCGTTGCGGTGACCAGTTCCTGTCGCTGGCAGAGCCTGCTGGTGCGGCCTGCGGCGCTGACCATCGACTTCGTATTCAAGAAGCTGCACGCCATAGCCATCGAGAAGGGGTCAGGCGCTGCCGGCCGCCGTCAGCGGTTTGTCGTGGGGCTCATCAACCGCTGCAGGTGTGCAAATTACATCGTCTGCAGCCACGGCAACAAGTGGTATTCATCATCAAGCCTGATGCCTACTGGCCTGCGCAGCCATGCATGGCTCCGTGTTGCTGATGGCAAATTGGCTCGTGGGAAGCTTACAAGCAAATGCTGAGGCTGTCCTAGGGTTTTCATGAGGTCTCGACAATGCTACATCCATGCCGCAGGGAGGGCGTGGAGACGCGGTACATCGTGCGCACGTTGGTGCAGAACCTGCGCGTCAACGCCAACTGGCGGTCCATCATCGGGCCCCTGGCGCGCGCCGTCATCATGCACCGCGACGGCGCCGGCGCGCCCAAGGCGTCGCTGGACGCCGCCGCGGCCGCGGCGCTGGACGCGTTCCACACGTGCCCGAGCCTGGACCTGCTGGTGCCGGCGCTGGTGGAGGGCGGCATCGAGGAGATGCGCCGCCGCTGCTCCCTCACCCCAGGCGCGGCTCTGCCGCAGAGGGTCCACGGCTTCACGGCGCAGCATCTGCCTGCATAGTGGCGGCGACAGACAGGCAGACGGGCACATATAGCCGAGCGTGTTGCATCCGGTGCTCGACAGCATGGAACATGTCACGTGTGCCTGCAGGGTCAAACCAGACATTCTGTCAGGGCTGCCACGTTTGTGACAGCATCATACCCTGAAGAGAGCGTTTACAGCACGGCATTGGCCCGTACGCGATTTTCGTTGGTGGCATGCCGGGGTGCTCAGGTCGCACCTATTCCCCGCCAGGTGTGCCGCTGAAGCCAATGCTGGCCAAGATCTGCGAGGGCATCCCGGACGCGCTGGCACAGCTGAAGGACAAGGGCGCCACCTTCCTGGCGGAGTACAAGTACGACGGCCAGCGCGCCCAGATCCACCTGCTGCCCGACGGCTCGGTGCGGAACTACTTTCGAGCCGACTCGCTGACGTCGTCGCGCAGCTGTACGACCAATTTTGCGCTGCTGAGCAGGCACGCTATGCAGGACATGCACTCGTACATCAGCAACGATCGCCCCAAGCATGCAGTCACGGCACATTTGAGCATGCAAAGTCCTCCGCAGGTGAAGGTGTTCTCGCGCAACTGCGAGGAGCGCACGCAGTCCTTCCCAGACGTCGCTGACGCCATACGCTCTGCAGCGGAAGGTACCATCCACTGCCCTGTGGCCACCCAGCACGCAGGCTGCATCACCAGCCTCAGCTCTGCGTATCGTGCCCTCAGGGTGTGCTAGCGCACCCTGCTGAACTTTGTTGGGTTTGATAGTGCCCACTTGGCTGCTTCTTGTACCCCTTTGTTGAAGTGACATGATCGAGATCGATTTGCTGATGAGCGTCAGCGCATTTTCACACCCGCAGGTGCCTCCACGTCACTGGTCCTTGACGCGGAGCTCGTAGCGGTGGACCGGGACAACAACAACCGGCTGAAGGCCTTCCAGGAGCTGTCCACGCGTGCCCGCGGCGCCATCACGGCTGCCGAGGTGCGGCATGTCATAATCTGCAGCGCGTACGGTCGGCGGTGGGGAAATGCCTTGCGTCACAGGCTCAAGTGACTTCCAAGCGCGGCGTTGCTGTGTTGCTGCTCCTAGCTGGCCGTTGACAGACACATTCTCGAGGTGCATGAATGGGAACCAGCATTGCAGACACGGTTTACGAGGTCTGATCTGACAGTGTTCACGGCGGTGCATGGTTATTCGAAGCCTACTGCTCCCCGATCCGGCGGGTGGCGCTCGCAGGTGACGGTGCAGGTGTGCGTCTTCGCCTTCGACATGCTGTTCGTGGACGGCGAGATGCTGGTGCACCTGCCGCTCCGCCAGCGGCGCATCCGCATGGCGCAGGCGCGTGTCGTTGCGCACTCTCATGATGCACGACTCGTCAGCTCCACGCACATTGTTCAGATCTCAACGACTGCTGTTGTTGCACGACATCCAATGTGCGCAGCATCGAGGCAGCGACAGTATCCGCCTGCGTCATACTCGTGCGAAAGCATTACTGCCTGCACCCTCGAACTCACTGCCTTGAGGTTTAGCACCGAGTACGCATGCGACTGCTCGCAGGCGCTGCCCAACGTCAAGGAGGGGTTCTTCCAGCTGGCGCAGTCCCGTGAGATCGCATCTGACGGCGCCGAAGACGTGGCAGCGGACGCGACCGTGCCGGACGGTGGGGTCGAGGACCCAGCCGCTGCAGATGGAGACGCAGCTGCAGACCGGAGCGCCCCGGCAGAAATGCAGGACCGCGCTGACGTCAACGCTGCCTCTGGTTCTGTCACTACGCAGAAGGAACTTGCAGGTACGGAAATAGCTTTGCTTGCCAGTGTTCAGTTGCTGGACTAAGCCAGGCTTCGCTTGTGCGTGGGTTCGTCAAAGCAGCCGCCAGACTGGCCACCAGCATGTCGCCAACCCGATCACTGGAGCTGCCTGTGTGCCAGCACAAGCAGTTCAGCAGCAGCTTGCAGCCCTTGACTGCCATCGTGCATGCTCCTTGCAGGGGTCACCACGATGGCGGAGGAGGCACCGGAGGATCTGACAGCGGTGGAGGCTGAGGTCCTGCCGCAGACCGCTGAGGAGAAGGTGCGCTGCCAGGGCATCCCAATTGCAACATCGCTAGGTAACCAGAGTAGCTGGCGCTGCCCCTTGCTTCACACTCTGAGCTGGCTTGGCGCTGGGAGTGCAGCCGTCGTTCTGGGTATGGGGAGCTCTTCCTTCTGCATCACCTGGTCTGCAGAGTGCGCGCCGTGTGCCGACATGCTGCCCTTTCACCACGAACAGCTCATGCTGCGATGCGGCTGCTGCACAGGTGCAGTCCTTCCTGCTGGAATCCTTTGCGGATGGGACGGAGGGCCTCATGCTGAAGCGCCTGGACGTCGGAGCTTCGTACCAGCCGTCCAAGCGCACCGAGTCCTGGATCAAGATCAAGCGGTGCGCCGTGCGTGTTCAGCACTGCTCAACTGCTGTGGGATCGCATCATACTTCAGCTCATCAGGTCATGCTGTCGGTACAGGATGCTGGGACGCGCTTCAAGACGCGTATGCTGCGTGTGTGCATGCCTGCAAGCTGCACAAGCGGAGTCCAGCATTGGACCCCAATCATATCACAAGCTATCGCTGTTCCGATCGCAAGGGTCTTGGTCACAGGGACTACTGCGAGGGGCTGCGGGACTCGCTAGACCTGGTGCCGATCGGCGCCTGGTACGGCAACGGCCGCAAGGCGGGCTGGTTCTCGCCCTTCCTGTTGGCCGCCTACGACCCCGAGACGGAGACCTACGCCAGCGTGTGCCGCTGCATGTCCGGCTTCACCGACGCCTTCTACGCCGAGGCACGCGTCCTGCCGTGTAGAGACGGATGTGGACCTCGTCGTGCGGCTCATCACTCATCGAGTCTGGTGTCTACTGCCGAACTTCACTTCGTTCGCCGAGGCTGCATTCCCTCACCGTGTTGCAAGATAAAAGGCCTTGCGGGCCATTGCGACAGCCATCAGGCACAAATCAGGATGAGGACAGTGACCTGAGCGCTGAGTCAGTATACCAGCTCATCGTCACGCAGGCGACAGAGCGGCTGGGAGCGCAACGCCTGGACGGCAAGCGGACGTACTACGAGACGTCCGAGTCCCCCAGCGTGTGGTTCCCGCCAACCGAGGTTTGGGAGATCCGAGGAGCTGACCTCACCATCTCTCCTGTCCACAAGGTGTGCTTGTGTGGGAGCAAAGGTATGCACGACTGGTTGGCTGTTGCAATGACGAGTCAGGACGCTCTACACAGGCACTGGGAGCGCGAGCATCAGACTTGGTATCAGTCAGCTCTGGCGCAGATCATTCGTCACGTCCTTTCGCATGCTTGCTCAGTGTCACCAAACGACAGCTTGGCAGCTCGTACGATGGTCGGATCAAGTGGCGTGCACGCCAATAATTTAAATCATCGCGCTGAACAATGCAGGCCGCCGCTGGCCATCTGCACCCTGACCGCGGCGTCAGCCTGCGCTTCCCGCGCTTCATCCGCCTGCGCCCGGACAAGACGCCCGAGGAGGCTTCCGGCCCGGAGCTGCTCGTGGAGCTGTTCAACAAGCAGACGCGCCGCGTGCAGAACGCCGCGGAGCGGCTTGGTCGCACTTGAGGGCTACGCAGACTTGCGTGTTTATGTTTTTGAACTTGCGTCTGCAGCGTCAGCGATCGCGCTTTGTTGTATCGTCCAGTGTTATTGTCAGCGAAATGCACCTCCGCAAAGAGAGGTTGTGTTGGCAGAGGGTGCCCGCTGTGAAGTCCCGTGGCACTGAGTGAGCATGCAATTACATATCGTCAGGAACACAGCAAGGTTGGCGAGCTACAGATACGGTCAGGTGGAACCTCTCCAATGCAGTGAAGCCTACCAATTGGAAGTCGCGCATAATGCGGTCTGAGTCTATTCGTGACTGGACACCTGGAACACCTGGCCAGCAATATGCTGGAGCACTGACACATGTATGCATGCTGGCGCCGATGCTGACGACGCGGAGTCTTCCATCGCTACACGCTGATGAGTCTGCTACGTATCGCATGACTACGGCTATGTAGTTCCACTCCAACAATTGCTGCAGTGAGGGTAGCTCGCAGCAATCGGCTGCCTTATTTGACGTCGACACACCCTCTTGCAGGCCACTAGGTAGCTTTGACCATGACGTCGCCACGCAGTCCTACAGCAGAATGGGTATTGTCAGGGCAGGCCGGACCTGACAAGTCAAAACATCATCACTGCTGGCGGAGCGGCGTCTCAGCATGCTCATGGCAGGACCAGCATGCAGGCTCAGGGCCCTAGCATCAGGACTCACCAGGCGGGGACGTCAAGAAGCGCCACATGTCGTCTGTCGAGGTCTTGTGCAAGTGCGCGGCCGCCGGCGCTGCAACCGCAGCCCGCTGCTGCGTGGCGACCAGGTCGCCACTGCCGAGCGCCGGGCTCAGGTTCAGCGCGATCGGCGCCAGCACCTCGGGCGTGCTGCCCGCCACCACCGCCGGCAAAGCGTCCTGTGCAGGCATCAGTGGCAAGGTTCAGAGTCTATTCCCTTCATTGCGGCTGGAGTTCCCCGACTGCTTCCACTCTTTCCCTTTTACAAGAGCAAGCAGCATCCGCAGGGCGTGCGGGCCATCACGCTGGTGTCCCTCGATGCCACATGCAGCCTGCGAGTGGTCAGCCTCACAAGTGTCCCAGACGCATGTCTGAGATGCGCCGGGCGGCAGTAGCCACTGCGCTCATAGGGCAGGTACGAGGGATGGGGAGACTGGGCTGGTTGTCCTGCGCGCACATGCCAGTCGAAGCCGGTGGCGGCGCTCCCGCCGGTCGCGGGCCGGTCGGCGGTATACAGGCCGCCAAACACGAGCGGCGTGCCGGCCATGAGCGCCGTCAGCGGCCGCTTGGCCTCCGTGTCCACCCCGAACAGGCCGTGGCGGTCCGTCTGCCGACAGAGAGAGTTCGTGTGTCACTCCAGCGGCGCTCTGATCGGGCAATGCGTCATGCACGAGACAAGCCTGACGCAAAGGCTGAGCCGTTAGTGGGCAGCTATTTGAGACATTACAGGATACCCGGCGTCTGAGGATCTGAGAACACGGTGAGCCTGGCCATATATCAGCAATGTCTCAAGCAGAGCTAGAGCACGGTGAGCAGTTCGCACCGTGCTGCAGAAGGGCAGCGGCGTCAGGAGCGGTGCCCTGCCGGGCGCCAGGTCCGGTCCGCCTCCCATCGCCTTCGGCGCCGGCAGCACCGCCGACGGCGTGACGGTCGGCAGCGCCGCGTCTGCGCGCGGAAGGCAACGAGTCAGGCTCAGAAGAGCATTGCACCCAATCGAAATAAGCTTTTCTTCGCTGCAACCCGGCCCCGTTTGCTGTTGGGATTGACACCATACGGGAGCGTACTCTCGATTGCCAAGCATATGGTCGAACGTCGAACTCAGGCTAGGATTCCTGAATCTGAAACCCTCGCGAGACGAGCGTCTCAGGAAGGTGCTCAGAATCGAGGTGTATGGGTCGCGGTGTCTTAGTAAGGTTCAGGGCTGCCCACCTGGCTGCGCCGCGCACGGCGTCTGCGCCATGATCCGCACGAAAGGCGG
>JAABUX010009520.1_pt1 | contig 10994 bp, 8 predicted proteins | sample 5561851 | NCBI WGS metagenome assembly JAABUX01 (sample SAMN10711883, study PRJNA513361) | rock metagenome | isolation source: Antarctica rocks | place: Antarctica: Victoria Land, Richard Nunatak red sandstone | collected 2016-01-03 | reverse complement strand
GGTCGGGCTACGCCCTCCCTGCACACCGCCCCGCCAACGGCACCACACCGTAACAATCGGCAGAGGCCCCACTTATCCAAAGCGAAACAGTGTCTCGACGAAGCCGGCCACCTCTCTCTAACATCGGTGGGCGACATCATCATGGGTGGCCCGTTCAGCGGCCCGGCTGGTCCACGCCATGCTGTCCGTGCCGTGCTCGGCAACGCCGATCATTGCCTTGTCAACCTCGAACTGCCACTGACGGAGTCCACCGCCCAAGCGGACAAGCTGATTTGCCTCAAGGCTCCGCCGTTGCTTGCCGCTGAACTGCGTGATTTCGGCGTGGACGTGGCCACGTTCGCCAACAATCATTCCCTGGATTTCGGCGTGACTGGCCTTTGCGACACGCTCGACGCGCTCGACAAGGCTCGCATCGCTCATGTCGGAGCAGGAATGACGCTCGCCGAAAGCCTCAAACCGGCGATACTGATGACGTCGAAAGCTCGCGTGGCCTTTCTAGGTATCGCCACGACGCTCCCAAATGGGAGCGGAGCCGGTTTGAACCGGCCGGGTGTCGCCCCGATAAGGGTGATTACACGATACGTGATCGATCCGGTCACGATAGACGAAACGCCGGGCATGTCACCCTTTGCAGAGACCGTCGTGGTCGAGGGCGACCGGGACAGAGCCCTCAATGCCGTTCGCGCGGCGGCGGCCGAAAGCGATTTGGTGATCGTCGCCATTCATTGGGGTGTTCCGTATGGATTTGTGGCACTGTTTCAAGACGAGTTAGCCGATTACCAGCGTCCGCTCGGCAAGTCGCTCATCGATGCAGGAGCATCGGCCGTGATCGGGCACCATCCACACTATTTGCAAGGAGTCGAGTTCCACAAGGGCCGGCCGATCCTCTACAGCCTCGGCAACTTCATCATCCAGGACTTGATACCGAATACGAGTGTCGCCCGTCCCTATCCCCCTTACACCTTCGGGAGCATCAAGTCGGACCTGACCCGCCTCGGCGCGATCGTGCGGCTGACCTGGCCCGACCTCGCTGCTGGGCCCGAATGCGTTCTGATCCCCATAGCGCTCAATGCCCACGGCGAGCCGGAGATTGCTGATCGTGAGATTGCCGAACGGGCGTACGCTCTGATCGCTCGTTCTTCGTGCAAGCTCGCCTGCGATGCCAAGCTGCGCTTCGCTGGCGCGCTCCCTGAAATCACGTTGATCGGTCGGTAAGCGGGACGTTCTCCTGTTTGCCTCCGCTCGCGCATGAGGAACTTACCATGGCGGAATTTGCTGACTATGACGGGTACGACGGTTTGGGTCTGGCCGAACTCGTCCTTCGCGGCGACGTCAGCCCGGATGACTTGATGGATACGGCCATGGCCCGCGTGGCTGTGAGAAATCCGAAGATCAATGCGTTTTCCGCACTTTTCGAATCTCGCGCTCGAGGCGACATCCGGACCGGGCTGCCACGTGGGCCGTTCCACGGTGTCCCTTTCGCACTAAAAGATCTGTTTATGCATTACGAGGGCGAGGTGACCGGTAATGGTTCCAGGTTCTTTGCGGATGCTGTCTCAACACACGATAGCGAGTTGTTCACCCGCTATCGCCGTGCCGGGTTCGCGATATTCGGCAAGACGACGACCCCCGAAGCCGGCCTTGGTCCAGTCACTGAGTCTCGCGCGTGTGGCATCACACGCAATCCGTGGGACTTGACGGTCACCTCCGGTGGCTCCAGCGGAGGTGCAGCCGCAGCCGTTGCAGCCGGCATCCTGCCCCTCGCGCATGCCAGCGACAGCGGTGGATCGACGCGCATTCCGGCATCTTGTTGCGGTTTGTTCGGCCTGAAGCCGACCAGAGGGCGAATGCCGATGGGACCGGACCGCGGTGAGTCCAGCGGCGGTTTCGGTACAGCTCACGCCGTCACCCGTAGCGTGCGAGATAGCGCGGCGCTGCTCGATGCGACGGCTGGTTCTGACCTTGGCGCACCGTACGGTATCGCTCCGCCATCGCGACCCTGGCTCGACGAAGTCGGCGCAGAACCGGGACGGCTGCGGATCGCGATCTGGAGCGATCCCCTGGACGGGGTAAGCCTGCATCCAGATTGCGCTCGCGCACTCGACGATGCAGCGACGCTATGTCGTGAGTTGGGGCACGTCGTCGACGCGACGCCGCCCGCTCTCGACATGTCGGCAGTGGATCGGAACGGTATCGCTGTGATGGCGGCGTCTACGCGTTTACTGATCGATCGCCGGGCTTCCAAGCTCGGTCGATCGCCCGGACCGGACGACCTCGAACCGACCGCCCGGACTCTCTACGAAGCGGCCGACCGATTTACGGCGTTCGACTATGGCAAGGCGCTGGCGACAGCCCACCAAGCGGGACGACAACTCGCAGCATTTCAGGCCAACTGGGACCTGGTGTTGATGCCGACCCTGGCCCAGCCGCCGCTTGCGGTCGGCACGATCGGTTCGTCGGACGTGAACAGCGATGGCACTCGGCCGCGCAGCCGAGCATTCAACCCGTTTTGCTCGCTGGCCAATCGAACCGGCGTGCCTGCCGCGTCGGTCCCGTTGTTCTGGAACTCGGAAGGACTGCCGATCGGAGTTCAGTTCATGGCACGATTCGGAGACGAGGCAACACTGTTCAGGCTGGCTGCACAACTGGAGGAAGCTCGGCCCTGGGCGCAGCGCCGGCCCTCGGTATAGTCGCCCGCGAATGGAGGTTTTATGTCCACATTGTTCGAGCCGATCCTATTTAGCGCCATCGCGGCAGCGAATTGAACTCTGATGGCGCCGCTTACCCGAGGTCGAAACGCGCGCGACCACGTGCCCACCGACGTTATGATAGAATACTACCATCAGCGCGCCAGCGCGGGTCTGATTATCTCGGAAGCGACGGGTATCGGTCTCCAAGCGCTCTGATGGCCGTATGCGCCGGGCCGCTGGAACAAGGCTCAGGTCGAGGGATGGCGCCGAGTAACCGAGACCGTGCATGGAGCCGGCGGGCGTATCATGTGCCAGCTATGGCACGCGGGACGGGTGGTGCATCCCAGCATGCCAGGGCGTAGAAGGCCCGTTTCGGCCTCAGCGACTACGGCCCCCGGAATGGCGATGACCTACGACGGCCCGCAACCCCATGTTCAGGTGCGGGCGCTGGGAGCCGAGGAGATTCCGGCGCTTCTCGAGGAGTTTCGGCGCGCGACTGCCAATGCCATGAAGGCCGGTTTCGACGGCGTGCAAACCCACGGCGCGAATGGATATCTCACTGACCAATTCCTGCGCGACGCGGCCAATCAGCGTTGTGACTGTTATGGCGGGTCGCCCGAGAATCGGGTCCGCTTACTCCTGGAGGTCGCAAAGGCGGTCGCTGACGTCGCTGGTTCCGACCACACGGCCGTGCGTATCTCGCCGAATGGCAACGTACAAGGCGTGACCGATAGCAATCCGTCGCCGTTGTTCAGCTCGGCGGCTGAAGCCCTTTCAACACTGGGACTAGCTTTTCTCGAGGTGAAAGAACCGCCGCCCGGCGGGACCAGGGGCGTTCCGACGCACCCGCTGATGGCTCCGATGATCCGCAAGATATTCAAGGGCACGATGGTGCTGAATTCCGATTTCGACGCCGTGCGCGCCGCGGCGGCTCTGGCCGAGGGTCGTGCGGATGCCATTGCCTTCGGCCGCCCCTTCATTGCCAATCCGGACCTGGTGTATCGCTTGGAGGATAACCTGCCCTTGGCGGCCAGTGTTCCAGATCCTTGGTATACGCAAGGCTCTGAGGGCTATGTGGACTACCAGGCTGTCGATCGCCGCGTCCCCACTCACACGAGCGGGATCGGGTGATTGCACCGTAACCTAGTACGACCTTGGCAGGCCCAGGACATGCTCGGATAGAAACGACAAAATCATGTTAGTCGAGATCGGCGCCACCTGGTACAACCTTGTCTCGCGGAACTTGCGTTCCACGTCGTACTCCTCCGCGAAGCCGAAGCCGCCATGCGTTTGGATGCAGGCGTTGGCCGCCTCGAACGAGGCGTCGGCGGCCAGCATCTTGGCCATGTTCGCTTCTGCCCCGGGGTTCTGCCCACTTTCGTATAGACGTAGCGCCTCATGCACCATGAGCTCCGCCGCGTGCATGTTCGCGTAGGCCCTAGCGATCGGGAACTGGACGCCCTGGTTCGTCCCGATCGCGGCGCCGAACACGACCCGGGTGTTGGCGTAATCCACCGACCGCCGGGTAAACCATTTCGCATCGCCCACGCACTCTGCGGCGATCAGGATCCGCTCCGCATTCATCCCGGATAGGATGTAACGGAAGCCCTTTCCCTCCTCGCCTAGCAGGTTTGCGGCCGGGATCTCCACGTTGTCGAAGAAGACTTCGCACGAGTTGTGGTTCATCATCGTGCGGATTGGCCGGATGGTCAGGCCCTTCGCCTCCCGCATGTCGACGATGAAGGTGGACAGTCCGTCCGTTTTCTTCGCCACTTGGTCGGCCGGGGTGGTCCTGGCCAGCAGCAGCATCAGGTCGCTGTGCTCGGCTCGGCTCGTCCAGATCTTCTGGCCGTTGACGACGTAGCGGTCGTTTCCCTCGCGCCGTGCCGTCGTGCGCAGGGATGCCGTGTCCGTCCCGCTTGTCGGCTCCGTGACGCCGAATGCCTGAAGCCGAAGCTCGCCGGAGGCGATGCGGGGAAGGTAGTCGCGCTTTTGCGCCTCGCTGCCGTGCCGCAGGATGGTGCCCATGATATACATCTGGGCGTGGCAGGCGCCGCCGTTGCAGCCCTGTCGCTGCACCTCCTCGAGGATCGCCGCCGCCCCGGACAAAGGTAGGCCTGCGCCACCGTACTCCTCGGGGATAAGGGCGGCCAGGTAACCGCTCGCTGTCAGCGCGCGCACGAACTCGATTGGATAGGCGCGCGTCTCGTCCAGCCTGCGCCAGTACTCGCCCGGGAACCCGGCGCAGAGCTTGGCCACTGCCTCCCTGATCTCCCGATACTGCTCCATCGGCGGCCCAAACTCCCCAACGATGTCGTTCATCGCGCCTGTTCTCCTTCGGTCGTGCCCCTGTCGAACTGGGCACGGATGATGTCGGTGTGCTCGCCCACCGCGGGAACGGAGCCAAGCGGAGCCCCCTGCCCGTCATGCAAGGCGGGCGGTGCCACGATCGAGGCGATACCGCCCGGTGTGCCGACAGCCACCCGCCGCAGGGCCGGGTGGCGCCCGAGGTCGGCCAAGCTGTTGACGAAGCCGTAGGCGGTGCGGCTGCGGCGCAGCCGGTCTTCCGCCTGCGCCCGCGTCAACGAACCGAGCCGTTCGCTCACCCGGCCATCAACCGCCGGCCGGTTGGCCACCCGGGCGTTGTTGCTGTCGAACCCGGCCTGGATCGACAGGCCGGGTTCGGCCAGCGTGAGTTCGCAGAAGCTGACCCATTCCCGCTCGTTCTGGATTGCGATCAGCACGATGCTGCCGTCCGCCAACGTGAATGCCCCATATGGACAGATGGAAGGGTGCGCCAGACCCAGGCGCGCCGGCGTGACGCCGGTGCCCTCCTCATACAGCAGCGGCACGTTCATCCAGTCCGCGGTGCTGTCGAACAGGCTGACCTCCAAACGACGCCCGCGGCCGTCGACCGACCTGGCGATCAGCGCCTCCAACACCGCGGCGTACGCAGACATGCCGCAGGCGATGTCGCTGACAGACACGCCGACCCGGCCGGGTCCGGCGGGATGGCCGGTGATGCCCGCAAGCCCCGTCTCGGCTTGCACCAGCAGGTCGTAAGCCTTCATGTCGGCATACGAGTGCCCGGTGCCATAGCCCGAGATATCGACGGTGATCAGCCGTTCATGCCGTTGGTTGAGGACGCTGGCGTCGAACCCCGCCCGCTTCGCAGCGCCCGGCGCCAAGTTCTGGATGAATACGTCCGCCCTGGCCAGGATGCGATGCAGCAGGGCCGCGTCGTCCGGGTTCTTGATGTCGGCGACCAGGCTCTGCTTGCCACGGTTCAGCCAGACGAAGTAGCTGGACAAGCCATGCACGGCGGTGTCGTAGCCGCGGGCAAAGTCCCCGTCCGGCCGCTCGACCTTGATCACTCGGGCGCCCGCATCTGCCAGCCGCGAGGAGCAGTAGGGCGCGGCAACGGCCTGCTCCAACGTAAGCACCAACAACCCTTCTAGTGGCCGCGAAAACGAATGGTCGGACCTGGTCACGATGGGCAGACCGCTTGATCCTCGATCTCTCGCGCCCAACGGACAACCGGCGCGTCGATCATGCGCCCGTCCATTCGAAAGGCACCTCGGCCCGCCGCCGTTGAAACAGCATTAGCGGCAATCACGCGATAGGCTCAGTCCCGCTCTAAAACAACTATCCATCGCGCTCATACCTCCCTGCGTCGGCCGTCCCCGGACCTGCTTCGAGACTTGAGGTTACCACTCAACGCAAACGGCCTGCTTGACGCAGGCAGGCTGCAACTTCACCAAACGGGACAGATGATCGACAAGCTGCGCAGCTCTCGCGACGAAGCTTTCCGGATCTGGCGAGAGGCCGCCGGCATTCCGGTAGATTTGTGAAACAATCCCATCCAGCGCTCCCCGGCGCTGCCACATCAACCTGATAAGACCGTCAGCAGCCATTCAGGGTTGCTGTGCCCCGGCCACAAGGGGAGCTCCAGATGCCGGGCTCGGCGCTGGGCACCGCCTTTGGGGCTAATGGAGGGTGAGGCAGGCTCCTGCCCAACTGCAACCAGTGCGGCCCTCCGGGGCCAGACAGGGTCACACGTCCCGGGCCTACCGCCTGCACGGTCCAAGGCCCGACCTGCCCGCCCTCGGCGACGGTGACCTCACGGGGCGCGTTGTCCAAGTCGGCCAGGATGGCCCTGCGCTGGCCAGTGCCGATGATGGTGCCGGTTAGCCTGGGGGGATGAGGCGCAAGGGCGGAAGCTGTAACGGCTGGCGTGCCGGGACGGCGTTTCGGATCGAACAGCGGTCGCGCTACGACGACTGCCGTCAATGCGGTGTGGTCCGTCGAGGGGGCTTCTAGTGCAGCCGGTGCTTGAACAGGCAACGGAACGGGCGGAGCGGCAAGCTCAACGTCTTGCGGCCAAGTCGCTTCCGCCCCGACCATCGTTGCCAAGAGCATCGCCACCACAGCCAACACATAGGGTCGGGTGAACGCTACCATCGCTGCCCGGAGCAAGTATGACCGTTTAAGAACGGCATGCTCAGCACTGCGATGCCGCTACTCACGCGCAAAAACTCCCCGGGTCATGCATCCACTAAGAGTATAAACCTCAAGTTCCAACAAAGCTTAGAGCGAGTCGATCCAGGCCGTCACCGCGGCATTTACATCGTTCTTGCGGTCCTGCATGATCCAATGACCGGAGTGGTACCAGACGTCAACTTTTGACTTCGGTTGCGAGAACCACGGTTGCATGCGGCTGGCTTGGGCCGGATCACGACACAGGTGGTAGAAGGGCACCGTTATGCTTTTGCAGAGCCTCGCGCTTGCCTCTCCAAGGCCTACTTGATCATTTCCTAAGAAAATCGGGCCGAAGGTCTCGCGCACGACATACACCGGCATTCCTTGCAGGCGTCTAGCGTGCCAGCGCTTGAATGCCGGATCGGTCGCTGGGTCGTAGAAGAGCTCGAACAAAGCCGGGCCCACTACCCCGGGATCGCCGACGTTCAGGTTATGGGCAGTCGTCTTGAAGAGTGGAACTAGGTCGCTCGAAAAGCCGAGCGAGCCATCGACGGAAATGACGGCATTGATCAGGTCCGGCCGCCTAGCTGCGAGAAGAGCGGCAATCTGCCCACCCATAGAATGTCCCACGATGATAAATTTCTCGCCGTGATACTTGGTCGAGATCAATGCCTCAATGTCGGCAACGTAGTCAGCTGGCATGTAGGCACCTGGCGGCTCGACCTCGGACCTGCCATGCCCCCGAAGATCGACAGCGACGACACGGTACTTGCTCTCGAATAACGGCAGCTGCCAACTCCAATCGTGGGAGTCGCAAGCCCAGCCATGCAGAAACATCACGTTCTTGCCCGTGCCGACATCCGTCCCGAAGAGCTTCGCCGTGTCCCTAGTTGCTGCGTAGGCACCGCCTTGCCACTGGGTGGTTGCAACTGCTGCCGCGCCGGCAAGCGCCAGCATGCCGCGGCGGTGTAGGTCTGGATGCTGTCTTTCCATTCGTGATCCTCCGTGGTGCTTGAATTTGTTAGAATCGGTCCCCGCACTTGCGCGCGTCTCGGCATCTACACACAGGTCCTCAGAAGGCAGTTGGCCGAGTGTGTCATGAGTTTGCAAAACGAGACAGATCTGCATCTATTCGGTGATGGCCGCGGTCCCGGGGACCTGATTGGGTACGGCGCCAGAGTGACGATGCGCAGGGCCGAGAGCCGGCTCCTCGTTGAGGACCTGCGCGCCTGGTTTGCGATTTGGATGATGCGACCTCCAGCCCGCGGCGCCCCAGACCGGCTTGTTGCCTGCCCTAGTCAATCGCTATACCTGGATTGGCTTTTCGCCATGCAAGGTCCGGTCAGGTCAGGAAAAGCCCTGTGGCGCCGCGAAGCCAAGCCGTCGCTACAGACTTGTATCGGCTCTCTTGGTCGGCGAGCGACGCGCAGCCGACAAACGCCGACCGCGTGGTTCTCGACGGGACGCGACGATTGCCCACACCTCAAGCTTGACACGATGTATAGTCCTCTTGACCATTTGGGACGCAGTACGTCGAAGGGAGGCCGACTTGAGGGGTCCAAGAGCCGGTGTCATTCGCAGTGCAACCCTAAAAGGGTATGCGCAGGCCGCGTCCGCAGTCGGTCTCGATCCCGTCGCCATGCTTGGCAAGGTCGGTCTCGAGCCGGAATGCCTGACGAATCCCGACCTGGTAATCTCGATAGGCTCGTTCTTCGACCTGTTGACCCAGTCGGCAGTTGCCTCCAACTGTTTGAACTTCGGCGCGCGATGTGCGATGTCGCGGGGTATCCCCGATCTAGGTGCCGTAACTCTCCTCATGCGGGAAGCCGAAACCGTAGAGTCCGCAATGAGATTATACAGTTCGCACGTAACATTACATGCTGACGACTTCGTTATCTTCGTAGATAGGACAACCGATTGTCCAATTGTTGTAGCACAATTCTCTGGAATCTCTCCGGAACAGTCGATTCAAGCTCTGCAATTCGCTGTGACTGGTTTAGTAATGCAGATCCGGTGGTTGACCGGAACAGAATTCTGCCCGGAGTTCATAGCATATTCTTATGGAAAGCCGAGACGATTTTATGACGCGCTGACGCTTTTCAAATGCCCGGTGCTGTTTAATCAAGCTGTGTCCGGGATCGGAATAAGTCACCGTATGCTTGCTCAGTCATTGGTTACCTCACCTCCCTTCCTACGTAAGTTGGCAATGCAACAGTTGGGACCATTGCTCAATCCGCCGCATAACAACTTTAAGACCAGGGTTAGCCGGTTAGTTCGGCAACTGCTCCTGGAAAATACATGTAGCTCCCAGGCAGTCGCGAGCATGTTTGAAATCGATCGACGGACACTCAATCGTTGGTTGGAAAGGGAGGGTGAAACGTTCTCTTCTGTGCTTCAAAGCGTCCGCCTCGATATCGCTCGACACGGGATTGAGGAGGGCAGCTACTCGCTGACGGAATTATCGGATGCGCTTGGCTTCACAAGTCTGAGCTCTTTCTCCCGCTGGTTCAGGATTTACTTCGGCTCTTCGGCTACGAAGTACCGGAACGAGGTTGGTCCTAAGATCTGAGCCAGGCCGGCCCACGGCTCACCGAAGCCCGCTTTGGCTGCCAAGGCACGTACCTCGGCATTGTCAGGGTAACCCGGTCGTGAGCTCAACGCGCCATTCTGGAAGTGGACGATCCCGATGAGGCCGATCTCCCACAAGCGACATCGCTTCCCGCCCGAGATCATCCGATACGCCGTCTTCCTCTACTTTCGCTTTCCGCTCAGCCTGTGCGACGTCGAGGACCTCCTGGGGACTGCCGAAAGATTGGGGGTGCGCCGGCCAATTGGGCGTTGATGCACTTGGCGGATGGAGGTTGAGATAGCCCCAGCACTGACCTGCTATGCGATGACCCGCTGGCCGCGGACAGAGTTCGGGCGTCCAGCCGCCAGAATCCGGTTCAGCGCCGCCATGCCGATGGTAGCTTCAGTCTGCTGGGCGGCGAAGCCGCGGGCTCGCAGCCGGGGTCCGATCAGCGCCTTGTAGCGACCCATTGTCGTTTCGATAGTCCGAACGCAATCGACAAAACGGCTCGCGCTCGCCTTCGGGACCGGTCGGGACGACGTAGCGGATCTCGACGGCGCCGTCGGCGACGACCACGCGATCGACCAGCAGTTCGAGCAACGCCCGCTTCTGGTCGAAGTCGGCGCCTGCCAAGCCGTTGCGCACACGGCGGCAGAACGCCTCGGCGTGAGCTGTCAGGCCAGCCGTCTCGCCCTGGCGCTCGGCATCGTGCGTGAGTTCGGTCTCCTGCCGGTCCAATGCCTGCAGCCGTGCCTCGGTGTCGCGCCGGCGGCGCTGGTATTCGGCCATAGGCACGACGCCGGCAAGGTAGGCGTCCGTGAGCCGCTCGACCTGCTGGCCGAGAGCCGCCCGGCCGCGGCGCAGGTTGGTCCGGCGCGCTTGCAGCTCCTGCGGCAGCCAGTGGCCGCCGCGCGCCCGAGCCATCGCGTGCGCGATCATCTCAGGCGCAGCGATCACCTCGCACAGATCGCGCCAGACCAGGTCTTCCAGGGCGCGAGCTGGGATGTAGCGCGCCGGGCAGCGCTCGCCGGGCACCAGCAGCCGTGACCGTAGCCTGGTCGGGCACACGTAGTAGGCATACCCTGCCCGTGTGCAGCGGCCACAGCACGCCAGGCGGCACTGGCCGCAACTGACCAGGCCACGCAGCAGATACGGGTGCATCCGGTTGTTGCGCCGTGCCATCTGGCGGTTATAGGCCAGCCGCTCCTGTGTGCGATCAAACTGCGCCTGGCTGATGATGGCAGGCACCGGCGCGA
>JAABUX010009519.1_pt1 | contig 10994 bp, 12 predicted proteins | sample 5561851 | NCBI WGS metagenome assembly JAABUX01 (sample SAMN10711883, study PRJNA513361) | rock metagenome | isolation source: Antarctica rocks | place: Antarctica: Victoria Land, Richard Nunatak red sandstone | collected 2016-01-03 | reverse complement strand
ATGACCGGTGGTATCGGAGCCGCTGAATTCGCCAGCAGTATCTAAAGTGGCCAAGAACCCTAATTTGTGTCGAAAACGACCCTTGATTGCGCGTGGACCACATTTTGATCACGCGCCGCTACACATCGGTGCAACTCCGACCATCACCAATAGCACGCCGACCGGCAGCAGCACCCAAGCCATGCGCGCCGTCAGCACCTGCTCCGGCAGGCGCCGTGCCCGTACCTCTGCACGGTGCAGCCGGCGCAGCTCAGGCGTCCGGCGGGCCAGGGCCTCAAGACGCGTCCAGGCCGCGGCCATCTCACCCGCATCCACGCGCGCCACCCACGGCGTGTTGCCCGCAAGCCGGCCCAGCGCCGCCATCGGCGTCGGCACCGCCTCCAGCGCCTCGCAATAGCGCGCCCATCCCGCCGATACGACCAGGCTATGCACGGGCACCGCCAAGCCGACGATCGCCGCCTCGACCGCCTTGCAGTGCCGGTGGTTCTGCCGCACCGGGTTCTGGAACCCGTGCCGGATGCGGCCCCCCGCCAGGTGCTGCACCCACTGCGCGCCATACAGCGTGCCCGTGATCCAGCCGGAAAACGTCTTGGTCTCGACAACCACGATGCCCTGCGCGGTCCACACCAGGTGGTCGATCTGCGTGTGCCCGAGCGTGTCCGCCAGCACTACGTCGTGCAGCGCCGGCAGGCCAAGCCGTGCCAGGGCCTGGCGCACCGCCTTCTCGCCACCCCAGCCGATCAGCGCAGGCCGGAACAGCAGGGTCAGGCAACTCATGACCAGCAGGGCACCGATGCAGGCCGCCAGCAGCCGCAGCGCCGGCAGCATCAGGCCGTCCTGGACCAGCATCATGCGGCAACGGACAGCGAGAGCTGCCGTGTCTTGTGCTGCCCAGGGCGCGCATACACGCCACGCTCGACCTGCACCACCAGGCCAAGCCGCTTCATCGCCCCCAGGTGGCCCGTCGTGATCGAGCCTGGCCGACCGATGTAGGCCGCCACCTCCACCGCCCGGCGCGGCTGGCTCAGGCAGGCCAGGATCGCATCGCGGATCGGCTGCGGCCGGGTCGGCACCAGGGGCAGCGCCGCGTCGGGCAGACCATACAGACCGTAGCCGACCCGGACCGCCACGCCCCTCCGCACCAGGTCTTTCAGGCAGCCCCGCGCTGCCTGCAGCGTGATACCGAGCAGGCGACTGACCTCCTCCGAGCGGCGTGGCTGCGTCAGGGTGGCTTGCACCGCGTTGCGCTCCACCAGGAACCCGCTGCTGGACGACTGGGGCGGGTGGAAGCCGGCCGGCGCCACCACCCCAGGTTCCGGCTGCGAAAGCCGCCCTTGCTCGATCAGCGGCGCCAGCGCCGCGCTCAGCGCTGTCGGCAGCTCACCGACCTGCGCCGCCACATCCCGCACCCGCATCGGCCGGTCCACCAAGGCCAGCACCGCCGGCACGACAGTCGGAGCGACGTGGCGCACGACCTCGCCTCGGAAACCGGCCGGCGCGAAGAAACCATACTCCGGGTGTGTCAGCCGGCCTGCCTGGACCAGCGCCATCAGTTGACGCCGCACCGCGGCGGCCGGCCGCCCGGTCTGCGCCGCGATCCTGCCCAGCCGCATTGGCTGCTCGATGGACGCCACCAGCGCGTCCAGCTCGACGTGATCATCCCCAATCCGCATCCTGCCCATCGGCCCGCACGCCCCTGCTGCTGGCGATCTCTCGCCCGATGCAGGCAGGGTCGGCTAACAGGATGCGAACGGTATCCAGCATTGTAAGGAAATGTTTGGTACGCACCGCTGGCCCGTTCGCGTCCGCGTCGAGGATGCTGAAGGCATGGAGGACGCCATGCAGCTCGACCTGGTGGAATGGATCGCCTGTCAGGATGACGCCCCTGACGTGGACGGTCAGGCTGGCACGGCGTCATCCCCAGCAGGGTCAGGCCGATGTGTTCAAAACGAACACAGGCAGCTTCCAGCCCCTGCCGTCGAGCGTGCGCCGTGTGTTCATTCTGAACACACCGCCGGTGTGCCAGCAGCACGCCCCATGTCGTCGCACCGCTTGCTGGTCTGCCTTGCCGTGCTCGGCTGGTCGGAACGCGAGCTGGCCCGGCGGACCGGCCGCCACCAGACCACCATCAAGCGCTGGGCAAGTGGCAGCGGTGCCGTCGATGACGACACCGCTGCCTGGCTGGAAAGGTTGGTGGCGTTCCACCTGGCGCACCCCGCACCACGTTACAGGTTGCGGGATCGAACGTTGGCTTGAGGGTCGCAGGTGGTCTGTTTCCTGCTCAGGAGCCGGCCTGGACTGTTTGGCTGGCGGCCGAACCGAGCTTGTTGCCGAAGTTCGTGTAGAACTGCCCCACCGTCCAGCCCGTCATGTTGTTGTTGGACAGCGCGGTGGGCGACACGAACTGGCCAAGTGGCGTGGACGGGTCGGCCGTCGCCATCTTGCTGCCTGGGCTTGGACCAAACACCCACGCGCCGTAGGTTTGCAGCACGGTTGCCGGCTGTTGGGTCGCTTGCGACACCGCGCTTGAGTAGTCCTTGGCGATGTAGCTGGCGACCTGCGCCTGTGCCGCCGGATTGGTGATGTCGGCCGCAGTGTAGGGCAGGTTGTACTTGGCAATCGTGCCTGCCCACGTTGGGGCCGTGATCTGCCACGGACCCGTGGCCGAAGAGGAGCCGTTAGAAGTGCCCACGTTGTGGAAGCCGGACTCCAACTGGCCAAGGCCAGCCATCGCTTCCGGGTTCAGGCCCAATTGCGACGAGTACGTGGCTGCCAAAGGGCCGTAGGGCGTCGCCATCATCGCATCCATCGCTGCCGTCCCGCCGCCGGAGTAGTCGGTCCTGTCCGTGGTCGAGGTGGAACCACCTGTGCCGTCCGTGCTGGTCGAGCTGCCATCATCCGGCATAAAGGAGCCGCTGCCGGCGGGCGTCACGAAGGTGGGCGCACCCACCTCGGCAATGCTCGGGATCACCTGGGCCGGCACGCCGTTGAGCGTGACCGGCGACGGATCGGCAAGCGCTGCCAGGCTGGAACCAGCGAGCAGCAGGGCACAGCCTGGGCATAGCCAGATGCTCCCCATGTCAGTGATACGCAAAGACGGGGGCGCCGTTCGCACGGACGCCCTCGACGGAGCAGGTCGATCCCGGATTAAACTCGGATCGGTATTCGTGAATGGTCTCGCTGGGGACGTAGCCGATATACCCGCCGTTGGTGAGGATGCGGCTGAACCCGTTGACGTTCCTCCCGCCGACAGCGATGGAGGACAGGGTCTTGCCGACGACAGGCGAGGTTTTGGACGGGGCAGAGTAGATCGGCAGCCAGTCCTCGGTGCCCTTGCACACCCAAGGTTCCGCAGGCTGGAAGAGCTGGATCTTGGGCACGGACGATTGCGGCACAGGCGGGCCATGGTCAACGCGCCTCATCTCCTGCATCCGCTGCTCCGACATGCGGTCCAGCTCTTGCGGGGTGAAGCCAGGCTGTTGCCCAGGCCGCTGTTGCGCCTGGGCGAGCGGCACGCCGCCCGCCAGCAAGCTGGCGACCAACGCCGCGAGTATGATCCTATGCATCATGGTTCCTTTCTGATCCACGCTGGCAGGGTGCCCGGCGCAGATGCGAACGGGAACCGCGCCCCTCACCAGTTGGCCTGCACCGCCTTCACCTGGCAGAACAAGGTGCCGTCCGCGCTGCGCACGGCCGCCTGAAGGCAGCGCTGCACGCTGCCCATCTCGAACCGCCACTCGTAGGCGTGCAGTCCATAGCCGCCCAGGAACAGGCCCAGCATAGCGCCGGCCAAGAGTGCGGCCGACCCCCAGCGATGGGTGCGGTCATAGCGCCGCTGCCGCAGCACCAGCGCGCCGCTCAGCTTGGCCGACACCTGTTCCGTGAGCTGGTCCACCGTGTGGTTGACCAGCTTTTCCCGGTCCGTCTCCGATTGCCGAGCCATAATCTCGTGCCGCTTGTTGTGCTCCTGTGCCAGGCCCAACGTAGTCTTGAGTACCTCGACCTGCCCGTCCGCTGCCGCCTTGGCAGTTGTGACCACGTCGATGACGCGGGTTTCCTGCTCATCGAGCATCAACGCCTGGGCAGCGAGGGCGCGCTCTTGCGAGCGCACCCAAACCCCCAACGGCCCATCCGGGTCGATGCCATCCTTCCACGCGGCTTCCCGCGTTTCGAGGGCCGCTGCCCGGAGCGCGTCCGCCGCCTTGCTCACGGCAGCCACTCCGCCACACCCACTTCGGCGAACTGCTCCTCCAGACGGTCCAGCCAGGTCTTCACCATGAACTGCCGCACCGGGTCCAGCGGCTTGCCACTCACTCCAGGCTTGTTCGCAGCGGCATCATAGAAGCTCAGCCCCGTCGCCCGCATCTCCGCCATGCAGGGAAGGCGCGGAATGAGGATGATGCGGACGCCGCCACTCACCAACTTGCGGAGATCGGGACGGTCCATAATGAGGTCGAAGGCGCCAATCGTCGTTTTGCCCGCCCGCACCAGGCTCTCGTTCAAGAACAGGATGGCCTGCGTGCCACGAAAGTAGCCAGCTTCGTGGATGGCGACAATGTGGTCGAAGTCGTCCTTCTCCGGACCGCTGAAGTAGAGCGGCAGGCAGGTCACGCCGGCCACCTGGCAGAAGGTGGACAGCGGTAGGTCCTGCCCATAGTCGGACAGCACCCGGTCCCCGCCGCCAAGGTCCAGCACCAGCGAAGACTTAGTGCTGACCATCTGGCCCACCTGCTCGGTGATCCAGTCCTTCATGTCGGCCAGCTCGTCGGTGGCCGGCACGCTCGCGCCACCCGGGGACCCAGGCGGATACAGCCCCGCCAGGGTCGGGTTGCGCCGGTCGCCATCGGCCACCATCACCGGCCGCCCGGCCTTGCGGGCACGCTGGATCAGCATGTCGCACACCGTGCTGCCGCCGACACGGCCTCGGCCGAGCCTCGTTGCAAGGACGGGAACCAGAGGCTGGGCCACCTTCGGTTCCATGGTCGGCTTCTCGTTGTCACGCTTTGGAGGGATCGCGTTCATGTTGGTCCTCAGAATAGTGGATCGCCATTTGCCTTGCGGCCGCTACGGAGGTTCATCATCTCGCGCACGGCCTCGATGGAACCAGGGACAGGTCGGCTGCTGCCCTGGGGTGCCTCCGCGGACGGAGGGGGCGCCGGCTGCTGTTGTGACGGCAGCACGGCAGGCAGGGCGGCCGATTGGCCGTCCTGATGCACGCCTCCTGACGGAGACGCGGCATTCTGTTGGGTCAAGCCCGGCGGCATCCAATTGGCCGGAGGTCTTGGCGGTGTTGCAGCAGGTCTCGGGAGCATGCCTGTTGCGCGCAGGGTCCGGTGCTTCAGGACCTCCTTGCGGACCTTGAACCAGGTCAGGCGCGAGGTTTCGGCCGTGGCCGGCTTGCCGTCTCCATCGGTTAACCCGAGTTCGGCGAAGCGGATACGAAGGGGTTCCCACCTGATGGAGCGTCCGGCTGCTGCCTGGGCGATCTCATCGTGATGCTCGACTAGCCAATAGAACAGCGTGGACCGTTGCGGACCTTCCACAATGTCTTTGAGAACGTCATCCAGACCGGTTCGGCACTTACCCATGCCCAGATGGTCCTGGACGCGGATGCGAACGGGAACAGCGGCGTTGCAGAGGCGTGGCGTGGTCGTGCTAACGCCGTGTCAGAGTCGTGTCGGTCTCGTTGCAGAGTCGTTGGGCTGTCGTGGTGGACCCGTGGCACATCCGTTGTGCCGTCGTGGCAGATTCGTGTCATCGAAAGGGCAGGTAAGTCAGCATACACCATTGCATCCCTACAGGATGCTTCGCGGCCGCTTTCGGCGCGGAGCGCCGTTCGCGTCCGTATCGCCCATGCTCCCGGAGAGCATGGGAGCACGCGCAATGGACATTGAGGACGACAGCAGGCTTGACCAGATCAGCAAGGGCGTCCGGGGAGCGAACGGCGGCATCGCCCTGGTGGCCGGCATACAGCGCCAACATGGCGAGAGCCTGGAGACCATCATCAGGCTGGTCACGCCGGAGAAGAAGGACGAGCCGGACGGACCTTCGCTGGAGGAGCTGATCGGGGCGCTGCTGGTCCGCCTGGACAGCCAGTCGGCTTACCTGAAGGACATCACGGTCGGGCTGGCAAAGATCACACGCGACATGCCGCTCGATGTCGTCCAGGCCATCGCCGACAACTTCGGCGTCGATCCCATGCGGGACGCCAAGCCATGATGACCTTCCGCAAGTTGGCCGCCAACTCGGATGGCAAGCTGATCCGCGCCTATTTCACCGAACACGCGCCGGAACCGGAACCCAGCGTCGAGCTGGAGCCCGGAGCAAAACCGGACGCTGGCGGCCGGCTCACGGCATACTATACCGGCCGGGATACCAGGGCGAGCTGGCGCCCAGGGATGGCACCCGAGATGGCAGAGGCCATGGGCATCGACCCGACCAGGGCGCCAACGAATACGGAACTGGACAACCTGTTCGAGGCCAAGCGCGCCGACACCGGCGAGAAATGGCCGAGCGCCAAGGAACGCAAGATCAGCGCCTACGACCTCACGCTGGCGCCGCACAAGTCGGTTTCGCTAGCCGCCGAGTTCGCCGCCTCGCCGGCTGAGGCAGCGGCGATCTGGGAGGCGATCAACCGGGCCAACGACGACACCATGCGCTACGTCGCCGGCGAGATCGGCTGGGCCAGACGGGGGAAGAACGGCCAGGACGGCGCCGAGCCAGGCGAGGTCGCGTGGGTGTCCTTCCGCCACCACACCGCCCGGCCGACGCTGCAGGTCAAGGACGGCTTGACCGGCATCACCTACCTCGCCGACGTGCCGATGTCCGGCGACCCGCACGCCCACATCCACAACGCGATGTTCAACATGGTGGTGACGGCGGACGGCCGGATCGGCTCGCTCGACACCAAACGCCTGAACGACCGGGTCCACGAGTTCGGCGCCTTCTTCCAGGTCAGGCTCGCCGACGAGCTGCGCAAGCTCGGCATCCGGACCGCCTACGACGCCAAGGAGGAGGCCGTCGTGCTGCCGGCCATCCCGCACGCGGCGGTGGACCTGTTCTCCAAGGGGCGGCGACAGACGGAGCGGAACGCCAAGGCATATGCCAGGCGCCAGGGGCTGGACTGGGAAGGGCTGTCCGCCGACCGCAAGTTCGGCATCCTGTCCGCCGCGGCTGTAGCCGAGCGCAGGTCCAAGGGAGACGGGCTGACGGAGAAGGAGAGCTGGCGCGACCAGGCCGACGGGATCGGCTGGACGCACGTCACGGTTCTTGAGGGGGCAGTCACGCCCGTCCTGACGGATGCCGAGCGGTTCGACCGGGCATACGAGTTCGCGGCCCGGCACCTGGCCGAGGAGTTCAAGACGGCCGCGGTCATCGACCATAGCAAGCTGCGGACCTTTGCGGCACGCGGGCTGATCGCCACGGGTGTTTCCGAGTTAGGCGACATCGACCAGGTGGTGGAACTGATCGAGGCGCGCGGGATCGTGCTACGCGGCGAGGGTGCGACGCTGATCGTCGGTGAGTTCGATGACAAGGTGCGGGTCACCAACTCGGTCCAGGTCAGGATCGAGGAGGATCTGGCCGACCGTGCGCGAGCCGCAGCCAGCGACAGCGGGGATGCCCTGCCCGTCGCGGCGCTCCGGGCAGCGATCGACGCCTCCGGGCTGGACTTCGACCGCGACTTGGAGCACGGCGCTGCACAGAGGGCGGCGATCTACAGCCTTGGCACAGGCGGCCGGCTCGGCTTCGTCACGGGAGTCGCCGGCTCTGGAAAGACCACGCTGCTCAGGCCACTGGTCGCAGCCTGGCAGGCGGACACCCGGCTGAATGCCGGCGGCCGAGAGGTGGTCGGCGTGGCCACGGCCTGGCGGCAGGCCGACGCGCTGCAGGACGCCGGCATCAAGCGGACCTTCGCGCTTGATCCATTCCTGCGCGGGGTGGAGGACGGCAGCATCGCGCTGTCGCGCAACGCCGTCCTGGTCATGGACGAGGTGAGCCAGATCGCACCCCGGCCCTTTCTCAAGGTGTTGGAGCTGCAAGCCCGCTATGGCTTCACCATCAAGGGGCTGGGCGACCGGGAGCAGGTGCAGGCCATCGAAGCCGGCGACACCATCGAGATCATGCGGCGGACGTTGCCGAAGGAGGCGATGCCGGAGCTGCTGACCACGGTGCGTCAGGAGACGGAACGGGGCCGCAAGATCGCCGGGCTGTTCCGCAGCGGCAACGCGGCCGACGCGCTGGCCATGAAGCGCGAGGACGGCACGGTGCGGATGGTCGGCGGAGACCAGGATGAGGTGATCGCCCATGTTGCCGCCCTCTACTTGCAGCGCCGGGATGCCCTGCGCGCTTCCAAGGCAGAGCGCGGCGTGACCATCTCGGTGCTGACCAACCAGGATGCGGCCGATACCAGCCGCGCCGTGCGCGAGCTGCTCAGGGCGCGCGGGGAGCTTGGCAAGGACGAGGTGGTGCATCAGGCCATCGACCAGCGTGGCGAAGCCTACGACATCCCGATTGCCACAGGGGACAAGGTGCGCCTGTTCCGCAAAACCTGGGCACGGATCGACGGCGGAGACTTCGGCTACATCGGCAGCAACGGCGACGTGTTGGATGTCGTCGGCCAGTCCTCTGCTGGCCTGCGGCTGCGCGACAAGGAGGGTAGGGTGGGCGACGTGAAATGGGGCAACCTGAAGGACGGGAGGTCAGACCGGCTGCTGCTCGGCTTCGGCCATGCCCTGACCATCGACAGCGCCCAGGGCATCACCTCGGGCGAGCACATCAACGCCCTGCCGCGGGGCACGGCCGGAATCACGGCGTTCAAGAGCTACGTGGCCGAAAGCCGCCACGTTACCCAGGTCTATACCGTCATCTCCGAGGCCGCTTTGTTCGAGGCGGTCAAGCGCAGCCGGGCGGTCGGCGACAGGGAGCCGATCACCACAGAGGATCTGTGGGAGCAGGCGGCCAAGGACATGAGCGACAAGCCCTACAAGTCGCTCGCTCTTGACCTTGTGGAAGCCATCAAGCGCAACCGGGAGGAGGAGGTGGATCGCTTCATCCGCACCGAACACCGGGTGTTCGCCCAGCGCGCGGCAGGGCGGGACCACGCCGGCGAGCTGCGGAAGCGCCAGCGCGACGCGGAGGTGCGGGCGGTGCTGGCCAAGCACATCGTCCCGCTGGTCGCGGCCGTGGAACGCCGGGAGGCAGCCATCCGTGAGCTGGCCGAAGCGGTCAATGCCTTCCCCGACGTCATGCGCGCAAAGGTCAGGGCTGCGATCGTTGCCGCGAACGAGCGGCGCGAGGCGGAACTGGCCAAGGTAGCGCAGGCCAGCAGACCTGGGCTCAGTCCTGGGTTCTAGCGCGGTGGTCAGCCCTCCTTGGCGTCCAGGCCGAGGAGGGCCAGCTCCGCTTGGCCCTTGGCGAAGTTGGCAGTGCTGACGCGGCCAGCCTTGGTGAGGTGGCCGTTGGTGTCGTGCGCGATGTGCCACTCGAACATCGGCCAATTCTTCCGGGGCTGCACGGTCAAATGCCATATGCCACCCCGGCGTGCAGACGCCATGGCCCTGTGCGGGAAGCTCGTGGACCACTCGATGTGCATGGCGCGGCGCAGCATACCCCCCCGGGTTGTGTCATCTGCGAGGTAAGGTTTGTTCTGATCGGCCTGCATATCTCGGCGTGCTGTGCCGGGTGATCGACGCAGGGTTAGCGGTTGCGAACATGCCCTGGCACCCAAGGCGCTGGTCAGCTTGCCCAAATGTTCTTTATATGTTCCATTGCGGACTGGCACTGTTCGAGGTGGAGCGGCATGGCGGTAGGCGAGCATGACGGCGACCCCGGCTACGACGGGTCCAACACCACGGGCTTCGTGTCGCCAGCCGCCGACGCCCTGGAAGGACCGATCGACCTTGCAGCGATGCTCGATCTACGCCGTCCCCATCGTTACCCTGTTCGCGTGCTGGGCGAGGCGCTGGTTGACCGCGGTATCTACCCAGGTGACGTGCTAATCGCCGACACCGCTACTGCCCCCACTCACGGCCGCGTCGCCATCGTCATGCTGCATGGCGAGGTATGGATTGCCCAGCTCGCATTGCGCGGCGGCCAGTGGTGGATGCGGCCTGGACGCGCCGATCAGCCTCTTGTGTCACTGGACGGCGACGGCGCCGAAGTTTGGGCCGTGGTTGCCGCCCTTGTCCGCCCCAAGGTCTGACAAGGCCGCATCGCCATGCCCCGCACCTTCGGGCTGATCGACGGCAACTCGTTTTACTGCTCATGCGAGCGGGCGTTCTCTCCCCGCCTGCGGGGCCGGGCCGTGGTCGTGCTGTCCAACAACGACGGGTGTGCCGTAGCCCGCACCAGCGAGGCGAAGGTCGTGGTCAAGATGGGCGACCCCTGGCACCTAGCCCGGCGCCGGCCGGAGGTGCGGGCCGCACAGGTCGTTTGGCTGTCATCGAACTACGCCTTGTACGGGGACATGAGCCGGAGAATGTATCAGGTGCTCGCTGCGCGGGTGGCAAGGGTGGAGCCTTATTCCATAGACGAAATGTTTTTGGATATGGACACCCCAAAGGACGCCGCCGACCTCGCCCGCGAGCTGCGCGACGCCGTTCGGCGCATCGCCAAAATCCCGACGTGCGTGGGCATTGGCCCGACTAAGACCATCGCTTTCTACGGAGTGGCGCTGTCAACCCTTTCCGACGAGCATCCATGGGCTTTTGCTCATGAGTCTCGGACCCTTGGTCTTGATCAAACTAACTGGGACGGAGCGGCCTCACCTGTGACCTTCAGAGACAAGTGGCGGCCTTACTCAAGCGCTTCGTGGCGGGCAGCTATCACGCAGGGTGCGATCGTAGGAGCGTGCCCTACAAGGCCGGCATCGCGTCCCTGATGCGCAGGATGGTCTGCCGGCTGGTCTTGAACTCGCGGGCCAGGGCGGACACGCCTGCTCCTTCCCTCAGCCGTTGCGCCACGCTGCTGCGCTGATCCGCCGTCAGGCTCGCGGG
>JAABUX010009518.1_pt1 | contig 10995 bp, 26 predicted proteins | sample 5561851 | NCBI WGS metagenome assembly JAABUX01 (sample SAMN10711883, study PRJNA513361) | rock metagenome | isolation source: Antarctica rocks | place: Antarctica: Victoria Land, Richard Nunatak red sandstone | collected 2016-01-03 | reverse complement strand
TGGAGGGCGTGGCCGCTGGAGACGGAGTCCATGACGTCGCGCGTCTTGTCGTTCGCCCACGAGCCCGTCTCCTTCGCCTTGTGGTTCACGGCACTCGCCGCGTCCTGCGCCGTCCGCTTGGCCTCCTTCGCCTGCGAGGGATCACAGCTTTTGTATGGGTCGTGTCCGGATTGCATCGCAGAGCAGTCATGGCTAGCGTCGGCAACGGTCAGCAGTATTCACGCATATACAGAGGTGTGACACTGTACGTGCATGGCGTGCACCTTGCGCTTGGCGGTCTCGTCCAGGTGGTCCAGATCGCCATTGTCCGCCGCCTTCTTCAGGCCGAACGCCGCCGCTACCACCAGCGCCACCGCCGCGCCGGCCAGAGCGGCCTGCGAAACACAGCGGAACACAGGGGGTCAGCGGACGGTGGGAGCGTGCATGTCAGAAGGCATCAGGCAAGTTGAGTAGGCGCGCTGAGATTGTCGCCAGCAACAGTGCTGCCACAGGCAACGTGCACGCGACGAGTTGATTGTGGGCGGTTCCAAGTGCGTGTGAGAGCACGGTAAGCATCGGGACAGAGTGGATGTTACCTTCTTCCAGTTCGTCTCGTCGTTCATGTGCTCTCCGAGGCCCTTCTTTGGAGGTGGGCGCACGCCACGCTCCGTCTCCACCCGCTGGAATTCATCCAGAGCCGCTGTGTCTTTCACGGTAGCTGTGTTGGGAAGGACATTGAGAGCCTCCTGCAGGCAGGGGACATGACAGCTGAGACTTCCGTTGGCACGCCGGGGGCACGGGGGGCCCGGGGCAGCATAGACCGGCGAAGGAAAGGCAGTGGTAGCCTCGACTGCATAGGGCGGGCCATGCTGTAGGGATGAGACAGGATACGGTAGATCAGGATGGTAGGAAGCAAGGGGCGCGCGCGCAGCAGCCCGTGCGAGTGCACGCGCCATGTGAAACAACAGTCAGCTACATTTTGAACTTGGGGTCGGCTTTGCCTCGCAGCACGACGGCTCGTAGCCCGCCAAACAGGCAGGACACAACTAAAGCTCGCTGAGCGCTCTACACCGACCCTCGGATCCAGCACACTCCCCGTGATCCAAGTGGGACAGCAGCCCCGCCGCTGGCGCCGGAACCCCGTTGGTGCACGGGGTGGCGCCGGCAGCAGGCATCCGACAGATGAATACAAACACATCCCAGGGGACGGCCACTGGCGCATGATGGGCTGGAACTGTGCTCACCCTGGTGCTGATCTCCGGCGGGTTGTTGGAAGCCATGTTTGCTCCGTGCGAATGAGCTTGCGAACGAGAGGGCTGCTGAGAAGGTTGGCTGGGAATCCACCATTTATCCCCTGCTTTCGAAAACACGGTGCCCAGGCCACGGGTATGGTGTCCAAGCTACAGGCATGCGACGCTTCTGGCGAGGCCTAACCACCCCTGACACCCTCACACGTTTTCCCTCAGCGGCTGCCTCTCCGAAACTTGACCTCCCTTTGATCTTCGCCGCTCCTCGACCCTGCATCGCGCAAATCAGGCAGTAGGCGTCAGCAGCGCCTACGAAGCCGCACACATCACGCGCCGTCGGGTGGCTTGAGCATGCAGCGTATTGCGGCGTCACACCTGCGGGCATCGTTGGTGGTGCGCGTGACAGCGGACACGCCGTCCATGAATTTGGTCCGGAAGATGACGTTGGCGTTGTTGAACATGCCCTCCTTGAGCGACACGACGATGAACTGGGAGAAGGGGAAGTGCGTCTTGATCATGTGGCCGATGTTCTGGGTGTGGCTCAAGTCCAGTGCCGCATCCACCTGCCGAGCTCACGCAAGCTGCGCAGTCAGTTGCCGTCCACAGCCCACAGCGCAAACTCGTCAACACTGCCATGATGGCATGCGGTCGTAGCAGCTGTGAGGATGATGAAGCCGAGATGGGTAGAGCAGTGTCCAGTTGTGTCCGTCATGCAGCGGCTGCGCGCCTCGTCGAGGATGTAGATGGGCGCCGGCTTGAACAGCAGCATGGCCAGGATGAGCGACAGCGCCAGCAGCGACCGCTGGCCGCCGGACAGCTCTGTCAGCGACGCCTTCCAGACGCCGCCAAACGCCACCTTCACCTCCAGGCCTGCCACGCCATTGTGCCGCGACGTGGTTGAATAGTGTCATGCGAGCATGCCTATCTCGCGTCGTTCGCAGAGTCGAAAAGGATTTACTGGGAGCCCGCTATGAAGAGCTGAATCTTGTCCGTGCCAGCCACTCGAGAGTGCGCACCGTCCAGGAAGGAGTGCCCCTCCTGCGGCTCGAGCTTGGCAGACGTGCCCGGCAGCAGAGTCGCGAAGATGGAGCCGAAGTCGCCGTTGACCTTGTTCCACGTTATCTCCAGCGCCTCACGCTTCTTCTCGTCAAGCTCCGCAATCACCTGCTCCGCAACAACAGGACCAGGTGGGCGACAGGTCCAAGCGTACTTGTCACGGCAGCACCGTAGGCTCTGGGCACAAGGGGCGCACCCTGTGGATCTTCTGCTTGTCGTTCGCCACGATCCGCTTCTTCTCCGACAGGTCTTTGAACTCCTGCTCCGCCTTGTCAAACATCTGGAGCACCTGCTCCAAGGACATAGTCCTTCTCAGCTGCCTGCCGTCCTCGCAAAAGTATGCGCAAAGCATCACGGGCAGGCTAGCGACGTCGGAGTTGTCTGGCGCGCATTACCAGGGTGCTCACCTTGCGATTGACCTTCTTCTCGAGGCGCTCGACCACGTCCGCCGCCTTCTCGTGGTCGGCGAACGCCTGCTGCGGGTCCGTCGCTGCCCAGTCGTAGTTGGACCCGGATCGCCCGAAGAACTGCTTCTCCGACTCGATCCACGGGTACTCCTGTACCACGCAAAACGTACGCATGTGACAGCCGTGGGGTTGCCGACCTCTGGCAGGAAATTGCAGGCTCGACGACCTCATTCACAAGCTGTTGCTGTCACTTTAGCGCAGCAATGTTTGCAGTCTATGCAGACAGCCTGCTGGTCAGGCAGGGGAGGCAGGCCACGAAGCTCTGGGCTTGCTGCGGCTGATGAGAGGATGCGCAGCCATGCGCTACAATGGATATGGGCCGTGTATGTTGGGAGCAGGGTATGCACCTGCTCCAGCTTGCTGACGTCCTGCTGCGCGTCATCAATCTCCTTGGATATCTTGGACAACCTGCCAGCGCGTGCGGAAAGCGGCTCAAACGGCGTCGGCTCCGTGCAGCATCAAGCCAGATTTGAGGCGTGAACCCGGCGCCATGATGTGCGCGCCCCAAGAGCGCTGAGCCAGCTGCGAGGTTACTAGCTCAAGGGGAGTCAGCACGATGACACGCAAGCTGTAGCGTGCTCATCAAGTCCCTGACCATAGCGCACCGATGTGCCACGCGTTTCCGCTCCGCGGCGGCCTCGCCCAGCTTGCCCTGCAGCTCGCTCTTCTCCGCGGCCAGCGCCGAGTGCTCCCGCTCGCACTCCACCAGGCACGCTCGCCTCTCGGCCAGCTTCGCCGCTGCCGACTCGTACTCGGCCTTGGTTGCCGCCACGCGCTTCTGCAGCTCATCCACCTCGGCCGCCAGCGCTGCATACAGCCAGTTTCCTTTGAGCCTCATTTGATCTCAGTCAGCCGTCAACAGGTGTGCAAGCAAGCCCTTGGCACATGGGCACTTGTCTGCCGCACGACGGGCGTGTCGCGAACGAATGGCGCTTACAAACCCTCAGCATGGCACTCCTTCAGTTATCTGTGTTGGTGCACAGGCCGCTTGCCAACATCCTTGTCAGTCAGCAGGCCACACAACATCTCGTGGCTGAGGAGCGCACCAGCCACTGACGCCATGGTCGCCTCCAGCTGCTGCAGCAGGACCTGCCGCTCGCCGTCGGCGGCCTCGCCCTCGGCGGAGGCAGCTACGTGCGCCGCCTCGGCCGCCTTCGACGCCGTGCGGGCTTTCTCCAGGCTTGCCTTCGCCGCTTTCAGCTTGGCGTTGGCCGCCTTCAGCCGCGCGTCCTTCTGGCCGCCGAAGCTGCAGATCTCCGCCTGCAGCTCCTGTCAGGCATCGCAGACCAACTGAAGTCACGTTTGTGGCGGTGGCAAAATCATGTCGCTGGTTTCCTGCTGATATGTCTGTTCAGGATGCAATCGCATGATCGCATGTCCAGCACCCACCCCAGGCATGGATTGTGTCATTACATCTGCTCACCTTCGCAGCGGCCGCCATGGCCACCTTCTTTTCGCGGGCAGCGTCGGCGGCGGCGCGCGCCTCGCCCAGCTTCGCCTCCGTTTCCGCGGCCGCAGCGGCCAGCTGCGCGGTCTCGCTGCCCGCAACACGCCCGCGGAGCAGGTCCAGCGCGATGCGCTTCACGTCCAGCTCCTGCTTCAGCCTGCGGGTTTCGACCAAGCGCGTCGAAGCCATGCTGGGGCTGGCGTCAGGGCTCAGGACATGGCGGCCCTTCAGGCTATCCTGAGCTCACACAGTGGTGCGGGTCCGTGTGCGTATGCCCTATGGGCAGAGCTGTGTATCGTGCAGCATTGGTCTGATCTGCTGCTGCTAATAAATTGACAGCAAGCCACAAAGTGCACACGTGGCGTGCTGCTTGGCGGCCGCAGCCATGTCCCGCAGCGCCTTCTTCGCGGCTTCCAGCGCGGCGCGGTGCGACGCGAGCACCGCCTCCTCGGCGGTCCGCTCCGCGAGGCGCGCCAGCAGGGACCCGCCGGCCGCGCGCGACCCGCCCGTCAGCGTGCCGCCCGGGTTGAAGTCGTCGCCGTCCAGCGTCACGCACCGAGTCTGCACCCCGCGGTCGAACGCCACTCGCATCGCCGTCGCCGAGTCCTGCGCCACAACAGCATATGAGTTGCACAAAGAATCAGTCTCGCTAAACACGAGCGCACCACGCAGACCGCTGCGTAGGCCCCGTGTGACATCAGTCTGTTCGTGCGTTGCTATGTATAGCACCAGGAGCAAAGAACTCTGATGAGCATCATGATGCAATCCAGTGAAGGCTGTGACATGGTCCGTCGTACCTTGCAGATGAAGGTGTTGCCAAAGACGTAGGCCATGGCGGGCCTGAGCTCCTCGTCGAAGTCGATGGCGTCCAGCGCCAGCTGCGCGCCGAGCTTCCGCGCGGTGGCCTGGGCGCTCGGGCTGGGCAGCCGCCCGTTCACCTGCGTCGGCACAGCGCACTTTCCGGCCGCTATCTTCGCGAGCTAAACACATCTACTGCTGCAAAGTCATGCGCAGGACGGCATTAGTGACGCAAATGCCTGTCATGTAGACTGTTAGTTGGTCAGGTCTCGGAAGACTTGACAGGCCGATTCTGATACATGCCGTACGACCTGGGGTGTATGTCTGTGTATAGTCATGGCCGCGCACCTTGTTCAGGGGAATGAGCGTGACACGGTTAACCAGCTGGCCGCGGCTGAGCAGCGCCTTCGCGGTGCGCTCAGTGTCGACGACCACCTGGTGCAGTTTCCCGCCGGCTACCGCCTCGAGCGCCGTGGCTGTGGCGGGATCCTTGACCCGCAGCAGCTGCGCCACGACACCTTTGACTGCTGACCGGTCAAAGCCCGGCTCTGGGTCCTGGAACCTGAAGTCCAGCGCTGCGATGCAAGCAAATGAGGTCAGGCAGATGAGGTAAAGCGTATAGTGCATCAGGACAGCGTATCAGCATTCATGCCTTCGTGCCGCCTCCGAGAACAGCCTCTGCACACCTGAGCTGTGCCTCGCACACAGGAGACGACCTCAGGTGTTGTTCTGGCTCACCTGCAAGCTTTGACGACAGGGCGCCAGCACGGTCGGAGGCACCCTGCACGGCCGCCTGCTCCGTCGAGACGGTCGCCTCGAGCCCCGCAGCGGCTTCCGCATTGTACGGCAATGCTGCCAACCGCCGCTCGCAGTCCGCCAGCGCCGCCTCTTCCTTTGCCAGGTCCTGCACGTTTAGCGATCGATAGCATTGCAGCGGCGCGTAACCATACGAGCCTCGCTCAAACACCCGCCCTGTGACGCCTTGCAGCAGCAGACAGGTGGCTGATTTTCTAGCAGACATTGCTACACAGCTAGGCCTGCGTGACTCCACAAACACACCTGCTGCAGCTTGCCAGCACTGCTCTGCTTGGCCGCCAGCGCTTTCTGCGTGTCCGCAAGCTGCTTTGCCAGGTGCTTGGCCGCAACGTCTGCTGCCTTCGCCTCGCCCTCAGCCGTGGTCTGCAGACAACATCTCACTTGAGCAAAGTTTGCCGCTCATGGACTTTGGTGTGAGGCATTATGGTCCGCATGCGTTACCTGGGCACTGTCGACTGCAAGGCGCAGAGCAACGACTCCTGTCAGCACGTACCTGTGCGTTCTGAGCATCAGCGAGGCGCTCCTGCAGGGTCCGGTTGGACTCGTCCCGCCCGTCGCCGGCCTCAGCGCCAGCAACCTCCCTCTGCGCCGCCTCGACCGCGGCCGTCGCCCTGCCGACGTGCATGCGGTGTTCTCGCTTACTGTATGTATGAGACTCTGCGCTCAAGCACACATCCGCAGACATCAAGCATGACAGCAGGGAGGCTTGGCAGCGTGCCTGGCAAACACAGCCTGGGCTTCGTCGCGAGCGGCTGCGGCTGTGGCGATGCGGGTTGCTATGCCTTGCTCGTCCAGCTCGGCCAGGCCGGCCTCCACGCCCTGCAGCGCTGCCTGCTCCTGCTCCAGCGCCTCCCTCTTGTTGCTCCATGCAGAAGTGTCTTTCACCAACCTGCACCAAGTCTGCCGCTAATGTGGACCAGATATTGCATGCGGCTCTGCTCGAAGGGCCTGTGTGCTTGCGGGACATCTGTCATGGGGCAACCAAGCCTGTATGCTGGTCTTCCCCGGCAACTTGATACGGCTTCCGAACCCCCCGTAACTCCATACAATCCTGCGGTGATGCCCAAATACCAATACAACCAAGAAACCAGCAGCGCACTGCTTGGACTGCTCGTCGGTGGCGGCCTGCAGCTCCCTGACCTCGCCGCCCGCCTGCAGCTCCCTCTCAGCGGCCGCGGCGGCCATGTCTGCCTCCTTCTCCGCGATGGCGGCCTTCAGGGACTCCTCCTGCTGCGCCGCCGCCACTGCCTCCGCCCGCACCTCCTCAGTGCGCCCATCCGCATCCGTCACCATCCTGTCGGGACGACACCATCCGATATTCACAGATTGTCAGGCCCGCATTCAATGCGTCTACATGTGCGGTGACAGAGCTGCTTTGACGTGGGCTGGTCACCATAGCAAGCCGCGATAAGAGCAATGTGTTCAGGCTTCAAGCAGCAAACCCTTGATCGATATTTTGAGGGCATGACAAGCTGCTTGCTCGGCGCACTTCTGCTTCTCCTGCCATCTGTACGCCACGCAGTACCGCTCCAGGCGCTTCAGGCCGGCCTTTGCGGCCTCGCACTCCTGGTACGCGCCACGCTCCTTGCGCAGGCGCTCCAGCGCCGGAATGATGTCCTCCGACAGCACCTGCGCCGCAGGGTGTCCACGAGGGGTCACGCAGGCTCCACAAGGAACTGCATTTGATAAATCGAATGTGCAGCTTGCTCTTGACCCCGTTCGTCTGTGCTAACGGGGACAGCTGTCATATGCACCATGAAGTAAGACGCCTCTGTGTATAGTTCCGCCCTTGCCCACGTGCCGCAACATACAGGTCCTCTGTGACGTCGAACAGCAGCGCCAGTAGGCAAGATGATGAGTCCATCAGTAGCTGCGCTGAACCGGCGCCGCGCACCTTCTGGATCTCATCAACCTTGAGCTGCTTCTTATCCAGCGTTCGCAGCGCGCCCTCCTTCTTGTTCTCGTACATCCGCGTGCCCGCCGCCTCCTCCAGCATCCCCAGTATCTCCGCCGGCTTCATGTTGAGCACCTGGCAGACAAGAAACGGACCGACGTCAGGGCTTACAAGGCTCATCCTGCGCGGGCAGCTTGCCTGGGAATATGCACGATTGTATTGTCCCGTCCTGACAAGCACTCATGTACGAGGACTGCACGCGAGCATGGCGCTCCGCTGCGCAGGGACGGCGAGCACCTTGGTGATCCGGCCTTGCATGATGAGGAAGTGCGGGTTGTTGACGTTGAGCTGCACCGAATGAAAGAGGTTCTGCACCCGGCTGCAGGAGCACAGTGCCGACATAATCAGCAGATGTGACCTCATCATGACAACAGCAGCTGGACCTATCACACCAGTATTGCAACTTCAATCAATAGACCAGATGCCGCCAAGGGGTTGTCGGCAAGCGCATGTTGACCAAAGGTTGTGCACCTGGGCTGCGCCACGTGGCCATTGATCAGGTACTTGTTGCGGCCGCCGATGACCAGCTGCGCGTGCAACTGAGAACATCAGCTCTACGATAATGAAGCGATCAAAGCAGGCAACGTCAGCGAGTGCGGGGCCATCGGTCCGGCTCTCACGCGCCGCTCATGATCGAACCTGTCTCGTGACCGTGATCTGGTCGTATTGCTCGTAACCCACGGGGCTGTTGGGCTTGTCGCTGTTGTTGAACACGATGGAGACGGAGGCTTTGGACACGCCCGCCTGCCCCTGCTTGTACACCAGCTCCTGCAGGCTGCCGGCCCGCACCTGCCAGGCACATTCAGCAGGCGTTCAGCGGCAGACTCTCAGCCGCTGTAGCGTCACAAGCTGGTGACCTAACGACAGAGCTCAAACGCTCCTGACATGATGACCACAGTGGCCGGCCAGGAGATAATGGTGCAGGTCGAAATGCGTGGGGGACGGTGCAAGGCGGGGCCAACAGCTGCTCAAGCCAGGGCTGTCCTTGCCCTTGCACAGGGACTTGCCTGGGCCAGGTTGGTGATGCCGAGCACGAAGCAGATGGAGTCGAGGATGTTGGACTTCCCGCTGCCATTGAGGCCGGTGATGGCGTTGAACTTTGGGTCGAAGTTGGGGATCGTGACGCGAGTGGCGTACGACTTGAAGCCTTCAAGCGTGATCTCCTCAATGTGCATCGCTCGACGGGACCTCCTCTGAGCTGCTCCGAGGACGCCCCTCCCGTCAGCTGGGGCCTGGGAGCTGGACTCTCAACAGTGTTCGAGGCATGCCCCGCCGGTGCTGGGTGTCGGTGATGACCCCTACTCGCTTACTCAATTGCAGTTTGAATTTCCGCCGGGACTCTCGTCGAAAGGCGAGTCAGCTTTCGCTTTCGGAGCAAATCTGACTTGAGTACTGCTGCTCGACGCATGCATCAACACATGAGGCGAGACACGCAAGCTAGCCCTCTCGCCAGGTCGTCGTACCTGGTGCGACAAGTCAGTGCTATCGAATTGATCCCATGCTTCGTCAACTGGTATCTTGTTGCCAAATCGACGTCACGGAAGCCGACGACGCCGCACCTGCCTCCATTTGCCAGGCAGCAGATCGCCTGCACGTGTATGTGTGCATGCATGTCGTGTGTGCGCATGGAACCGCTCGCTGATCCGGCGCTTCGGCTCGGCGCAGGCTCTGATGCAGGCGCTGCAACTGAGCCGCATTCCAGCGGCGTCGCAGCACTCTGCGCACAACAAGTGCTGCTCAGGTCTGGAAAGCCTACACGGCTCAAGAGGCAATTTTGCAAGGTAATATATCCTGCAGTGGCCAAGGTTTGACAAGTTACGTGATTGCCAACCACAGCAGATATGCTTCAGCTTCTGATGAGCTCTATGAACGTGTGCAGGCCCGCCGTGGTGGCAACTGCATGCCGCGCAGATGTGCAGACAGTGTCCGCCACACAGGGTGTCAAGTCTGATGCGGCACGTCATGAGAGTCCATACGCAGTGGCGTCAGACCCCGATGTGGCAGCGCACTACAAGAGCACTACGCTTGCCCGCGCGGTGCCTGTCATGAAGGCAAGCCTGTTCCACAGCTTTCAGTGGTCGATTGTGGACACGTAGGCGGAGCCCCTCTGAGACTTAACAAAAGATGTGCCGCTGCAGAGCCACACTGCATGCTATGCGCGACGCAATGAGTGGCCGATGGGTCGGGGCAAGATGCAGAAGGGCAGCAGCAGCTCTGCTGGTCGGCGATCACATCGGCAGCTGAACCAGCCGCGACCTGGCTTCTGAAGGCTAAGCCTTTGAGGTTCGCGATGTGCGAAGCCCTCACTAGGAAGTCTCCGGCGCTGTAATAATATCACAGCACTGACAGCGTCCACGGGCACAGACGAAACACACACGCAAAACAGCGCAAACGCTGCGCTTTGGTTCCATCATAAAATCACGCATGGACGTCACAACGGCATGGCGGCGTGACGCCGCATGCGGACTTGACAGCTGAATCTGAGGCCGACAAGTGTCTATCTCGGCGGCAACTCACTCGAGCATGTATGTCACTTCGATGTTGTTGGTCAGCATGACATATGCTATTGTCTGCTCACAGCGCCAATGAACTGTTCCAGCCGCTGGAGCACTGTCTCGTCTGCCAGCCTGCAACAACGGTTAGCGACAGTGTCACTCAGCTGACGCAGGCTTGCTTGAAATTCATGCTTGTGTGCCGTACCAAGACTCACCTCTCGAGAAGGCTCGCCACTCGCTGGCTCTGACCATCCGACGCTGACGCCACCTCTGTGCAGTTAATTACAGTACGTCAGCTGTGCTACCGGAGAGATGTCGACAGCCGCGTGCAATGCTCTCGTAAAGGCACAGCCGTGGACAGTCTCGCACCTCCTGGCGCCACAGAGGGAGCAGCATCGCCTCGGGTCTCGGCTGGGCTGTCATCCAACCCGCCCTCGGCGATGTCGTGCGTGAGCTCGTCGAACTCCTGTTTCAGCTCGCCGAGCGCCCGCTGGCCCTGCTGCCGAAGCTCCTCCGATCTTTGCAGCTGCTGCCTGCAGCGAAATCCCCAGCAGCCTCCTCAGCGTACTTTTGGTACCCAACATGCACTGCTGAATCGCAATGCTCGCAGGTCAACCTTTCGAGTGGACTTACAAAGCACAAGTTTGCATGTGCTGATCAACCGAGCTAGTGTGTGTTCCTATTCGTGGCCACTTCCCAGAGCAGAACGGCAACAACGCGTACGGCAGCATTCATG
>JAABUX010009517.1_pt1 | contig 10995 bp, 16 predicted proteins | sample 5561851 | NCBI WGS metagenome assembly JAABUX01 (sample SAMN10711883, study PRJNA513361) | rock metagenome | isolation source: Antarctica rocks | place: Antarctica: Victoria Land, Richard Nunatak red sandstone | collected 2016-01-03 | reverse complement strand
GGCGTAAGAACCCCTCCCGCTCGTTCCTCGCTCCCTCCCCTGTTAGGGAAGGGCTTTGGATAGGATAAGAGGGCGCGGCAAGCCAAAGAGGGCGCGGCAAGCAGCGCCCCTACAATTTCCGATCTTCTTCTGTGGCCCTTCCCTAACAGGGGAGGGAGCGAGGAACGAGCGGGAGGGGTTCTTAAACATTATGACCGAACAGCAGGCCGCGCATTTTGCACAGTTTATCAAAGACCACGACAAGCGGTTTGAGGCGAAAGCACATCCCGACGGCGACCAAAGCGTCGTACTGCTGACGGATGCGCTTGACGGCACGGCGCTTGAGCCGATTTCGGAGATCGCCGACTACAGCACCGCGCAGATCGAGCAAAACGATCCGGGGCCGACCGTGCGGGCCGCCTGGGGAAAATGGCAGGAGCAAGCCAGTGGCGGGTAGCCGGGCCTCCGGGCATCTCAGCGGCGGCAAGTATACCGCAAGCCACACGACGGTCATTGACGCGGCCCTGCTGCCCGCGCAGGCGGCGGCACGTCTGGCCTGCGTTTCTAAGATTTCGCTGGGCCTGATCAAAACGCTCCGCAACGGCCCGCCCGCCATCAAGTTCGCCGAAGAATGCGCGGGCTGCCTCTTGGTCAAAATCCGCGGCGTCAGCTCCATTCAGGAAATCCGGGTATACACAACCAACTGCGAAGAAACAGAGGCGGCCATGCGGGCCGCGTTTAAGTAAAGACCCCCTAGCCCCCAATAATGGGGGAACCGGATTCGGAACAGGATTGGCCCGTGTGGATTTTTTCCGGTTCCCCCATTATTGGGGGCTAGGGGGTTTATGGAGTTTGGAGAAACAGATGGAAACACGAAAAATCGGCTCGCTCAATGCTTCCGTCGTCGGCCTCGGCTGCAACAACTTCGGCTGGAACATTGACGAGGCGGCGACAGCCAAAGTCGTAGACGCCGCGCTGGATGCGGGCGTCACTTTTTTTGATACCGCCGACATTTACGGCGGCACGAAAAGCGAAGAGTTTTTAGGGCGCGTTCTTCAAGGCCGCCGCGACAAAGTTGTTCTCGCGTCCAAGTTCGGCATCAAGATAGACGACGTGCATCCCGGCGGCGCGAAGCCCGCGTACATTCAGCAAGCGATTGAAGCCAGCCTGCGCCGCCTGCAAACGGACCATCTTGACTTGCATCAAATTCATCGGCCGGATGACGACACGCCGATTGCCGACACGCTAGGAACGCTGAACGAACTGGTCCGCGCCGGCAAAGTGCGCGAGATCGGCTGCTCCAATTTCTCGGCGCAGCAATTACAGGAAGCCGAAAAGGCGGCGGCCGGCGGAGCGCGGTTTGTGAGTGTTCAGAACGAGTATAGCCTGCTGGAACGTGCGCCGGAAGCCGAGGTTTTACCGGAATGCGAGCGTCTCGGCATTGCGTTTCTGCCCTACTTCCCGCTCGCCAGCGGCCTGCTGACCGGAAAATACCGGCAGGGCAAGCCGCTTCCCGAAGGCACGCGCATCAAGGCGGACGGCGGGTTTGCCAAGCTGCTGACGGACAAAAACTTGTCGGTAGTCGAGTCGCTGATCGCGTTTGCGGAAGCGCGGGGCCATACGATTTTGGAACTGGCCTTCTCCTGGCTGATCCGTCAGCAGGCGGTCGCATCTGTCATTGCCGGCGCGACTTCGGCAGCGCAGATTCAGGCAAACGCGGCAGCGGCAAGCTGGCATCTCAGCGGCGAAGAGTTGACGGAAATCGAGACCCTGCTGCACTGAAAGATGGCGGCATGGTAACGATTTATCATCACTTGAACCTGGCGGCTACTCAAAAAGAGAATGCAGAAGAGGATGCGCCACGGTTCGCAGACCTGGAACTCGCAGGCATCGTTTTCGGCACGGACGATTTGGACGAAGCGTTCGACCGGACGATCCACCGAGACGGCGAGAACTGGACGGACGACAGCGCGGTGCAGTTCTTTGGAGACCGCCGAAGCCGCCGGTCGTCGCAGGAAGGCGATGTGTTCGTCTCAGGGGACGGCACGGCTTACCAGGTGACGATGCATGGGTTTCGGCGGCTGCCGAGTTTGGCCCTGCCGTTTCTTTAGGATTGCACAGACAAAATTCGCATTTACTCTTGACAAATCCGCCGGGATTTCTGTATAATAGTTCTTAGATGCCGGGGTGGCGAAATGGTATACGCGCAACGTTGAGGTCGTTGTGGGGGCAACCCTGTAAGAGTTCGAGTCTCTTTCTCGGCATTTTCGAATTTTTCAATCTCCTCAATTCCCCCTATAGGTACGCGCGTGAACCCAAAGCAGATTGCCGCTGAACGCGCTATTTCCTACATTCAAGACGGCATGACGGTCGGTCTCGGCACGGGCAGCACCGCCGCCTACGCGATCCATGCGCTGGGACGCCGGTTCCGATCCGAAACACTTAATCTCCGCTGCATTGCGACTTCACGCGAGTCCGAAGAGCTGGGCCAGAGCTACGGCCTGCCGTTTGCCGCGTTTGACACCGTTTCCAACTTTGATGTAACCATTGATGGGGCCGATGAAGTGGACCCCGAATTCCGGCTGATCAAAGGCGGCGGCGGCGCGTTGGTACGGGAAAAGATTGTCGCGGCGGCGACGAAAACGGAGATCATTGTCGTGGACGAAGGCAAAGTGAAAGCCGCGCTCGGCGCACATCCGCTGCCGGTCGCCATTATGCCCTATGCCTGGCAATGGACGCAGGCTCGGATCGAAACTCGTTTCGGCATCCCCGCCCCGCGCCGGCAGTTCTCGGTTCAGGAGCCGTTTTTAAGCGACGACGGCCTGTATATCTTAGATTTAGCCTTCGGCGCACCACTGCCGACGCCTGACACTTTGGAACAGCAGATTAAAACCATTGTCGGGGTTGTTGAAGTCGGATTGTTTGTCGGCCTCTGCCGGCGTCTTGTCATCGGCTTTGATGACGGGCATGTGGAAGAACAAGTCCGCGAATAAAGCAAGCATGCAAAGAGAAGCTGTGTCGGCCATTGCTGGCTGGCGCGGCTTTTGTGCCCCTTGCTATTTGTGCCCTTTGCTAATGGCTCTCGCTTTTACTTGGTATCGCTCGCTCCAAACGCTGCACCAGCATTTCAAGATGCAGAATTCGCTCCTGCTGGCAGCGCAGGGCTTCTTCCAGCGGCGCGCGGGCTAATGCCGCAATCGCGGCAATCGCGGCGTTCAGCGCCTCGCTTTGGACAGGCATCTGGAACGCTTTGGGGACCAGCGGGTTCGGGTTCCAGTCGGCCAAACCCTGCTGTAATTTGCGGCTGATTGTCTCGGTTTCGATAGGTTGTATCACTGTGTGCCTCTTTCCAAATAGTCATTCAAAGTAGTCAGTCAAATGCAACGCGCTCTTTGCTGTGTATGACAAGATGATACCAGAAATGTGATCATTTTGTGACATTCGCCTACGCCGCTTTACCCCGTGCGTTCTCGGTTTCTCCTAAATCCAGGCTAAATCCAGGTACACTGATGTTATGTCTCTCTATGCCGAGCTTCATCGCCATCTCGGCGGGGCTGTCGTCCCGCGCGTTTTCTGGCGCTATTTGATCCGAAACAACCACCCGCTTGCCGCTGAATTTCCTGAGTACGAAAGCTTTGAAGCATATGTGACCAGGCCGCGTGCCTCGCTCGAAGAATACTTGGAGCTGCACGCGCTCGTGGAACCGTTCCAGACACTTGAAACCCTGCCCTATTTTGTTTCCAAGCTGGTGCGGGGCGCGTATGTCTTTGAGGGCATCTGCTACCTAGAGCTGCGGCACACGCCGTTTTACCGCACCGATCCCGCGCTTTCTATCGCGGATCGCATCGCGCAGATGAAAGATGTCGTGATGACCATTGGCGACTCCGGCCACGACCCGCGCTACCCGCTGCTGATGCGGCAGATTTTGTGCATGCATTCCCGGCTGCCGCAGGAAGTCAACCGGGCGATTCTGGATTTGGCGCTCAGCCTGCCGCAGTATGTCTGCGGCGTAGATTTGGCCGGGCCGGACATTTATTACGCCGAGCGCCTCGGCGAATGGGTCAGCCTGTTTCGCCGGGCGCGGGAGGAGGGAATGAAAACGACGGGTCACCTCTACGAGACGCCCGATGGCTGCCATCCGGCCCTGCTGCCGTATTTGTCGCGCATCGGCCACGGCATCCAAATCGCCCTGTGCTTCCCGGAGCTGCTGCCGGAAGTCGCCGCGCGGGGCCAGTGCCTGGAAGTCTGCCCGACAACATACCTGAAAACGGGGACTTTGACGGACCTTTCCGCGCTGAGGACGGTGTTCGAGCGCTGCGAGGCGGCAGGGGTAGATGTGGTCATTTGCACGGACAATGCGGGGCTGCACAATGTCCGGCTGCCCTGGGAATTCGAGAATTTACTGACCCAGGACGTAATTGACTTCAATCAGCTTGCCGCCTGCCAGGATGCCGCATTCCGTCATGCCTTTGCCTGGCCGCACCCAAACCCGCCGCGCACGCTGCTGGACCAACTCATTTCAGGAGAATAACATGACAAAGAATATGACAAAACAGTTTTTCGCCGTCCTGCTGCTTGCGGGCATAACTTTAACAAGCGTGTCCGCGCAGACACCAGACCGGGGCGTTGTGCCGGAACAGCACGACAGCAATTCCCTGCACAAGCTGGGCAAGTCCATTCAGTATCCGTTTCGTAAAGCGGGCGAGAATGTCAGCAAGTCAACGCGCAAAGGGGCCAAAGATGTCCAGTACGGCACCCGCAAGAACAGCCAAAATCTCAGCGTGTCCACGCACCGGGTCACGGGTCAAGCTTCGGTGACGCGCCGCAGGAATGGTCCTTATCGGCACAACACGGTTGTCACGCCAAAGGGCCATCTGCACCGCATTCCCAGCTGATTTTTGCCGCCAATAAAGCCGCCGGCGCTTTGGCACCGCCGGCTTTGTTAGGTTAAGCCGCGGCCAGCTCAAACAAGGGCTGTTCGGTCTGAGCCTGTTTTTGCAGCGCTTCCTGCTCCGCGCTGGACAGCGGCGTGAAGCTGTCGGCAATATCCATTGCCATGCGGAACAGGCGGATGTCGCCGGGCGGGAGCGCGGACGTAATCGGCAGCGAGAGCGTGTAGCGCAGCGCCTGCGTCGCTTCCGCGCGGTCGGCCAGCGGCTCGTACCAGGCTTTCGGGTAATCGCTGCGCCGGGCATCGCCCGCCTGCCAGGGGCCGCGCACCATGCCTTTGAGCGCAAGCCGGGCCACCCCTTTCGCCTGGGCCGCTTCCATGACCTGCGGCCCGAAGCCTGCGTTCTCGTAGGTGACATAGTTGAACGGAAACAGAATGCTGTCAAACGCAAATTGATCCATCGCGGCAAGTGCCGCTTCAACGCTATGGGCGCTGAAGCCCAAATACTTGATCTGGCCTTCCACCCTGGCCTTGATAAACGTCTCCATTGCGCCATTTGGCCCGAATGCTTCCGCGACATCTTGATCTGTCGTGATTGCATGAAGCTGGTACAAGTCAAAATGGTCCGTCTGCATCTGCCGCAGCGAGTTTTCCAATTCTTCCCGTGCGCCGGCAGCATCACGCCGCCCGGTTTTGCACGCGAGAAAGACATTCTCCCGATACGGTCTCAGCGCGGGTCCAAGCCGCTCTTCGGCGTTGCCGTAAGACGGCGCGACATCGAAATAATTGATGCCCCGGTCAATCGCCTCGCCGACATACTGCTCCGCTTCCTTCGGCGTCGTGTCCATGACGATAATGCCGCCGAAGCCGAGAATACTTAAATGCCAGCCGTCTCCGTAAGCGCGTTTTTCCATAGTCTGCTTTCTGAGCGCGCAAAAAAGCCCCCGGCGTTCGCCGGGGGCCTTTCGAATGCTTAATAGTTGTTGATAATCTGCGTTTGCAAAGTCAAGGAATGGTTTGTCTTGATCGTGACTTCCGAGCCGCTTTTCAGGTCAATGTCGCTTGCGCCATGCTTCTGCGCGGCGTTCGCGCCGTATCCGGCGAGACCGCCGAGGAGACCGCCGCCGATGGCGTCCCCCAGCTTGCGCTTGCGGACAAAACCGAGCAGTGCGCCTGCGCCCGCGCCGATGCTGGTGTAGTTCGACTTGTCCGAGCTTTGCGTTTTGCCGGCAAACCGGGCAGTTGCCAGGTTATAGGACGAGCCGCCGGTGCCGAACCGGACATAAACCACGCCGGGCGTCTTTGGGGTCGCCGGTGTCACCGATGTGATCACGCCGTTCAGCACAGTGCCGGTCGGGATGCCGCTTTGGTCGTCGTTTGCAACCTGGACTTTGACATGGTCTCCGGTCTCCGCGCTCTGCGAACTGATGTCCCGGAGCAGCTTGACCTTGACTTCCGTGCCGGCCGGGATTTGGTGTCGCGGCATCTCGATAGTGCTGTCCGACTGCGCGAATGCCGGCGCGAGCGTGGTCAGCGGCAGGGCCAGCAGCAGGCTTCCCAGCGCCGCGCTTGTGAGTGTGCGTCCTAGTGTGTTTTTCATTCTCTCTCCTTTGGCTTTGTGAAGTCGTTTGGTTACTTAGTTGGTATCCCGCCGGGGCGGAAACTAAACCCAATTTGTGTTTTAGGAGACGTGAACGCAGTGATATTTGTTCCCATCAGCCGGTTTTGCCCAGTGGAACCGGCAGCCAAGTCGGCGGGTTATGCGAGTAACACATGACTAAGGAGACACAAATGCAGACTTTGTATACGGCGGCTGCGACCGCGACCGGAGGCCGAACCGGCCATGCGGAAAGCGATGACAGCGTTCTGGCGGTTGACCTGGCGATTCCAAAAGCGATGGGCGGCACCGGAGCCGTCGGCACGAACCCGGAGCAGTTGTTCGCCGCCGGCTATGCCGCCTGCTTCGGCAGCGCGTTAGACTACCTTGCCAAGCAGCGGGGAATCGAGACCGGCGAAGTCAGTGTCACCGCCGAAATTGGCATTGGCCCAAACAATACCGGCAGCTTTTCGCTGTCCGCGGCCTTAATGGTCGAAGTCCCGGCCCTCAGCCAGTCCGACGCCAAAGCGCTGGTCGCCGATGCCCACCAGGTCTGCCCCTACTCCAACGCCGTCAAGGGCAACATTGATGTCGCCTTTTCCGTCAAAGGCGGTCATTAAGTAATCGTGCAAAAGTAATCAAACATTTTGCGTTCAGGTAGAATGGGAGGTATGAAACGTGTTTCAATCCTCACCGAGACTGATAAAGAAGCCTTGACGCGACTCTACTCCGATGGCCCGACGCACCGCCAAAGGCAACGGGCCAAAGCCATTTTGCTGTCGGCCAAAGGCTATACGCTTGAACAAATTGCCGATGTCCTGGACACCAGCCGCACGGCGGTCAGCGGCTGGCTGGACCGCTGGCAAAAACGCGGATTGGACGGCCTTGCCGATGCGCCCAAGCCTGGTCGTCGCCGCAAAATTAGGGTTTTATTGGGGGGACGCTGCGCTCGAAGCCGACCTGCTCGATCTGCTGCAACACCCGACGCCAGACCTGAAGGCTGTGGTGCAGGCGCACCTCAAAAAAAAGACAAACAAGTCGGTTGAGACGCCGTGAAGCGCTGCCTCAAGCGGCTGGGTTTCACCTTTCGCCGTGCGCGGCGAGTGACGGCAAAACCGCCGTGTCCCAAGAAGCAGGGCCGGGTTCAGCGGGCCTTGTCGCGCCTGCATCGCCTGGAAGATGCGGGCCGCTGCCGCGTTTTGTACGGCGACGAAAGCGGCTTCTGCCTCGCGCCGCTGGTGCCGTACCTGTGGCAGAAGAAGGGTCAAACGCTGGGCTTGCCTGCCAAAGCCCATTCGCGGCGATTGAACGCCCTGGGCTTTTTGTCGCGGACAGGTCACCTGCATCACTTTGAGACGCAGCAAAAGATCACGGCGGCTTTCGTGATCGAAAGCATTGAAGCCCTGCTCCCTGCATTGCCTGAACCCACGATGCTTGTGCTAGACAATGCCACGGTGCATCGCTCGAAGTTAGTAAAAGCCAAACGTAAGGAGTGGAAGCAAAAAGGCTTGCGCCTGTTGTTTCTGCCGCCGTACTGCCCGCACTTGAACTTAATCGAGATGCTATGGCGGCAGGTAAAGTACCACTGGCTGTGGCCCGAAGCCTACCAAAACTTTGAGACGCTCTGCCAGAGTGTCACCGATATTCTGGCACAGGTCGGGACAAAATACCGACTTTCTTTTGCATGACTACTTAGGCAGCAAAAAGCCGTGCCTCACACTGTAAGGCACGGCTTTTCTGGCGCAATTACTTTTTGAGCATGTGGTGAGCTGCCCCGCCCGCCGCGAGACCGGAAATGATGGGATGACGCTCCGCCAGGTTCGGCTTCTGACCGTTTGCCGCCCGTCCCGCCGCGCCTTTTTTCGCCATGTGGTGCGCCACAAGACCCGCCGCCGCGCCTGCCGCGACCGGATGCTTGTGCAAAATGCCCGCCTGCACGGGAGCCGCGACAAACGCGGGAGCAATCAGCGCTACCGCCAGCAATGCCGGCACTGTGATCGTAAGTTTCATGGAATAAACCCTTTCGTTCAGCTTGGAAAGCTGTTACTACTTGAAAGCGGCCACGCCCGCCGAAAAGTTCCCCCGCAACAAAAATTGCCGCGCCCCTTGCAAATCTTTGTCGAACCCGGTATAATTTACCTAACGCAAGCAAACAAGATGCGGACAGTTGGCTCAGTGGTAGAGCACTTCCTTCACACGGAAGGGGTCAGGGGTTCGAATCCCTTACTGTCCATTCTTTTACCGAAAGAGCCGTAAGGCCCCTGAATTTATCTAGGCTTTATTGGGGCTATGGGGATACAAGGCTCCATGCCATTCTGATGGCATGATATTCCTACCTTTGATATTCCTACCTTTATCGTTCCGATTTGTTCCAATCGGGTATCATGCTTGTAGTCGTTCCTGCTCATCTGTCGAAATCTGGTTGCACCTCCTGTACCCTGGCGGAATGTCCGTTTGTGCATTTTCTGTTTTAGGTTTTTGCTGAAAGTCTGAGTGCAGATTTTGGCTAAGAACCCGAAGACCAAGAATGTTAAGAACGTAAATGCTAGAAAATATCAATAAAGTCTTCCAGACAGTTCTCAGAAACAGGACTTGCACATCTGTTGCTTGAGTTAATCTTAGGCCAACAGAGGCGAGACTCACATTGGGATTACAATGTGTCAGGCTTGACCTGTAGAAGCCCCTGCGTTTACGCATGGGGAGTAATCACTATCCATTCTTTTCGGGTGTTTCAGAGTACGACTTGACGATTTTACTTTGAAAGTCGTTCATTCCCAATGATCCACTTTCTCTGACGCACGGCCTTCTGGCAGGCACTCCAAACCTATTAGAGACTCAACAGGAAACAACGGCTTCCTTCATTTGGTGACACTCGCCAAATCTGGGTCATCCGCATGGCAATTCGCCCGATGGCAATCCGAACAAAGTACCTCTCACATTGAAAATGTTCTGCGAATCAGGAGAATAGAGATGACACCGTCGCAGAAGACCTGCCCGTCGTGCAAGCTGCCCGCGCGGATCTATGCTACCGCGTGCGAGAATTGCGGCCATGTGTTTCGTACCCAGTTCATGCCGCCCACGGATCAGACGCAGATTCTCCCGCCTCTGCCCGAAACACACTTTGCGCCGCATCTGGCGCGGCGCAAGAGAAAAACAGCTTCGGCAGCAATCCTGGCTGCCATCGGCGTCTTTGTGGTTGCCGCGCTGCTGACCGCCTTCTCGTTCGCGCGGCACGGTGCCAAGCAAATGAGTAATACCGAGCAAACAAGCAGCGCCGAGCTAGGAAGCGGTGCCGGCCGCAGCGAAAGTGACACTCGGAACACGCCGGGGCATCTGGTTCGCATCGACGAAGCGGAAACGCTGACGCCGGCGTGCAGCCAGCAGCGCGTGCTGGAAACCCTGGGCGCACCTCTGCAAAACGTCAACGATATTTGGAGCTACCCCGCAGATGGCGGCGCGGTGGTCGGTGTCAAGTTTGCGGGCGGAGAGGGCGCAAAATACGTTCAGGGAATTGTCATTCTGGACAACAGCGGAAACTTAATTTGGGAAAAGACGCCCCACCTATGGAAGTCCATGCCGATGATCAAATCATCAGGCCGGAAACACGCTTTGCCGCTCAGAACGCTCACGAGATACTTAAATTACATCACCCGCTAAACTGTATCGTACCTGACGGTGTAAACAACCAGGAGTGGAAGTAAATGGCGTTACTCTCCTTCACAGAGAAGAGGTCAGGGATTCGAATCCCTTCCTGCCCATAGAAAAAAGCCGGAGATCGCAATGATCCCCGGCTTTTTTGCGGCTTATAGAAAACACGCTTGAATGACGTCCTGAAACTTTTTTCTCAAAATCGCCCACTCAAAAAGCTGAGTATTTTCGTCATTCTTTCGGTGGTCTCTTGTGAAATGGATACAATCTGATCTGTCAGAAAAAGTTCTTGTAATGCACGATTAAAGTATGTTTTAGAAAAGTCTCCAACTTCAGGGTAAGTTTTGCTTTGGATCAGCGTCAAATCTTCAGCTTCAAAAAGCCGTTCCATGTCCTTGTTCGCCCAAGTTTTGTCAATGTCTTCGAGAGTAAAGATCTTTCCTTCAACAATTGAACCAAAAACTGTGGTATATCTTTTCTTCTGGTCTTGTCCTTCTTTGTCGGAATCAAGAAGAACTATAAATTTGCGTCCCCATGCCGCATATAAACGGATAACGGTGTCTAAGCTACCGCTGCCACTCCCCGGCATCAAATTCAGCCTTTTTGCTGGCTTCAAGATTTTGTCCTGAACGTACTTTAATGTGTATAGGAGTTACGCAGTTGGAGAGTAAATCAGCGTCAGCGAGACATCGAAATTACTCTCAATTTGGCTTCAACTGCGTAACTCCTAGTGTAGTAATCATTTTTGCCCTCAACCATGACAACATCTGGCACATTCTCTAACCTGGCTGGGTTGTAATCAAGAACGTCTAATATCGGCTGAAAATAATTTGTTTGATTTGGATGCTGGGTTGCGAACTGCCGATATTTTGTTAGGACG